>Ga0307518_10000467_pt1 | contig 30783 bp, 41 predicted proteins | sample 25_EM_MG_FD_203889 | JGI IMG/M metagenome (GOLD analysis project Ga0307518, IMG submission 203889) | Populus trichocarpa ectomycorrhiza microbial communities from riparian zone in the Pacific Northwest, United States - 25_EM | ecosystem: Host-associated > Plants > Roots > Unclassified | place... | reverse complement strand
AAGACGACTGTTGTAAAGGCAGGAGGTCGCGCTGCCTCCTTGTGCGTTGCACAACGCGTCTTTTCCTCTGCCACTAGAGCGTGGGAAAACTCGAGGATGGTGGTGGTACGAGTTCAAGAGTGCCCTGCCAACCAAACTGAGTGTAGTTATGTTGACGACTTCCCGGTGATAAGGGAATGCTTCTGGATTCCCACGACGTCTCACAAGCACAGCGCTAATCTGTCAGATAGTCTGGTTCAGATAGGACTGTCATTCCTGCTGACTGGGTACTGAGTACTGAACTCCGAAACAAATACTACTGGTGAGTCCGGACGGGTCATATAAGCTCTACCCCACGCCACTACCTCCGTTCAGGGAACAACTAATAGAACCTGGACCCTTTAAGAAGGGGATCCAACGATGGCATTACATTGTCCTATCCCCCCGGTAAACGCCCTCGCCGCTAGCATCGATGCCACGAAGACCAGCCCGAAACGAAGCCACGGCCGACTCCCTCGAGATCCGGCTCATCGAACCTGTCGTCTTTCTCCGCAGACCTGAACGCCAGCGCCGGAGGCATGACCCTCTCGAAGGGGTGCGTCAGTTATCTGGCGCACCGGTTCGCGGCGTGCTGGCCTTGAACATTGCAAAAGAAGACCAGATATCCAGCATAGAAGTCACGCTGGAGGGGCGAGCAGCAACAACTTGGATTGAAAGTACGCAGTACTTGAATGTGGTTATATGAAACACGTCACTGACGATGTTGTCGCGACTCCGCATCCTACTACATGACCCGGATTCAGGCGTGTGGCCCAGCCACGTCGAGAGATCCGAGCGGTACAATGTCTACTCCACTACGACTGTTTTGTTCAGCGCAGCGTCCGGAGCTTCGAGTCCTGTCAGCCCGAGTGAGGAGCGATGCACTTTCTCGGCTCTGGGATTTCACAGAGGTGATCAGATAGATGGGACTCGGGAGTACTTGCCTCCCGGGCATCAGGACTTCTCCACTCCAGACTCGAGAAGCCATACTCCTCAACTGCCATTGGCGGGCGACACTCACTTGGATGACGACTCTGGGCATTCTGGAATCATTTCATCTTGTGGCAGACGTCGGCACAGTTGGCATGACGTGGGCGAATTCCAAAACGACTCACGCCCGCAACATAATGACCTTGACGATGGAGCCCATGAGCTAGCACCACCTTACACAACACCGTCTCATCATGTGGCCTATCCCGTTTTGGATATCTCCTATTTTCCCCGAATGAGTGTCGCTTTCCCGTCCCTTCACGACGTGCTGCAAAGGCCTAGCTCAAATGTGCACTCCATCCTGAGTGTTCAGCTATCTAGCTTAGGAAATCTAGCTGAAATTGGTGAGGAGGGTGTCACTGACCCCTCTCACAGCTCAGCCAGCAGCTCCGAACGTAACGATACCCGCTATGACCCTCGCGGCAGATCGATGACCTCTCTTTCAAACGTGTTCGATGTAGTCAAGAAGCACGCAGCGCGGTCGTCGTCTCCTTCCCTTTCTTGCACGCATACCGGAGATTCTGACTACCTCCGCGACCGGCTGTCCATTTCTGCAACGAAAGAAAGTAATATTAGCCGTTTATTTCGGGATGCACGAGACACTCTGTCATGCCGTGCTCGTGATATTTCTGGTCAGTCAGGCTGTGGTTCCTGCTGCCAAAAAGGCACAGAAACATGGGTGACCTTTCAAAAAGGTACGTCACCTACTCCCCCGTACGTGTGGCAATTTGTCAACCTCGCCTGGTGCAGGAACATACAATTACCCCATCTTTTTCACTCTCCCCCTCGATGCCCCATCCACTGCAAAGGCAGAGTATGGCTCATTTACTTGGCATCTGACTGCCAAAGTCAAGAGGCCAGGGTGCACATTACGATCAACACGGATGGTGGTGGCACATAAGGACGTCGAGGTCTTGTTTATGCCCACTGAAGACCCGCTCGATGAACCGTCAGAGAGTGCGACTGGCCTGCACCTACAGCGTGTCTGGGATGCACAGCTCCAATACAGACTTGACGTATTCCAGCGCAGCAGTCCCCTCGGTGGGATGTTACCCCTCCGGCTGGCTATCATGCCGCTGAAGAAAATAAAAGTGCATCAGGTTGCAGTATATCTCGAAGGCAAGGACTTTCTCCCATGGAAATGACGGGCGTTGTTCTGACACCAGCCCGTAGAACGCGTCGAGTACTTTTCTCGCTCAGGCGGCCGCGTGCGGGCACCAATCATGCAGCGCACGACACTTCTCAGGCTGCAGTGCAATTCGCCCACCTCTTCACTCGAAGGTAGCGAGCCCATCCTTCCCCTCCCTTCTTCCGACCTTGCCACTTTCCGTGCATCGCCACTATCCCAACACAGGCAACCGGATGTGGATGAACATGAGACAGCGTCAAGATATGCAGGTCTTGGACCTTGGGTCGTGAGATGTGACCTGCGCTTACCAGATGCGACGCAAGGTGTTCACCCTTCGACATCCCCCATGAATGGATCGAACACGACGGAAAGAAACCTGAGGAGTAATGTCCGCTGCGAGCATGTCCTCAGGGTTATCATTAAAGTGAAGAGAGATGATGACGAGCACTGTGATGCACAAGGAAATGACAGGCAGAAACTATACGAAATCTCTATGCTGGCACCTTTCACGATGTTATCGGTGAGCAAACAATGGGGTCGTGCACCACGCGTTCGTTTACTCACTTGTCCTGTTTCCTGCCCACTTGTAGGACTTGTGTACGACCGAGCGAACAGCGCTTCCCCTTTACTCACGTCCTTCAGCCGAATCAACTGAGCCTGACATGAGCAGACACGATATCTCGAATACTTCCCATACTCGTAGTGCCAGCGTTCTGGATCAGATGGCAAACAACACAGCTGGGAGTCTCGGCGCTAGCCTCTACCGGAAGCTAATTTATCCTTTTAAATTACCAACTTTCAACTGCTCTAATCGTCGCACTGTACCAGACAGGACTCTGTATGAGCGACTCATGTCGGGGCTCGAAAGCGAGACGGGTGAAGCCCCACCGGCGTATTGCGAAAATGAGCTCTGATGAATATTCAATTCAATGTCACCATGCTTCTGACTTATGCCGTGACAGTGTGCTCATAGCAGATTTGTGCAGGTGAAGCTAGAAGTGCATCAACTGTGAATACGGTCAATTCATGTCCTCTCATCAGACAGTCTGTAATCTTTTGTAATACCAGAGTTCATCCCACTATATCCTATGCATGAGAGCACTGCCTAGGCAACACATAGCGTGGATTATGGTGCTAAGTCGCGCCGTATGGTATGTACATACAATGGCATCACCTGGGGTTTGTTGCAGCACGAACAGTACAAGGTGCCTTGAAAGTATCTTTCTTGACCAAGTTCGCGCACCAAGAGATATGGCATGCAATCACATCACTGGTCTCTACATCGCCAAAGTAACCATTGCGAGGATCGCCCCGCCCAAACATGCTGTCACAAACACGCTCACCTCGATAGGTTGTAGTGCCCATGCATACAACACAATTCCCGCGATAGCAAGCACGAACCCGATCGAAGCGAAAATAATGCAGAGGGTATGTATCTTGCCGAGCAGATTTGGATGCGATGATATGTGTTGAATCGAGAACGGGCCCACTTGTTCGAGGTGAGGGTGCGAAGACAGGATCGGTGGCTCGACGGATGGCATGGAGCCCATATGCTGGTTTGTTGTGCTGGGATGAATGGAGTCGTGGGTAACAGAACGTTGTGGGAGGGGAAGGGTGGGTTGGCGACCCTGGTTGGGAGTTTGGGACGATGGTTCTTCGGCGATGGAAAAAGCGCGTCTGACTCCCCCAGATTCGGGATCATTGTCGGCGTTCTTGATGCGAATGGTGTCACTAGTGGGAGAGGATGCCAGTTTAACGCCTTCGGCAATAAGTTCCTCGCGTGTGGCTTCTTTGAGTTTGTATCGGACCAGGAGGAATGCTGCCAAAAATGAGAGGACAGCTAATGAAGCATCAGGTGTCAGTAGACCGATCGTGTAGGGAGCTGTTATTTCACATACCAGCATATACATGCATGATAAGGGCGCCAAGGAGGCTAGCGTTAGATGCCTTCAAGGCATTGACTGCCTGATCGTCAGTGGTGAGCGGCTCCGTGTTTTCTAGCATCCCTGCCTCTACTGAAGCAAAGAATGTTGTCTGAGGAGCTTGTTAGACATGGTGATATCTCCTCCGTTCAAACTCACAATGACGCTGATCAGTTGCAGTCTTTCTTGCCATGAGTCGACGAGGTTTCTCATCGCCTTCTTTCTGGCTTTGTTATCCAGATGATTTTGTTGTTCCTGTGTTACTGTGCATGGATACAATGTCAGTCACCTAGTATGTGTCATGTAACCGAAGAGGTAACAATAAAATGACCACACACATTTCCTCTCTCCAAAGAATCCCCCAATGTCAGCGTCGTCATCGTCCAGGCAGCCAAGCCCCTCATCCTTCACCCCGTCTGAATGTTTCTTCATCACGAGTCCCATGAAGCCGCGTCCTCTAGGCTCCGTTCTGGAGCGGAAGGAAAGATTCTGCTTATGTTGTGGTTCTTTGGGGGCTCAGTACCAGTCGTGGCTGGGACGGTCGCTGGATCTCACCTTGGAGATATGGGTGTGTGGAGTGCCTCGCCATAATATCAGGCGTCATCATCGATAGCAGCAGCTGCGTCGTCTCGGTATGGTCCCGTCTGAGTGGCAGAAGGTGGCCGTTGTTGACTCGAATGTCCCTCGGGCCTCGGGTAGTGTGGTGAATATGAAAGAGCGAAAGGGAGAACTGTTGCCCATGCTCTTATGTCAAAGTGCGGTGACCTAGCCGCATTGGAATTACCACTAGTGAGTTAGAAGCTCCAACGGTCAATTTATTATGGCCGATTTAGAGTCAAAGCGGACAGCTATTCCGAGTCAGAGGCTGTAAGCTGTCAGTTGAGATGTGTGGCACTGCTAGCCTATAGAAGGGATGAATCGAGTCTTTGCTCTGTACTGAGGTTTATTGGTGACATATGAGCTTCGGTCGAGTGAGGCTCTGTGCGTGCATTATTGAGCCTTGGAGGGCCAAAGTCTAGAAGGAGTTTGACCACGGCCCAATCATGCAATGACGTAACACTTACAAGGCGACGTGAGACGTCGAATGTACCAGCTTGCACAGATGAGATGGAGGCATACATGCTCCAAATGCTACTCAGCTCGCTGCGAAATACGCTCACCTGATTTGGCTCCGTTGACTAAAGCCGGAAAGGAGCTTTGACTCCAATTCTGGGTTTTGAGTCAGTTTTCCATGTCCACGCACTGAAGAATCCACAATCGGGCTGTCGTGCTTTACGAACTGCCCCGTGCCGCAAGAAGATGGCAGTCTCGTCGAGAAGAGCCGTGGATAGACGCAAACCACGGTGTCATTCTTGATGCTCAGGTCGGTAGTACGCTTAGCGTCGACGCTGTCGCTCATTCCTACTTGGATATCCTGTAAACTAGCACATTTTCCACCTCAGGAGACAAGACCTAAGATCTAGGTGGAAATACCATTAACTAAGGTAAGAGTTAAGGGGTCGATGAGTGGCGGCAACATCCGACAATGCACGTGACCATTGCGGATTTGAAACCCAGCCGAACTTTACGGAATAAAGTTCAGCGGTGTTTGAATCATTCCTAATATGGGCAAGTACATTCAACACCACTACACTTTGTAAGTACATACTAAGATTCACCCCTCACACAAACAGCGAAGGCCCGTACTAATACCAGATTTGTGCATCTGAAGCTAGAATGAATACGGTCAATTCATTTACTATGAAGGTCCAAAGTAAAGCGAGACCTCTCCTAAAACACTGTCCATAATCTTTTGTAATACTAAACCTCATCCCCACCATATCCTATGTATTAGAGCACCACCTAGCCAAAACATAGCGTGGATCATAGTGCTAAGACGCGTTGTATGGTGTGTATGTACAATCACCTACATCGCCAAAGTAACCATTGCGAGGATCGCCCCGCCCAAACACGCCGTCGCAAACACGCTCACCTCGATAGGTTGTACTGCCCATGCATACAACACAATTCCTGTAATAGCAAGCACGAACCCAATCGAAGCGAAAATAATACAGAGGGTATGCGTCTTGCTAAGCAAATGCGAGGATATGTGTTGAATCGAGAACGGGCCGACCTGTTCGAGGTGAGGGTGCGAAGATAGGATCGGTGGCTCGACCCGTGGCATGGAGCCCATGCGCTGGTTTGCTGGACTTGGATGAATGGAGTCGTGGTCAAAGTGGGTAACGGAACGTTGTGGGAGGGGAAGGGTGGGTTGGCGACCATGGACGGGTGTTTGGGACGGTAGTTCTTCGGCGATGGAAAAAGCACGTCTGACTCCCCCAGATTCGGGATCATTGTCGGCGTTCTTGGTGCGAATGGTGCCACTAAGGGGAGAGGATGCCAGTTTAACGCCTTCAGCAATAAGTTCCTCGCGTGTGGCTTCCTTGAGTTTGTATCGGACCAGGAGGAATGCTGCCAAGAAGGAGAGGACAGCTAATGAAGCGTCACGTGTCAGTAAACCGATCGTGTAGGGAGCTGCTATTTCACATACCAGCATATACATGCATGATAAGGGCGCCAAGGAGGCTAGCGTTAGACGCCTTTAAGGTATTGTTTGCCTGGTCATCGGTGGTGAGCGGCTTCGTGTTTACTAGCATTCCTGCCTCTACTGAAGCAAAGAATGTTGTCTGAGGAGCTTGTTAGACATAGTGATATCTCCTCCGTTCAAACTCACAATGACGCTGATCAGTTGCAGTCTTTCTTGCCATGAGTCGACGAGGTTTCTCATCGCCTTCTTTCTGGCTTTGTTATCCAGATGATTTTGTTGTTCCTGTGTTACTGTGCATGGATACAATGTCAGTCAGCTATATGTCATGCAGCCGAAGAGGTATCAATAAGAGGTCTACGCACGTTTCCTCTCTCCAAAGAATTCCCCAATGTCAGCGACGTCATCGTCGAGGTAACCTAGCCCCTCGTCTTTCACCTCGGCTGAATGTTTCTTCATCACGAGTCCCATGAAGCCGCGTCCTCTAGGCTCCGTTCTGGAGCGGAAGGGAGGATTCTGCTTGTGTTGTGATTCTTTGAGGGTTCAGTAGTCGTATCTGTGACGGTGACAACAGTTGGGCCCTGGATCTTACCTTGGGGATATGTCTGTGTAGAGTGCCTCGCCATAATATTAGGCGTCACCTGAATCTCTAACCTGATAGCGGCAGCTGTGTCGTCTCAGTACGGTCCTGTTCGAGTGGCAGGAGGCGGCACGTTCTTGACTCGCGGAATGTCCCTCCAGTAGTGAGGAGGTCACAGTGGTGGATATGAGAGGCGAATGGGAGAGGAGTTGCATACTCTTATGTCAACGTGCGCTGACCTAGTGGCACTGGATTCACAGTGAGTTATGCCAAGACGAAGCTCGTGACAATGATAATAACGGTCAGTTTATGGCCAACCGAGAGCCATGAGCGGACAGCCATTCTGAGTGGAGTCAGTGGACTCCAACTAAGCAGTTCAAGCACAGCGTTGAGGGACTCGGCGGTAATCAGACGAACAATTAGTACCAGCCTTAGAAATGGGGCAGTTGGTGAGTCCTTACATGACCACAGAATCCATCTGGTACTACTATTCATTGCAAGATCAGGTTTAGCCTCCGCGGAAGTAAATATGCGGACATTGACTCAGTATTATAAATTGCCATCTGATTGCAGGAGACACCCACTGCTGGTTGTGTGGTCATCCCACCCAGCATTCGAACAACCCTTTGGCATGTACTATCATCTTTCCCTGAAAAGGGAACGTCCGATAGAGCAAAGAATATTTCCCAGTTGGCAAATCTAGCATGCAAGCACGGAGAATCAATGGGTGTTGTAAGTAGTACTACAACGAGTATTTCCGGGTGGAGGACATGCGTGCCACAGCATCCCAATAATAAACGATCGAGAGAGAGGTTGTACCCTCTCTCATGACTTGATGTCATTGCCGGCGAAAGGAGTTCCTGTCACTGTAACATCACCACTGAGATGACGGAAAGTGGATTGAACTAGGGTGCAATTCGCTATCAAGAAGTAGACGCCGTACTAGGTACTCGCGAGTACATAAGTGTGCGTCGATGTCATCGAGTGCATTGCAAGCCACGACTCGCTACGATCAACTCTGGGCTTGTCCGATCTTGTCTTAGTTCATACTGTATGTATTATAGCCCCCTAAGTGTATGAGCTCCCGGATATGCCTAGCAAGGTACGATAGGAAAGACCTCCAATAGCCCGTAACGATGAGATCGTACGTTGAAGTCGTTTCAAGGAGCAACAAGATGACTATTGACTTACATCCGAAACTAAGCCGAAGCACAAGCTGCGTACTAATGTTCAAGTGATATCTCTTCTCAAGAGCTATTGATCTAAGCTCAGTGCATAACCATGTCGACTAGTTGGCATTCACCTGGCAATGCAAAGAATCTAGTACATCATCAAGACCAGGCGGGTGTTGTAGAGACACAGCCAAGCGAAATATTAACCTATAGGCTGTCCTAGATTGTAGTACTGAAGTATCCAGACAAGTAATTCTAATTCTAATCACCCGCTTTTCTGACTACTATACCATCATCCTTAGATTTATCACCGCTCTGCTTGTGTCATCAAGACCCTCGCACGAGGTTTCTGCATTGTGTTGGATATGACCTGCAACGAGTGCCCCACCAATGTCGTCGGTGATCCTAGGATATACTTCTGGCATTTCCTAGTACCTACACCACGGAATCCAGTTCAACTGTGGCACTATGGTGAGATGACTGGAAGGGCGCGAATCTATCGCAGCGATTCATCCAATGTCCTGGAGAGCACACTGAACCCCTTTTAAAGGCACATTGACCCATTCCAACCTACAAAGTTCATGTAGTGCCCCATACAATGTGGAAATTATCCCCCTGACCTCATGGCATGGAAATGTTATAAGGTCATCCTGGGTAGGATTGGAAAATGAAATCCTGACCAGCAGTCTTCGCATGTCCATGATTTGTCTCGTTTTCAGCCATGTCACTAGGCCATCCAAGAAGTCTGGAATCTCATAGATCCCACGCACTGTCAAGCTTTTAAGATGCGGCCAGTGATCAATTGTGAGTGATCCATCTTCTGGTGCAAATAGTGAATCTGCTCCCCCTGGATGAGACAGATCTAGGTGACGAACAGCGAGGAATGCAGAAGGGATCGCATTAGTGGAGCCTATAAAGTGCAGCACCGAGTCAAAAACAAGGCGGGTAACCTTCGGGAACCTGGGAGTACGAGGGTTGAATATATTGCCATTTATACTCTGCAAGTGGTGTGAATGATATTCGAGGTGAGTCAGCTTGGGAGCTACAATGACCCGTATCAGTAGCTCGCCAGATTTGCATACAAGCTTTTCAAGGAGTGGCAAATGAATATTATCAGGCTTTAGATCCAACAATTCGTCCCACGTAGAGATAAAAAGTGTCGTTAATTTTTGGAATGAAAGGTGCCGAAAAATCGACCGAACTTCTCTACCGACGAGATGAAGGGAAAGGGATGTGATGCTGAGTGGTACCTCAAACCAGCACAGTTGTTCAACGTATAGTCCCAGCTCAAGGTGTTGCAGACGAGGATAATTTCCAGAATGGAACAGTGGAACTTCCTGTGAGCTGACGAACCTGACCGAAACATGTGTGAGAATGGGATATATCAACCTTGTCAATAAATTGTTTGAAAGGAGACCATCTTGGATAATGAGGCTACACCAGCGGTGTGCGCTGGGGATGAGGACATCCAGCATAGCTTTGAGCAACCTCGAGTTCTCAGCTCTGTCATTGCTCCAAGAATAAATCTCAACTTCCAGGGGTAATTCAGCACTCCTAGTCACTTGTGCCTTCAAGAGCGACATGTGTCGCCTTGGAGTGACCTTGATGGTTGTCCAGAAACTGGGGCAACGCAATATCATATCTCTCCAGCGACGTGATACACCCATGGAAAGCTCGATGATTTGGAGAAGAGTCTCGTTGGGAAGGCGATTGATGGGGGCGGGTAATTTCCTGACGAGTTCCTCTAGTTTAGTCCTCTGTGCTCGAATAACTGAGCGCGGAGATGGAGAAGTTCTTTTACAAGTCGCTGCTCTTGTTTCTCCAGCCGAGCCAGTTCGGCCCGTGCTTCTGTGAGTTCGCCCATACACTAGCAATTGCTATCAGAACCCATTTACGGGGTTTACCAGGAACAGCGCGAAATCGAGTGCTTACCGCAATCGACGATACTGGCTTTCCGATACCAATATTTTGACAATGACCAGACTCCGATATAGAGCTTCATCCCAGTACGTAGCCATAATCCAAATACAAACAAATATACAATAACAAGGCTCGCTATGATCATTACTGTTTCAGCGTTCTCATAATCGGCGAGTACGTTATACCTACTCGAGAACGACTTCAAGGTTGTACCTATATGATCGTGTCACAGGCAAGGGTCATCTTGATATATTTGTTTTGGTTTCGAAGTACGAGTTACAAGTGGCAACTCTGCGAGGACAATTCCAGATCCATCTGAGAAGCGAAACGGTACATGTGAGACCCAGCATATATTTGCAAGAAGTGAAGTCTTACTCTGAGCGGGTCATAAATCCTATCGTACTATGACGGTCTTGAACGAGTCAGTGCGGATTGGGCCGCTTCGGCCAGAGCTCGCTCTCTTGCCTCTTCTGCTGCCTGAGCAGTAACGTTTGAATCCCTCGAAACACCTCCAGCAGGACTCCAAACGCATACCTGAGCTAGTCCTCTTTCCCTTGCCTCAGCTTCCCGCTTGGCCATGAGCTTCCACGGAAACGTCATGATGCAGGCAACTTCGATAGTGAAAGGCTACGCACCTCTGGAAAGAAAAATCGACAAACGGTATAAATTTCACATACGTATCTATCACATACCTTGGCCCTTCGCAAGTGTCTCCTTATGAACCATGTAACCAAGGAACAGTCCATACACGCTAAGAGCGGCGAGTCCGCTGACGACTGTCCGATGGAGGACATCTGCCAGGGTTAAACGGGTCCGGTTGTAATTTCGCCGGCTCAGGCCAAAAAAACCGAGGAGAGACATGTTGCTAACTAGTAACAGTGACTGCTAATACTGTGTCAATAGAGTAGCACAGGGGAATCGTGGCAGGCCTTCAGGGTTCGTGGTGTTGGGTCCGAAGCCAAATAGAGATCTGGGCTACAAATTGGATACAAAAATGCCAAAGTACAGTACTTAGGTCAAATGTAAGATAAAATACTAGGCTACAACCGCCAGTCTCTGAAGAACTCATAATCTGAACGAACAAAAGTGACCATATAATCCGAAATCGTGCCGCCATCCTCTCCGGGATCACCCTCAACCTCGACCTGTTCAAGAGCCTCCTGCTCTCCACCTTGTCGAACCTCGAGTGGATCTGTCAGCTCCACCTCACCGTCGGCGCCAAAATCAGCTTGATTGGCACCCTCTAGAACGTCTTCTTCTCTCGCTGCAACGGCAGCTGCGTGAGCATCCTCCGTGTCCTCGAATTCACCGAGTGCTCTTGTTAGTGCACCGTCATCTTCAAAGATAGTGCGCCAATCAAATTCTCCCTTCTGGATTACAATTTCATCAAGAGAACGCTTTTGGTTGGCTTTCATGAGCATCGCTTCCTCTACAGTGTGAGAGGATATGAACCGGTAGATATGGACGTCCCGGATCTGACCAATGCGATGAGCACTAGAATGAACAATGAGTTCACAATCGGTCCCCAAGGAATTATAAAACTCACCGATCCTCGCACTGCCTGTCCATCTGAGGATTGAAGTCACTGTCGTAGAAAATGACGGTGTCCGCTCCAGTGAGACTGGAGCGCGGTCAGTATATGATGGCTACACAAAATAGTACGGCACCTACTTGATCCCAACTCCGCCTGATCGAGAGGAAGAGATAAAGCAAAACATCCTCGCATCCGCATTGAATCGCTCGGTGATGTATTGGCGATCTTCAATCTTGGTGGCACCATCTAATCGCAGATACAGATAACCGTGGAAGTTGAGAAAGATCTCCAGGATATCTAGTATCCGTGTCATCTGGGTGAAAATCAAGACACGATGCCCCTCGGTTTTCTTCTGACGGAGTAGACGACTGAGCTCCTGAAGTTTACCGCAGTCGTACTGCAAGAGTGATGGATCAGGGAATGCTATTTGGAGCTTCACGCTGGCCAGATGTAATACACGATCAAATTCAGGAGAGCATGTTGCAAGCACATCCTGACACCCAGGAAGTGCGAAGCGATGGGTGTCCAAGGTGATCGCATTCGGTGTCACAAACGCAAATCTCCCGATGACTCCTGCAAGGTCCTGGGCACGTTGCTCATAAGAGGTCACCATAGCGCTTGGGGCTGTTACTGTGTCCATGTAAGATGACTTGAGGTCAAGGGAAGATAGAGGTAAGAGGGGCCGGTAGCACCGTCGCACTGCTCTGAGCATCTCATGGCCATAGATCGGTGTCCGTGAACAACGGAGACCATTGATATATGCAGTTTGTGCCCATTGTGCCGCTGTTTGGTTTTGCCGCAAGTAGGCGCGATACGCGCGGTAGCCTTGCATTGTACGCGTATCCTTCGGAGGGGGTTCGCCTAAAGTGACAGGTGACCAGCTGGATGTATGAAGTCGGCGAGTTTCAAGGGCAGAAATCAATGGGGTATCCTGCTGATGGATGAAGCGGAAGCCAAAGAGGTCAAGATTGACCTTTTCTGCACCGTGTTCGCATATTAGCCTGCGTCGAACTAGAAGTTCCTTGATTTCATAATCCGCAACAGCGGAGCGAGGCATCGCAAAGGAAGTGACGACTGGCCGAACCTCAAAAAGGTCTGGATGATTACACACTTTCCTCAACTGCATGAGAATATTGGCAATTTTTTGATACACCCCAGAATGCAGTGCTTCCCGGGTTTGTGCACGAGACATAAACTCGTCGTAAAGGAATCGTTGCCGTTTCGAGAGAGGACAGAGAACAAGATGCTCATACTTGCTCGGAAGCTCCTTCTCAACGTCACGTTTCAATCGGCGAAGGAGATATGGCCGCAGCACAGTATGTAGCTTGGATACTCGCATAAGGTTCTCGTCGTCCAGAGCCGTGCCCATTTCGATGGCCTTTTCCAGGGGATCTATGACAAAGAAAAATATAAGTAATGAAGACCGGCCTATGAAACATTAAAAACCGTACTCGAAAACCATTCTCCAAACTCCTTCAAATTTGCAAAATCGGTCCCAGACATCAAAAACTGTAAGAGCGCCCATAGCTCTGTCAGATTGTTCTGAAGTGGTGTCCCAGTTAGGAGAAGGCGACGGAAGGAGCGAAACATCAATAGGATGTTCCATCTTTGGGACTTAAAATTCTTGATCATGTGTGCCTCGTCGAGGACCATATAGTACCACATCTTGCGTTTGAAGATATGCGCATCCCGACTGGCCAACGCATACGAGGTGATACACACATTGAATTGATATTTGTTATACCACCCTTGACGTAGCTCTTTCCGACGTTTCGAGTTCCCGTGGTAGCTCAAAATCTTAAAACCGGGGAGAAATTTCTTGAACTCCATTTCCCAGTTCAACAGCACACTTGTCGGTACAATCTGGGCAGTCCATTAAGAATTCCCAGATAAATGTAGCACTGAAGATGGCGTACGATAAGGTGAGGTCCCCATATTCCACGATCACAGGCAAGGTGGGCGAGGAGAGATATCGTTTGTATGGTTTTGCTGCATGAACGTTAAGAAACATTTTGATCATCCCATAAATACGACCCACCCAAGTCCCATTTCATCTGCGAGAATGCCGTTTAGGTTATTTAAATGAAGGGATGCCAGCCACTCCAGCCCTGATTGCTGATATGGCCGTAACACTCCCCGCAAGAGAAGAGGTGGTTTGATTTTAGTCTCTGGAGACCAATCAACTGGTGCGATTGCGAACGGCCTAAGATAAGCGGGTATTTGTGCAGTCTCTTCTGTCAGAGCGTCATCCATATCCTCATCCTGCGGCGGTGGAACGACTGGACTGCCTTCCCTTGAGGCCAATTGAACTGAAGTTGGAGGGCCATCGTGATGAGCCTTGGAAAGCAAAGACATGTCCCCACCTCCCTCTGTGTTAGTAGTGACCCAAGCCTGCTCGGAGACGGCGGGGGGACTCGGACTGGTTCGACGGGACACGACCTTACTGGGAACGTTAGAATCAACATTGGCATCCAATCCCGAGTCAAGAGCGACCGCACTAGACGCAGGCGTAGGGAAATCGCGGAGTGCTTCCAGCATAGGTGAATGACTCTCGCGGACTGTAGGCGTCTGAGTAGTAGAGTCCGCCTCTGATGGCTCATGGGATACCCCTACCCATTCTGTTCCTTCATTAGAGTGAGAGCCCGTCCCGACACCTTCCTCTGCATCAAGCTCCAACGATGCAGGGGCACTCTTAACGCTCCCTTGGTCCACGGAATCTGCGCCCAGTCCATCGGGCACCGGATGCTCACATGCGTCAGCAGTTGCAAAGTCTTCAGGTAATCCTAGCCCAAGCAATGCCCGAGTGGATTCGTCTCCGTCTTCACTGACTTCTGATCCGGACTCCACCGTGCCCTCCGCGTCTTCCTTATCTTCCACAGCGTCCTGCTCCATTTCTATCTCCCCAAACTCATCCCCGCTTTCTTCGCCATCTTCAACGCCACCCACTGAACCATCTTCATCACTTGACATCCACGGATGATCCATCGAGACGCTACTGGACCTGCTCTGCGACCTTGACATCTCACCCTTCGCAAGGGCGATGTGTTGTGTTTCGAGGATCTGCCCTGACTGATCTAGAATAGCATCGAGATGTTCATGTCCGCGGCGTTTTTCCTCAGCCTCTTCCCGCAATCTCTCCTGTTCCCTGATGTACTGTAAGTTAAAAGTCACCATTAGCGCATGATACGATCCCAGATGCATATGGTAACGTACGAAGACCGCCTTCTTCCACTCGCTCGTGACCATCTTGATCGTGGCCTTCGCGAGTGCCCTCAACCGCTTTTCCTCCTGAACCCTCGCTGTTTTCTCCCTCAACGCACGTTGATCCCAATATCCTTGTATCCGGCTCGCAACTTGCGCAGCAACCTGTCGTCCTTTTACCAGTGTATTCCGGTTCCGATGTGTGACTGCTTCGATAACATGATCCCAAGCATCCTTAGGGCGCTGAGGCTCCCGAGGGAGCAGTGAGATTTTATTGCTGTTACTGCTGCTGCTGTCGCCACCGGCGCCGCTTCCGCCCACGTGATTGCCATCACTGGCAGAAACGCCATTGTTTGAAGTGCTCGACGCAGCCTCCGTGAAGGGGAAAAACCTCCCAAGTTTTTGCAGCCTGTCAATCTTCTTTCGTAAGACGGCCTCTTGCGCCGCCATCTTCTGTAGATTATCCTCCGTCTGGTCCTGGTCATTCAGAGTAGTGTACGACCGCAAGAAAGATTCTAGAGAAGACTGGAACCGTGGCGGAGGAGGCCGTTGTCTCGGGTTCGTATATGATGGTGGGGGACGCCGCACGATGAGGCGGACGCGCCTAATAGAGGGCGATGCTGTGATCTTCAGAGGAAGACCTGATCTCGTTGTGCGATCAGTAGATGCGGGGCCGGAAGGCGCATGCTACTGGCTAATCAGCGTTTATACCAGGCAGAATGTTTAACGGCTTACCGACACCTTCAGACTTGAAGCATCCTCCAGCTTCGCTGCCGGCGTAGGATAAGGAGAGGCTGGTTCTCCGTCCAGTGTAGACTTGCGTTTCTTGAGCGGAACGGGAGATGACGTAGGTGTAGTCATGCTAAAGCTCATTCGTTTCTTCGGCCGACCAGGCATTTTTGGTGGTTCTTCCGTGCCCGACTTTGGTGAAACAGGTGGTGGTCCAGGTGCAATGCCGCGTTTGCTCGTCCGCGAAGGCGCTTTGGTTGGCGTTATCGCTTTCCCATTCAAATAACCGGCCGAGGCAGATACATGGGCTCTTGGGGTCGGGGAATGCGATACACTCTCACCGCTATCAACCATTTTTTGTTTACCTTTTGCTTTCGTAGACAGCATTCCAATTGATGCACTAGCAGAGAGGGAACGAAAGGCGTCCTTCTCTCCATGCTGGGAGTCGGACTGAGCAGTGAAGTTCATGATGCGCCGATTGTGAGCGCCGCGAGTGGTTCTCGAGGGCGAAACCACTGCTGTGACTTGTTCGACCAGGTCATACTTGGCCTTATACTACATAGTTTAAACATCAGAAGAGGGTTGCCAGTTTACGGCAAAACACGCACATCCTGAAACACCACCGAGTCGTCCCGCTTTGCCGTTATCGGATCATACCCCAACAGCGTCACGAAGTGTTCGAGATGGAACCTCTCCCGTATCTATACCCGGGGCAATGGGAAAGCACCGTCAGAACCCCCCGAACAATAGCAAGAAAGGAAAACCAATGACTCACCAGGTCGTCGTGTTTATCGAGTACCTGGTCCAGTTGGAGCTGTCTATCCGCCAGCAATGCTACCCGTTCCTGCGCAATATCTTCCGTGGTAACGCTAAGGCATTTATTGTTGGCATACAAGCCAGGCTTGGCAACGTCAACGTACGTAGTATGACCGCCTCCCCGTCGCTGTCCGTCGGCCTGCAGGCCATTCGATACCAAACCGCTTCCTTTGCTTTCTCCCGACGCCGCCGCCGCAGCTTTCCTCGCATTGCTGAGGGTCATGTTCTAGGCATCCACTAAACGAAAACGTTTTATCCCAAGCTGTCCAAAATACGCAAATATGCTTTGCGTATTCGCCGCGATAGATACCTTTACCGGCAAGCTCTCCAATTTCGACGCACACGACTACTCGCCGAAGTCCGAAAGGAGCCCGAGTCACAAGTGTGAGCAGCCGCCCCAAAACGAGCGGAGCAAAATAAGAGAAGAGGACTCGATCTCAGCAGATCCTACACGGTTTTGAGTGATTAACAGACGTCCGAGTAGCCCTCGCCGCCGCCGTCTCGTTGTTCGTAGGTGTCCAGGTTCTCGACGTGGGCGAGAGGAGTTTGCTTTGAAAGAGGTACACGGGTCCATAGGTAGATGCGCGTGTTTGGCACGGACAAACAATCGAGCTTCGGAGACAGGCTGGTGCAAAAAAAAAACATGCTTGATAGTGATAAATGTCCGTAATGCTAAATCGTACATGCAGGACTATAATGGATGTGATAAATGAGTAAAATACAATTCAAGTCTTTGACTTCCTTCCATTTTACATACACGGCACACAGGAGCAAGGATTGCATCCTGGACGCTCGCGGCTCCTGCAGCAGCCGACCTCACCAGTGTGATAGGAAGGATAAGTGGGGCTGGTATATTCGAAATCTGGAAACTCGCCCGCATGTGGGTCATCGGTCGGTCTGCCATACTTCTGTGTTGCCTCGTCCTCGGGGTATCTTTCGAAACTGCCGTGACACGCGCTCCTCAGCACAGTGTGCACAATACAAGATAATTGCAACGACTTACGCGCTCGCATCCCCATCACTCTGTAGCTTAGGAAGATAAGGGGCCGCTATTTTTCGGTTTCTTAGCTTCTCCCAATCGACTTCACTGAACCACGGGTGGGTAAACACATCGCCCGCGCCGTAGTCCACCTTGCCGATGCGCTTCACAGGATCGCTCTCCATCAATTTGAGAATGATATCTGTTGCATGGGGTTTGAATGCCGGCCACCGAATGAAACTTGGTCCTTGGAGAATGCGCTCGTAGAGGATGTTGGTGTTGCGATCGGGTTGGTAGTATGGCGGGAAGCCGGTTAACATCTCAAAGATGAGCACCCCGAGAGCATACCAATCGACACTCCTGGTGTATCGTTGCTGAAGCACGATCTGTCACGGGATGAATTTTGTGCTCTGCGGTAAAATATATGGGCCTACCTCGGGGGCAAGATAATCTGGTGTACCGCAAAGCGTCCACGTCGTGAGCGAGCACCGCTTGGCAAAACCAAAGTCCGCTATTTTAATATGGCCATCGTAGTTGAGAAGAATGTTCTCCGGTTTAAGGTCGCGATATACGATGTCCAGTCGGTGTAAATAGTTTAGTGCCATTGCGACTTCTGCCGCATAGAATTTGGAAACGGGTTCAGGAAACCTCTGTAGACATCCATGAGGGAATGGCAGAAAGCATGAAAACCCAACGGACTTACCGCCGACCGGCGCAGGAGGGTGAAAAGCTCCCCACCAGGAACGAAATCCATCACCATGTACAGATTCGAAGAATCCTGAAAGGCACCCCATAGGTTGACAATGAAGGGATGTTGGACTGCCTCGAGGAGCGCTTTTTCGTTGTTGGTATGTTCGACTTGCTTGGTTCGAACTATCTTGGCCTTGCCCAAGACTTTAATTGCATAGAAGCGGAGATTGTGCTTGCTTCTGACTACACGCAAGAAATGAATGGCCGTCAAGCGCGCGCGCACTCTCGCAACGCACCTAGGTGGACTCGTCCGAAACTGCCAGTGCCTAGTGTTTGGTGGATAATAAAGTCGGTGAGCTTGTATGTTGCCTTGGGTCTAGAAGCTACCCGCTGCAAGGGAGCGTCTCCCAAGGACTCTGTGCTGACACTAGATATAGTTGTTGTGGAGATGGAGCGTACAGAGTTTTGGTAGGCGACGGGTGACGGATATAGCGAGGGGTCTACGCCGGTGGTTTGATCGTCAAAATACGTCTGCTTTGCGTACTTGTGTACATTTTCTGCTTCAATGCTGTTCATGGCGATGCCAACGGGTGAATGTACAGAGAAAAGGAACGACGACTATGGCACAGGACAAGGGAGGGGGAGGAGACGAGCAAGATGCATTGTATTATGGAGGACAAACAGGATCCAAATACAGGCTGCTTTTGATTCCGCGGCATCGTCCGATGCATTATGGCCAACTAGGATACTTACTTACATGCACTGTAGAATATCATACTATCATCTTACACTGGGTATCTTGCCATCGTCGAGACCTATCAAACCCACATCAGCGGTGCAGAACCCGTGACCCCCAGTTATCCTCACTTGGATGCCATCCCAGTCGCCCGCTCGTGAATATCTCCATAAAATGGTTGATACGCTCCTCGTACGGCCTAAAGCACTCCTCAAACTCCGACACCGTAGACGGCACATCCCGCATCCTGTTATCCGTTGATGATACCAGTGCGTTCCTCAGACTCTGCATCAACAGCGCATCCATCGCTGATGGCACGTTCCCCACGGCCTGGCTGTCCAACCTTGGCTGACTCAACCATGTTCTCCTGGCCTGTGTCTTATGCTGAATAATCTGATCCGTGCATCATGGAATATGGTCGACTCACGAGGGCTTCCTCGGGCTTTCGAATTATAGGTACAACATTCGTTAAGCGGTCTACCGGGCTAATGTTCGCAGACCTCGGTGTTGCTGGAGATGGCGAGTACTGCCCCGACTCCTCCATCTTTACGGCGACAGGTGGCAAGGAAGGAATCCGCATATCGGGAGATTTATTTGGTGATGGTGACTTGGCGGGCGTCGGAAGATGCGTCCGCGCAAACGGATCTGTCGGTGATGTCGGTGATAAACTCGACGTGTGATCAGACGCAGGTGCAGCCTGTGGTGATTGTCCTTTGGTTGTTTCTCGCTGGTATGCTATCCACGATGCCACTTCCTCCCTGTCCGCTTTCAAACGCGTTGCCCAGAACGTGATGACACCTTCGGCAGGGTCTGGTCGGTTTCTGTACAACTGTTGCAGCTGATGCAGCTGTGTCGGAGTGAACGATGGGAACACTACAAAGCGCATACATTCTCGTGCATCAATAACACCTTCTCTATGCACAGAGAGAAACATGGACGCACGGATACTGTCATCATCCGCGAACCGTAGTACCTCGGTTGGACTTGTGTCTTTGTGACCAGCGATGGCTGACCATTCCCTCCTGCGTAGAGAATGCACCGGGTTTCTGTGTCTCGCGAACCAAGAACTGATCTTGTCGAACGTAAAAGCTTCGTTGCCAGGAATGGCGTGTATACGCTCCAATAACTGTGTCTTCTCGTTCCTGGAGGGGTAGGATGTCACAGTTTTGGCATAGTCTGTGGAGGGAATGATGCATATATTTTGAGCTCAGGGGGTCTTAAACACCGACCTTGCAACAGCTGTATTGCCTCTCTGGTGATCCTGGTTCTGGTGGAAGCGCTCGCCTTGGGTGTTTGCTCGTCCATGGGGTGGGGTGGTGGGGGCAAAAAAGAGTGGCTCAAATAAGCAGAGTGTGGTTGCTTATGTAGCTCTTTGTCAACCATGTCCTGGATAAGACTCTCTGAAATGCATTCACCACATGTCTGGGCAGATCTCCAGATTCCAAAGGTCAGAAAACATGCGCGCCCAATGACAGCATCGCGATAGCCTTATCAATTGATTATCTCATTCATCCATCCCTCTTTCTGACCACCAACAAGTCATTACATGCGCATACACTCATCGATATTTCAGAATGATAACGATCGCGCACGGATTCCCCGCTCCTTTATCGATGGCCCTTCTGCGCCGGATTTCCCCCCAAAGCGATCCCCATACGAAAACATATCCCCCTTCTGCACAGCCCGGTCCCACACACTCCTCATTGGCCCAACTTCGCTCTTCAGCTTGGTCTCTATGAGAACGTCCTCCATCCCAACAAAGAGGGCCTGCATGACATCTTCGTCAAGCTTGGATACATCAAGGGACGTTTCGTCCCCCAAAGAACCGTCATGTATCGATTGCAATGCAACATTCTGCATGGTCCAGACTGGGCCGCGATAGCCATCAGATCAGAAGACGTGGAAAGCGAACGCACACGCACGTTCCCGCTCCGTTGATTGGGCAAGCATACCAAGTCGGTCTGCTACTACCCTCACCATCTGCTGGTCAACCGCGGCATTTGAATGCACCAGTGAAGGGAAGAGTACGGGAGCTACACGAGACAACGCAACTGACACGAAAAGAAAAACTTGATGCAACAAACGAACATGCTGGTATACCACTCGATGGGGAAAGAGGTGGCCAAGAATGGTGCCATTTTCGTGTATATGATCAACAAACGGGCTTGGCTCGACTGGATGGGAAGGGGGTGCAAGAAGCAGATAAAGCTCCAATGCGAGCACCACTATAAATAATAGATACCGCCACTGAATAGCAAGACAGTTAGCTATACAAGGGAACAAGGGAAATGAAACACACACCGATGCGATGGGGCTAGGCTTGCCGATCACAGAGAACAACACAAGACCAGCACCAGTCACAATGTGATATGCCGATGAGCTAAGCAAACCACGACGGAGATACTCTTTCATGGTGCTGCACTCCTTCCATTGAAGGACATCAGGCCCAAACCTAAGCATCTGACCTTTTAGCTCAGAAGGCCGCCCACCCTGCAGCTGATGATGGCTCACCTGTCATAAGCAAACCTTACAACCGGATCTTTCAATGCCTCAAAAGCATCTCGGACCTCGATAAAATACCCATCACCCTGGGGACCTACGCGATCAGGATGGTACTTCCTAGCGAATGCACGGAACGCCGTCTTGAGCGTGCCATCGTCGGCGATGGCCGGGCGGACATCAAGGAGCTCATAAAAATTTTTAGGTAAAGATGTCGATGCATCTAAAAGGTTGTACAACAGATAGCCAAGAACGACCACCGCGTAAGTGTACCGGTAGTGCTGGACGTAAACAGGCGAGCCCTGTCGGGGTGGCGGATGTTGGAGGAATCTGGAGATGGTTTGGTGGATGAAGGACAGGGAATGTCGAGTCACGAGGTCGGGGAGGACGGACCACCCTGCGAAATGAAGCAAGACAGCCGACATCTGCAAATACAATGGTCAAATTTCAGTATCTCATCTATTTTTGAAAATAAAAGGCCAAAATGTAAATAAAAAAAGGAGCTCAGGACTGCACTGCAGTCTCGGAGGATCTCATTCCGTTAGACCAAATACACTCGCTATCCGTAACCCCCAACGACCGCTCCAGCTGTTGTGCGCGCATAACCACACGCCCGACGCGATGACCTCGTAGTCGAGCGCTTTATAGTGCGCGTTGCCGAGTGGCATAATGTAGCGTTCAGAACATATCCACATCTAGAGACCACCCGCAACAGGGGAGACCTCGACCGTGCGGGTTTGGCTGATGAACGCGTGCTGCACACTTGCTCGTGTGCAACAAATGACTGCTCTGCCTTTGCCGGCAGACCATGGACCTTGCGGCCGTGCCAGCCTAGGGAAAGAGCTGAAGATGTCCGTCTGGCCTTAAGAAGCACAGCAGTGGCCTTGCACTGTGCAATGGGTTACAGACGCTTTTGGATGGGCTCGGTCGCCGGGGTGTGCATCGGTTGCATGGCTTGGTCACGGTCGACCCTTTTACTATAACATCGTTGCGGGGAAGAACGCGAACAGGAAGACTTGCCTTGGACCTGAGGCGGGAGTGGGTTGGGGCAGACGAAGCGTGGGAAGTAATACTGATTTCCAAACCTGACAGGCAAAGAAGGACACGTTCACTGCAACCCACAGGCAGCTTGCAAACTTCTTGGTCACAGTGGAATTGCGCAGCTGTCCTCTATCGCATTCTAATCATGAATATTTTCCGATTGTTGGGTGAGTAGTACCGTACCATGGGGTCGTTGGCTGGGGTTGTGACTGGTTGCGTGCCTCCCAGGCGACTTGGCCCACCTGGCCTCCATATTCATCCTTGTGCACAAGATGCACACTACGAGGTCATGTAGAGGTACGAGGTACAGCTCGTTGTTTTACGCTTGTGAGCACTAAATTATGTGTAGGCATTTCCTTCAAAACCCAGGCACTCTACGTGGTCGTGTTCGTAACACGCTATATTGACCTGTTTTACTCGTGGATCTCGCTGTACAACTTTGTCATGAAGATTTTCTTCATCTCCAGCAGTTGTTACATTCTCTATCTCATGAAGTACCGTTTCCGGTCAGTGTTTTGATCCTCCTCTCTCTCCTGACTTGGGCTGACACGCCGCTTTCCAAGTCCGACTCACGACCCAACTCTTGATACGTTCAAGGTCGAATATCTCGCCGGACCGTGTTTTGCTCTTGCTTTGATATTCAACTACCACTTCGACTTCACTGAAATCATGTGGACGTTCTCTATATATTTGGAAGCCGTTGCCATCTTCCCCCAGTTGTTCATGATGCAGCGCACGGGAGAGGCTGAGACGATCACAACCCACTATCTCGCGGCCCTGGGTGTCTACAGGGCACTTTACATCCCTAACTGGATATACAGGTAGGTGAACGTTTACTGTTGTACGCTTTTCTGGGACATGACACACCGTACCAGATACTTCACGGATGGCACGGTAGATCCGATAGCTATTGTGGCTGGAATCGTGCAGACTGGTCTCTACCTGGACTTCTTTTACGTTTATGTTACAAAGTGCGTTTTGTCTCTTCGTGCATAAATGAGCCATACTGACCCCGGCCCTGCTATTTCTACGACGTGCCTACAGAGTACTTCAAGGACAGAAGTTTGAGCTACCAGCCTGAGGCTGCCTGCATGTGTTTACTACCGGGGACGTCCTGTCCCTTAATGAAGTCCCCTTCACGAGTAATGTACCCACTGGACAACGAAGCCCGTATTGCATGCATTTCGTATATAACCAGTGTTCGCAATTGAGTGTTGTGGGATGCGAACAACTGGCTGGACCAGATAAATTTATGTAAATTATTCTGCACGATCAACGTGGGAAACAACACCACATACAGGTCTGCTCGACCCAACCCATTGCACGAAGTCAACTTCAAAGACAGCGCCAACTTCGGGCGGCCACTGTCACCAACTAGCCCATATTCAACCCGACCTCTCGTTTTTTCACGAACACGACGCGGCGATGTCGACACGGTGCTTTACCGTGCTTTGTTTTGCGCTGGCTCTGTTCAGCGTGCTTCCCTGTGTATCCGGTGGGACAGACACAAAAGTGAACGATAGGACTATCGAGAGGGTCAGTGCCATCACCACTTCCTATCCTATTGACAATCTTCTTCACTATTTTCATCCGCTTAGGCTGTCCAACTACGAACACATTCAATACATCCTCCGTACATTGATGAGGACTTACAAAACCGGTAAGGGGGACATTTCCATTTCCTGGCGTCACGCACTTCGTTATAACTGCATTGTCAAGGTGGTGGGATTTCGGGGCAGATGCCTACGTTGTGAGTCGTTGGAGCGCGGGCTATTGACCTTTTTAACGACTCTCTTTGCAGAACACCAACAAACACATCCGCCTCACCAGGGCTGCCCCATCTCAAATGGTACTCGAGCTTTCTGTCTGCTCCGCCTTTCGCGTTTCTTTTCTGACACGGTATATGCGGTCAGGGATGGCTATGGTCGCGCATCCCATTAACGGCTACCAACTATATTATCGAAATCGAATTCAAAGTTCGCAGTGGTCCGCGTTTCCCTTGAGATTAGCACCTCACGCATCTATAGGTCTCTGGCGAATCTACGCACCTGTTTGGCGATGGAATGGCTATCTGGCTGACAAAAGAAAGGACACAGCCCGGACCCGTCTTTGGGAACCAAGGTGGGTTGAAGGGTTGCACCGAGTACATCTCCTAACCCCGCTGTAGACAAGTTCGAGGGTTTGGGGATCTTCTTGGACACGTAAGTGCTATTAGGCATGGGCTTATGGAGGGCCCTGAGCATTGTCTATTCTACACAGCTACGCGAATTCGCGGCATCCATATGGCTTCCCTCGCATTATGGCGATGCTGGGAGACGGGAAGACCGAATATGACCAGGCCCACGACGGTGATGCTAACAGTATTGGCGCATGCTCTGTGAATATCTTGAACTTCACTCGCGGTACTATCATCTGACGGGCCGTTCGTGTATCAGGCCATGTTCCGACGTACAAACGCTGTGACCAAGTTGAAGATTGCGTACGTCAAAGATAAATATCTAGACGTAAGTCACCAAGGGAGCTTGGTATCGAGTCAATGCTTACCCCTCCCAGGTCAAAGTTCAGTACAAAGCCTGTGCGTTTAATTAAAGTTCTATATGTTGTTCCTCAATGACCCTTTTATTTTTCAGGGGATGACTGGACCGACTGCTTCCGCGTTGAGGGCATAAGCTTGCCAATAAATCCATTCGTAGGCATCTCAGCACTTACCGGCGAAGTCTATGATGCACACGAGTACGTGCTCGACTAATCTCGTTCATGTGCCAATCTCTTTATGACTCAAATTTTTAGCGTGGTCTCTGTGTCAACTTGGTCTGCTGTCCTTTCTTCCAAGGACGCTCAGCGAGACAAGCTTGGTTTATCAGGTGGCCTCTTCTCTCGCCCACCGTCGGGCCAACGTTCCTGGTTTAGTTTCTTCGTCAGACTGTTCCTGTTCGCAGGCGTGTGTGTCGGTGCTGTATATGGCTATAAAGCATACGTGGTTAAGAGCAGATTTGGCACTGGCGGTTCTGGGAACTTTGGTGGGTTCGGTGATGGGTATGGGTACAGTAACCGGAGGCGATTCTAGATTCCCGTGGATTCCTGGCTTCACTGGTCAAGGTTGTATTGCTTATTATACATGGAAATAAATTCTTAGTACCTGTTCCAGATCTTCCGGGTTGATTCGAGGCCATAGTGGTAGGTCAAAAGTACAACTAGAGCTCTTAGGGAGAACCTATGAGATCCATATCTACTAATATGTATAAAGAGCAATCGCCGATGGTGCCCATCTTAGTATCCGTGCTTGCTTCATCGTCATTAGTCGTCGCAGTATGTGTCCAGACCGAGTCGTGACCATGCTTCTGTGCCTTCGTACCGGCATGTAATACCTGCATAAGCCAGCCCTTTGCAAGGATTCGAAGCACCAAGCAACTGATAGAGGGACGAATATCCTTGCACCGAAGCTTGACTTTGGAAGACCGAATATCTCAGCCGTGCCGGCATATTGGTGCATCCAAACAGGTCTTAACAACTTGTTAAATGGTAATGTGAGCGGGCGAGTTAGTAGTGCGGTACATACCATCGCATTGCCTTGAACGTTCCGGATTGTACACCTAGTCTACTCATGCGCGTTGGAGATACTATAAAGATATTTAGTTCATTGGAGGGTATCGGGAGGCAATGTCCACAATATGGAGAATGTGGACACAGCGCAGCAGGCTCTACTCAAATGACAATGAAGTCTTTAACTCACTTGAATAGAAGGTTCAAACTTGAAGTAGATAACCGAAGGTGGTTTGAGAGTTCTTGGATAGAACAGAGAGTAAATCGTAGGTAGGAAAAACTCTACAGCACTCCAAGTAGCGTAAGGGTATTTATACGTCTGAGCTGCGCACAGACCATGTAAAGTAGAGTGTTTCCTAAGAGTCCATAAACGGACGGTAGATAAGTACCTTCCTAACATAGTAGTCCTGTGGAAGCTCGTAGAACCTCGAAGAAGTCCACAGCGAGTCATAGAGATAAGAAACGGTCTAGATCGACCCATAAGAACATTCCAGAAGGAACGTTATCTCCTTATCATGACCTTGTCATAGATAAGAGATATGACTCCGGTTAGTCGGTACTCTCTGATAACCGGTCATGTGACTTTGACAATCACATGGAAGAGAAAGAGTCCAGACACATCACGTGTCAAGGCTCCTGAGAAGTCACGTGCTAGTGATGACTAAGCACTTACTTTCTCAACAGAGGGATGCGGACGGGGAGTGTGAAAGTACTATAGAACAAGGAGTTGGACGCGATACGATCGATGTCAAACCTCCAAGAACCGTAGTCATAATGCTAGACTTTGGATGCTAGAACAGAAATCAATTCATTGTCGACAGAAGACGGTATACAATGGTACCTAGAGCAGAAAATCACGACATCAGGGAAAACAAGAGTCAACGGATACATGTGACAGAGTATGTTGATATTAACTACATAGCGCGCATGGACCCAAGAAAATAGGAGCTCGTAACAATCAAGGACGATTGATCAATCATGCCATATTTTCGTAAACAATTGATAGTAAAGCTCAACCCAGCTAGGGACTCTAAAAGGAAATGGTAGAAACATGCCCAAGCTAGCGGCCAGGGAATTACTGTCAGGATGAGAGCCAAGCCACCGAAAAACAGCATACTTAGTGGCATTTCTTGGTGTGTGCATCCAAGGCTTCCTTTCTTGTGTACAGCTTCCCTCACTTTCTGCATGGCCGGCGGTCACCCAGATGGACCTCCTTTATGTGCCGTGCAACGTTTGTCCAGCGCATTTCCTTGCCACACTCTTGCCAGGGGCAACTGGCGTGTTCGCAATCCTTGTGAACATATCCATGTTCACGAAGGTGCGAGCAAATAGACCTAGGAGTAGATTCCAGGGGTAAGAAGCACCCGACACCTATTTTGCAAGTGTGGTCTAGTGGAGGATGCGGAAGGAACTGGAGGGTGCTGCCAGATGCATGCGCAGGTTGAACCTCGCTGGAGGGGTTTGCAGAACAGTTCACCAACATGTCGTGTAGAGCTAATATGATATTAAGTATGGCGCACGCAACAGTGTGATACATACATTGATGAGACATGACCGAGCTTGGCACCAACATGTCACCATGTTGCATTCCAGACGCGAATGATTCGATTGATGGCTGGTGCATAACGGCGACCTGACCATGACTGGCTCCAATCGGCGACTGATTCTGGATGTGGTGTGCTGCAAGCAAATTGTTGTTTGTGATGAGGGCGCGAATGTATTCGATGTTTGCAACCAGGTTGGAAAGTAGAACATCGATGTTTTGGGACATGGAGAGTTGTGCGTCCAGGACAAAATCTTGGGCTGAAACAAAGGAATTCGATCACCGTGAGGCATACTGAGTGCAGCCGGGGTTATAAGGTGTTCCACCAGATGCTAATTTGAACGATGCGATAATTGGGAAGATTGGAACTGGGGCGTCAACTTATCTGCAAAGTGGACGAACTAACTTGACCGGAGTTGCAAATCAAGCGAGCCCTCCCATTGGCCGATGCGCCTCTAAGCGACTCGGTGCTAGTCTATATATGGTCAGGAAATGGTGGATATAATATCAGTGATTGGAGCGCCAGAGGTGCACGCCAGTATAGCCAGTGGCGGCTGTGTCAGCCAGGATCATGGCGGTGGCCTTTGCCTAAATTAGGAAACTAGCAATGACTTACATTAGTGTAAATGCTAGTGCCCTCATTAATCACAAACAATCACATACACAACACATACATGTACAATTATTGAGTACTTGTTTGCATCATTCACCATGATCACCTGATTTCTGTCCAATCAGAGCATGCGATTACCCTGTGGGAAAGGCCACCGCCATGATCTATGACGGTCGATGGCTCCGCCACTGCTGGCTTTCGGGCGTGCCAGTGGCGTGCCACTGGCACTTCAAACACTGGGATATATCCTCAAATATTGTGGCCAATCCAGTTTCTTGATTGGCAAGTGTCCCTAACCACATGTCATTGATGTCATCCAACAATGCTGTGGGCCGTGGCAGCAGGAGGATGTTGAGAAAGTAAGTGCTTAGTCATAACTAGCACGTGACTTCTCAGGAGCCTTGACACGTGATGTGTCTGGACTCTCTCTCTTCCATGTGATTGTGAAAGTCACATGACCGGTTATCAGAGAGTACCGACTAACCGGAGTCATATCTCTTATCTATGACGAGGTCATGATAAGGAGATAACGTTCCTTCTGGAATGTTCTTATGGGTCAATCTAGACCGTTTCTTATCTCTTGTCTCACGTGTGACTCACTGTGGACTTCTTTGAGGTTCTACGAGCTTCCACAGAACTACTATGTTAGGAAGGTACTTATCTACCGTCCGTTTATGGACTCTTAGGAAACACTCTACTTTACATGGTCTGTGCGCAGCTCAGACGTATAAATACCCTTACGCTACTTGGAATGCTGTAGAGTTTTTCCTACCTACGATTTACTCTCTGTTCTATCCAAGAACTATCAAACCACCTTCGGTTTACTGCTTCAAGTTTGAACCTTCTACTCAAGTGAGTTAAGACTTCGTTGTCATTTGTGTAGAGCCCGCTGCGCTGTGTCCACGTTCTCCATATTGTGGACATTGCCTCCCGTTAGGTTATGAGCCCCGTCTAGGCGACCTCCTGTGACGTCGTTATTCTCGTCGGCCAACGAGAAGATGGATAGGAACGCCGAAGACCGGTTCACTTGGAGACTATTTCTTTGTGTCATGCAGTTCTTACTTGCCAGACGAGGAGTACAGCTTTTGTTGTATCCTCATCCAATCATATCCGCAGAGCTATGCTTTGCTGCTTTCTTGATTGCCTTCTTTGTTTTAGTCGTGGACATGAATCAGACTCCGGAAGGACATCGGTTCATTGTACAGGCTAGCACTGGAGATAGTCAGGGTCGATGGACAGTAACCCTTGAGCGGGAACGCTTTATGCGTTCTAATCAGGAACTATCTCTCATCGAGCATCAGGCTGCTGAAGCTCGAAGGAGGATTGAAGGTCCTATTAGAGTTCCAACAATGTCAGAGTATCTAGAACAACGTCAACGAGACCGTCGAGACGAGTTCTACTCTGTTCATCCTAGGAGTGGCATTCAACTTCCACCTCCACGCTATTATGCTCGTCTTGCAGCTAATGAGGCCCTCGTTCTTGATAACGATGGAATCCCCTATGGGGGAAATCCTCCTGCTTATGATAGACTTGAGCTAGCTGAGAGCCCGGGAATTACCACTTCTAATATTGTCCAGTCTTTGCCTTCCCCTGGTCATACTAGTGGCGAGTTTATAGGCTTGACTGACAATTCTAATAGAACCTATTCAATTCGTTATCAGGTAATACCTTCTATTCCTCCTCCTTCCTACATCGACTCTATGCATCAAGAACAAGATGTCATCGTCTACCCCCATTCCCAGCTTGGACACCATCCTCACCGAAGAAGCTCTGAATCGTCTGTTGGAACCCGTCCGCACATCAGTACAGCGGGAAGAGCTGCTGTGGCTGCTCTTTTACGATCCCATTTGGACTCCTCGCCGCACGCCTCTGCGCTCGGCGACTCCCAGCTGTTCCGTTCCAACAACTAGAGGCAATCCCTCTACCAGTATGAACTTGTATACACCTACTCGTTCTACTCGGGATGTTACCCCTGCTCCGGAGATTTTTGTTCCAAAGCAGTATGAAAGGGAGTCCTCTATTTTAAGCACCGATTCTCGCTTCGACCCGAACGATAACTGGCACAATCCTCTCTTGGATCCCCAGTATCTATCATTCGTTCTTCGCTCGGTCTACGAACGTGTCCGAAACCCGACACCAAACTTCGCATCCTGTATTGTCATTCCGGTGGAGAGACTCATCTACCTTCCCTGGTATGAGTATCCTGAGTCCACGATCCACCTTGAAGACTATACCGTCCACTGCAACAAAAACGAGGTTTATGTTCAGGCAACACCTTTTGGAGCGGATCATCGCGGTTGTATCCTCGGATATAATCCCACTCCTATCGACCTTTTTCCCTCTGGCCAGGGAGACATTTTCTCTCTCTTCTTCTTAAAGGAAGATATTTGTTACCCTTGGCTACGGAGTGCTGGTCTACGAGTTGCCAGGAACAAGTCTCGCTTTAGGACAGCATGGATAAGGGGAGAGATAGACTTTGGGCAAGAGTTTCCTGGAAAATTCTTTCGTGCCCTCTCTTCTATCCAGATGAAGTTTGCTAAATTCGTCGTTGACATTTCAGATTATGTCATTAACCCGGTGGCAGGAAAAATTGCTGTATGCAAT
>Ga0307518_10000466_pt1 | contig 30858 bp, 19 predicted proteins | sample 25_EM_MG_FD_203889 | JGI IMG/M metagenome (GOLD analysis project Ga0307518, IMG submission 203889) | Populus trichocarpa ectomycorrhiza microbial communities from riparian zone in the Pacific Northwest, United States - 25_EM | ecosystem: Host-associated > Plants > Roots > Unclassified | place... | reverse complement strand
GGTTTATTAAAAAAAACATAATATTAATAAAAAAAAGTATATATTAACACATAAGAAAGAAATATATAGCTCCAAGAAACTTTTTAAAAAGATTCATAAAAAAAAAGGTTTGCTTAACGCAATATTCTATACTTTGTTGTCAAAATAATTTGATATATCATGGTGACCTTTCTACATACATTAAATAAACCGTCTAATGTGTATACTCTAAATTTTTTGTTTTTTAATGCAAGATTTTAAAATTAAATAACATTATTTATTAACTAAAATATAAACCCACAACATAGTACCAACAATTAAGATTTGACCCTAACATATTATATCATTGTCAATTTAACTCTCACATCTTTAACTCTCCCTCCCCCCTCAAAAAAAAAATAATAATATTATTTATGTTAGACAATTTTATTTTAGAAATACATTAAAATAATTTTTTTTTTTTAAAAAAATTATTTTTAATATTAGAACATCAAAATAATTTGAAAATACCAAAAAATTATTAATTTGAAACAAGAAAAAAATAAAATTTTTTGAATGCTTTTTTAAAATATTTTTAAAGCATAAAAACAAACATAACGTTACACAGTTCATTCAAAGCTCTAAAATAAATTATAAAGACAATATTAATGTCAAATCATAATGAATATGCATATGTTGAGACACTAACCTGTCCCAAACGACAATTTTAGCATGAAGGAGAATTCAAGGAAATTTACCACAAATTCATGCTAAAATTGTCGTTTGGGACAGGTTAGTGTCTCAACATATGCATATTGAGTGAAATCTTTTAATTGCCAAAAAATAGTGGATGAATAAGGGGTGATATTGTTTGAAATTGATTATATATGAAGCAAAATTAACAAAATCAAAATATCAGGGTTTAATTAATAATGAAGTAATGTATTAAGGACTAAACTGAGTTTTCTTAAGAAATTTTTTTATCGTCTCTTGTTTTTCAAAAAATAATTTACATAAACGTCAGGGCTATATTTGATATTTCCCAAAACAAATAACTCCTCTCCCTCACCTCTCTCCTTATGTAGGTTAAACCCCAAAGCAGCAGCAGCAGCCAATATCCGCAACCATGGCGACTTACGATCTGACACCACGAATTGCACCAAATCTGGACCGCCACTTAGTATTTCCTCTGCTAGAATTCCTTCAAGAAAGTCAGCTTTACCCAGATGAGCAGATCTTAAAAGCCAAAATCGAGCTGTTGAACAAAACAAACATGGTTGATTACGCTATGGACATCCACAAGAGTCTTTACCGCACCGAAGAAGTGCCTCAAGGTAAGCAAAGAAAAACCCATATAAAAAATATGATTTTTAGGACACGTGCATGTAGATACAGTGAATTACTGGGTGTTTGATGCAGTAAATTGTTGAGATTTATAGAAAGTCTTTTATTTCTAATAGTTTTTTTTTTTAGATAAAAGGAGTGTGTTTTGTGTATTATTTTTATTGCTTTGGTGTTTTTTTTGCTGCATTAAATGTAATAAAAAGCCCATAATCTTTCTTTTAATTCCAATAAATTGTACCTGTACATATAGTGAATGCGTGTATTTCTTGATTAAATTGTTTGATTGAAAAAAAAATAAAATAATTTTTGGACACTATACACCTATGGATACAGCAAAAGTGTACGTATCTGTTTGATGAAATTGTGAAATTTAACAAATATATTTCATTTTCAAGGCAGGAACGTTCTTTTATTAGAACTATAAATACTGTGAATTTGTTTGTGGGTTCAAATGTTGAAGGTTTGATTCTTGTTGTTGTTGTTGGTGTTAAGACATGATTGATAGGAGGGCAGAGGTCGTGGCTAGATTGAAGGCATTGGAGGAGGCTGCTGCACCCCTGGTAGAATTCTTGCAGAATGCGAGTGCTATGCAGGAGTTGAGGGCTGATAAGCAGTATAATCTTCAGATGCTTCATGAACGTTATCAGGTTTTTTTTTGTGGACATCTTCAGTCAAGAGAGGGTTACGTGTTGGTTTTCTTCCTATCTTGTTTTATGTGAATTGTTATGTAGGAATTATCTAGGAACTACAAGATATCTGAATTGATTTTAGGAACTCTGGGTTTGTAGTTTTTTCATGTTGCAACATTCAAGAGGGTATTTTTGTTACCATTAATAGTTAATAAGCAATGGTGACCATTTGTGTGAAAGCCAGTGATTTCAATGAAAAGAGCCAAAACCACTTTTATGTTCAGATTCAGATGTCCTACACCTGTTTTACATTCCAGACCATCAGTACACACATTGATTATGTGAAAATTGCTGCCCGTTTGCTATTTGTAATCCCCTGGTATTTCTGTCATCTAAAGTTCTGTGTTTTGGAAAGAGGGGTTTTCTTATTATGCTATCTAAACTCATTGAACAATAGTGCTCTCTCTAAACAGATTGGTCAGGAGCAGATTGAGGCATTGTATCAGTATGCCAAATTCCAATTTGAATGTGGAAACTACTCTGGTGCTGCTGACTATCTGTATCAGTACAGGGGCTTATGCAATAACAGTGAAAGGAGTTTGAGTGCTTTGTGGGGAAAGATGGCAGCTGAGATACTGATGCAAAACTGGGATATTGCTCTTGAAGAACTTAACCGGTTGAAAGAAATTATTGACTCAAAGGTTGTTTTCCACCACTCCTTGCTTTTCTGTTTGAGTTGTATGCTTTCTTTTTCCTTTTATTTTTCAAGTAACATGTGCTTATTGAGGATGCTCGTCTATTGCAGAGCTTCTCATCGCCTTTGAATCAGGTGCAAAGTAGAATATGGTTGATGCATTGGAGTCTCTTCATCTTTTTCAACAATGACAACGGAAGAACACAGATTATTGACTTGTTTAACCAGGACAAGTATGACTTGACCCCTTTTGCTCTGCATACATTTTCAACTATGACATGTTTTCTATTTTTGCTCTGACTGAAAAAATGACTTGTGGGTATTACTCAATTGAAACGTATTCTTATTCTGTAAAAATATAAGGAACCAGGAGTTAACCAACATCTCTTTATAGGTTTTTTTCGCTTTGGACATGATTAATCTCCCAATTTAAGTAACTATCTTTTGTACCTTCTTAAGACAAAGGCTTACAGGATGATACAAATTGATCTTCCCATTTTATTTTAGGTATCTCAATGCCATTCAAACCAATGCACCCCATCTTTTGCGTTACCTAGCAACTGCATTCATTGTCAACAAAAGAAGACGACCTCAATTCAAGGATTTTATAAAGGTTATCCAGCAAGAGCAGCACTCTTACAAAGATCCTATCACAGAGTTTTTGGCATGTGTCTATGTTAATTATGATTTTGATGAGGCACAAAAGAAGATGAAGGAGTGCGAAGAAGTAAGCTTTTTATGCCCTAATGTGATTGGCATGTTAATATCCCTGTACAAGAAAGTTTGTGCTAATTGTGTCATTTAAGTTGTATTGATTTCCAATTTTCTGGATGCCCCCCCCCCATTTTATTCCTTTTTGTCTTGGTTTTGCTTATTATGTTCTCTGATAATAAATTTTCCCTCTGATCGTTAACTCCTGGATAATGCTAACCTGTTATACTCATTATAGGTGATACTAAATGATCCTTTCCTTGGCAAACGTCTAGAAGATGGCAACTTTTCCAATGTGCTGTTGAGAGATGAGTTCCTTGAAAATGCCCGTCTATTTATCTTTGAAACCTATTGCCGGATACATCAGCGTATTGACATAGGGTATGTATATTCATTATTTTTAATTGTTTGCTACAAATGTCACAAATAGAGTTGATTGGAACTCTGTCCCTTGAAAAACCATTCCTTTTTGAGTGGAGGGTCTAAACCGTTAGTTTGCTCTCATTGAATGTCTATCGGTCCAAACACTTTGCAGTGTTGACTTTGATGTACTTTTTATTGCTTCTGTTAAAATACTTATTCGAATTACTTGGCTGTTTATGGCAGAGTCCTTGCAGAGAAATTGAACTTGAATTTTGAGGAGGCTGAGAGATGGATTGTGAATCTCATCCGTAACTCCAAGCTTGATGCTAAGATTGATTCAGAATCAGGAACTGTTATTATGGAGCCCAACCATCCCAATGTGTAAGATTGCAGATACAGATTATTATATTTGTACACGGGAATGCTTATGATTCTTGTTACCTATTAGTCTTTTGGTCCTTTTATTCTCTGTACCTCCCATAATCTTTAGATGTCAGTTCCCAGGGGTCTCTACTTTTCTTCGAAAATTGGGTGACAAATTTCTTTTGTCTTTCAGGTATGAGCAGTTGATAGATCACACCAAGGCATTATCAGGCCGTACTTCCAAGTCAGTCAGTCAGATTCTGGAGCATGCACATGCACAGGCTGCTCGATAGAGTTTCTTTGTAAAGACTCGGGGGACTTGTTTGTTTTAAGATTTTTGGCATCTGAATTTTGTTTCTCTTTGGTTTGAGGAACAGACAAATTCGAGAAATTGTACTGATTAACCTTTCCCAGAAGCTCCAGAATTAGAGCAAATCTAGAGTAGTTATTAATTTTGAAAGGAGTTTATGTTTTGCTTGTTTGTATCAATGAAAAATCAATGCATCCTATTTTCAGCTGTTATTCACATCGGTAATTTATTTGACTGTTTATTTACCTTAAATAAATGAGCTCTCGAATCATATTAGGACCATTGAGATGGTGTTTGCATCAATAATCCTGTACGATTTTATTTTATTTTCGATACAGAAGCTGTTAGAACTGGTTGGAGAAATGCAGGTGTGACAGTGTCCTGAAAGAGACCTTGAGGCACTGTTACCTCAATGGAATTTTTTGCTAGCTTAGGGCTGTTAAAAAAACCGATTAACGAGTGAACTGGGAAAAAAAATTGAACCAACCAGCTAAAAATTCACAATTTTTTTGTCTGGTTCGGTTATGGTTTTAAAAGTCTAAAACTGATGCTCAGTTTGAACCCTAAACCGAGTATAAAAGGTTATTTTTCTCCGAACCCTTCTCTCAAACTCTCTCGCAGCCCTCCCCGTTCCTCTCTTCCCTCTTCTCTCTATCTTTGGCCTCTTATTTTGGTGCGGTTGGAGATGGAAAAACATTGAATACTCTTAGATTTCAATTACTTTTTTCACCATCCCCGACTCCCCATGGTGTTTGCTTGCTTGTTCGGTGTGTGACTGTGTGTAGACACATACATCACAAACGTGTGAGGACTTTGTGAGCTCCCACCATGACTGACTAACCTTCTACTTTCCTTTCTCTATGGTTCACGCATAGCCCCTTGCTTTTCTTTTATTATATTCCCGTTATCATTTCCTATTCCGTATATTTTTCCACACTAAAGCTTTTGAAAAGAGAAACTAACATTGTTCATTCATGCATTTTGACTAGATTTTCCATTTGCTTTTTGGTGGTCTCACACTCCCACCGAGACGCTCTTTTACTCCTTTGTGTAAATGAAGTGAAATGAGAATAGATGTTTATAATTATTTCATCTTGTTTTTTTTTTGTTATTTTCAAAAAGCGAATTTCCTTTGGTTAAATAGTTTTTTTTGGGCTATTTTGATTTGCGGGCTTTAATTTTTTTGGGCTATTTTTTTGTTTATAAAAAAATATTAGCAATCGCGCTTATCCGTCGCTGCCAATGAACCGATCACCTAAGAACGTCTCTCTTTTAAGGTGAGGTGCGTTTCAGCCAGCATAGCTATCCTATCATCTCCTAGTTCTGATCGGCTCACTCTCTTTCTAGGCTTCCAGATGGAAAAAGGGGATCTTAGTTCTAAGCACTAACACTCAAAACTTGTACATCCATTTATTTTTTCTTTAATATATAACTTGCGAAGTTTTCTGTGGTGAAAAACTTTCCACCACCAACCAGGCAGGTGCAAGGCCAGGAGGTTACAGCAACGAAACAACCTGCATTTTGTTTTTAGACAATGCCCCTGTGGTATTTGTGGAAAACAAACTATTATAAGTTAAATCTTCCCTGTTTTCTCTATGGGGGTTGAATAAATAAAACCCCGACTCTTTCTTTGTCCAAAGTTCCTCTTGGCTCAAGACACAATAGCAGAGCCAGGTATAAAGTATGCTTGCAAACAATGCCCTTCATGGTCCAGTATCCTTCTCCAACCGAATCTTCCCTTTGACCCTCCATAAGAACTGGACATTTCTTAGACTGAAATATGCCAACCTTACTAAGACATCCATTTTTAGACCAATGCCAATCAGTCTGGATCCATTATCAGGCTGTTAGTTGCTAGACCAGATCAATGGTTTCTCTGTCCTGAAGATCCATCTTGAACTTCGTTCCGTAAAAGCTGACCTGACCTTGATCTGAAAAAAGCAATTTGCATATAAATCCTGAGACATAGGATATTTCTCCTACCAGCGTGAACTTGAATAACCATAAGTCTTCCAATTATCCTGCCAATTTCGCCGGTACTCATTTCTCTCATTTGAATTGCCACGTGTGTATGATGTTCTTCCATGAGGACTGCTTCCGTTGCTTTCCTTTGATGCTCTTCTAATTTGCTCGTCAAGATCATATTCCGAACGCTGACAATTCAAAACAATGCATCAAAATGAGGCAATGGTTGCTAATCAAAAAATGCAAACAGAATAAGAGAACATGTTCTTGCTTGAGAGCCAACTAGAATTTCTAGATAAAATCTCAAACCTCATTCAACAATGTGCTCTAGCCCTTGTTTAAGGTCGATAGGTTATAAGTTGAATTTTACCTTGGGCACAAAAACTAGTTCACTAGTCAGACAAACAGATAACATTCGATTTCAGTCATGCTCCTAGTAGTTAACAACCTTCACTAAAAGCAGGATGCAGAAAACAGATATGGAATAACACCATCCTGTAATTGAGAAGTCATGTCTGTCCAAGTTATATGGGATCAAGGATGAACAGCTTACTATTTTCTTCACACATATCAAAAGTGATTTATAACAGAGGTTAGGCAGCAAGTTAAACACCTTCCATAGTAGTAATACAGTGGACTGAAACAGAAAAGGAAAGAAAGAAAGAAAACAAATAGATTACAATTAGCATATAACATATTCCCTTCTAGTTCAGTCATTAATAATGAAAAGGAAAAACAAAGAAAATGTAGAAAAACTCGAAAGTTTTCAATACTGTTCAATTACCATGAATGGAATGCTTGAATAAGAACCAAGGGACTCGAATAGATAACAAATTATTGGGAAAACAAAACATACCTTGGTACTATATTTGAAATATAACAGGGAAACAGACTGATACTGAGAAACAATATAAAATACAGAATGAAACACAAATTACACTACAGACAGACAAGACAAAATACCATTTAGGATGCTAGATAGGCTACAAGAAAAAATACAGATCACGTTAAATAACAAACCATTACAAGAAGAAATACTGATTACAATGATAAACAAACCACTACAGGAAAAACAACCAATTACAAGATAGAATCTTTGACCATCTTTATGTTCTGGAGCAAACGAGTCAAGAATTATAATGCAGCAAATGTTTATCACAGTGATGGTGTTGCAGCAATTGTCATGCCCATGTTATAGTTGGTGGTAGAATTGATCATGTCATAATGGTTATCATGGATGGCAGCAACAATGGCGGCGGTAATATTGATGTTTATAATAGAGGGAGCAACATTGATGGTCATGATGATGATAGTGCTTCCATGGTAGAAGAGGTGGTGGGTGGTGGCGGTTATATGTAGAAGAGGTGATAATGGCAATAGCGAACATGATGGAGGTGGTAATGGAAAAATGTTGCCAGCATTGATGGCAATGAGTGGCGGTTGCAACTGTGATAATTGTGACATTGGCAATGATTTTTTAGTTTTTCTACACCAACCAAAATCCAAGTATACATCACACGTGCATTCATACATGCAAATTGTAAACAATCCATTTCCAATTTTGATTAACTGCTGCTAATCAAAGGATGCCTTCATTCATAGTAATCAAGGTGACCAACAATAGTAGCCACACAGACAAGGTTGCTTAAAGATGTAAAAGACTAGCCACACAATTTAAAGGTGAAAAACACCTGATGAGATAGGAATTGATGACAGTACAGGTATCTGAAGAAAGAAAGCTCAAAATCTAGAATACAGCCACATATTAGACCTATTGAAATCAAGTGGATAACAAACCTTAGTGGGGTCAGAGAGTACTGCGTATGCTTCTCCAATCATCTTAAATAGCCTGTCAGCATCTGTGTGAACCTCCTGGACAATTTCTTTCCAGAGCCGCCCATCATCTCCACTTTCACTTCTTGCCAGGAACTGACCAGCCTACAATTAGGGGAAAAAAATACAAGAGAAACCTGTAAGATTTGGAAACAGGATCAGCAGTAATAAATACGCAGGGGTGGAAAGCTAGAGACCTTGTCCGGGTGATGTTTAAGTGCTGCTTTATGGTATGCCTTTTTTATATCAGATGCTGTCTCAGAATCCTTGACTCCCCTAACAAAGAAATTATATATAGTTGGCAAATTATGAAAGTATAAAATGCTGGCATGCTGCATTTAATTATGACCAGAAAATTGCCTTGATTGTTTTAGATACAAATATCACCATGTTAGCCCAGTGATGCGGGAACAGTAACAGATTAAATACAAGTAAAAAAAGCAGAACCCCTTTTCTTTCCAGTAAAAGAATGATTTGTAACTGGGCAGATTCGAGGTATTTTACAATTCTAAAAAAAGAAAGAAAGAAAAAGTGCACTACACATTCTTAATTAAAGAGCTTTACCAAGTTTCAAATTCTCAATATATACACGCTTATGTATATATTGAGAATTTGAAACTTGGTAAAGCATATGCCATAGGATTAAATTTTATGCTCAGAAAGGCTCAGCTTTAAAAACCTTGACAAAGAAAATAATGATTATAGTGCAACAAATCTGGCAACAATACCACTATGACTCTAGAAGCACCACAGATATCTGGTTTAAAGAGACCGATAGCATCTAAACATTACAAACATGATGTTGTTCCAGTGAAAGCATAATGCGTTGAAGGTTCCAAAATGACTTACAAAATACAATATAAATCCAAATGGATTCCTTTCTTAGCCTCTTCTTCCATTAAGGACAAACGCTGACGAGCTTGCCTTAATGCTTTTGTCCAGCTGGTGGATCTAGCAGGTTTGCTGGACTGTCTGACTTTTCCATCGGATTGATTTTCAAGAATAGAAATAAGCCTATGAAGGTCACTAGCCGCCTGTCTATAGTCTCTAATCCTCTCATGCAAAGCAGCTCTTCTGGCAACTGCCTGCACCAGTTGCAATTGAGCAATTAATAGTAGGTCAATCAGGCAACCATGTAAACAGTTGTTAAAATTTGATGTCTATATCTCACATCCCTTTAAGTAAATTAAGCAGAATTCTTCCCTCTTACAGAGCAAATTGGCAGGAAGCGTTTAGGCAAAATATGTCCATGTTCATCAAAGGATGCAATTCATAGCATGTGTTTGTGTTATTTAACAATGTTAAAGGAAACATTTAATTCTTCCTTGTTGAGCTCCAAATCAAATTATCAACTAACTGGTGGCAAGACATATTTTAGAGATAAACCTTTGAGTAATTTCCATCAAGTGCCACAGCTAGGCTGCAATCAGAAATGGCATCAGCAATCTGCCCCAGTGCTTGGTGTGCAGCAGCACGGTTTCCAAAACAAATTGCTGCAAAAGGGCGGGATTCAATACTGTTTAATAAAGCACCAGTATAATGTTCTACTGCTTCAGTGTACCGTGCTGATTGAACTGCTTCATTTCCTGCACTCTGTAATTGACAAGAATGCTAAATTAGTTCAGCTGGAAGAATTTCATGAAAAGACAAGAGTAAGACCATGGAATATGTAATCTACCATAAGACTGCCAGAGGGAACCCAGAACCGAATCAAACACCAAACATAAATCACTCAATCTGTCTTCATAGACAATCATTAGCAATTGGAATGTGCATTCCAGCCCTAGTTTTCTATGGGTATTAATTATCATACAATGATAACACATATAGCAGATTTTCCAAACACAAACTCAATAAATGAAATCAGTTAACCAAATCTACATTGTTAAAAGTCCTTTAGAATAGGCAATCCAATCAAACCAACCCCAAGCATCAACAATACCAAAAGCTACCTGATTATTATTTCCACTGGATTTTTTTTTCCATCATCTGCGATTTTTAAATGTCTATACATTGTTAAAAAATGAGCATGGAGAAAACAGTTATAACATTAGTGGTCATTTGCTTAAAATGGGCACAGATTAAGACGACATGGTGATATGAATCATAAGATTATGTACAATGTTATATGCACATAGTACATTAGGGTATATAGATTTTAGATTTTTATCAAAAGTTTCACTAGTTGACAAGTTGACCACCACGTTGTCAACATCAATAAACAAAAAGATCATTTTGAAACCTAAGAAGGGAGGTGAACTTAAAGCAATCAACAGCATACCTTATGACGTAAAAGATCACGTATGGTGACAGCTAATGTAACAGATGATTCCAATATCTTACTTGCATCTGCTTTCCTGCATAGTTCAAATTATTATCAGGGACCTCAAAGTTATTTTGAGAAAGGAATACCAATTAAAATTGGATCTGAATTGATGATATGATGTGTTTACTTGCAACTGATGGATCCCATTTGCTCTAATTTCTGAAGTAAATCAAGAGCCACCTCAAGCTTTCCCAAATAAAAGTAGGACTTTGAAATTAAGTGCCATCTCCACACCCTTGCGAATGAGCAATTTTCACTTTCAGAACAGCCAATATCTACAAACTGCCCATCCACACCTAATGAAACAAAATTCTTTTCAGCAGCACCAAGAGTCTGCTCACACATCTGAATCACCTCTTTATACTTCCGCAACTACAAAATGCCACCAAAACAGCCTATGATTAGAAAAGATCTAGAGGCAAACAAATGAAATACTCTTATGGGCAGAAATTTATCAACTGACATTCTTCAATATTCCAAATTATTTAGTCACTTGAACAAGAGCATAAAAAATGTTGAAAGAGCACAGACCATAAACAGAAACTTCGCTTTCATTTCCAGTAGTCTTTCTGAGTAGGGGCTAATAGATAAGGCCTCGGCAATCACATCTAGAGCATTAAGTGCTGCATCATATGTTCTCTCTTCCAAAAGTTTTGCAGAATGGTTTGTGCACTCTACCACTTTCTGGAAGAAAGGAAAACCACTCGATCAGTCATGGAATTGATCTCTTGCAAATGCACACATGGATAGCAGGAAAGGAAGAGGAAGGAAGATCCAAAAGACAAATAACTCCAACCAACCATGTCACAGTGACAGGATGATTTAACCATTAAGAAGCAATTTCTGATAGCCCATCCAAAATGTGAAATCAATGAAAAATGAAGTGCCTATTTTTGTGTCCCAACTACACATTTTGTAATCAAAACAAATTTCTTTCTAGATTTTACAGGCCAATTTAACAATGCAACACTTATAAAGATATGATTTATACTGCCTGTAGGATGTAATGTTTGTTAAATTGTATTCTGCCAGAAAAGGAAACCTAGTTCTATCCTAATAAACCTTTAGAACTGCATTATTTTGCTTAATTAGGAGCTGCTGCTCGAAAAAGTCATGTCCTTAAGGAAAAAAGGTACCGGATATTCCTAAGTGGAAAAGTAACCTCTATCCTCTATATCTCTTCTTTTATTTGAACTTTTTTCACCACTACTATTTTAGAAGTAAGATCGATATAAAATAAATGAAAGGCATCATATATCTACTACCATAAGATGGTCACATCAGCACCACTTAAGCTAATAAATGCATACCTGAGCTTTCTGTACGCCATCAGCAGCTTCTATTGTGATTCTTCGATCCAAACACACACCAACTCTAGATTCCAAGCACTTATTAAAATAGTGAAGTGCATCCTCAACTTCTCCCAGCTGAAGATGACAACTGGAAAGGGAAAAAAATCCCAACATGTTTACAGCATGCAACACATCATTTTCAAACAGATGCTACATTCAGCAAGAAGCAAATGGGGATAATGCAGTAAGGTCAATCAAAAGAAGACTAACTGACACAGCATTTATTAGCTATTCTTAATCAGTGTACATGGTCAAAAAGGACCACTCATGGTGGACATACAGAATATGGTGATTCAAAACAAAAAGAAATTCACACATATTTAGAATATAGAGTACACCATTTAGCATAGAGAATATAGTTATCAACATATAGATGTCATATACAATCTACATATGAAGCACAACCAAACAACTCCTATCCTTCAGATGAAGTCAGCATATAAGAAATGAAAATTCAAAGAGAGCCATTCTCAGGTGCGATGCAAAGGATATTGTTCATAGGTTCAGGACAGCAAAAAAAAGAAAAAAGAAAGAAAAGGAGCACAAAGCAAGATATGACATCTAAAACAAGTCACCAAATCTTGTTTCACTCAACCAATTCACCAAAATAAAATATTTAGTTCAAAAAATTGTGTAAAAACAAACCATTTGAAACAGATAAGAATTAAATTTTGCTGCATGCACCCCATGCAAAGGACTTACTTAGCAGCTCTTATTTGAACTTTGAAAAAGTTAGGGTCTAGGTCAGCAGCCTTTATGCAATCTCTTATCGCCTCCCTCATGTTTCCAAGAGACATCCGCGTTGCAGCACGGTTGCTATAGCAAATAACAAGAGGCTTAAGACAGCATCCTGAAATATCACTAGAAGGAATGGAATTTATCCCACATGTATAAAAATCCTCTGCCTTCGACATATCCCCATTTTGATAAGCATGATTTCCCCTGGAAAAAACCAAACCCTATCCAACTTAAGTATCAAATGCACAGTCTCAAAAGTAATATATACTAATATTCAGCAGTAAACAATGTGGGAGCTATTTAGCCATTAATAGATTTTATGTAGAAAGCACCTTGCTCGCCACATCTCACATTCTTCCTGAACAGAGCCAGTGGATGAGATTGAACCTTGCTTCGCCAATTCATTTATTTCAGATTTATTCCCCACCTTTTTCTGTCGAGTAGATAAATCTTCTCCTTGACCCTGCACAGTGTCAAAAGCTATATATACAGAAGTGCTGGCATGGATGGAATTTGGAAAGAACAATAATTGACTTTACTTACATTTGGGTTTGGGACAAAAATAAATGGTTCGCATGGAGGTTTCCTCCTATATTTCTTTCTATACTGCCGTTTTGGTGTTGATGAGCAGGATGAAGCAGAAAAGGAAAATTTTCTCTCATCCACATCTTCCAAACCTGAAGCAAAGGAAAATTGCATTTGATGGCTGCTTTCTGTCTTTAAACCATGCGTAACTTCAGCGGAAGCTGCACCATCATTGCTGCTACTCACCTGCTCAAAGTTGAAACCAGGGCAGGACATTTCAGCACCAAAAACAAACCCTTTAGAGATACAATCACCCATGAAACATCTTTCAGAACCACAACCAGAACTCTCCTGATTCATCTTCTCTCTTGGCCTCCCATCATCTTTCTTAACATCTAATCCTTCAACCTCTCTGAGACCAGTTGTCGCTGTTGAATGCAACATTGAGGGTGCACAATTATTTTCTTGGGGGTTGGAATCATTTAATGTCACAGAAGTTTCTTCAGAAAATTTCCCAGCTGCTGCAGTTTCCTGATAAGGAGAAAAATCCATGGGTGAGTAGCATCCGGGAGAATTTAGATTTTCTTGGCCACACCTTTCATTTTGCACATGAACTTGCTCTGGGTGTTGCTTACGTAAAGAATCTTGCTTCAACTTTACCCTCATTTCTAATCTTTTGCCCTTCTTTGATCGGTTATTTACAGTAAATTCTGGTTTCTTATTTGATTCTGGAAATACACTTGTTTTTAAACAAAAAGGATCACATGGTGTTTTGAAGTCTGTAAAGGGCATGCCTAATCCACCCAGATCACTTGTAGAACTACTTTTGTTATTTTCCCTTTCAACTCCAGCCATAGTTGTTGCTTCAGAAACTTCACTATGTACTTGGGAATCAAAACCCGCCAATGAGAATGAAGTTAGAGGAGCAGCTCCATTGAGTTTTGTATCATCATTCATTCGATCTTCAGATAATTGGCCCTCAAAAGAAGTCTTCACACATCCTGCCTGAAACCTAAATAATTCTGAACTCGAAGTTCTGATAGAAGTACTACCGGTATTGCAACTTCTATTCTTGTCACTGGATTCAAATTTATCACCACCCGAACCCACAGCAGCATTCTGTTCAGGAGAACAAGTATCTGAACTTCCATTAGAAGAGGCAGAAGCCTTTTTACTGCTTCTGATAACAAATAAAGAATCATCATTTGCAGATGAATTCTCATTGTCAGCTCCATGAACATTCTTGAACTCATTAATATTAAGTTTCTTAATCTCTTCTGGAAGATTAAATATTGGGTTAATGATAGATGTACTAGCTGCATTACTGCTATTTGGAAATGATGCAAACTTACCCTTACCATTGACACTAGAATCCAGATTACCATTTTGATCCTTTGAAATGCTGTAGTTTAAAAAAGTTCCGCCACTTGACTTGACCTCAACAGGGAAGTTCGTAACCACACATTCATTAAGATTGCAACTTTTCTTGCTGCTACTACCAAACACAAAAACGCCATTACTATTACCTTCCACTTCATGAAGCTCGGCCTCATTCTTGAATTTAATCATCTTCCCTGTATCAGAAAAGACTGAATTTCCAGAACTTTCACCAGATTCTCGCTTTCCCTCGTTGGAATTTAACTTCTTATCAAACCAACTTGCACCAAACACAAACCCTGAACCAGAAACCCCCACATTTGCACTAGAATCATTAGTATCAGCACTGAATACAAAACCAGAACCAGAAACCTCAACATTTGCAATGGAATCATCAGCATTAGCACGAAATACAAAACTAGAACCAGAAGCCCTCACATTTGTACTGAAAGCCTCACGAGCAGCACCAAACACAAAACCAACATCATCAGAACCCAACTTCACCCCATTCCCACTAGAATCTCCCTTATTGGAATTCAAACTCGATCTTAATTCACTTTTGTCATCACAAAACTCACTGTCACCCGCATTACTGACCTTTTCAATCTCTACTCCGCCTACATTCACAACACACTCATTCAATTCTCTATTCTCCACATCAGATTTCACCCCAACACCGTTCCCATTAGCATCAAACACAAAACCCATATTACAAAGCTCCGTAGGCTCCACTTTCAAACCCAAAGCTGGCTCCTTTTCACTCCACTGCCCCACATTTCCACCAAATCCTCTTTCTTTAGAATCTAATTCCACTCTAGAATTCAAACCCTGATCAAAATCCCCACTTTTTACACCCCCATTTGCGCCAAACACAAAACCCACATTGGACACACAACTATTCCCATCTAAATCATCACCTACTGACTTAAACGGGTTAAAATCCGACCCGGAACCGGACTCACCCGGACCCTCTCCTCTGTTCTTCCCATGTAACTGCTTCCTCACCTTCATCAGCCTCGGCCTCGCCCGTCCCGTCCCGGTATGCGACCCGTTTTTATTCATATCGATTTCGCTGGTGTTACCATAAAACGTAGCATTTACAGTTTGGCGGTGGTTATTCTGAATTGGAGTGGGGTTAGGGTTTTGGAGAGAGGAAGGGTGTTTGGAGGTAACTGGTGACCTGATATCGACGGCCGCAGCCGGTGACATTTGAGGCAATACAGAAGAGGAGATTTAGGTTTTAGTGAAATTGAATTTGTTTGGATTGGTGTGAGATTTTTGGTGTGAGGGTTTTGCTTCGTTTTGAAAGAAGCGACTAGCGAGAGAGAGAGGAGGGGAGAGTGAGGTTTAAACAGACAAATTGTACCGTTTGTTACTTACTCCTTGAATTTCAAAGTCTTGTGTGTACACTGTACACTTATTTAGTGAATAAATAATTAAATAAATATAGGAAAAATAGAGGGCCACTAGAGTTAAGGGTGTGCTTGCTATTTTGCAGTAGCTTCTGCAATCGTAAATAATAATAATAATAATAATAATAATGGGTTCTATATACAATTGTATTTTAAATATTAATTTTATAAAAATTAAAATAATATTTTTTTATTAATAATAATCTGCCTTTCATTTATTTTTTATATAAAAATTCATCTTACTTAAATATATATTTTTTTAAATCTACTTTTTTAAAATATGGTTCCAAAGAGAAAATCATAATAGGCACGATTATGTATTTTAATTTTACTAATATTGATGACTTTTTTTTTTCTCGTTTTTTAATTCAACTTATAAATTAACCCATCCAAGCTTTTGAGATCGGATCCACTCCTAGTCAGATTTTTCCGATCAATCCTATGGAAAAAAGGTGATGATAGCATGGGGTGGGCGAACAAGTGTCTGTGAATCCACGTCGAAAGCTAGCCAAGAAGCCTTCCAACCAACACAAATGGCGACGCAAACTAGCAAAACGCCAAATGAATCCCGCACCGTCGCCACAAAGGTGGCCAAGCGAAAGCTGAACCGACTCCTACTTTCTTCTCTTCTCTTCTCTCAGGTAAACACTAAACTCAATCAATCATCCTTTCTCCTATCAAAACCCTACAACTTTCAAATATCATAATCACCACACTCCTTTCCTTTCCTTTTCCTTCATTAAAAATATCCGAGAGCTGTAGTTTTTCTTGTGCTGATGTAGTAAATGCTAATGGCTTCTCGTGGTATACTTATGATAAGTTGTTTTTTAATCATTACGTAATTGTTGCTGTCTTGATTTATTAATTAATGCAAAAGTAAAAATTCAAGTGTTTTAAATTCTTAATAGTAAGTAAGTAGGGATTATAGTGAAATGAGAGAAAGTTAGTAGCGATTATATTGCTTGTAGATTTACTGCTAAAACCATTTTAGTGGAAGCCAATGCAGCTGTACTTTGACATTTTTGAGGAGGGAGGAAATCTCTTTGACTTGCTCTGCATCAATTTCTGTTACCAAGTTATTGGCTTTCAGAAAATGTAGTCTTACTGATTTTGGATGTTCTTTAGGAGCAAGGTGGCTGGTTGAATTGAGTGTTGTTAATATACTTTAGAAACCATAATTTTCAAACTTTAAGTGTTCTCAGATGACTTGTTTTTAACGATGAATTATCTGAATATGTTTTATCTGTCAAAGCTAATAGCTTTTTTCTGTCTAAGGACTAATGTTTTTCTTACTCATTAATTTCTTGATCCGATCATTGTTAAATTTGTCTCTGTGCTTGATGTTTCGTGGTAAAAATCATTTAGAATCTACAGTTTATAAATACGGAATCTTATAGCAGCCTCTGTTTCAATTGACTTTTTTACATAGGATTTTATATTCACGAGAATCATTTGGATTATGTTTTCATATTGCTCCATCAGCTTTGCAGTTTTTTTATGTAATTTATTTTTCTTGCCTTGAGAGATCCTTCGCCAGTTTGGGCTTGTAGGCAGTCCTTTGAGTATTTCAAGTTAGAAAATTGTTTTTATTTTATTTTATTTTGATCTGCATAAAAGAGGGACAGGGAATTGAATTTTCATACTCGTAACAACTAAACTTACCAGAGAATTTAGTGGACCACTTCGAGCTGGTGCTATGCTCACCCTGCTGTTTGTATTTGGCCCTTTGCCTCCTGAATCTATTGGTAACTTGTGATAAAAGTGTTTATAATCATTTTTGACACTCGTCACCGTTATACTGAGTAAATGGATCCGAGGAGGTTGCTGTTGCAGAACCCAGACCTTTTGTATGAAATTCATTTGTAACAGTAGCATGCTTCACAATGAGAGCAGAATTAGCTATCTTAAATGTTGTGGGGAAGTAAAAAAACAACGATGTGCCATTAAATGTTAAAGAACAATATTATCACTACGAAATTAAGATTAGAACATGCACGCATAGTGCTGATTTTAAAGTATCTTTGAAGTGTTTTTACTCGCAATGATAGCTCACATTTCAGTCAAAAATATCAAATTAGACCGTAGTAGATCTCTAATATTTTGTCGATGGCCTGATGATGACTTCCATAAATATATTTTTGTCTAATATATGTAGCTATGCAACATCAAAATGAGTTAATCATTCTTTCTGTTTTCCTCTTTCAGCAATCTGAGTCGTATCTCATTCTCAGGTAAGACTAGCTTCTTCCACAAAAGCATGCCTTCAAAGTTAATGCAGATAGATTTGAAAAGTTTGAAGGAGCCTTCAAATTACAAGACAAGCTATATGTGTTGCTTACATGGGAACATGACTGCTTTGAGTTTAATAATGTTGTCTTCAGCCTTCTTCATGAGTCAAGCTCTGGAATGCTGGTTACTGGAATTGACTTGTCAAATCTAATTCTGGTAGTGTAGGTCCTGAAGGAGGTGTAACACACAAGTGCTGACATAAAATTTTTGGAGAGATTTCGTGACTTGGTTATCTTAGAGTCTTTGTTCTTATTTTCTTTCCTTTTCTTTCTTACATAGGTAAGCTTAGAGGTAACATCCTATACAAAGCTGACACAATCAATAAGGATCGTGTTACTTTTATTTATCAGTATGTTATGATTTTCCAACTTTCCCCATATAATTATTTTATTGCCCACAATAAGAAAATGAAGTGCTCAGATTTGTCAAGGTTTTTGAACTCCTTTATATTTTTTTCGTTTTTATTGTACGTCCCGAGCAACCATAGTCTTGAAACATGGCTGCTTGAGAGATTCTGTTTGTTACCTGAATAGACTTTGATATTGGAATCTCACCTTTACACATGGCTGAAGTTTATTACGAGGCCCAACTTAAATTTATCTTTTAATTGTGATATATATGTCAGTTTTCCGTCATCCATTTTTTTTTTATGAAAATATATTTACACGCAAACGCTGGCATTCCTACGTCATTTTGTTTTCTTTTTCCTTGATGCCCCAGATACCGATGAAAACAGAACAAGTAATGAAGCAGCTGAAACCAACTTTTTTCAGGAATGTTGTGAAAGATATTCCAAGACCTGGTCCAAGTTCTCCAGGAGACAACATGAAAGTTAACGTGGTTGATTGCAAAGCGCAGGAACTTGTTTCTCCAAATGCTCCTTTAGAAGAGGACAGACCTGGGGAAGTAAAAATGGAGGCTTCCATAACACCAGATGATGTTATACGAGCTGGTGGCTTTGGAGCTAGAGATGATATAAATAGCTTTCTTCCTGTTGCAAGTGATTCAACAGGCTTTGAAGCAACAATCCTTGATGCTAGAAACTATGAAGAGCCACAGGGAGAAATACAAAGACCAGGTCTTGACTGGACAGAAGCGACAGAAAGGAAGCAGTTGTTTTGCCAGTCCTTGAGACCTAGTTGCCACAGACAACTTTTTCTGGTGGTTCTGGCTTCTGATATTTTGTGGCATGTTCGTAACATGTAACTCCGTGGTTTAAATTTATTAATTATTTATTTCATGTTTCTGTTTGCATGATTTTGGTATTCATGAAATACAGATAGACGCTTGCTCCTCGCTCAAAGAAATAAAAGAAATTTAAGTTCATGATCCGTTTAAAAATCATCATGAGCTAATACTATAAGCCCTCTTTACAGAATTGCCTACTTAAAATTTTCATTTTTATTAACAATTAAATGGCCTGCTGACTCTTACTCTCTATTATGCTGACGATTGCTATGGCAACCCAACTTTCCATCAGACCTTATAATTGTAATTTACAGTTGTACGCATTATGGTCCATATTCTCCCGAGGAATCTTTTCCTGATATTCCTTATAAGTGGCCAGCATCATGAGAAAGCTATTTCCTTCTGAAGATTCTTTGGCCAGGAGCTAGGATTGCCAATGGGTCATAAGTTGATTTCCTTTTTACAAAAACCTCCCATTGCGGGCCGAAATGAGCTTGCCATTCTTCCTGGGTGCTGTAATGAGGCATATATTGCTTGGCTCCAAGACCGGCTTTGGAACAGAAATCTAGAATTCTTTGGTTTTGGGCTAAAATGTGAAACAAGCCATCTCTTCCTGTGGAAGATGGCATTGCAGAGGATAAGAATGCCACTTGGTAGAAAGTTTCTTCATCTGGGGTGATTAAAGATGTTCTATTGTTCCACCTGCAATGCGAAGGAAAAATCAGGTTGATAATATAATATTCGAAAATTGAGGGGAAATTAATAGTTTTGTTTCTCGTATGGGAGTACTTGGACTTGTTGACCGGATAGATGAGGATGGGACCATTGCTATTGCCTGTAAGAATATTGCCAAAGACCTCTTGAGCAAATTCAATAATATTGGTTCTAGGGATTAGAAGATTCATCCATGGGTGAGGAATCTCCCATAAACCTTTTGACCGGAGTTTGATTTCAGACAGGTGGACTCTATCCAGGAATTCCACGTAAGAAACTTCTGACAGAAAGAGTGTGGATGAAATGTAACTCAGTTCTGACAATAGGCTCTCAGTTTTCTGCATGAGAGAAAATAAGGTTAGGAACACGGGCTTCGATTATGCAAAATCTATGTTGGGATCCTAAGAGGTGTTTTGCAGTGTTCTCTGTGCAAGTCTAACCTGGTTCATTATATCGGACTCATCTGGGCTAAAGTATTTAGCAATTTCTAGACAGTAAAGAGTTTTTCCTTCTGAGGTGAATCGACTGGCCTGAAGCGGGTCTTTTGGATTGAAGGAGGATCTCCAGTTATTGAGGAGACCGGTTCTGTTTATTATCACAAGCCCTTCGATATAGTCAAAAGAATCCTTGGATGATATTAAACGTTCTTGATCATTGGAAAATTTAGAGAATTCATCATATAGTACTCTGATCCATTTCACCTGTCAAAAGTGATAAATTACATTATAGATAAGAGTTCCTTGTGACATTATAGCAATGCACAGAGATTTTAAGAGTGTAATTCTTACCATCTTTGGTGCTGGTTCAAGAGAGATTCTCGCTCGAGTGATTATTCCAAACTGCCCAAGTCCTCCAAGAACACTATAAAAGAGTTCTGCATTCTGCTTCTCTGTACAGGTAACTACTTCTCCCTTGCCTGCACCCAGAGCATCAAGTTAGATTCAGTTGTGCCTTATTTAGCTTTAAATAATTGAATCATTGTTTCAAGTTAGCTAGTTATAGTTACAACTCGCTGTGAATTTCGTTGTTCTTTAAGCTGCATTCTTTTCATGATATTTTCCCCCAGGCTCAGTATAATTGAAAAGCAAAGCTTCCAGCAACTTTGTGTGGCGTGGTAAAATTGTTCTTTCATGAAAATCGAAGTAATAAAATCACTGGAGCATCCTCCTTGTCATGCTGAAATGACTTTCTATTTCCTGTACTGTGATATTGGGCCTACCTAGTATGAAAATTTTTGAATGACAGAATCATGCGTGAGTATACCTGTGACAACCTCCAACTGGTAAATGTTGTTAATTTGCGGCCCATGTTTGAATGCCTGTCCACTAATTCCGGCATTTGATAAGGTACCTCCAACGGTGAGATGAAGATAGTCTGTCCAAGATTTTGGTGCAAGCCCGTATTTAAGAGTCTCATGTAGAATATTAATCCACAAGTCACCACCTGATGCATCCACATACGGCAGCTCTCCGGTGTGAATTTGCATCTCTGGTCCCTGAAGGGATTCCATGTTTATTACTATACCTTGATGAGCTTGTGCTTGACCTTGAAGCGAGTGACTGTGGCCTCTAGCAGCAACTGTTAGCTTTGAAGTGGAACCCATTTTGAAAATATGCTTTATAGTGTTGGAAATATCGGAAACCGAATTCGGATGTAGAACTGCTAATGGTAGGAAATGATATCGATTGCCAAAGTCCTTTGCTGCATAATCGATATGATCAAAGCTGAAGTAGCCATCTAGCTGAAGTGTTTCCAATGAAGAGATGTTGGAGGAGCTCTTGTATGGAACACCACTTGGGTTGACAGAAGATTGGTTGGAACAAAGGTTGGCTTTATCAGGTATGGAGCAAAAGAATAAGATCATGATAAACACAAGGAATATAAGGTTGTTCTGTTTGAGAGAGGCCGAAGGTGGTGATCCCATTTGTTCTGTGCGAGAAAGAGAAGGAAGGAGAGAAACTGTGCAAGTCGCTACTTGTGAGCAAAAGGAGAGGTGTAGAAGAGCTTATGGAGATGAAAGGTGGAGACGGCAATTTAAAGGGAAGGTTTGGGCGGCACAGTCAAAATATTCAGTGGTGACTTCATATTAACTGTGTAAATGTGGAAACGAATGGCTTTGATTGATAAATAATTATTAGCGCGGATGAAAATGAATTTGTTAATATTGTTAGTTTATTCAAATTAGATAAGGAATTAGTCAAGTTTATTTTATAGGATATATGTGTTTATTTATGTAATTATCTAGTTTGTTTGGATAAATTATATAAAAAGTTCAAATAAGTTTTTTTCAAAAAAAGATAATACAAGTTATCCAAAGATAATTGTTAGAAAATTGTTTTTATGAAGCATTTTAGAGGTATGTTAAGAATGTAATAGACTAGGAAGCCTGAAAATAATATTTATTAAAGGTTTTTATCCTTATCATATGGATGTCTGCACAAGTAACGACATTCAAAAGCATTTTATAGAGTAGCACTTGCAGTGGAGCAAGAGTACTCAACCAGGTAAGGAGTTACATAGAATTTCATAGCATATACTCTTGACACACGAGTGGAGTGTGAAGAAAATTCTCAAGGAGAATTGTTCGCTAAAGAGGTAGAGAGCCTGTAAACTTTTAGGGGGAGTTCTTGTGTTAACTGTTAGCAACTGGATGTTTCAGTTAGGATGACACTGATTTGAAGATTCTGGCATGCTACTGTGTTAATAGAGTATTTATCTTGACAAGTAAGGTTGTATAGATACAAAGGATTTGTAGTCGAAAATACTCATTTTGTAATCTTCTAAACTAGTGAAAGTTCTCTATCTTGGGTTTGGTTGCCTAAGAAGGTTTTTTTTTTTTTTTTTAATCTTTTAAAAAGTTCTTCAAAAGGTTTTCCTTCGTAACCGAATAACTTGTTCTTCAAAGAACTCTTAAAGAAAAGTAGTATGTGGTCTACCAAATCTGCGAGCAATTAGAAAGTTGGTGTGTAGAGCATGTCAGGAAGAAAAACAAACTAAGGCTCAATATAAGAAGACTATTGACATTCTAACCTCAAGAACCCTTGAATTGTTGCATATAGACCTAATAGGTCCAACTCAAACTAAAGTCTGAGTGGAAAGAAATATATCATAATCATTGTGGATGACTATTCAAGATATACTTGGGCTATTCTGTTAAGAGAAAAGTCTAAATCTCTTGATCTTGTGAGGAAATTGTTTAGAAGACTGCAAACATAAAATAATTTTTCCATATCTAGAATTCACAGTAACCATAGTAAAGAATTTGAAAATACTAACTTTCTATTTTTTTTATGATGAAAAAGTACATAAAGAATTCTTTTCTCATGTAACTCCTTATCAGAATGATATAGCTGAGAGGAAGAATAGAGCTATACAAGAAATGGCTCGAACTATGTTGAATAGTAAGAAAGTTGCACTGTATTTATAGAAGAAAGTTGTCAACACTATTGTACACATTTTGAACTGTGTTATGTTTAGATTTGGAACAAAACTCACTTCTTATGAGTTATGGATCAACAAGAAGCTTATAGTCAAATACTTCAGAGTGTTTATAAGTTTTTTCTATATCTTGAGAGATCGAGAAAACTTATGTAAGTTTGAGAACAAGAATGATAAATGAATCTTTCTTGGATACTCATTACACAACAAAGTCTACAACCTATGAATTCAAACTGTCATGGAACCAATCAATATGGTTGTTGATAACAATCTAAAGGAATATGTGAAGAAAGACCTTGATAACATCATTGAGATAACTGAAAAAACCTTATTAGAATAAAATAAGAAAAACTAAAAGGAGAGTTCTTCACACGTTTTTAAACAGCTATGAGAGAAAAAACCTTCATCAAGGATAAAACATAATCATTATAAGGAGAACATTATTATGAGGTTAAGAAAAAAAGTTATCAATCAAGTCTCATATATGCCCTATAAGATGAAAGTTGGATCAATGTCATGTATGAGGAACTAAATCAGTTCATAAGAAATGGTGTATGACAATTGGTTCCACATCTTGATGGTCACAAAATAATTGGAATCAAATAAATCTTCAAGAACAATTTAGATGAGTATGAAACAATCATCAACAAAACTAGTGGCACAAGGATACACTCAAGTCGAATGGATTGATTATGATGAAACATTTGCACCAATATCTAATTTAGAATTTTTTTCATATACTGCTTATAATTCCTTATCAATTGAATTTTAAACTGTATCAGATGGATGTGAAGAGTGCATTCATAAATGTAATTCTATAAGAAAAGGTCTATGTAGAATAACCCAAAGGTTTCACCAATCATTCATTTCCTGATCATATATACAACTTGAAGAAAGCCTTCTATGGTTTAAAACCAACACTGCGAGTACGGTATGAACTGTTAAGAAAATATTTGTAAAATAAAAATTTCAAAAGAGAACAAGCTGGCAGGACTCTTTTTTGTAAGAAAAACTGGTAGACATCTATTCATTGCTCAGATTTATATGGGTGGCATTGTGTTTGGAGTTACTCGTGAATCACTTTCTTATGAGTTTGCTAAAAAATTTATATTTGAATTTAAAATGAGTATAATTGGTGAGTTAAACTTTTTTCTTGGCATACAAATTAAGTAGAGTGAAAATAAAATTTTTATTTCTCAATATAAGCATGCTAGAGATACAGTTAAGAAGTTTGACATAGAAGGAAAGAATCATGCTCATACACCTGTGAGCACATTTGTTAAAATCAGCTTAGATCCAACAAGTAAGCTGTAGGAAAGTGTTGATTATACACTTTATAGAAGCATAATAAGGACTCCATTTTACATTACTACTAGTATACTTGACATTGATTTTTATGTAGGTGTTTGTGCTAGATTCCAATCTAATCCTAAAAAATCACATCTTATAGCAATTAAAAGAATCTTAAAATAAGTGCTACAATCGACTATGATGTATGGTATTAAAAAAAAAATTCAAAATTAAGTCTAGTTGGCTATTCAGATGTTGACTGAGAAGTTAATGTTAATAAAAATAAAAGGCACCACTAAAAGATATTTTTATGTTGGCGGAAACTTGGAAGCATGAATGAGTAAGAAATAAAATTCAAACTCATTGTCCATTGCAAAAGTCGAGTACATTGAAGCAGGCAGTTGTTGTATAAACTTCTTTGGATAAAGAAGATGCTAGATGATTATGGTTTCTCTCAACATACCATGACTATTCATTGTAATAATTCCAATGCAATTAATATCTCTAAAAATGATGTGCAACATTCAATAACCAAGCATATATATAAAGTGACAAAATCTTTGATTCAACCAAGTCTCCAATAAAGTGATGTCTTATATATATATATATAAGACATCACTTTATTGGAGACTTGGTTGAATCAAAGATTTTGTCATTAGAACATGTGAACACCAAACATCAATTGATTGATTTATTCACGAAACCTCTAGATGGTCTAAGATTTGAATTTTTTTAAAAAGTTATTGGTGTATGTGACATACCCTGATTATTAAAAGAGATAAAATTTATAAATAATAATGAAAAAAATGTGTGTGTAAAAAGTTTTGTTTGTGTTTTTATATGTTTGTTAACACTGAAACACAAAAGCAAACCTTGAAAGTATACCTAATCTTTACCAATTAGGATCAAGGCAAATCTTATTGGGTAGTCTTCACTTTTGAAATGTTATTCTCTTGGAAACCAAATAAAGGTATAATCTTAAACATTATAAGGAATTCAAGTTGTTTTACTAACTGCTAGCAAAAGTAAAATTGATTTAAATGCAGGTATGCTAATAGTTAAGGGGGAGTAATGTGCATTGAATTGATTAAAGCTAGCTGAACATAGTGCATAAGCTGTTAAGACACTTCTCCTAACAGATCCTTAAGAAAAAGTCAAGTGTTCACATTATTGTGGAAATAAATGAACACATTTCAGTATAAATCCATTCTACTCTCCAATTTTTGAAGAAAAAGTCAATTGTTCACTGTGAAAATAAACGAGTAATTATATAATAGAAATGATAGAGTTAATCAAACTCTATGTTAGAGTGAAAATCTTTTATATCTAGGCCCTAACATAAAGTTTTACTTTCAACGTATGCTCACACTTTACTAACATTATATCAAATTAAAGAGAAAAAGATGAAGAAATAAATTTTAAAGTAGAACTATTGTCTTTCTCACTCAATTTTAAAGTAGAACTGTTGTCTTTCTCACTCACAAACTCACATCTTGATTCGGTTAACTAAAAAGATATGCGTTCATGAATGAAGATTGACCAATAAGGTAAGTATTCCTTCCAAATTGTTAATTGTGAGTATTTTTAGGCTAAAAGATTAAGTTATTTTATGTAGGTTCATATCTCTTTCTAAGTGTACAATTAGATATAATTATGAGAAAAACATGTGAAAATAACGTGGCCTAACTGATTTAAGAGATAAAAAGAGAAATGATTAGTCTATAGAGTCAATCTTTTTCATAACACTGACATGTCATCTTAAGAGAGGCTATAGGTGCATATCATGAAGCTTGATATGAGCATGAACAATAGAAAAAACAATTTTTTTAGAGTTGAATTAATGGTTTTGTTTATCAAAACATGTAATCATCATTCTCTCTCTGTCTCTGTGTGTGTGTGTTTCTTATTTTAAAGTACCCATCTCACAATTTCCTAAGAAAATCTCTTCATCTTTACTTGACATCTTCTGATAAATACAAAATAAATTTATGAGACAACATTTATTGATCCTCTCCATCTTGCATTTAACCTTTATGCAAAAATGGTAAGGATATCCTATCTTGATATGAAATTTCTTGAGAAGATTATTAACAATAATATGTCTTTACAATCATCTTCGTAATGTATTTTCATAACACATTTCTTTTGATTTATTATTTCTGAAAATGGCTAATGCATTTTCTTGTTGAATGTAGCACAATCTAGAAAAACCAACTGCTTCATTTCCCTTAGTACAAACATGACTTACAGAAACAATTTCTCTAAAAAGAACATGCTAGGTGAAAAAGAAGTTTTGGTAAGTGATTTTTCTTATCCCACACTTATGTTCATAAAAGATATCTTAAAAAAAAGACAATTGGGCGAACTGACTGAAGGAGCACTTGCTCTAAAAGTTGAAGTAGTTAGAAAGTTTTATGCCAATTATAAACTTTTCAATCTTGATGACCACTTTATTACTTCCACTATCATTTGAAAGTTATATGAGCTATTTGAAATCACAGATCCTAACTTTTTCTATAAAGGAATAGAAGCCCCTTCAAAGACTTAGATTGGTGATCTATTTGTTGGCCTTAAAAGACTAAAATGGTTTGACAAATCACGTACTTTGCCTTTGAACACCATGTTACTTATTTACCGATTATTAGAAAAAAAATATGTTAACAAACTTCTAGCCTATTGGAAGACATATTGAGCTAATAATTGAGAAAGCTCAGTTCATATATTATTATTATTATTATTATTATTATTGATGTTCCTATCTACCTAGCCACCCACTTTATTGATGTCATACAAAAAGCTACAACTAGGAAAGAAGTGAGTTTGCCTTTTAACGGGTTGATATCTAGGGTAGCAATCATGGCCAAAGTACCCTTGCATGATAGTGAGCCAATAATTAATATTTAAGAAAAGATCTTAGCTGTAATTGTTGTCAAATCTAAAGTTGTGATCAATAGAAAAAAGGTCACATCCTGAAGAGTCTACATCCTCTCATCCATAAACTTCTCAAACCAGCTCCTTACTCTCTTTTATAATTGAAAAATTGTAATTGAGTAAGTAGGAACAAAAGATTGATGTTGTTAACAAGTTGTTAACATATATGCAATAGGATATTATGCAGGTTAATGACAAACTTGTTCAACTCGACTTGGATGTCGAACAAGTACATCAATCTATTATTGGTAAAGATGAGGACTAAGATGTGTGCCATACCAAGGGGGAGGCAAGTATGGATGCAAAGAAAGAGAAAGAAGAGTAAGCAAGCAGTCAGCAAGCAAAAGCCATCCATCAATTTGTTTATGCTATTTTACTGTTTTCTAATCAATAATGAATATTGAATATTAAAAATCCTGGTATGTAATAACTATGATATTTTTTGTAACATAGAAATCTCTATGCTGAATACTTGATACACTTTGAATTTGATGCATATAGTTGTATAACAATATTTGGTGCATGATAGTTTTATGAACATATTATGAATTATTAAGATGCAATATACTGTATGAAGTATTCTTTGAATATGTTATGAATAATTTGAATGAAACATGTTAGGAACTGTTAGGATGTTGTTGTACAAATATTATCAACTATTCAAATGCTATATAACATTGTTTCAATTATGCTTGCAAGTATACTGTAATAAAGTATTTGTTTATGATTGAAGTATCTGAACTACTTCCATGCTAATTCATCATTATTATGTTTTGTCACAAATCTGAAAAAGAGGGAGATTGTAAATGTTGAAATGATTGACTTTGATTAGTGAATGATTATTTACGTTGATGAAGATGAATTTGTTTAGATTGTTAGTTTATCCAAATTAAATAAAGAATTAGTCAGATTTATCTTATAGGATATAACATGATTATTTCTATAATTATCAAGTTTGTTTGGATAAATTATATAGGAAGTTCAGATACGTTTTATCAAAAGAAAATAAATACAAGTTATCCGAAGATAATTGTTAAATAAGTATTTTTGTGAAACACATTAGCGGTCTGTTTATCAAATGTTCTTATCATTATCACATGGATGTAAGATTGCAACGGAGTAAGATTGCCCAACTAACAAAAGAGTTACACAAAGTTTCATATAATATACTTTTGCCACGTGAGTGGAGCGTAAAGAAAACTCTTAAGAAGAATTGTTTACTGAGGAGTTAAAGAGCCTGGAGGCTCCCAAGGGGAGTTCTTATATTAACCGTTAGCAACTAGAAGTTTCAGTTAGGATGACAACAATTTAAAGATCGTCAAGTGTTTTGGCAAGCTACTATATATGGTAGAAGAAAAAATGGAGTATTTGTCTTGATAAATAAGGTAGTATAGATATAAAAGATTTTTAGTCAAAAATACTCCTCTTGTAATCTTCCAAACTAATAAAAGTTGTTTATTCTGAGTTTGGTTGTTCCGAAGGATTTTTAATATTTTAAAAAGTTCTTCAAAATGTTATCTCTTCGTAACTAAATAATTTGTTTTATTTATTTAGTTATTGATTAATATTTGCAAAATATTAGAAGATTGCTTTTTAACATATAAAGAACGAAAACAAGATTGTCAAACTGTATACTTTGTCTTAGATGTGTGTTGATGATTTTTATTTTAGGCTTTTTGGATTCCAAAGGGAGTAGATAGAAGTCAGAAGAAAGTGAAAAATATTTCTCTAAATGTTTTCCGCTTTTCAGTCTCACAACCGCAACTTCCACTTTTCTCTCATTATCCCTTTCAGCAATAAGCTATCACTACTTATAGCAATCATACTTTCTTCCTACTTCAAGTGATGGAGATGTTTCAACACGTCATTTTGCTTGTCTATGATCCACACCACTGCCTTTCCTTAAACTCATATTTCTCTCTTCTTCTCGAGTATTGACTGAGTTGTGCAATCACTGTTGTCAGCTTAGGATTGAATTCCAGGCATCGAAGGGCCGGCCCCTACAAGGTTGTGTTCTGTTAGGGCTGAGTGGTCAAACATGGGTCCATGGTCACGTGATGTTCACGAGGTGCGGAGGTGGTGCTTGTTGAAAGCAAATTTTGGCAGTGCAGGGCTCTGGAGGATCCCAGCCAACATTGTTTTGAACATGTGGTGAAATCAATGTCTTAAGACAAGCATCTGTAACATAGATGGCTTCCTCTCTTAAGGCCATTTTGTTTCATATGAAACCCAAACGGCAGTTTACCATGTGGTTGTGGGGGCATTGATATATATTAAGATCACAATTTTGGTGGTCCTTTGAATTTGGAGTTAATCATGTCTAATTTTCTTTCACCAAAATTACTAGTTTCTTGACGAGGTATGACCCACATTTGCATCGCCATTATGTTATTTCCCGAGGTTTTTTTTTTGCCCTTTCAGTAAGCTCTACCAAGCAAGGTGAAATTGTGGTCCTTTGGATTTGAACTTTATTGATGGTTTTTTCCCCCAAAAGGACAAAATCTTTATTAGGAATGACCCGATTTTTGTATTGCCTTCGTATCATTTTGTGGTGTGGTATTGTTTCGAGCCAGCTTCACCATTCTAGTACTTTGTTGCAAATGGATATATTGCGATGCAAACTTAAAATGAACAAGGGAAGATTAAAATGCTTTAATGTGGGAAATCTTGTTTTGATTGGCATTTAAATAGGTTTCTCATACACACACACGGTATTGTTGTCATTATTTTCATGCATTGTGCTGTGCGGGTTAAATTAATTTTTTAGCGTAAAAAAAATATTCAAGTGTTGTTAATATGTTTTTTTGATAAAAAAAATTATAATTATAAACTCAAAATATAATATATATTGGAATCTGATTAAAAAAATTATAAAACTCAATTAAAAAAATATAAAGCCCAATTAAAAAAGATTCAAAAAAATTAACAGAATCAATTTAGGTTAACTTAGTATTAAATCCGCTATCCAGATCATGAGGTCAAGATAACTTTATAAAAAGTAAATAAAAAAAATTACAAAGCCTCACTTTTAACAGGTCTAGCGTGGAAGGTTGAAATAAAGAACATAAAAAACTAAATTTATGAAATCAATAAATAGCCCATCACAAG
>Ga0307518_10000465_pt1 | contig 30874 bp, 34 predicted proteins | sample 25_EM_MG_FD_203889 | JGI IMG/M metagenome (GOLD analysis project Ga0307518, IMG submission 203889) | Populus trichocarpa ectomycorrhiza microbial communities from riparian zone in the Pacific Northwest, United States - 25_EM | ecosystem: Host-associated > Plants > Roots > Unclassified | place... | reverse complement strand
AGCCTTTGGAGTTGGGATACTTCTCATGGTCACTTGCAGTGGGAAGGGATGAACCAGCGACGTCATGGAGGTACGCATAGCATACCGTCGAGTTTTTGTACCACCGGTACATGGAATTGATGGCCTCGGATAGCTCTGCGCTGCTTCGCTTGTCTATGCGACAAGTGTCCACCCACAGCCACTTGTATCCGTCCTCCTTCGCCTGCTCGCAGCTGGCCAGTATCTTCTTGTAGCCGAGGCGCTGACGGATTTCATTACGCTCCTTTCTTTCCATCTTCGCAAGGTCGACCATCTCCTCATAATCGACTTCGGTAGGATCAATCCACCGATGAGATAAGATCGCGTATTTCGTGGTTTCATCGTCTGCGAACTCGAGGACCTTGGTCCGACGATCGACTCGCCCACTCTTGTTCATCACCTGCTCCCTCTCGAGAAATACTTTTATATTGATGAGACGCATGCTGCCGAGCCCGTGCGCGTTAGTCTTACACTATTGACAACGGTGGAATGGTATTTTACACCTTTTCGAAATGAATCAGGCGTTCGAAAGAAATCGTATATGTGTAGGCGTTGTAATGCGGTTCCGTGCCCTCGTGCAATATGGGCTGAGACTGAAGCTTGAAGGATGAAAGACGTCGATGATGTTAGAAAAGCACACCCTAAGCCCTTGCTGGTGGACACCGTCGATGCCAAATGTGGCCTAGTTATCAACGCTTGAGCAATCCAATTCATGATTGCCACTTCGTTGTCAAGGCGATCTGGGATTGCGTCAAGAAATAAAATACCAAACAAGGTATTTCTGTATTTCTGTACTTCCATAAAAGGCATATTTCCAATCGATTGCCTTCTTTTTGTGGGTCCACCAGCAATCGGGTGCCTTCGATTGCTTTTCCACTATGTTTTCTTCCCCGCGTATAAATGGGCCTACGATGCTCCCGACTTCCCCACCACCCGCCCCGCCTTCGAAGTCGAATCCACTGCCACGCGCTAACCACCACACTCAGACAACATGAACACCATCTGCACCGTTGTCGGCCAGTGGCAGCACGACGCCTCTACAGATATTGATCTCGAGGCGCAGACCGTCACAGGGACATTTACGCCCGTTGCACTTCCCACCCTTCCCCCGCCAGCACGCTCAGCTGCTGCACCCACCCATACACCTGTCCACCCATCTCACTCTGAGTCTGACCCCGTTGACGACTTCTTCGGTGTCACACGTCCCCGCGCAACACACGAGAGCCGACACGACTCGGTCTCGTGTCCATCGGTCGCATTCTCTCGCCTGTCCGCGGCCCTCGATGGAGATGCACCCCCTCCATATGTCGAGGGCTCTGAACTGCCCTCGTATAACCTGGCACAGCGTGAACCTCCCACTCTCGCGATGTATCTCTTTAAATTTGGGTTTTGTGAGTATCATTCACGTTATCTATGCTTGTGCTCGTCCTGATGCCGTCTCTGCCAGTATTTCCTCCCTTCTGGATTATGGGTGCTATCATCCTGCTTTCTCCATTAAAGGCCCCAGCCGACTTCGAGCCCTCCAAACCGGAAGCCGAGCGCCAGGAGCTCGTGCATTTGATCAGGAATACCGAGCTCAGATGGGCGAAACGCTCTGCATGGGCACTGCTTGCCTTGATTGTTACGCTAGGCGTTATTTGTGGAATCGTTGCTGCTGTTATAAAGGGCAGCCCATGAGCGTTCTCAGCGATCAGATCGCATGGCTTGGGTCGTCGTTTGGGCTTGTTTCGCAGTGCAGCGCGCTGGTGATGCTAGGCTGCTGCCACGTCGCCTTCGAGAGTCGACATTGCTATCATGCAAGCCTTCCCTGCCGTGCCAGGTCTTTTTGGCCTTTTTAATAGTACGACCCGCCCGAAGCATGGTCTTCGCGTTTTACACTACAGGGCACCACCTTTGTTTCCGGGGCTCTGCCAGTGGATCGGTTTCTTTCTCTCGAGTTCCTTGATACAACGGACTCAACTTACTACGCTTCTTGAGCCGTCTTGAATGTAGAAATGGGATTGCGCACTCGACACACTGTATCAGTAGTTGTATTTATAAAGCTATTACAACGAATGGATTCCTGTACTGCAGCAGTGTTACCAGTGACTTGTGCTTGAGCCTTGTATCTGGCACTCCCGCAAACTTAAGTGGAGTTCGCCATCCCCAGTCACGTCCTATTTAATACTCAGTATAACTTTACACTGTCGTATATGTACGACAATCTGGGCCCTTGTCATACTAATAGGCAGTCAAGGTCAATTGATAGCGTCGGGACTCGGCGGCCATATTTCAACTGGGCACTCAAGCGCTCAGCGGCTCACTGCACCCCAAACCACGGGACGGCCTCCGGCCAGGGGACACCGTGAGGTGCCCAAAAACACAAATAAGTCAACATTCCAACTCAGTGGACATAAATCCGTACTATGCGGGCACAGACTCCAGCTGTGTGCACTTGTTCCACCGGGGTAAGCTTGAATGACTCGGTTTGAATTCTACAACCGAGAGTTGCGACGCGGTCGCGTCGGAGTGAACTCGTGAACTGAGTCTCGACACCACCGTGACATCAATAAGGTCCCAATGGTCCATCACCTACGTTGATCGAAGGAACGGGGCCTTCAAGGGGGTCCCTTAACTACACGGGGAAAGATGTGCGCAATTAAATACATGTTGATATCACTGTACTCACGGGCATAGAATCCAATGCACTATATACCAGGCTGGCCTAGAAACTCTGTCAAAGTAACGGAAAGAACAAGAGGCAGAATAGGTGCAGGTGCACGTGGGACCGCACAAACGAGAGATATTGACTCAAAGATAAAACCGATGAACGTGATCGACGTCCGTTACACATCAGAGGATAACGTGTGCATCTGACACTTGCGTAGGACGGCTTTTACTAAAGCTGGCTTGCCGTGAATAGACACGAGATCATTGGTTCATTACTCGTTCCCAAACGGTGATACATGACGTGCTTGTGCACGCAGGGTTCCTGGAAATATGAAAAGGATGAAAGATTAGACACGAGTGGTACGGTAGCAACCTCCTTGAAACTATCAACGCCACCTTCACGTACCTACGAGTGGCGTTGGCGAAACTTGGCGTGGACAATCCTTTATCCCTGCCAGACCGCGATTTGTCGGTTGTCCGAGGCGCTTCCGTAGTTGGCTTTGCAAATGGTAGAATCGCCTTTGCATGGAAAATGAGAGCGAAGCGACAGTCAACTTGATCAGATTATTCTTGATGGACTGTGCACTGAGACAGTCGTTCTGGGATCACAGGATGATGTGGATCAACGCGCGTTAACGTACCGTGTGGTCACCCATTCAAAACTGGATCCTTGGATTCGAGTCAATCACCCTCTATAGGAAGAGCTGCTTGAAGCTTCTCAGAGCAGAGCCATGGAAGATGCACAGGTCTGCGCTGGCGAGGCACATGTGGAATTGATGCCACTTGACCAAAACCAGCATCGAGCAGCAAAGACCACGCGGTTCAGTGTTTTGGCGGTGCGATTCACAGTGCCACGACAATAATTCGATGTTCCGGAGTCAATATGTTGCCAGTTGGTTCCAGGTCAAGACGGTGCGCCTCCAAGTTCGGGTCGTCCACACCCACATTTTATTCCGTTCCCTCCACAACCCTCGATGCAACTGTGAGCTAGAATTTGTACCCCCCGTACTTCTATGATTATCATTGCTGACACTTTGCTCAAACAGGGAGCTAACCAGCACTCTTACCGATGTCATAGCGAACGGTAAATTGTGGTTTTACTACCATGGATAGGATCACCCCGGGTTGACACCAAGCGTCCTAGTGATACTCTACTATGACTACGTCCTGACACTTCAAAGAGAGGTAGAACTTTTCTGGCTAAAACCGCGCAGGTCTTGGGCTTTCGCACTTTTCATCGCCAATCGCTATGTTCCGATCATCGCTCGCATACCTACTCTAATTGAAATATTCTGGCCACCCGATATGGGAGAGAATGGAACAGTATGTGTCCAATATAACGCGTGCACTCAGTCGCTGACCTCCCCGCGTGTGTAGTTGTCAGTTGCTACTTAGTATATCGTTGACTTTGCCAGCAAGTTGTTGACATTGTTATAGCTGCAGAGCTACTACTCTCTACGAGCGATTTGAAATAATCGTAGTACAGATTATAGGTGGAGGTATGTGTCGGCTTTTATCTTCTCGTCCATTGTCTGACTTGGAAGGCAGCCATTATGATGATGCGCATGTATGCTTTGTACGAGAAAAGCAGGCGAGTCCTATCATTCTTGGTTGCATATGCCACCATCTGCATTGCTGTGGGCTGCGTAAGTAGCTGCTTTTTCATGGTTGTCATCTTGTCACAGCCATTTGCGATCTGTCATCCAGTGGGCTATACTCACCCGGGAATCCGTGAGATCACCACTCGTGCCAACGCCTCCACTGCAATACGGATGTAACCCTGCTCTAACTGTTGAAGGGTGCGGCATATCTGTTTTCCTGATTTCTCTTGTGGTTAACACTTGTGGCACTCTTAGGGCTCACCGTACGTAGTTGGATGGCGATACTCGACAGGTCGGCGATCTAATGAAATTCGCAGGCTTAGCTCTTGCATGGAGTGGCCAATTGGCCTTTGATGCGATAGTCTTGGCTATGACATTATGGAGAAGCCTGCGTATTAGAAAATTGGGCCGCCATGCCTTGCTGGATGTCTTAATACGTGACGGTCAGTCCGACCGATATCCTGACCTGTTTCCTTATTTGATTGTGACTGAAATGCGCGCTCGCATAGGTTTCTTGTATTTCAGGTCAGTCTGTCCCCATATGTTGGTAATTAGGGTCTTACACCCAATAGTGTTATGTGTGTTGCAAATGTTGGTAATATCACTGCATTTTTGGTAAGGCTTCAAACTCCTTGCCGACGTCCAGCATGTCTCATGATCTGATAACGTTAAGGTGTGCGACACGGTAAATACACCAGTACTGCTTTGGATAAAACTATCTTTTACTATTTACCTTACTAGTCAGCGTCGAAAGTAGCCTTGGCGGGCTTCACAAATTCGTAAGGACCGACAAAACTGTTCCACATTCTCTCTGATTTGTCTCCAGAATATCTGTTACAATGATTTCGCGGCTCATGCTCAACCTCCGCAGCCCAAAAATAACTGCATCGCCCCACCTATGCACACCTACCTACCTAAGGGATGGCACGTTGCCCGTAACGACAGTAGTTTCACCGGATTACACATGTCCATCGAGATACGTTGACGAACCAGCTCTGGAACTGCAACAAATCAGTATACGATCATGACAGAGATTGGCACAGGAGAGGGGGGTCAGGGTTACGATGTGACGGTGAGTGAAGGAAGCACCAAGCACCTCGGCTAATCGTCTGTACATCGAGTTGCGTTTGGAGGAACCTGAACAGGGGTCATAGTGGGTTTCAGATAATTTTTACGCTCTATCTTACAATACTAGAATACATACTAGTCCATCATGTATTGTTAGCACTTCCTCATTTACACCTTATAGTGTATCAGCGCAGGTTTCGGGCAGCATGTTGGCCTGGTTCAGACTGAATGTTGACCAAGCCAATACACAGCCTTACATTATTTTTTGGACAAGTGATAATATTGTGAGTAGCAACCGCCGACTCGTCCAGCTCTACACAAACACTAAATCGACCGCCTTTGTGGGGCGGCCGGTCCGAGGAACACTGCTCTTACGCACTATCCGTCTTGCGACGGGGTGTGTGGGACTCCGTAGGCTCGCTGGTGAACCCGTTTCAGTAGTAGGGGACCCACTAAAACGTATGATGGTATTACTACATAAGTCATATCAAACTGTCATGGTGTCTTTTCAAACGCCGGCTTGCTTCTTCCAACAATTCCTAATGATCTAACTTACATACCATAGAGGTAATGATGATGGAACGGCCCGTTTGTATCCCCTACCTTGGGTATCAGGTGGAAAACGTGTACTCCCTACCTACTAATCGTCACTCCGAACGTTGAACGCCTTTGGTAGACCAAGTGTGAGTAGTATAGACGTCGATGCCAATCGGAACACTCTTGCATTGCCACCAAGCGCTGACTCCAGGGTTTTCTCCCATTTATTTACAGTATGAAAGGGTTTCGACGATCACGGTGATACGCCTCATGTCAAACCTTTTGGAAATTTTTTAAAACCCTTTTGAGAATACTCGGTGACCGCTTTGATGCTTTGATTCGATCAACACCTGGAACGTTAATTCGAGGAAAGGATTACCTTTACTTTTGGAACTTCTCGCCGGGTGAGAATCCCATTGGGCCTGGTCTTGATTTGTCCCCTGCAAGTGTGTTGGTATAGTTAGCACAATTTATGATGGTAGAAATGATGGGATCATTTGTGATATTGGCTGTGATGTCGACTACTCCCAGATCAGTTATCTGGGCTGTGGCTACATAGTCACGCGGTCGGCAGAGTTTGGCGGCCGATAATGCAAACCTCGACCGAAAGGTGAGCCAACAGATCAACCAACAGAGAGAGAGAGAATTCTAAATTTGTATACCGCTGCAAGCAAACAAATAGTGCTAAGATGCGGTGCCACAGGCCGTAGGAGAGTACCGTATTTGGGGAAAACAAAGTATTATGTATAACGAATATTTGTGGGACAGCTATGTATGAAGTTTTGTTGGGTATCCACGGAGGGTACTCCGGTTGCATGCGGTGGATGGCTTGGTCTAACGGGTATGAGTGCATCCTAGACGGGAAAAAGGGTCAGTATGGTGCCGGTGTTGTGCTGAAGATACTTCGGGGTGGGTGGGAGTGTTGTTGCTTTGGACGTGCTGGCGGATCGAGGGAGCAGAGATCAACCAACAGAGTAAGTTACTTACCGTCAGTTCATGAGACACCACGTTCTTCAGCATTGGACTCCAACCTGCAGCGGTGTTCGCTTCACTAATAGTTTATGTAACTAAATGATGGTGAGGTGGCTATGCAGCCTATCCTCAATGCATCGATCAATTATGATGCCGCCAGGCCGCTTGACACCCCAGATGAGCTGGAAAACTGGCTTTCAGCACCCACGAATTCGTCAAACCTTCTCCATTCCCAACCTTTTGGGGTCACCTATTGCTTTTTCTTAATGGAATCTCAGCCAGTGTGAGTATTCCGACATATCTTGCAAACCACCGCTAACTGTTGAACGGCGGCTGACAGTGATGTGAGCGTATCTTTCGCCGTTGTGAGTTGCGGTAAGGCACCTTACATCCCACTACCATTCTTCTCCCGTCATGTGCTTTGAAGGAACGACTATCTTCCTTCAAATGTCGAGGGTTACCTACGGGAGACTAGTCATGACAGGTGCTGACACTCATCTACAGTACTCATGCTGTATGATTACGGACTCACATTCGCAAGGGAGATCGAACTATTCTGGCAAAGACCCCGGAGGTCATGGCCTTTTGTCCTCTTCGTTGCAAACAGATATATCACCATCCTGGGCCACATACCGCCGTCTATTTCCACTCTCTGGTCTTCAAGATACTCAGACTATAGCGTATGTTGTGCCTATTGCATTGAGCGGCAGTTAATGGCTCACCTAAAACTCGACTATAGTGGTGGGCCGATCCAACGACGTGTTCCGCCGTTAACTTATGCAGTTCGTGATCAGGTGCAGTTCTATGCGCCTCACTGATCAGATTTTAATCGTGGTGGTCCAAATTATCGGAGGAGGTGCGTCATTGATCATCTCCCCACGTATTCACCGCCAATAATAAACTAAAGTTATCATGGCCATGCGTATCTACGGTCTTTATCAAAAAGATCGGTCAGTTTTGATCTTTCTTCTGGCAATTGCGCTTTGCGCGATCACCGCTGGCTGTGTAGGTGTAATCTCTCAATACATCGCCACTTTTGAAGCTAACAAAGTAACTTGAAGTGGGCAATCATTTCCTCATCCGGCGATTCGACGACTTTGTCTCTGTCTCAAGGGGAGTTGATGGCTATGGACTGTTCGTATTATTCTTCTCAGGAGTGAGACTTCCGGTTCAGTAAAGTGTAGTCTGGTGCTCATTAACACTTTCAGGAGCCTATGTATGTAATGGCCATTCCATCTCCAGAAGAAAGTGAATGGTGTTTATGACGTACTTATATGCAGATCTAGCAGTAGCATGGAGTGGGCAGCTCGTGTTCGACTTGGCTGTGTTCCTTCTTACGCTCTGGTCATCGCTCTGTGTCCGGATGGTGGGGAGCAGGAATGTGACGGACATTTTGCTGCGGGATGGTATGTTCAGTCATTTTGTTACTTCTATTTACTTATAGTAGATTGAATAGGTGCTCTATATTTCGCGTGCGTTGTTGTTCACCAGACGTGCCAACGATTGCTGATGAAATTCCTAACTTCGCAGAGTAATGTGTGGAGCTAACATCGCAAATATTGCTATGTTGTTGGTGAGCTTTCTTCGCCACATCCCTGATTTCACAAGTTAACCTAAGCTAGGTGGCAACGGTCAGCTATATTATCCCACATGAATGCGGTGTATTGACGCCATTCTCTCATCTATTAACAGAACCCCTTGCAAAGTCTCCTTAGCCCTTTCACGAACATGTAAGTTCCATCCACGGCGTTTGAAGTTTGAAGTGATTGATATTTTACACCAGAATTTCTTCACTCATGATTTCAAGACTCATGCTGAACCTTCGTGATCCAAATATAACGGTTACAACAACAACTTCTTTCCCTCCATTATCTCATGCAAGCATGTTTGCAACACCTGCTCGTGATACAGGTGGTGCTATTACTGGCCAAGCATCGATGTCGATGGCATAACCATGAAGCTACACAGTTTGCTCTTGATCATTGGTGCGTGCAATTACAGTTGCTGGTCCATGGTCCTTAGTCTGGTGTTGGATGGATTAGGGGAATTAGCTCAGGCTTTGATGAGGCCATTCGTTCATGTGCCACTCTTGCTATTTTCTTGCATAATTTATTTTGCACACAACCTCGTGATCTGGTAGCGTTAAGGTGTGCGACACGGCAAATACACCAGTACTACCTTGGCTAAACTATTCTTGACTATCTACCTTACAAATCTGCGACGAAAGTAGCCTTTGCGGGCTTCACAAATTCGTAAGGACCGACAAAACTGTTCCATATTCCCTCTGATTCGTCTCCAGAATATCTGTTACAATGATTTCGCGGCTCATGCTCAACTTCCGCAGCCCAAAAATAACTACTACATCGCCCCACCTATGCACACCTACCTACCTAAGGGATGGCACGTTGCTCGTAACGACGGTAGTTTCACCGGATTTTACATATCCATCGAGATACCTTGATGAACCAGCTCTGGAACTGCAACAAGACAGTATACGATCATGACAGAGATTGGCTCAGGATTGCGATGTGACTGAGTGAAGGAAGCACCTCGGCTCAGAATCGTCTGTACGTCGAGTTGCGTTCGGAGGAACCTGAACAGGGGGATGACACACTGGGCTTCAGATAATGTTTATGCTCCCTATCTTTCCGAATGTTGAACACCCTTGACAGACATACAAGAAAGGAACTTGTCTTACCAAGTGTATAGACGTCGATGCATCGGAACACTCTTGGATTGCGACTAAGCGCTGACTCCAAGGTTTTCTCCCATTATGAAAGGGTTTCGACGATCAAGGTGATACGCCTCATGCTAAACCTACCCCTTTTGAGAATACTTGGTGACTACTTTGATGCTATCAACACCTGGAACGTTAAGTAATTCGAGGGGAGGATTACATTCACTTTTGAACTTCTCGCCAGGTGATCCCACTGGGCCTGGTCTGGATTTGTCCCCTGAAAATGTGTTGGTAGTAGTTAGCATATTGCTTCTGCTTTGTACTGGTAGGAAATGATGGGATCATTTGTGATATTGGCTTGTGATGGGTGGCAACTACCCTACTGGGCTGTGGTTACATAACTCCGTGGCAGAGTTCGGCGGCCGATGTAAACCTCGACCGAAAGGTGAGCCAACAACTTATCAACCGACAGAGTAAGTTACTTACCATCAGTTCATGAGATACCACGTTCTTCAGCATTGGACTCCAACCTGCAGCGGTGTTCACTTCACTAATAGGTTATGTAACTAAATGATGGTGAGATGGCTATGCAGCCTATTCGATCAATTATGCCAGGCCTGTGGCTGTCATGCTTGACACGCCAGACGAGCTGGAAAACTAGCTTTAGCACCCACGAATTCGCCCAAACCCTTTACATTCCCAACCCTTTGGGACCACCTATTGCTTTACTTAATGGAATCTCAGCTGTGAGTATTCCTCATAACTTGACATATCTTGCAAACATTCGCACCACCACTAACTGTTGAGCGGCGGCTGACAGTGATGCGAACGTATTTTTCAACTCTGTGGATTGCGGTGAGGCACCTTACACCCCGTCACCATTCTTCTCCCTTTACTAGTGCTGACACTCACCTGCAGTACTACTGCTGTATGATTATGCGCTCACATTTGCGAGGGAAATCGAGCTATTCTGGCAAAGACCCCGGCAATCATGGCCTTTTGTTCTCTTCGTTGCAAACAGATATATCACCATCCTGGGTCACGTCCCGTCGTCTGTTACCTCTTATTGGCCTTCAAAATATTTAGGCAATGGCGTATGTTGTATTTATTGCATCGGGCAATAGTTAATGATTCACCTGACCTTCAACTATAGTGGTGGGCCGGTCTCACAACGTGTTCCGCCGTTAACTTACTATGCAACTCGTGATCAGGTGCAATTCTATGCGCCTCGCTGACCAGATTGTGATCGTGGTGGTCCAAATTATCGGAGGAGGTGCGTTGTTGACCGTCTCCCCACGTGTTCATCGCAGTAATGAACCGAAGTTGTCATGACCATGCGTATCTATGGTCTTTACCAAAAGAACCGGTCGGTTTTAATCCTTCTTCTGACAATAGGGCTTTGCGTGATCACCGTTGGCTGTGTAGGTGTCATCTCTGAACACATCACCACTTTTGGAGCTGACAAAATAACAAGTGGGCAATCTTTTCCAACCACGCCGCTTCGTCAGCTGATTCGATGACGACTTGGTCTCTATCTCAAGAAGAGTCGACGAATAATTTGGGCTGTCCATATTTTTCTTCTCAGTCGTGAGACTTCCGGTTCAGTAAAACGTAGTCTGATGCTCATTACTTAACACTCTCAGGAGCCTACGTATGTAATGACCATTCCATCTCGAGAAAAAGGTGAATGGTATTTATGACGTGCTTATATGCAGATCTAGCAGTAGCATGGAGTGGGCAGCTCGTGTTCGACTTTGCGGTGTTCCTTCTTACTCTCTGGTCATCGCTCAGTGTCCGGATGGTGGGGAGCCGGAATGTGATGGACATTTTGCTGCGGGATGGTATGTTCAGTCATTTTGTTACTTCTATTTACTTATAGTAGATTGAATAGGTGCTCTATATTTCGCGTGCGTTGTTGTTCACAAGACGAGCCAACAATTGCTGATGAAATTCCTAACTTCGCAGAGTAATGTGTGGAGCTAACATTGCAAATATTGCTATGTTATTGGTGAGCTTTCTTCGCCACATCCCTGATTTCACAAGTTAACCTAAGCTAGGTGGCAACGGTCAGCTATAGTATCCCACATGAATGCGGTGTATTGAAGTAATTCTTTCATCGAACAGAACACCACTAAAAGTGTCCTTGGTCCTTTCACGAACATGTGAGTTCCATCCATGGTGTTTGAAGTTTGAAATGATTGATATTCTATGCCAGAATTTCTTCAGTCATGATTTCAAGACTCATGCTGAACCTTCGTGATCCAAGTATAACGGTTACAGCAGCAACTTCTTTCCCTCCATTATCTCATGCAAGCATGTTTGCAACACCTGCTCGTGATACAGGTGATGTTAGTGCTGGCCAAGCATCGATGTCGATGGCATTGCCATGAAGCTACACAGTTTGTTCTTGGTCATTGGTGTGTGCAATTACAGTTGTTGGTTGCATGGTCCTCAGTCTGGTGTTGGGTGTATTAGGTGAATTAGCTCAAGCTTTGATGAGGTCATTCGTTCATGTGACACTCTTGCTATCATTTTCTCGCATAAATTATTTTGCACACAACTTGTACAACTCAACCACAGTACATGCCCAATGCTCTTTCCTGTCAAGTGTTGTCTGATTTCCTTGGGCCAGAAACGAGATTGTTCAAATCGGAATGATGGGCTTGCATCCAGCATCAGACAGAAAATTTGGTACAAGAACAACCTTACGCCATTGCCTCAAAGTTTCCGCTTTGGAGAGGCAATTAATATACTGAGTATTTGGGTGGGGACATTCAGGCCGATTATCTGCATATCGGTAAAATGAGTCGGAGAGGTCAAGTATTGCATAGGGTTGGTTGGGACAAACTCTTGGAATCAAGGGATCGATCATCGATGCCAGAACAACTATCATAACAACACTACACTGTTGCGTGGAAAGGTATTCTGATTCGGGGGGCGGCTTGCTGGCGTAAGGGAGGAAAAGGCGTTTTCGAAACATAGCGAACCAACAACACCTTGCCAAGTAGGTTTCTGGAATTCAGAGCGAACCGACCAAAGTCTTCCAGATCGATTTCAGATGAGTCCTACGCGCATGTTATCATTCGACTGTGCAAATGGTAAGGAACATGATGCAAATTAGCGGGTGTACGGAGTGTGTGAGCGTCGTCGTTGTAAGCAACGACTCTTCGTCCTACGCCACTTATCTGATACTCGTCCCACGGTTTGTAGCGTCATGGGGTGTAGGCTTGCGATCCACTCCCTCTGGATGGAAATATTATCGTAACGAGGTCCCATTCGCAGGCGGAAAGTGGAGTGTTGGCAGTACAAGAGACAGTACACGATGCTGGAAATAACTCCAGTTGATCGTGACCTGTGGATAACAATTATTCGCTTTTGAGTGAGAGCCTTGCTCTTAAGTATCCCGGGCTTTTAGGCCAGAGAGCCGGTCTCACCTTAGCATCTCTAGTACCGCTGGGTTATCATGATCGGCAGACCATGATAGCAGTGACTTGGAATAGCCTTGAACTCCAAGTTGACTGTCGCGTCAACAAGTGTCAATACAACGCGCCACTCTGTTTATTATGGACTACGCGACCGCGACTGCTCCTTTTTCCCCACCGCACCGCCAACAATGCTCTCCAGCTATTCCATCCTCCCTCCTACCCCCCTTTACTCTTCAATGCACTCCAACACTCCATCTACTCCATCACGTTCTGCGACCACAACCACGGCCAGACGATACCAGCCTCACAACTCATCACCACTCGTATCGAACGATTCCTCGCCTGCACATGGACCCTCTCCAAGTACACACAGAACCTCCTCGCCGCCTCTTATTCCGATGTCCTCGCCCACGGCTGCTGCACAGAAACGCAGGAGGGGCCAGTATAAAAATCATGTGTCATCTAGAACACCCGAAGGATCGTCATCAGTGAGAAGGCTATTTTCAAGTGGAGGAGCGGGTGTAGGCGCTGGAAGCAGCAGTAAACGATCGGCCCAGGCATTCTTCTCCAGGATTGCCTCTACTCAAATACAAGACCCGACGAAGCTTTTCTTGCGCGAGCAGTTCCAAGCACGGTGTCGTGAACACGCAAGGAAGGCTAGGCAACGCACTGTTAGCGAGAGGCGTGGATGCGGGAACAGTAGTGATGTGGGGGGGTTTATGATTGGAATAACAGACGACGAGGAGATGGACTGTGATGAGGAAGAAACGGAGGATGATATCATGCAGGACGAGGTGTGTTTCCACTTACTCTGCGAGGTGCTAGTGCTAAGGTAGTACAGCTGTTCAGACGCATCATGCAGAGCGCAAATCACCGAACGAAACATGCGTATCGGTTAAGTTATTCACTTGAAGTCGGGTCGTCGTTCGATCCAGACTTGGAGGATGCGAGTACTTGGGAGAGCGAACTTAAAGGTACGTCATTTTCTACATCATTCCTGCGCTCCTTCTTCCACACTTACTCCTATCTCATAGCCAAACCCCCACCGTCCACAACTACATCAACCTTATTCTCTCCAATGCCTATTTCAACACCGCCATCAATCCTGCACTCCGCATCAAAAATGACATCCTCCCGCATGTCGATATCGAATGTAGCATCTTCTGGACCGTATCCAATCCCAGATGACGTCGACGATGAAGAACTCCAAGCATACGCTGAGCAATGTGCGGTTTTTGCTGATTTTGCTGATATCGATCCGAATGCGGATGAATTTGCGTCGTTGAGTGATCTTGAGGAAGAGCCCGAACAAGAGGGTGGGCGACAACATCGAGATGAGAACCAAGACCGGGATATGGATACATCCTAGTGCCATTGGGAAAGGGACATGTATCTATGCGTACATATTACAGGGTCAAAGTTATAATCTACTGTATGTATATTACTGGACGTAGTCATAGTCCGGGTCTGGAAACAGCTTTTGTAATCGCAGTTTTCTTCGCATGGATTCCTGGCGTGTCAAGCCAGTGAGTCATGGACTTGGGGTTGTTATTGGGTGATCGTCGTCGAAGATGGTGGGAGCGGGTGTGATTGAGTGATCGGTCGAAGAAGTGGGTGCAGAAAGTGTTGGATAGGCGAGGTCACAGTCGAAACAAGATGTACGAAGTGATCGTGGCCATCTTCACTGTCATGATCAATAGTGGTGAGTGTAGTGGCAGAAGACTCATCGATGGAGTCGTACTATCGCAGGTAGTCTGCCCACTGTTGTCCGGCTAGCTGCCAATGTTCGTCGTCTGAGCTACCGGAAAGGAGTCCGAAGTGGTCATCGACATTCTGCGGCACTGATGGTGGTCGTGATTTGTCATCATTCTGCAACTGCTGGCAAAAGCAAAGGGTGGTCGCTATCGTCAGTCTGTGGTAAGTAGTGGTCGTCTATCACGGTACTATGTTTGCAACTGAAGTGCCATGCAGGTGCACCTGGCCTGGCTTTGGGTCTAACACCCAGGGGTGCCCGAAGGGCTTTTAGTGTTTTCATGATGTATACTGACCATAGGTTCCTATTGGCTTGTGAAACGTCATCGAATCCTGTTCCACTAACAGGTTTGATGTTCTCGACACATTGATACTATTAGTAAGGAGTTTTCCAGAGGGGCGAGGGGCAGCCAGGTTTGAATGCCGCAGTTGGTGATGGGAAATACTCCAACTTGGTCTTCCATGATTGAGCATTTGAGGTTGTGCTTGAGCTTGAGTTCTCGGACAATTTCGTCGTGGTCCATCAGCTCCATTTCATGACAACCCCGGAAGAAGCTTGGATCGTTGGCGAGGACACCACCAGTCCGCCCACTTTTCCCATCGCAACACCATGCGAAGATGCTTTGGTCGTTCGACATGCGGATGACCACAAGCTGAAGACGCAGAAATGGAGCAAGGCATTTCAGCGTCTTCAGCTCATCGGCATGAGCACATCCAGTAGACCCAACAGGGAATAAGCTATCTTTGACTCGAGTTGTCGTCCGATAGGCAGCCCGCGACAAAATTTGGGTAACGCAGGGTGGATTTGAGGGGAAAGTCCATCCGTCAGGAACATGCGTGATGACTTGGCCAAGGTTGCCACGAGTGTCTTCTGACACATACTGCCAAAAATACAGCATGTCGGAGGTGGACACATTCGCCAGCAACTGCTCCTTATACATATCAGAGGTACTCACCCCTGCATGTTTCCTGCGTTCATCACGATCTGTTGAAGGAACTCGGATATGCATCATTTTCTGGGCTCTACGACAGATGTTGGGCACCTACGCACTCTAGACCTATGTACGGCGCGCTGGTTAAGCCTGTGTTGTCATGTGAGCATACAAGACCCATGAGCAGAAGAAGACGGTCAGCTGTTATGCACAGGATCTTGAAGGCCATCAGGGAGGTGGTGTGAACCTACAGCTTTGACCCCTTGATAGGCGGAAGAAGGCAGTCGAAGCACGACTAAAATGTGATGAGATAGATTCGGTCGACTATGTAGGTTGTAGCAGAGAAGAGCAGAGAAATTAGGCCGGAAGTGACCTCGCCAAAAACGAGTCAATTGTTGAGAGTTGTCTCGTGATCAAAGTTCTCCACCCGAAAATTGCCCGAAAATGGGACACCTTTCCTTTCTTTCATCTTCCTTTCTCGAATAATCTTCTTTCCTTAGCTACGATTGATAGCTGGCTCAGTGCTTCGTCGTCGTGGGAGTAGAGGGGATGGAGTAACACGACTGAGGAATGCTGAGGTGGTGAAGACGAATCGACTTGGGGAGGGTATACATTCACTTCCATCACCACTGGAATACAACTTACACTGACAGACGGATTCCGTGTACCCTGGTTTCCCTGAGCGGCAGACCTACTCTCAACATTGAACAAACGCTTACATCGCTCCCCTGTTCAAGTTGCGGTGTCAGTTCCCGAGAGCAGCCCCGGCCCACTGCTTTGATTCACGCATGTCGCACGGCTCTTTCGATAGTTCACATTCTCACTTCATAATAACCCCGCACTCAGTCGACCACTAATTTAAGGAAACTTAGACGAGACAACCCAAGCTTCAGGTGCAGTATAATTCCTGCGGTGTGCTTCATTCCTCACGCGTTGGTGGGTACCCACTTGTGTGGAAAGGCGTAGACTACTGTGACCGGTGCAGATGCACCCTGCTCGACGGCATCGTCATTGACAACGCTAGCTTCATTACTGATAATGGACATAACTGGTGCACAGTGAGTGCTTACACTTCTGTTTTTCTATATCCGTCATGCCCGTCCCTTCGAAGAGTGTCACCTGGTAGGCTACCTATTGTACACGATAGCATGAAAATTCTTCCTGTACGAATCTCAGCCATTCAGCGCGTTCGAGGCGTATATGCATCAGATTTGCATTAACCTTGCAGCATGGCATCGAGGACCACTATTACAAGTTTTCCTCCATTAACCTTCAGCTGCGCTTTGGGTGTGTTCTCCGGACATCTGGTGGACTTCGGACGAGGACATATTCCAGATACCTTCTGATGACGTTGAGGTGAGCAAAGCCGTGATGTTGTTTGTCGACCGCTTGGTCACATACTAGTTTTGGTTGATATAGGAGTTGGAACCCTCCGAATCGGGGTGTCTGTTCTACTGGATAAGACTTATCGCCGATGCCTTCCACGGGTTTCAGTTCCCGGAGAACAGCGCCACTGTTTCTGCGCGTATCAGTGGCTTCCATGCTTACTTGACAATAACACACCAACGCCTGAGATATTGATCCATGTGCACATGCACCCCGATATCACCGCCATTGGCACTGCTACTAGCTTCACTACCAACACTGACCCATCACTGGTGTATAGTAAGTGCTTTGGAATCATTTGTTCTCATTTCATTTTATAGAGGACAAATACTACAACTATACCCCGATGTCACTCTCATCAAAAACTCAAATTTGGGGGCTTGGACATCTGGTGGACTGTGGTGCACCTACCTGAGTAGTCTGTAAAGGGAGGTGTGGCGAAGGTGATGGTGATGGCGTTGCACCTGACAAAAGGTGTTCGCGTCATGTAGGATAACACTGGGTTGGGCTCTTGCTAACCGGTGCATCTGCTGATCTATTACAGGGGCCGATTAGTACTTACCTCGCTTCCTCCGCGGATGTCGTTATATTCTAGAAAACGATGCCATGACTTCTGCAATCCGAGGAAACCCAGGCAAGCATGCATGGAACACAGAACAGTTCTCGTTGGACCTACTCACGTGATATCATGGCAGATTTTATTCCCAGTATATCCAGCACGGGTTTGATGCATCGACCATGGGCGCTGTACCGTGGTCCATCCTGTGACATGGCGTAGACTGCTGTGACCGATATGCACATGCCCCAGTATCACCGCCATTGATACCACTATCACTATTTCACCACCACCGATAAATACTAGACATCACAGTCGTAAGTGCTTCTTCCATTAATAGAAAACAAGTGCTACAACCATATTTGCCATATTCCTCCCATCAAACTTCGGCTGCGGCCCGATCTGGGTTTGCCTCATCGGCGTCTGGGGCTGTTGTGAACAGGTGACGACTTGCCTGCAGGTCGGTTCCTTGTAGTGCAAGCAGCGGAAAGTCGAGAGTCGATACGTGATTCAGCGTGAAATGGTTTCGATGCTTGAGGTGGGTGTGGGTACTTGGTCCTTGAAATCTACAAATGGTCTTTTGATATTCTGTCCCCTTTCATACGTTCGAGACCAGGTAGGACGATCGATGTCTATTGGAAGTGACTGCGATATTCCAATGTCCGTGTCGGCTCCCCTGTTCATTCGCATCTCCATTCAATGTAGCGTGCATCCGGGGTACTTCAGGCTGAGCGCAAAGCTCTTTCTCCTACTGATGGCCTGACGTCACATTATACCTAACCACTCGCATAACATTCGCTCTCGAATTCCGGCGGTCATAAGACTCCACAGACCTATTCCATATTTGACCATCCATCTTCAACCTTCGTAGGCTTCCTTTCCCCATCCAAATAACGGCACTGTGACCACTTAAATACTCACCGTCAGCTCAGCAAAACGTGCTACTTACAGCCGGTGGCGCCCTCCTTTCTTCTTCCTATCATATATACTAGGAAAGCAGCACTTCCATGTCTTGCTTCGTCATTCCGGATAATACATTTACCCAACCCGTCCCAGAAGGGTAGGTCATATCAGACGCCTAGCTGCCAGCTGGTAGCACTGATGGCCGCGGTCGCAATTTCCTTCTCAAGTCCTGTGCTGTGCTGTGTCCAAATCATCATGACCAGAGCCAGCGCCAGCGAGTACGTTTCTCTCGTTTCTGAGCACAACCGGGACTGCTTATCTCAGTCTGCATCATGTACTACGTATGTACTAGGTTGTACTGGGCACAATTCAAATAAACAATGATGTGAAGTGGATGCCTCCTTTTTTTGTTTTGAATTCCTCCAATCCAAGCATGGGGAAGACTTCGCCCAGGTTTAATACATTTTAATGGAAAGTATTGCCGTGTTGTGCAAGGTACCGTCCCTGATCTTTTGGTTGTTATCTCAGCAATCACACTGATACCATCTGATCACACGCAATTGAGAGTGAGCCAGGATCTAAATACAGAATATTCGAATGGTCACCGTTACTGCGTACAAACATGCTATGTACATAGTAAGCCTAGCACAACTTACCTTCGACAATTCTTCACCTGTACTTCTCCCACGTCCGAACAGTCCCCCTGAGGGCCTATTTAACTTCGTATCCGCGGACTCCCGCGGCCGAAGTGCCAAATGTCCATGTCACGAGCAAAGGAAACGCTACATATTACGCTCTGGTTTCAAACATGCACAACTCCGAGTCCGACATGCTCGGAAATAAGTTACTTATTAAACATGTATTTGAACCGACGCCACATCAAAATGCCATGTTTGGCGGTGATGTGAATGCCAACTTTGGACTTGAGCTACATAGATGAGCGACCACGGCGAAGAGGACGCATGTACTCAATTTAGAGGCGATTGTGGTCTCACAGACATGGTTGTCGGATCGGGTGGTGTGTGTGCGGGGATAGGTAACTGAAATAGATGTGGGGTGGGACTGGTCTGGAAGTTTGATTGGCGACAATCTTGTGACCCCAAAGAGCACGTCAGCCTGGTATAAGCTGCGGCGATCGGGGAACGACCTTGCACTCAGGTTGCGATTTGCTGCAACTCTCAATTGATACGAGGACACGGAAAATTCGATAACCATTTAGTGTGGGGTATTTAGCAAGCAGAGGCTGTGGACCGTTGAACGTTGAGCGCATTTATATTTGTGGATTTGACCAAATTCGCATGTGTGTTTGTGGGCCCATGACAGCGATGGAACTGGAAAGAGGGACACACGCCACGGCTGGCAGGTAAAATTTTGAATGGTTGCGTTATGATCCCTAGCTTACTTCACGGAGTGTCAGGAAATATGTAAGCAGCACTACACTCACTACACATGCTTTTGGCAGTTGGAATGAAGATTATATATGGGATGGATTGACCTTAGTCTATGCTTGGCAAAGGATTATGTACACTTTGCATCGGCGCTACATAGCCAAGGTACCTTTGGAAACCTGCTCTGGACAATTGAGCACAAGTCGGCGAACCAGGAGTTATGCCTCTAGTAATTGTGCCTACTTACTTGGAAGTTGGAAGTCCCTGCAATGAATGTTGTCTGCGGTCACACCGAGTTAGACCCATCGACAGGTCCCTCGTCACCCTAGTCTAGGAAGGGGAAATCTCAAAGCGCCCTGTGGCGTCGGGCACAGGTCACAGGTGACGGCAATACTAATGGCTAGTCTTTCATTTGTGAACGTTAGTGTCATCACGACACGGACCTCCGCGCTGTTTCGGAGAAGAGAGAACGCGTGTATCCTTTTATGTGATAGGCATATGGGATGGACCAGGTGTTGATAAGCCAATCTAAGTACTATGTTCTCAGCAAATAAGTAAATAGTGACCGTAGCCATCCCTCAATGAATTCGGAACGTGCGTACCCGAGATGACAGGCTCTAGAAGGTGTTAACCTTCTGTCGCTCCATTTTATGCGGAAGATTGTCGAAAAAAACACTGCCTGGTAGGGACCAGGATTTGAAATTTCCACCGTGCAGTGGAATCTGGGTTCGTGCAATACCAACCTGTGTTTTCCATGGGTCAGACCAGCCAGCCAGACCAAACGGCCATGATGGTGGATGGAACAATGAAAAGACAGAGTCAAAACACTGGTGTCAAGTTGCCAATTCGAGGATTGATCGATTACGGGATCAAAAGATGTCCCTGGCCAATGAATGTGGCACGCCTGATTCGGAAGTTTGCTTCTTGGTGAAAGTGATGACTTAAATGTCCTCTCTGAATCCGCTGCCATGTCATCCTACTCCCTACCAGAGAGTGTGTCAGCATGTTCGGACCCTCTCCTCATCGTCGTGACTGGTGAGCAGCCTGAATTATCTGCCACGGCCCACCTTTCCTGATATGACCCTAACCAGCCAGGCAAAACAACAGGAGCGTCAGAGCCAGCTCGACGCACTTCCCTCTACCTTTAACGAACCATGCACAGAAGAGGACAACAAAATACTTAACCTCTCCCTTACTGATCTAGTGCATAGCCATGCGTCAGGGTCACTCTCGACGCACACTGTCCTACAAGCATATGGCAAGAAAGCCGTTGCTGCCCAAAAAGCAACGAACTGTCTCGCTGCCGTGCTGATTCCTGACATCCTCCGTTCCAAATCCCTACCTCAAATCCCATCCACTTTCCACGACTCCACGAGCGATGTCGATGCGTCCTCACCCACACGAGAAAAACTCTTACTTTCTGGTGTGCCTGTCTCGATAAAAGACTGTATCGACATACAGGGGTATGACACTACTGTCGGATACTCTTCCCGGGTCAACCATCCTGCTTCCTCGTCCGCTGCAATTGTCAGACTCCTCCACGCAGCTGGCGCTATCACTCACGTCAAAACGACCACTCCACCGGGAATGCTCGGCCTGGAAACCTCTTCGGACCTTTTCGGGCGGACATCGAACCCATATAACGCAGAGTATGCGTCTGGTGCATCCACAGGTGGTGGAGGCGCCTTACTGGCTTACAAGGGGAGCATGATTGAAATAGGCTCCGATCTTGGAGGAAGCGTGCGATTGCCGGCCCATTGGTGCGGTATTTATGCAATGAGGTCCTCTATCGGACGATTCCCTGGATGGGGCTCCATTCCACCACTACCAGGCGTCGAGGGCGTCGAGGCCTCATGTTCACCCATGTCAAAGCGTCTCGATGATTTAGAGGAGTTTTGGAAGAGAGTTGTGGCGATGCGCCCTTGGGAGTATGATCACACTGTAAGTTTAATTCCTGTGCCCTGTCTCGTGTTCGTGGAAATGGTTATGAGTGGCTGAACTGATCGGTATGCTCTTTTCATTACATGGCCATGAACAGTGTGTCCCCATTCCTTGGCGATCCGTGAACCTACATGGCAGAAAACTCCGGTGGGGTGTAATCTGGGAAGATGGTGGGTTTGTGCGTAATGGTCTTTTATGTCGCTGACACGCTAAGCAGGTATGGTTGTTCCTACTCCCGCGTGCCGACGAGCACTCCAAATGACAGTGGATGCACTGCGAAAGCAAGGGCATGAAATTGTTGATTTGTACGTGTAATGGATGACCTAAGGGGCACGCAATTGACCCAACATTTAGCACGCCGCCTTCAATATCTGAGGGCATTCTGATTGGCCTCCAGCTATGTTTCTCCGACGGGGGTATGTCCCCTCACAGACCGAGTTGCCTGTATTAACTCTTCCGGCCCAGGCCAAGATTTCTTCAGCTTCTTCCGTAAAGATGAAAAGCTCGACCCCCTCTTGATGGGAACAAAAACCCTGCTCTCTATACCCCTCTTCATCAAACGGCTTCTCGCCGCAATCACACCCGACGCACTACAATCCACCATTCTTACCTCCTTGCACGCCAAGACGCCTGTGCAAGAACGCGCACTCGTCGTAGCGCGCGAGCAGTACCGCGCACAATGGCACGAGGTATGGGAAAAAGCCGGGTTCGACTACGTCCTATGTCTTCCCCATCCCTCGCCGGCGATTCCAAAGGGGACTGCGGAGAAAGCAACATTTGCGAGCTGTGGATCGATGTTGATATTCAATATTGTGAGTCTTTCCTACCTCCATATCGTCCTCTGTATTAGCTTTGTCATCTAACTCCTTCTCAGCTCGACTACAGCGCCGGCGTTCTCCCCGTCACCACCGTACAACCCACACTCGACGCACTCCCCCCGGCTGCTGAATTTGCGCGCACACCGGAATACGCTCGCATGGGCACCCTCGCTCGGGACGTGTACACATTGTATGACGCACAGAAGATGGAGGGACTGCCTGTTGGAGTACAGGTTGTCGGGAAACGGTTCGAGGAGGAGGCGGTGCTAGCGGGGATGCGGGTTGTGGAGGAGGCGTTGGCTGCTGATGGGAAAGGATTTAATGGGGGAAGGAACTTCTAAGTTGCGTGATCGAGTTGTCTCTTTCATTGACTCTTTCATTGGTGTTTCTATCTATTCATCTATCTGACCTCTCTTTTCTTCTTTTCTTCGTGTCCCCCTTATTATCGTATCATCCCCACACTACACTCACCGTATACCCCTCCCCCACACCACGCCTAGAAGCCCGCCCGGCTTCTCATCTGTTTCGCCTGATAGGCTTGGAAACATAATGTGTTTTAATATTCGACCGATGCATTTGGATGGATTATTTGTTATTGTATCCGTCTCCTCTCCTTTCCGTGAGCCCTCTCTTTCTTATTGTTACTGTCTTCCTTATGGATATCTCCCATCTCCTATGGTAACCGTCTGCGTCTTATATTATATGCAATACAGACTACCCTGGTGTACATATAACAAACATCTGTGAGAACACATCTGGCACACATGAGATCTGTCCGTCGTGACCTGACCTGGGTGCATACATATCCATCGGCACCGCAAAGTATTAGAATTTAATTAATAGGCCACACAGACGGGCCATGCCACGGCCGGAATGTCAATACGCTTACACACTTAGTCCGGCATTTAGATGTGGATCGGGATGGATTATATTTCCGGGTCAGCAACCAAGGCATCACCATGCTACGGCAGATATGGTAGGAGATTGATGAGAATTTACTCTTGAACTTGCATGTTGTGGAAGATAGATTTTCGGAAGTGAGTATGGCTTGTACCCAATAATACCAACTTGGGAGGAAGGGTGTGGAGGTGTATAGTGTGTTGAATGGAGACTAGGGAAATGGTGGCGCCAATCGTTTCAAGAATATTCGAATGCCGCCCAGTTCGTTTTCGCATTCAGCCCTACAAATGACCCTGCAACCATCACCCCCCTCTTCCTGCATATCCGGCCCACTTTCCTGATCATCCGCAGTGGCATCCGCTCGCACTCATCCAGTTCGACGAATTTAAGCTCTTTATGCTCTGGAGGGTGCAGCTGTGGCCCTGAGAGAGAGCGTTTCAAACTGCGTGACTTGATCATGTCTACGATCACCCTGTGATCTTCGATACGAATCCCTTTGACAATGACTAATTGCTCCAGGTCAGGCAGGAGTGCACATCCACTGCCCTGTTGACGTGTGAGCAACCTGAACGTTTCGTCCTCTATTAAAGAGTCTGGCGCCGGATTCCTGATGAAGAGCCGTGTAAGACGGGAGCAGTGCTTCAACATATTGATTAGGGACCTTTCACTATCAGTAATTGCCCCAAACAGCGTCAATTCCTTTAGAAATTTGGTTTGCAGGAGCAAAGAATTCAGAGACGAGAACCAGAAGGGCATGTAGATACTATGTGAAATGGCCAGCGATGAGAGATTGGGCGCCCGGAGGCAGGAGAGGATATCTGGGAGGTAACACTGTCCTCCCAAAGTGAGACACCTGAGTTTGGGCAGGAGAAGGTAATGCGGGGGCCGAACTAGGCGTTCCCCAAACCCAAAGATGATCCTAATGGATTCAAGGTTTCGACAGGCAGCCAAGATGTTATGGATCTTCTTCATAGAAATGTCGACATTGATGAGGGCGAGATATGTAAGCTGCATAGGGGACATGTTGTCAAAGATATAAAACATAAAATCAGACCTAGAGCGATTTAATTTGAGTTTCTCCAGATGGCTGAATCGTCCCTTGACGTTAGGTTTCCAATGCATGTGCGATAGTGGAAATTTAATGGATAGGACGCGAATTCGGCTGCTTTGGAAAAAGATGGAATCAAGGGCTGCTATGGGGAATTCTTTTCTCTGGTCTGGTGGGTCGGTTGCCGAGGAAATGGTCACGAAGAGGGGTACATCTTGGGAACGGATGATCTGGTTGTTCAGAACACGTAAGTGGGCCTGGGTGAACAATCCCAAATCGAATTTTATGAACTGCCAGAACAATGGGTTTGTATATACAGCGTTTCTCCAGGACTTTGAGACAAGGGAGATTAATCTTCGGATATGCCAGCAATTTTTGTCCGCATCCAGGAGGTGATGAAATATCATCCAAACGATTTCGAGAGGGAAAATCTGCACCGGATCACACCGGCGAGAAGAGGGAACAATGGGGGATGACTTGGGCCGCCATCGGATGGACTTGTGTTGCAAGGAAAGCGGCATCACAGGCTTTCGGAAGGTCCATTCCTGGGAGCAAACATGAAAGCTTTCAGAGAAAGAAAGCAAGAAGTGAGGGTAAAGCCGTACACAAGCCTTATAGGATGAGGGTACTGACAAAAACCTACTTAATATATCACGATTAGTACTCCTTTACCTCCTCGTGAGAGAATGATATCCCTCCTCTCACATGGGGAGGGAGGGGAACTACACAGTAATGAATCGCTCTCGGTTTTTCATCCCTCCCAGCGTCGAGTCTGGAGCGATGTAGTATGTACCGGAGACTGCAGTATGTGGGATAGGGCTAGTAGTCGTATCAAAGCCAGCGATTCTGAGATAAAGCTCTTGAAGGTTTTCATGGCAATTCAGAGCCCGATGGTTGATATGCTTCGAGTTTCAGCCATCCAAGTAGGGCACGGTCACTGTGATTCAGGTCTTGCAAGTTGCAATCACGTAACTTGTAAGTTGTCTAATGGGCAACGGACGATAAGTTGTTCAACGTCACGTGAGCCTTCTCGCTACAACCGTCGACCGCGCTACTACTTCCAATGCAGAGCCGGTGAGGGAGCACCTGGCGATGATATGCACTCAAGTTCGATTCCCTCAGAAGTCAGAACGGATCGTCTCGCGGGTTCTCCGGGCAATCATATGTTAAGCTGGCCTTGGTGCAAGCTCGCCGCTTATATAATACATATGATATCATAGTGGCTTACATACTCAGGAATAATATGTTCATCCTCTACGCCCACCATCTGCCTCATGTCCGAGTAGTCCCATCTGCGTGATATATCCTCGCCTGTAATGATGCGCCGGCAATCGCCACACGATATCTCAACATCATATAGATATCGTGATTTCATTGGCGGGTACGACTTTCCAAACAAGTTGAGTGTCTCCTTCATGCACATGGTCACCCCGTTGACCGTCCCATTAGAATCACATGCTTTGGGGGCCCTCCATCTTCGTCGGAGGGACCGCTACAAAGCCGCCAGTGATCGCCTTCAAATTAAGTTCCTTCTGAACGCCCATGAACACTTGTCGCCTTTTAGTAGGCAGACCCTTTTTACCACTTGCTATTCCCGAGAATCGGGCATATGGTCTTTCACCGGTAAACCACTCAGCCCTAAGTCGTCGAGACTCGCGGGCTGATTCCTTCAAATGCCCGATTATCCACGGTGCACCAAACCTGCCCGCGTGCTGCGGACGGATAGCGGTGAAACCTAGCACCCCTGTTTCTATGTGCACTTCACCCACAGTTCAGTGCTCCATATGCCAGATCAAGGGCACGTGGTGGTCGAGGCTGTTGTGTGTAAGTCGCGCTCTGTCTACAAAATCTCGCCATTTCACGTCTTCACACATATCACGTCCGTCTCGAACGTCTCGCACGCATCGCAACTCGTGTCCCGCCGCCAACGTCATCATTGATGTCATAGATAGTAAGTTTTCTTTCGCTTTTTCCTCGTGTCTCTCTTTTCTCTTTCATCGTACTGTTTCACCTTATCACATCAGTCCCTTGTGCCTATTGTCCCATGTCATTCCATCACTCCTCTCATCATTTCTGTTTGCCACATTCAAGACCTTACCTTACTTAGCTGTGCCTCAAGGCACTTTGTGCCCTTTTCTTTCAACCTCTCTCAGTTCTTTGTCTACATTTACTATATAGGATCTCCTGTACAGAGCTGAAACCAGAATAGAATTCCCTTTCAGATTTGTTCTTGAAATTCCTCATCCAAACCTGCTCGACTTGACTTCAATTCACCGCTTCGCTTATCTTATCGTTTTTTGGCTTGGTACGTTTCCCCCGAATAAAACTCGTTGACAGTTGTTCTACAACAGAACATCAATGTTACATGCGTACTAATCTATTTGTGCTACTAATCAGTTTCAAATGCGGGTTATCATGGATTGATGTAGGGGTTTGAGTGCCTACTTTGTGTCCTTCGCTACGCCGTTTTGCTGAATGAACAGGTGACACGTGTTAGGCGGCGTTCTCCGTCACCTCATTTGACATATATCTCGGCGATGAACTTTCACACCAGGGGCTCCAAGCCGAAATTCGCACCATGGCTCACACTATTTCTTCTAGCTCAACCTTCTTACACAATTACAACCCAGCATCTTATCCAACTCCATCTCGTTCCACAGAATCACTTTGTTCTGGGGCAGAATCATGACGAATCTCGGAAGGAGTCGGGTTTCCAGATTCGCTGGCACGCTCATTGCCTGGGCCGTCTTACTACTCTTGCTAACCCTCTCGGCGTTTTGGGAGAGGCCAAATGCACACGTCCAGGTGTTCTCTGTGGTCAGTTTTCCTCCTTTACGCATGAACCATGACATGCCCCCTGCGCCCCTCGAAAAGCCCCTGTATCCGGAGAAACACACGTATACCCCCGATGGCCTGCTGGTTGTCAACCTAAATGGCTCGCATCCAATCTTTGAACTCATGCGTAATTCAGAGGCCGCATGGGCTGAGAAACTTGCCCGTGCAAGCAAGACTCTGGAAGAGGCTGTCGCGGAGTATAGGCGGCGATACAGGCGTGCTCCACCATTAGGGTTTGACAAGTGGTCAGTGACATCTGTATGTGTCCATCGCCTTTGCCAAGGGCATGATCGTTCCTTTCTGTATGCAGGTGGGACTTTGCCGTCGAGCATAACGTCCAACTTCCGGACGAATATGATGAGATATATCACGACCTAGAGGCGTATTGGGGTTTTGACCCAGCAGATATTGTGGAGTCGCTAGAGGAGTTAGAAACCAAAGATATTGTCTTTACTCTCGCGAAGACACCCACGAACTCCCGACTCGAGATTGTCCATTCTACGTTCCCTGAAACTGATCATGCTTCGCGTAAGCGCATGGAGGAGTTTATCGAAATGACCCAAGCCTATAGCGGCGACCTTCCTCCGATGCGCATCCTATTTTCCTCCTATGATAACCCCAGCATGCATACAGATTGGAGCATCAAACAGTTGGCCTTGGAAGCGGCCAAGAGTGGGACTAGTGCGTTGTTTTCTCCTATTTATCAAAACGGAAATGAACACTGGATCTTAATCCAGCAATTCCCCGAAGTCAGTTACCACCTGTTTCTGAAGCAGGCTGGGTACAGGCCTGTGCCCCTGATTCCCCAGCACGGTCCAATCCTCCCACTTTCATATCACTCGATCACTCTACTCTGACGTTTTCTAACACGAGTTCACCCAAGACTTTTATCGCGTCACATCGTTCTGCGATGGATCCTTGCCAGAATCCCGAGCTCCTCGTCACACACTCACAATTCCTTGCACATCGTGCAGGGCCGTTCCCAGAACAAATACTCGTGCCACGTTTCTCACACTGTGGTACATTGCTCCATCACGACATTCGACCACCGATACAATATGGATGGACCTCCGGAGACGATGCCGAAGCAAATGGTGACGTTGCGTGGTCACAAAAGGTTGACGAGCGGCTCAACTGGAGGGGAAGGACGACAGGTCTGTATGCCGCTCCTGACACCTTTTGGCCACACTCGCAACGACACCGGTTGGTGACACTGACGAGCACAATGGAGGGAAATGTAAGTGTCTTGCGTGTACCTGTGGATGCATCGTCCCCTGTCGGAGAGGTGTTGCAGTTGCGGATGGCAAGAGTGAACCCGGCATGGACGGATATCGCGTTTGTAGAGAAGGCAATAGCATGTAAGGAAGATACAGGGACATGTCAGATGATGGAGGATATGTTTGAGTTCCGAAAAGCACAGGGACGGAGGGAAGAGGGCAAGTATAAATTCATACTTGATGTAAGTGTCACCGCGGTGTCTTACTTGTCCTGACTCTGGGGACAGGTCGACGGAAATGGGTGGTCTGGTCGTTTCAAGAGACTCATTACGAGCAATTCACTCATCTTTAAAGCGACTGTGTATCCAGAGTGGTACGCATGACACGTAGACCGTGATATTATCCTTTTAACTGTTCCCCCATTTAGGTACACATCGCGCATCGCAGAATGGGTGCACTACGTGCCCATCCAAGTCACATACTCGGACTTATATGACGCCCTTGCCTTCTTCCGCGAGCATGACGATGCAGCAGCTAAAATTGCTGCCGCAGGAAAGAAGTGGAGCCAACAATTCTGGCGGAAAGAAGACATGAGCGCCTACTTGTACAGGTCAGTCGTGTTACTATTTATTGCGATGTTCACTGTTGAAAATTCCATCTCAGATTACTCCTCGAGTATGCTCGTGTGACGAGCCCAGACCGTGAGTCCATGTCGTATGATGGTTGAAGATATTTGCACGAAAGGATTCTCCCATTTTTCCGCCTCTTCTATTCCCAGTAAGATGATCGTTTGTCAGTCGAAATGTAGTATAGACCTTTCTTGTACTGTCATTTATTTATGTATCTACTATGTCTACTATGTACCATATCCACAGGTGAAACTGGCATCAATAACATACTATTTACCAATCGGGGAAGTGCGGCTGTCGCCAGCATGAACCTTGCTTGGTTCAGGGGCAAGGCCCTGGCAAGGTGCTGTAGAGTTGCTGATTGACATTGCATGGTCCTCTTCCGCCACCTCACTCATCATCATGTCCACTCGACCGCATAGTGAGTTAACCTCGAAAGAGAGGGAAGTCCTGCTATAAATCGGCTATGTCGCGACGCTAGATCTCAAGGTTTGCTACAACACGGTACCGATAATCGACTCATCACGTGATGCATCATTGTATTTGTTAAAGAGTATTAGTCAGCCGTACTATCGGTTCATTTCTTTTTATTGGACCATTTGACTACGCTGTGATAACCCAGAGGGCCTGTTGTCTTTCGGCTGGATCCTTCACGACCAAGTTCATCCCAAAGTGTATTCTCTCGTCTTCCCGAGTGGTGACCCGCATTACAAGGGTCCAGACTGTACAAAGGTGGATATATGCCCCACATGTGGCTGAGTTCTCAGGACGGCGTCCGAAATCCTCTCCGTACTTGTTGGAACGACCTCAATAGTGCGTGTTTCTCATAGAGACATTTTCATACCAGGTATGTGATGGTCAAACCCATGATAGATGTGCTCGCAGGGATAGTACAAGTAACAACGGTGATGATGCAAGCTATCGCACAATGGTCAGAAGTCGAGACCTTGTGTTTGGGGGAGCGAGCTAAAAACAGACACGCCGGGAAGTATTCACTACTATACCAGGTACGCTAATGATATCGTGGTTACAATCACCTGCCGACCAGAGAGCATCCTTCCAAATCATACTATCATTATGACATAGCTTGTTTCATAGCCTTTCTGACGATCCGTGACGATTCCATAGTTGCTGTCAACCATCACGTTGATGTGCTCAGCATGTGGACATCATTAGTTCGTGCTTGCAGAAGTGTTAAATTGAAACAGTGTACGGCTGATAGCCTCAGCAATGATTATTTTGGGTTGCCTATAATGTCGCCTGCTTACCTCAAGATTTGAGACGGCGTACTTCTATGCTTTACGTGAGATGCAGGGACGGACAAGGATCAAACGACGCACCTTTGAAAACGTCAAGGAGGCGAGTGATGGCATGTTTCTTGCGACGCAGTCTGAGGGCGTGCACCTCCTTCAAAGTTTCATCCAACTGAGCTTTCAAATCGGCATATTCTTTTCGGAGCTCTTCTGTGGTCCTGGCATCAGTGAACTTGCCTTGGTCTGCACGAAGTCTCCTTAGGGCTTGGAGCCGTTGATCTGCGAGCTGCTCCAAACGAGAATGCAACACCTGTCCGGCTTCGGTCTCTCGCAACTCCTTCTTCCATTCCGAGATTTCCTGTTGTAACA
>Ga0307518_10000464_pt1 | contig 30897 bp, 40 predicted proteins | sample 25_EM_MG_FD_203889 | JGI IMG/M metagenome (GOLD analysis project Ga0307518, IMG submission 203889) | Populus trichocarpa ectomycorrhiza microbial communities from riparian zone in the Pacific Northwest, United States - 25_EM | ecosystem: Host-associated > Plants > Roots > Unclassified | place... | reverse complement strand
TATAGGCTGGCGTTGAACGGAATAGAACATCGATGCTTATGTAATTATTACCTGAGCGCTTCACATCGAATCTCAGACTCTCAGTCATCGCAACCAACATGAGGAGGCTTCTCTTTCCCAAAATCTTTTTCTCTGATCATAGTGATGTTTTAGACCAGAAGCATGGTTTGTATAATAAATGGTACTAAGAAGGACAAATGATGGTTCCCGTGCAAATTCTGCGTGGTCTCGGACTTGAAATCTTGATAATTGACCAGCTTTTAGTGGGTCTAGGTCACGCGATAATTAATGAACTCACCAAGATCGTGTAGGCCCATCTGATATCAAACAGGCGCCCGAAACGCTCACGAAATCACGTACCTTTGTTTGTAATAGACATTCGCATCAGTACTGAGTGACTGTACGGCGGGCGTCATCAGTGTGAGTAAGGAGATGATTAGTGATTCCTGATCTTCTCAAAATGCATCTTGAGTGTAATCACGCAGTACGTGAGCCAAGGGCAGAAATGTACTAGTATGAGATGCCACTCCCAACATCATATTGAAGTCGGGGCTAATTGTTTTCAGAACTTCCAGCTACCCGGTTTTCCATCACATGAAACTGTGGAGGCAGCCTCTGCAACCAAAAAGAGTGGAGAAGGATAATTTGCTGAACCATCCATTCATTCCGGGAGATGGCGATGAATAAATATTTCTTATGAATAATTATGTATCCTTACCGAGTAGAAAATCGGCGCTCGTAAGAATCTTTCCCGTAGGAGTGCGCAGGACAGACGCCAGGTAACTTTTACTATCCATCCCCCTGGACACATTTATGAAGTCGTAACACAGACCTGATTATATGACCTTCAAGGGAGGAAGGCACTCCCCACAGTAATCCAGGCAATTGTGGGCTGTCAACGAGGGTGACGTTCCTCCGAAGCGCCTAGTCAATCGCCACTTCATACAAGAAGCCAAGTAAGACGTAGGGGCAGTTAGCAGCGCTCGCGGACAGTAAAACTCCGAAGACTTGGGCCGCGAAAGCGGAAACACCGAAATGACTTCGGAATTAAACTAAATTTGCATCGAAGGAATGTCGCCATAAAGAAGCTGACGGACCAGTATTTTCAGCGTCTAGAGTAAGCAATCATTACTGTCATACGACCACATTAATTTGACTTTGGGAGACTGACCGCAGCAAGCCTTCGTACACACGGAGTCGGACCGATATACTTTGAGAAATTTTACTTAACCATCTGGGACTATCGAGAACGATCCGAAGCCTATCTATCAAGAACACACCCCTGGAAACGCCAGTTGATTTCTTCATATGAAGTAAGGTCGAGTTCTTCGACTGGTACAAATCGCTTAGCTACTTGTCAGCTGAACAATATTTGGTGTTTCCCCTGGAGGAACATGAACGTGACTTACTAACTTACCTCAGTGTGATGTCGCTCGGAACTGCCAAGCACCATCGGACAACACTGTATGCACACTGTGTGCCACAGGCATTTCCGAGGGTCCCATCAATTTTCCGGGAAATCGTGCAGGATGATCCTGGATACCATCAGCTGCGTATGACTGGCGGTTCTGAGTAGTCCCACCAGGAGTGGTCCACGATCGCTGGATATCAGATTACATGCATGAAAACTTACAACTTCAAGCCCGAACAAGAACCGAGTAAGTACCATATAATCGGTGTCATGTCGGCTAGCGATTAGCGCGATCATGGCGATAATCTATTTATGATCCACCGGGGGTCCCCATCAAATGTTAGTCCTTCCACACGAAGATATCGGACTCGATCATGCAGACGAGATGGTTTTCCCAACCAGAATTCCATTTCACTGTTCCATGGTCAACACATCAACGGGGAACGCTCTTTGGAAATAAATTTCCAGTGTTTACCTTGGGATTACTCTCCAGCCGCCCCAGAATTCTGGAAGCGGAACGTGACCTTCTCGGGCGTCTTCGGCGATATCGAAGCGCTCGTAGGCTTCTCTCACCCTGGTTTGGAGGACATCTTCATCAATGACGCTGCTTTGTACACTAGCCCAAGCACCGAGTTGGCTGCCGATGGGGCGACTCTTGAAGTATGCCTCGCTTTCCTCTTTACTCATTTTCTCTGCTCGACCAACCACCCTAACCTGTCGTGACATTTCGCGCCAGAAGAATAGTAGGGCAGCATTGGGGTTCTCCTCTAGTTCCTTCGACTTGCGCGAGGTATAGTTTGTGTAGAATACGAAGCCATGTTTGTCCAGCTGCTTGAAGAGAACCATACGGGAAGAAGGTATGCCTGATGCCGTCGCAGTGGACAGACACATAGCGTCCGGATCTCTCACTCCCGCATCACGGGCTTCATTGAACCAGATGTGAAATTGCTCTAATGGAGAGGGAAGGACGTTGTCAGGCGTTATATGGTCTGGAGTATTGTACTGGACATGCGAGCGGACACGGAGGGTGTCTGCCGTTTCTGCAATTTCCACTGCGTCCATAGATAGTGATGGGGGTATCGATCTAGTAGAGCCCTTAGAACGTGCAAGGAAGCTCAGAGACGCAAGATGAGTGAAAATCCGAGACATCCACTGACCAGATCTGACCAGAAATACCACGGTAGGGAGGAGTGCGATGGACAGACTGAAACATTCCAAGTGTCGTTTGTCCCGACACGGAACCAATTTCCCACTCTTGCCAACTCTCCCACTCAGCACTCAACCCCTGCTCGCTCTACGCTCGACGGTGACCGGAGGTGGCCTGTCCTTCAATAAAATGTGGGGCAGAATTTTGGAGTCGGCTACCTTACATTCAGGGTCGATGTTCATTTCCTTCAGGTAACTTCACTGTACCTTTGCACATGAAATGTTAACATTTCATACAGTTTCAAGTAGCCCTCCTTGCAACAGCTGACATTGTCCCTTTGCTTCACCACGACCTGGTACCAACCAGTCGGACGACGTGAATGCGCTAACTCGGAAGGAAGCCCGCCTTTCTTGCTCTGCGGACCTTTTACAGAGGGAGCATGCGGTGGCGTACTGACTTCCTGTGTTGGTCCATCTACTAGTTTGGAGGAGGCCACACACTCGCAAGTTGGCTCTCGTTCCACCGGCTCGCCGATGCCCTTCCATCGAACCACATGAGAGCCGTATGGTTTCATGTAACTAATGATGGGTAGACAGTTCCCCTGTCTATGTAAGTATTATCCGTCAAGCTTCCGCGGCTTTGAAAAGGGTCAGTACTAACCGTGTGCATTTTCATCAAAGCACCTACCATGGTATGAATTCCTCCGTTTACCACGGTCCAACTTGAGTGTATGGTTGTTCTCTTCTCTGGATGCCCACAGAACTTTATTAATATTAGTCCTCCGATCAGTGGAGTGAAGCGAATAATGGTTCATTAATATCGGTTTGACTTCCATTTCTCTACATGGAGTTATTTTCTGGACAGGTAACCGCAGTGAACGGCAACATACTATGCAAGTTTGTGTGTGGGGTATGCACAACTGGTATTACGGGAAATCCACCAACATTTCCTCCTAAAACATGGGAATGGACGTCGCAACTGGTCGCGAGGGTACAAAACACGGCCTACGTATATCCACAGATGGATTGTCACAGCCTTCGTCATCTGAAGGCGCCCTTCCCCTGACAGATGGCCGTATCGAAAGACAATTGTCTAAATACGTAAGTAGAGGCATGCGATGGCAGTTCGCTCACTCTAGCCGCGATAACTAACTTTCATTCAATGCTTCTCACCCTTTCATTGGTTCATAGTGCGGCAAAGTGTAGATTCAACTCCGCCTAGTTGCGATGGGATGTGATAACGACAGGGGACACGGACAGTCGGACCAAGGTCTTTGATGCTTCCAATGCGGGATTGACCCGTGGATTACACGTGCAGTGGGTCCTCCAATCTTCATGGAGATGCAAACTGCTTGGTACTAGGAAGACTCTTCCGTCACAGTTATCAGCTAATAAGTGTCGAAATCAGCTGGTCCAGAATCCAGATAGTCAGCAGCGAGGCACATTAAACAAGCTTATGCATCGACCCGCTTGTCCGCCGGGATTTCTTGGCTGTACTGTGTACTTTTACAAAACTGGTGATATCAAGCTTGCTATCTTAAAAGACCGAACGCACGTAAGAAGGAGGTGAGCAGTAGGTTGTGGTGTCGCCCGAAGAGAGTTTACGAGAGTCGGTGTCGAGTGTGCTCGCGAATGCAAGACCGGCTGGAGGATTGCATTCGGCGACCGAGTAAACTGTTGTCAACAGCAACTGAGTTCGTTCCAAATAGAAACCTGTCTCGAAAAGGAAACCAGCACGTGCGCTGTGACGGCACCCCGGCACGTGACCTCGGCGAGATCTCAGATTTGTTTAAGGAATCCGGTCTGCTGCGTGGTTATTTACCCCGTCGTGGGCCAGGCCAACCCCGCCCTCCTCCTCCTCCTCCTCCTCGCCTCTCTTACCCTTACGCGATGCACTCGATATCAGATCTCACGACGTTCTCCAGGAAGACCTCGGGTGATGTCCCCCCAAAGCTTGTGGTATGTCTCCATATTCTTGCCGAGCCCAGCATTCGTCACAGCCCCGATAGGGAGCATCCACCACCGTGGTGGGATCCAAAGTATACCTATTCGTGCGTCGCCTCAGCTCGTCCCCTGTGACGCATGCTTAGCACAGCACTCGCCAGGGCGGTCGCCTGGTCACAGAACGCCGCATGGTCTCTGACCTTTACATTTTCGACCTGGAGACTTTCATTTGGACGAAAGCGACACCCTTCGAAGAGGATGAAGTGCCCGAACCACGATATTTTCACAGCGCGGAAACATGTAAGCCATCGTTCCCTGCTAATTCCCGTCGCTCCATTCACACCTCGCTATAGGGAACAACCAACTCATAGTATTTGGCGGCATGGGAAACACCCCCAACTCGACTAACGCAGATGATCTTTGTGTATTAAATGACATTCGCTTTCTCGATCTATCGACTTTGCACTGGCTACCTGCTTTTTCCAAGAATGGCATCCCCCGTGACTCAGGCTCTGAAACACACGTCCCGAAACCTCGTTATGCACATCTCTCTTCCGTCACTGCAGACCGTTTGTTCATCATTGGTGGTCAAGATTTATCAAACGTATGGTTAGACGATGTTCATATTTATGATTTGCTCGGAAAGGTTTGGGTACAACGAAGAAGCTTTCCCCATCATTGTGGCACGTACCGCAGCGTCGCAGTAGCTGCACACTCGCGGGTCCGTCTTCCCCAAGAAGAGCTACGTGCTGCAGATACCAACGCACTGCTGGGTTCCCCGGGATCACGCTTTCGATCAGACAAGTCATCACCTTCTTCCGACTACACTTCATCCGAGACTTTGGTCCATCTCCCGTACTCTACTGCACCCACGGACGACTTCCCCAACGACATTTACCTCTACAGCAATTACAACGTGGGTCACTTTCTATTGAAAAGGAATGGTCCGACAATATGATCCACAGTTTACAGATGTCAAAAGGGAACTCCAAGTTTTCTCCCCTCTTCCGGACACCGACTTTACTATCTCTGACCGATCTTCCGCGATGACTGGCACAACATTCCCCCCTGGTCTCCGCTTCCCCTCAGGCGCTATTCTGGGCCATCACTTTATCATTGCAGGGACTTATCTGGCACACACTTACCAGTCATACTCCATATGGGCCCTCGACCTGTTCACCATGACTTGGTCTCGCATCGATCCAGGTAACGCACTTGCATCTGGGTCATGGTTCAGATCATGTCTCTGGGCCGAGGCCGACAAGCTCGTTATTTTTGGAAACCGCGATGGTAATCTTGTTGAGGACTATAACCGTCGGCTCCTCAGCTGGGATCACGTTGCCGTCGTTGATCTGGAGTCGTTTGGCATTTATCAACCACCGCCTTTGCTGCTTGATATCCCAATGCAGGAATTTGGCCTTTCTGCGCTTGAGGAAACTGCCTTAGCCGATTTCGATATTATTTGCGATGATGGCCGCAAAATCAAATGTTCAAGAAAGGTTCTGGAAGAAAGGTGGCCGTGGTTCAAGGAACAGCGGATAAAATTTCTTGAACGTGCCAAGCAAACCGTTGAAATAATGCCACCGACCTCCATGGATGTTGGACTACCAGACCTGCCAGGAGCGCCCGAATCGTCAGAGGCACGACCTGACCCACGCCTAACGCCGCGGGCTTTCAACCTATCAGAACCGTACCCCATCACCGTGGCGCTACTTCAATATTTCTACTCGCTGGCTCTTATTACTCCCCTGCAGCTCGCACCAGCGGTGTTGAGCCAGTTGTTGGTCCTTTCGAGTACGTATCGGATCGCCCACCTGGAGTCCTTAGTGAAGCACGCCATGCACCGTGCACTATCAAACCAGACGTCCGTGGGTGTGTACGAGGTTGCCACACTGTGCAGCTGTCGGAGTCTACAAATCCGGTGGGTTTCTTTGATAGCAGTCGTGATCCGAACTCACAATAATTACTTGATTTGGTCCGCAGTGCACTGAAAACGGTAATGGTATGTGGAAGCTTGGCTGGATTTTTAAAGTGGCTGAAAAACTGAAATGTCCATCATACCTATTAGGCGTACAGCCAAAGACGCACAGGTCGGTCGCGTGCAGATAGCAAAGGTGGAGGTGGAGGTCAACAGAATCAGGACCAAGGTGATGGCGACCACCAAGGTCATCATGGTTCAGACGATGCGCTGGGATCTCCCAATCGCTATCGGGGAGCCTCAGATGCAAAGTCCCCTGGTGCTGTTGAACAGCAGGGTACGCCTTCAAACGCCAGGGGCCATTTGTTACACCAGAGTGAGTAGGGCGCATACACTGCAGCATGGCTAGGAACATAGATCTCTGATGGTGTGACCTTTTCGGGTGATATGTAGCTGGCACCTCTCGTATGACTGATCCATCACGTCAAACATCGGATAGGACCGCGACAGAACCTCAACATATAAAGCAACGGACACATAAAGCTACGACGTCCCAGTCAACTGTCACGCCACCAAGACGCAGGCGCACAATGTCTTCTCGTTCAGGAAGAGCAGCCAGCATCATCTCGACGCATACAGACCTAGAACTGTGTGCTTTCGCTGACTTGCTCTCCCCTTCTGTCGGTGACTTGCCCACTTTCCCTGAGGATGAAGACTTCAGCGGCGTTGCACTAGACGACCTTTGCGACGATTATCTCGATGCCGAAATCAACTCTATCGTTCGTGCCATTGCGAAGACGACCACCAAGTCACATCTCCTTTTAGAGCACGAGGAGCCACTTTCTCCGCCTTTCGATGCACATTTTCCCAGCCCAAACTCGGAATCGGAACAGGAACCGTCTTCCGATTCCTCTTGGTCCTTCTCTCCTACGTACTCTCCTACATACTTCAGTCTTCCCCGTCGCAGTCGGCTGCGAGCGCGTTCCAACACTGGCGTCAGTGTCCTTACCAGTGACAGCGACACACCCTCCTTGTCATCCTCTACCTCGTTCAGCTCCCGCTCAAGCGCTACATACTCTCAGCCTCACTCTCCCGCGACACTCAAAACCCCTATCGATCATGCCCTCCCTTGTCACCCAACCATTATTGAAGAACGCTCTCCTGTGGAGCGTAGTCCCCGCAGGCTGTCTCAGAGCTCTGGCAGCATCATATTCGCCCCCATCGATGTCTCCTCCGATGTAGAGAAATCTACGGCGCGTATGCCCAAGGCGATCGACCCGCGACCCACTAAAACCCGCAACGTCGAACACTTGCGACTCAACGTACCGCCTCTTCCGACCCACTTCCCTCCCTTGTCGTCACCGCTTCCCTCGTTGGGCAAGGATCTCGATCGGGAACCAGTGCCCAACCGCTCCACCCCCACTCCAAGCACGCGAACTGTCAAGACCTCGTTGAATAAGATCACGTCCAGATCCAGGCAATCATCGCAGTCGCAGGCAGATCCCCCGTCGATATCGCTGACTACAAGCGTGGTGGCGAGAAGAGACACGAAGAAGGAAGAAGCCAAGGAGGCGAAGTCCCGCAGGGCGGAAGCGAAGAGGATGAAAAAGGCGGAGGAGAAAGCAAGAACGGAACGATTGGCGGAAGAACTGAAGGAACGCCGGAGACGCAAGATGCTAGAACAAGACAAGCGTTCTATTCATTCTCAAGGTGCACGCGGTCGACGATGGGACGAAGAGCGCTCCATGTATGATGGCCTCGCAGTGCTTTAGACTTTATGCTTTTTTTTGTCTGCTTTTTTTCTCGCTGTGCTCCTATTGCTGTTGTGTTACAATTTGTTTCTGTATGAATGTCTTTGCTGTCATTACACTGTGGATATTTGATGGTCACTGTCATTACTTCTTGGATACCTTCCAGTCCTTGTATATCTATTGTTATTATAGACATTTGCACAACGTACCCCAGTCGAATGTGCACCCTGTTGTTTCAGACCATCACACTAGAACTGGCTTGAACTCAACAAACGAGCAGACAGGCTAACATTGTGAATCTAGTCATCACACTCAATCCTGACCAGCAGCAATATCTGAAAGAAGCACCGAAGCAGCTGATACCGCCGCTGTCGCTGCATTGACAGCATCTGCCCACTCTGACAATGCGTAGTCGGCGGCCGTGCTGCCACCGACACGGGGCCGACGGTCATCTGGGTCGTCATCATTATTACCACTGTTGTTGGATGTACCCGTGTCTTGTTCTACGCCATGATTAGTCCGTGCAGCTGTGTCGTGATCCATAGGTGGTTGTGATATGATGTGGTTGACTAGAGCAAAAAACGCCGTTAGACACTGCAAACCAATTTCCTTGACATGAAAGAACGTACACTCCTTTGCATGAGCTTCATTGGTGGAGGATATAGAAACGTGAGTCGGGGCGAGAAGGTACTCGAGCCAAAATGGCGCACCGAGATCTTTTTGTTGACCGCAGCCACTGCCAGCTTGGCAGTCCGGTCTGCGAGGAAGTTGACCGTTCTGATATGCGATATCTCGCTCCCGAACCCACCATTCCTTCAGTCCCCACAAAAGGACCTCTGTCGCACAATGCCTGCAAATGAGTGCTCTAGGTGCACTCGGATCTTCATCTGTTCCTCCCGCCACATGATGACTTTCCACAAAGATTTCCAGTTCTATCAACGGTCTGAACCCACTTGGCTGAGCCTGGATGTACAATGCAACCTAGGAACCAATAAGTGTCATGCATGCACACACTATAATTTAGGAGCTGACATTTCGGTATATATCTTTGGGGGAGATTTGCCGCGTGGCCAGGAAATCTAACATGATTTCGACTTCAGCCGTGTTGTTATCGAAACAGTCGTAGATCTCCGACGATTGCACGAAATCCGCAATGTCATTCATGCCTTGAGGCTGTTGAGAGTTCAGTGGCAGCGCGACACACCGTTCGTGAACGGAGATGCCACAAAAGGATACTTGGCAAAAGTCGCATTTAGTCGTGTTAGGGGCTTTCAACGCGAGGAGGTTTTCGCTAAGCAGTAGGCACATCAACATGTGTATCAACATCTATGTCTGGCTTCATACCAGTTTCCACAATATGCATGACCGGGCGGAGCACCGTCATCGACATGCCACGCTCGCTCTGGGTCCGTTGCATAATCAATAACTGGTTGTGGACACCTCCACCCATACTGATTCTCTGATGCACAATGGGGGCACGGCCGAACGTATTCTGGATTATGATTGAAATTGGGTTCAGGTGATGCGGATGCTTCGCGTGGTGATGGAATCTGGTGCCGAATAGTAACGTCAGTTGTAGAGGATGCGCATTGTACGCTACACACCCTTATCGGTTGGCCGGGCTTGTACACCTCGTCCGCTTGCATTCGTTCTCTTTCTGCGCGTATCCGGGAAGGGTCCGAGCGGAGTAAGACGTCGACCATCGCTTGAAGAGGTCGTGAGTGCGTCACGTCTCTAGATGCCCCACGGCATGCTGGGCAACTTGTCCCGCCGTTCTATGCTAAATGTCAGCATGCGAATTCATTCCTTGCTCGAGAAAGTAATGCCAGGAGCAGGAGCTGATCCTGATGATCACCCATGGTTTGCAGACACCGGTGGCAGGGACGTGACAATAGGAAAGAATAGGAAGAAGAAACTCTACCTTGATCCAGAGGAAACAACAGCTAACCGTGCACATCAATACCCCTATCCACTAGGCAAGACCATTGCATACGTACCTGCCGCAGAAGAAATGCTGACAAGGTGACACCACTACTGGGTGATATACCAGCTCAGCACAGCATCCACATTGCAGCTCTTGCGCAAGTTCATTGACGAGGGTAGTGAATTTCATTGTGGCAGTTGGTTGTGACGATGATGTGGGAAAGGAAGTACTTGGGGATGGACAAGAGGAGCCAGCCCCTTGTACCTCACAGTTCGACGGCGGTGACAATGTATCTCCCTCCTCTCTAAAGCGTTTCCTCCCTATAGCACTGTCTAGACCCTCAAGTGAAGGAGAACGAGCCCGTTTCACGGTCGTCGAGGATGATTCAAAGCCTGGTGGTGGTGGCGGTCGGTGTCCACGATGATCCGCTATGAAAGGCATGTCTAGTCGTATGCCAGTTTCCATCTCGACATCATACTGCTCGACTACGCCTTCCCGTTCCATGTGCACGTTGTCGTCTTGTCCTTGGGATGGTGAATGGAGTACTACGAGTTGCCCAGCTGAGCTAATTATTAGAGTGAGTGAAATTGATATTCCTGATTAGGTATTAGTAATATCAGGTTACAAATATGGGAAGAATCTATCTAGTCTACAACTTGACAAGGGTAAGTACATAGAACACAGGTACGATGTATAGTGTAACATAGATGTAGCATCTACACAGATTACTGAGAATGAAACAGTGCGTATTACATGTCCACAAGAAAAAGGAAGGGTGGAAAAATGAATGAACACACCAGCCTTGGTGGAAATCTACATCACATCCGTATCACTACCCAAATAACAAGCCAATGGCAGTGGTCTTCCAGTCACTTTGCAAGCTCGCGTCAGCTGCTCCCTGAGAGTCTTAGCCTTGCGTCTTTGTTCTGATCGTCGGTCCACCCATCAAACATCAATAGCATCAAGGGGATCAAATAAGAAATGGCATCAGCACACTGATCGACATGCAAAGGAAGGAAACAGAAAGAAGAGTAACACACCTCGACAAGGCCACACCTCAGATAGATAGTCGATCGGTTTAAAGAGCGCAACACACACATCGATAGCGAGGGTCAGCGAGTTATCTCGTTCCCAAAGTAGCAGAGCCCTACAGAAACGTGGAACATCTCGTTAGTTAAGGGAACTGGGAATGGTAATCAGGTACCTGTTAATCTGGCCCATGAACCAAAATATAAACAAGGGTCTATGAAGGATCGTTTGCGTCTGCCCCGTCACGGCGCTCATCCCATGCAGAATGCGCTGCGCCACGTCCGCTTGATTTTTCACTGCCAACCCCAGACCCAATAAGCGTCGTCTCGTGCGCATAAAAAATGACTTACGCCATTCCTCCGCCTTTTCACGGTAGAAAACCCCGCTGGCATTACTGATTGTGACAGTCGGTGAGCTCGTGGGACCAGAGGGATGAAGGACTGTACATACATGGTCACGATTGGAATGTACTGCTGAAACTCGTTCGAGATCGTGAACCGCACGCTGTTTCATCCAATCCATTCAGTCAATCGCCTCACTGTCCCACAAGAGATACCGTAACCAGGAAAAAAGAACGACACTCACTTGAACAAGTACTCCCTCCCTTGGTATATATACGTCTTCTCTAGTCCACACGTATGTGAGTTAAAGGCCTTCTCGAGCGCATCCGCCTCCAGCCATGCATTCACGCCATACCTCGCCCGTTCCGCATCGCTCGCATCCACATTACTCCGCATCCGCAAACAACTCTGCCAGAGTAATATCGTGCGATAATTAAGTGCCCATACGGTGTCCTTCGCCGAGTACGACATTACGTGCGGAGCCGGGGTCACCGCCTCACCAGGGAACAAGAGTGCCATCTACCATCACAATAAAATTAGAAACCAGATCAACCATCGACAACAAGTCGAGGCAAGTAGGACGACGCACATTCGCAGGATCCCCAACGAAAAACTCCGGCATCACTCGCCTCGACGCATCCATATAGGACATGAACCCTGCAGCCAGCATCATCGAGTGCCAGCACAGCCGCCGACATGTTTCCTTGCTGATCTCTCCAGGTGTTCAGGCATCATCCCACCCCGGGGTCGCCATCCACAGTGGCGCATACTCGCGCGCGGCGGACCAACGATGGCCAAGAGAGAGGGAGAGGCAAGAGCAGCCGCACGCAGGATAGGATGGTGCAGTGCGATCAGAGGAGTTGTATTGGCTCGCAGAGGTCGCAAAACTGGGATCACTGCCCCACGATGCGATTGAATCTTGGCACAGTGCAAGCGAAACTGTAGGGACAGTCTTAGGCTTAAACCGTATCACAGCAGGATTATCGGCGTCGAGAAGTGTAAGTGATAGTGTTCGAATAATCGTATCAAGCATGAACATGCTCGACACCGCCCGTGTGTTTGAGTGAAGTGGATGCGGAGATATCTCAAAAAAGGATAACAGCTTTGCATATTGGACATCTTAGTCAGTCACATGCCTCAAGGCAGATGGGTAGAAAACTTACCCAAGCAGCCTGCGCCAACTCCTCGTCCACCCACCTTGCATATAAACTCGCATCCAATGCGCCCTGCGCAGCATCTCTCAATCTCAATGCCTTCTCTCTCCCCTCCCTGCCCAATCCGACATCCGAACTTTGCATATTCGTTGAAATTGCGAGCACAGCATACACCAAGCTCGGTTGCATCTGCCCCCTCTTCCTCGGATCGATGAAAGCCGATAGGAAGGAGGGAACATTGATGAACGAGAACCAGTGGCTGGTCGTGCGGAAGAAGAAACGAAGATCATTCATGATGTGGACCGTGGCCCGGTGGCGCTCGGTAGATGTCAGTGTATGTGCTAGAGATATAGAAATGGGGTGACCAGATAGATCAGTTGTGTACACGGCCAAGAGCGAGTCCCACCATGTTTTTCGGGTAAACTCAACGGAGGGTTCGGATGCGAATGTAATGATGTCCAGATTGTCACTGCCATCTTCCCCTTCCATCTGCTGTGGTGGGGTTACAAATGTGGGCACTAAATACCCGTGACTACCCACACTGTCTGGTGGTGGAGCTTGCAGTGCCGGGAACGGCACTGGAAAGGGCGGGGGGTCCACAGCGACGTCGATCCCACCAAGTGTTTGAACGTCGTATAGACCCTTCAGTCACGGGCGACATGAGAGGGGTGAGAAGATGCGTGGTGAGAATGATCGAGTTAATACCTGGGTATTTGTTGTGTACAGAATGTCTTCAGCAAAATCCTGGGCAGAACTTGGGATGACTGACTCAAACCCTGGGTCTAACACCGCTGCTGACGTTGATGACGATGCTTCGTGGTGTATCTGTGTCCGTGCGGAGGTGGAGACGTCTATGGAGCTACCGGGACCTCCGGGAAAGGGCGTGATATGGGGATCCAGCGCGAGAGAAGGTGGGCGGAGGGGTGGTAGCGTCAACATTGGCGAGGTCGAATGTGTAGCCCCACCCATACCCTCATCTCTTCCGCTCGTGTCCTCTGATATCGTAGTGCTATTTTCGTTCGCATCCCCCTCGTCCCTTCGCCGGCGCCGCCTATGTGTACTCATAGTGGAATCGGTACTGCCCATCCTTGCCTCCCTCGTGATGCGCTGTCTTGCACCGGGTACCTTGTCTGGGCCCCTTCGTTTTGGTGCGACATCATAAGAGCATGCATCGTCTACCCTGGCGCGTCGCACGCAGTTGTGGCACGCGGGCTTTGCTCCATCACAGCGAATTTTTCTTGTACGGCTATAATAACACGAGTGGCACACAGAACATCAGCACCACTGTGTAACTCGATACTAGTGAGACAAACCACTGGATACAGGCTACATAGACCCTCGCCCGTGGTTTACCTTGCGTCGTCAAGGGCTGGTCTGGAGCCAGATCGATATGTGGCTTTGCCCTGCGCGATTTTTTCTGTTGAGAAGTGGCGGAAGGCTCGTCTTCTGCGGGAGTCTGACGGGGCGTCTGCGTCTGCGTATGCTCAGATAGAGAATGAGTAGAGGATTGTGGCGTGTGCAAAGGGTATGGTGAAGGAGAGGGAGGCTCGACAGTCAGCCGTTGTCTAGATATATAGTTGGCATTTGGAGGGATAACAAGATTATGTTCGAGTTGCGCGCCCGCCGAAAAGGGGTTGTCAACTTGGATGAAAGAGGACATTGACGCACGCGTTTCGTCTGCACGATGGTACGTGTCGTGGGGGTGCTGGTGCGATGGAGCAAACCTATGAATGTGGTCTCGCTCAGGAGCTGGATTAACGGTCTGCTCGAGCGCGTATGGGAGGTGGTTCCAGTTTGAATGAGGTTCGAGATCCTGGGAAAGGTGATGGTGGTCATTATGGGATGACTGGTAAAGAAGATGCGAGTGAGAGGATGACGGATAGGGTGGAGCAATGGCTGGACCGTGTCGGTAGTCTGGGACGGACTGTTCTCGGAGGAGAGCAGGTACGGACATGGAGTTGAGAGACGGGAGGTGTTTTGGCTGACCGGGAACGTGGTCGCTGGCTTGTGGGTTGTTTCCCGAGTGCGTGAGCTGTTGGGAATAGTACATGGTTGGAGGGAGGAGGGATGGTGGGCTGTTGATGGATATTTGATTGGGTGGGAAGCAAACTTATCTGGCTAATGTCACCTGCATCGGCTGAGAGAGATCTGCTGCGTCAGCGCACCTCTCCTCTCGGAGCAGACAAGACACCGCATTTCACGTTCCACTGCAATGCGACCCACGACAAACAGAACAAGAAGACATACCGTCGAACGCATAGGATGCGGTGGTCCTCACCTTCTGTCTGTCCAACTCGACGCGACACGGCTGCTGTCCTCGCCGAATATTTTATCCTTGCAACTAAGGGCGGAAGGGACACCATTACACATAGAAGCTTAATCAGCTCCATCATTCTTAAACAGCTGCCATTTTCGGTTACGCTATAATTGACACCACAGCATATGCAACCATATGGATCATCTCACTCCCAGGGCCACAAGGTTGCAACAACTCGGACATTCACCATCACCGAACTCCTTGCATTTCAGCCCGCCTCAAGCCCATTCCAGCTTTTAAAAAGCGTAGGTACGTCAGTCGCTCAGTGCTGTGCGATCTCACGATCTTTTCTTAGAACTGGTTCAGTGACTGGTAACGGTGCTCCCTTAATATTGGCGATATAGGACTTTCTTCCGCTCCGCTTATTATTGTTCCTCTAGTATAAGCATACATTCGTTGGGCTATTTTCCATGCGACTAACAGTACCACTCGATCGGGCCCGGAAAGGGGCCAATCCACCAGGTGGTACTCACAGATGGGAATCCAAGTCGGTAGTCCTTCCTTTTTTTATTGAAAAAACCTGGAGCAAGGGTAAGCTAGCCTGGGACGCACAGGTTATTGACCCTCTCAGAGTACTGCCTCTTTTTTCAAATTGCCATTATAGTGCTTTGAGATGCAGCGCCTCATATCGCACTTCCATATCTATTTGATGCCCTCGCACATGCAACCTTTCCGTTCCTCGGGATCCCTCAAACACCCACGCGCACTCACCTTCTTCCCTGGCATCAGCTCCATGTACGCATATACTACGGAAATACAAAGGCGGATCTCAATCCTCAGAGAAATAATGAACCCGTTGGTAAAGTTCAGCGCTTTAACCTCCACCATGATGCAGGTGCATTACTGCGGAACCCGAACACGATGATCCTAATAACATTTCAGCCATTCCCTTGATGGTGTGCCTGCTCTCCCTTCCGACTATCAATGAGATCCTGTTTCTGGTCTACCAACCAGTCTTGACTTATTAGATGTGGAATATCACCCACTAAAAGGTGTGGGCTGTCACTTTGCAACGGATAAATGACAAATACTCATGACTCCGGGCTCCCCTCGCATTTTCGCAAAGTTATGCTTATGGGAAAGTCCGTCCATAGTATGAAACAAAGCCATGCAGTCTTGCCACATTCATAGAATTTTTTCTTAAGCTGCGGTTAACTGCCTATATCATCGTCATAGGTATTATGTACATACTCAGACGTTGGCTTGTATGTCAGTTGAAGCATTTGTTGCTTGACTTTTCGTGTTTATTTGGAAAGGTGTTGTGTACCATCTGAGGGCGAATCGCCGTTACCTACTCTGTGCGGGTCACTGGTTCGTGCAAATACATTCAGCGTTCCGTGCTGTCACTCCACATGATGGCTTCAAGTTTACTATGATATTGTACTGCTTACTAGAGAAACAATCAGATAACAAATCCAGGCACTTGCAGTGCTGAGTACATCGACGTCTACCGGCCCGGATAGTGTTTCATGGCATTCAATCTGGACAGCGCACAAAATTCACAAGAACCATTCAAGAGAGGTCACCTGGATCAGTGCACATCAGCCTTACTCTTCCGGACTTTCATTCACAAAAGTACGCCATGTAGCTTAATGATTTTACACAGGATTCCTGGAAAGGAATCTCATGACAATGTATTTTACAAAAACGGGCGTTCTTCTTCTCAGCATCTCATTTGCAGGTGTTATCTGTGCGAGTCCTTTGATTAGGAGCATCAGTGTGGTCCCCTCACGCCCATACTTTGCGCTGACGGGACGTGGTTTACTGGCATGCTGATACCAAGGAGTGTGTTATGGCGTCCTTCATGGGAGAAACAGCAGCTTGAAGAATCCTGCTGGCACTCTGGATTCCCCGAATGCCAGTGTCTGTTGTCAATGAGTATCATGTTAGAAGTACAACATCTGCATGTAAAATTCATGCACATAGAAAATTTGTGGTTGTCTACCGGACGTAGTGGTCGCTCTAGCTTCGAGTTTGTAGGATTGCCTCGACGTTTTCCTTTTCGCCTTTTTGTCGGTGGCATGTCCGTCGTCGTGGGCTGGCCGACAAGCAAGATTTTTGATGGCATCGAGCATCGGATCTTCCGGGATTGCACGGAGTATGTTGTATTCTTGAAAGTGGCGACCCATCGTACCTGCACCACAGTTCAGAGCGCCAACGGAGTTGATGCAATCACCACGGATAAACAGGTGGCATCGAGGACCACGCGGAAGATGCACCAACCAGAATACAAATAGGACGATGTGAGCTAACTTGGAGTGCCCTCGTTCTTTCTCTACAACACATGCGGTAACCTGTGAGTGCAGCTAAGGCCATTAAAGCACAGAAGGTCAAAATTGACGACCTGGTCAAGGGAAGATCACCCACTATCCATCTTTTCGTTTTTGCGACCAAGTTGATGATCACGGTGCAGAGTCCCTGTCGTGCATTTCCAGCGGTACGCCAAGGACACTTATTGGTGTGTGACACCCCTTTCTTTATGGCTGGTATTCACGGCTCCGAGACCTTGGAAGGGCGATCTCCCATGGGCGAATGACGAAACCCCGAATTTGAAACACTTGGTGGCCCCCATGGCGGTTGGTTGCAACGTTGGAGGCTTGGTGACGATCTTACCTTGAAGTGGCTTATTTGGCGGCAGGAATCACGGTTATGTGTGAGGGTGACCCAAACCGAAGTGCAGGATTTGTTCTTTTCTCCCAGGTACGATATGTTGCGAAGGCACTGCAACTTGAAATTAATTTCTTCTTCAACGTAGTCGGTGAGTTCTTTTGGCTCGTGATAGATTAATTTCTGGTGGATAGTTAGTATCATCGTTCGGTGTTTCCGCTGCATACGGCCAGGAGCTGGTGAGCGTGGGGATTTCGTGAAAGTCAGAGGTGGTATGTGTAAGAAACTGAAGACCATGATGGTCTGACGAGAAGAGCTTACATAAGAGGGACATATCATAGGCTCGGGCTGTGACGGAAACTCGAACAAAGTTTAAAGAGTCGTTAAAAGACGAGCTCGTTCCAACTCCTCTTGCCTCGATGCTGTCGTAGGACTCCGGTAGGCCTGGGGATCGCGTTATCTTGTTATGACATTCCTATCACGCCGCTCAGCTTGTGATCTGGCATGTATTGTAAGATTCCTACTTACGCCGAGAGTAGTGACGTGGCTTCCCGTCTGAAATATCTATAAATCCGAGTTCCACTTGCACGTCTTCTCACTATCGCCTACTTATCTCGTTGCACACAGTTTGGCACTCAGATGACCGCAACACCTCCAATTGCCAACCAATGGATGGACTTTCTCATGCAAGTATACCAAGAGGGCCAGCCACCTGTTCTGGGCACCGTGGATATCAAAGAGATTGAAGAAAAAGCAAGGGAAGCAATGAAGGACGACATTCGTAAGTCAATGACATTTATTACCGAGTCGCATAGCAGCAACTGCCTCCTGGTTAGCGGCGTATATGTATACATTTGGCAGCGCTGGTACTTGCTCAACAGACCTGGCAAACAAAAAAGCGTTTGGAAGGTATAAATTGGTGCCGCAAATGCTTGTCGATGCGTCGAATCGGAGTATCGAGGTGAGTGCCCTGGTGGCTACTCAGGTAAAGCATGTGACCTTTGGGCTCTTCTTCCAGACAACCATTTTCGGGGTTAAATATCCATCACCCATCCTCATAGCCCCGGTTGGTGTTCAGGGCATTTTACATCCTGACGGCGAGCTCGCTACAGCTAGAGCAGCTGGCAATGTTGGCGTTCCGTACATAATGAGCACGGCGGCCACACGCTCTATCGAGGATGTTGCCAAAGCAAATGGTCCCAATGGTCGCAGATGGTACCAGCTTTACTGGCAAGTTTCTGTCTGTATTACTGCCACGTTCTTACAAGCTGACATCAATGCAAGGCCCCGTACAGCGGAAGTCACGCTGTCTATATTGGGACGTGCCAAGGCCAACGGGTTTACAGCCCTTGTAGTTACACTAGACACAATGCATCTTGGTTGGCGTCCGCACGACCTCAGAACAGCCTATCTTCCTTTTCTATACGGAGCTGGGACCCAGGTCGGTACATCTGACCCCGTATTCATGAAGCGCCTTGGTCTCTCACCACGCGTAAACGAACGAACTGTGTTCCCCTTTAACCCTCAAAGGGTCCGGGAGGCTGCTTTCACGCAAGGTAATGAAAAAGCCATGCAGAACATAATGATCGGAAAAGAGTGGTTGGGCGAGGCGCATTCGGGCGTGTGGAGGACGTGGGATGACTTGCAATTCATTAGAGCTAACTGGCAAGGGCCCATTGTCCTCAAAGGAATCCAACGTGTTTCTGTTCGTACGATGAATAACCTGCATCAATTCTTGACTCAATTAGAAATGGTGCGCAGGACGCGGAAAAGGCCATTGCATGTGGCATGGATGGTATCGTGGTGTCTAACCACGGTAAGTTTTTTTATCTCGTTCAGACTGGATTTGCGGATTTGATGCGTGATAGGTGGCCGTCAGGTTGATGGTGCCATTGGCTCGTTGGATGCACTCGACAAAATAATGGATTCTCTAAAAGTGCGTTTGGCGCAAAAGTCTGGCAAATTCACTGTTCTATTCGACTCTGGGGTGCGCACGGGCAGTGATGTGATCAAGGCGCTTGCCATAGGAGCTCAGGGTGTCCTCAGTCAGTCTATTTGATCCTGTCTGCCTGTTCACTGTTTGACATGCCTTCGTTATGATCTTTTAGTTGGTCGACCTTACATGTACGGCCTTGCTATTGCAGGGCAGGCAGGCGTAGAGCAGATTCTGCTGCAAACAGTTTGTGACTTGCATATCACACTGGGGCTGTGTGGATATAAAGATATCAATGATATTATTGGGAAGAAAGATGAAATCTTGGTGAAATTGGACTACAAGATGTGAACTCCTTGCAAATGCCATGTGGATGATATCGTGATTATGTTGTTTTTCAACATCCGTTTTTTTTTGCCCCTGACTCCCCATCATTCAGATTTTGCTTGTGTGTGATGGCCTTTGATGCTCATGGTTGTACCAGCACTAGTGGTCTCACGGATTCACATGTCAAATGTATATTCGGATAACTGAGATTGGAACGGTGTAATCCAAATTCCCTGCCCAGTCAGCCCCGTTGAACTCGGGCTGACGAAAACTTCATGCAGTATGACATTTATGCAGGGTGGCACCATGCATTATGAGATAACCAACGTGTGATTGCTTATCTGATCACCTCCTGTTTTGTCGTGTTGATTCAGATATCTTCACCTTATTACCTCGTATACAGATGGGTGGCTCGAGTTTTATACTCGTCATTGTAAGCCCCAGTTGCCGAGGCCACTCTATGTTGATGGTAATCCTGTCACACAGGTTGCTATCATATTCCCTCCTGCAGCGGTGGCATTCCTATCGGGATGTGGCTGTGACCTTTTCATCAATATCTTATTCACGCTGTGCGTGTCCCGGTGTCATACTTTGTGCTTCTGCTCACTTACCACAATCACATAATAGCCTCGGATATTTCCCTGGACTCATCGTGGGTAGACATCTATAGTGGGCTGGGTAATGGCCTAATTTGGTCCTGCAGCACGCGTTCTGGCTTATTTATACGAGGGCCAAAGCCGAGGAGAGGTACGGGTCAGGGGGATATCGCTGTACGTCCATCATTTTTCCATGTAGAGACAACAAGGCCATACCAACGTATGATAGACATCGGAAGTGGCAAGTATCAGTCGGTCGGTGGTCCTGCTGCTCCGCAAGGTTATAACCCTCCAGCAACCTACGGAGCGACGGCCCCTGCATAACTACTACGCGTGTCTCGTGAAGTACAACATACCAAGACAATGTTTATGTTTTCTTTTTTGTTTGTAAAGCACAGGAATTTTCTGTGTTTGCACGGTTCAGCGTCTGGTCGAGGCGTGGGACTCCTTTGTTACTGTAAAACGTTTCGATATCTTGCATTCCTTACCACCCTTCCAAATATGTGACTTGTATCCTACATGTAGCAATCCGCAGGACGACCAACGCCCGGTCGAGCTGGCTGTGCTGGGAATTGTAGAGATAATCAAACAATCCGCAATGCTCTCCAAGCCCAGAGGACCATACCCTTTTTTGGAAGCCCTGCACAGCATGTAAATTGTCCGGGATAACCTGACTTATCAAACAACTACCGACGCCTTACCAACGACTCACTGTTATTACAGATCAACCATCAACGGAAAACAGAGTTGGTACATGTTTCGAAAGATGAAGATGTCATTCTGCACTCCCCAAGCCTTTCGGACAGGAAATGCCACGTAATTTGGGGTGGGGCAGGGGTGGAGTGGGTGACTCGAGGTGCTCGTAGTTTTCCTATCCGCCTTCGGGACAATCATTTGCAGACTTGCAGTGCACCGTTTTTCGTTCAAGCTTCTCTGTCTGTTTTCGACCAATTCATTTAGAGAAGGTATGGAAAGCATTCTACAATCGTCGATCACGGACCAAGGCAAACACACACTCGTGCAGAATGCGCCTGATCAACGTAAGAGCCTTTGTCGAAGGGGAGGAGTTGATTGGAAAGGGAGAAAGCAAGTGGACTGTCGAACCAACGTCCCCCAGTTCCGTGACGTGAAGCCACGGACTATGCAACCTTATCCTATCGGTAGATTGCAAGAAGTTGACTACGGGGAGATGGCCGAGCTCGCAAAGATAGATGAGGGGAGAGATGAGTTTGAGGGGTATCGAAAGCTCCTCGATAACTGTGAACTTGCTGGCAAGAAGGATGGATCCGAGTGGTTGTGGCTCGATACCTTCTGTGTAGACAAGAGAAGCAGTAGTACTGGTACCGGTGGTACGAGAACTCGAGAGTATGCTATGACGTCCCTGGCTCGTCCTTACCCACTGTGAGTGAGAAAAGTATCCTGATTCCAACGGCTAGCCAGAGTTGTTCTCGCGTGGGTGGACGTTGCAAGAGATGATAGCCCCAAGTGACGTCCAGTTCTTCAACAAGAATTGGCTGCAGCGCATTGCGCCATAGGCGACCATAAGGAACAGCATAAAAACAAAAGAAGACACTCGTGGACAACAGATATCATGCCTGTTCCTGACCATCAGACTTCCCTTGCGTTGCTCAAATTTTGTCGTGGGCTGCCTATCGGACGACGGCTCGAGTCAAAGACAGAGCCATTGGGTCTGCCGGATGACTGAACATGCCGGTAAGCTGAAGACGCTGAAATGCTTTCGTCCATTTCAGCGTCTTCAGCTTGCAGTCATCCGACCAAAGCATCTTTGCATGGTGTCGCGACGGAAAAAATGGGCGGACTGGCGGTGTCCTCGCCAACGATCCAAGCTTCTTCCGGGGTTGTCATGAAATGGAGCTGATGGACCACGACGAATTCGTCCGAGAACTCAAGCACGACCTCAAAGCGCAGCTCGACCAAGGAAGATCGAGTTGGAGCATTTCCCACCACCGACCACGGCATTTAAGTCTGGCTGCTTCTCGCCCTCCTGGAAACTTCTTGTTCAGTCTTTCAAGCTAGACTGCCATGCCACACTCGTTCATCGCATCCACCAATTACCACTGGCTTTGTGGAAATCCAATCACTCTCGTTATTTTCTCCCTCTGAGGGATGCGGGGCGGTTTTATACAGATGGAAGTCTACGATTCTGTCGGTTCTATCTCGGATACCAAGACACGCCACAATCGAAATCGACCACAGTTCGATCCTCGAGAATGGTTTCATACCATGGCGCATACCCACTGTCATCATAGGAAACCCACTCAAGCTGAGCAACACCGGATAGCGAAATATACCGTTGCTGTGCAGTGGGGTTTGGACAGCACTGGATACAGTTCATGGCAGGACTTGGCTAAAATCCGGTACAAGATCATACTGTCCAGAGAGCCAGAGTACGCCCATTCTATGGCTAAGGCGTGCTGTGGAGGTGAGCGCTATGGACATGTCTGCATCGCGCAAACCAGTCTCCCTAGATCAGACCGTGCTGTGCGGACTTCCTGCGTCGCATGGGAGAGTTCAAGAAGCTGGGGAGTTAGGATCGAGATATTTGGGGTTCCTCGTTTTAGTGGACTATCGGATGGATGGACAGGTTTCGACGTTCATGTGAGTAGATTCCTTGTGCACAAGTGCTATCACATTGGTATTGATATTACGATATTTAGAGAACCAACAATCCCAATTGTGACATGCGGGGGTCTCATGATACGCCAATCTTGGAGGCCGTTGGAAAGTAAGTACATGGTACTTGTCAGTGGGGTTTCCATGAAGTTCAGGTTATCAATCATCGGGATGAATGTGGGTGCGCATACCTTTCATATTCTTGGATCTTACGAAAACAACTCGGGATTATGGTTGCATGACGAGTTTCGCAGATTTTTACCGCGAAGGAATCTTTTTGATTACTTCAAGTAAAGGTAGACATGTCGCCTCAAGGGAGTACGAAATAGATGACACGAGCGCACAACACAGATAGCGATTGTAAGCCGTTCACTCTATCAACCACCTGGTCTGTCATTGATTAAATAACCACGATCTCAACACAATAGCTTCCCTCTCTACTCGACTCTCCGACAAATATCTTGTTGTAAGGGTCACACAATGTCTCACTGACCTTTCCAGTGAAAGGACCATTCAATTAATCCGTCCCCCCATCTCAGATAAACGTGAGTGCATGTTCACTCTTTTCATAGTCCACACTCATTACTTACTCTGCCCAGTGGGAATTCCATTAGGTAGGGTGCTCAAAACACTGAGTGAGCATAGTACTCTGCTTATGGAAAAGCTGCCGGCCCAGCCTTAGTCGGCTTCGGGTCTAGTATCAGAACCAAAGGCCTCGTACTTATTGTCGCTTTGCTAGGCACTCAAGTCCATACATAGTTGAGTGTCCTTTGGATGGCTGTCCGACATTTTACATAAAGACTGCCATCTGCGACGAGGTTGACAGTCTTTACTTAAACTGTTGCACAGCCATTCAGATGCTTTCCATCACCTAGCATGCCATCTCTCGAAGGGCATCAGCATGAATCTAATCTGGGACACTGCCCTTGGAAGTGAGGTGGCAGGTTCCCTTCTGTGACCATTAAATGTTGATGTCTCAACATAAGCTGAAAGTCTGTAACACTCACTATAAAGACTGATATACATTTTGTAGTTTTCCTGATTAGTACATCACCTTGTTTACAGCAAGCTTCATATAACCAGAACAATAGCGCCGTCATAGACGGCAGGCACCTTGTTTACGGAGCATGCATACGAAAACACCACTGTGCGGCTCCATAAACAATATGTTTGCATGGTCCGATTCTCATTCGCCAGCTCCAGCATCGCACTATCGCGTCCAAGGTAAGCCCCTTTGATCTTTGCTGTTCGACTGACGTCTACAGTTGCGAATTTAATTCTTCTGCGTTGACGTTTAGTCCAGTGACCTTATAGTAGCACTTTACAGGTGGTCTTGCATACTAGCGCCTAGGGCTATCCAACTTGCCCATACACACCCTTGTGCCCCCACACCAAATTGATGCGATCGACACACGGCACCGTTCGAGCCCCTCACCGTCGTTGACCTCACAGGACCTCATTTCTGGATCACCTTCCAACATGGCCACCCTGTCAATGTCCACCACCTCATTCGTGCCCTTTGCTGTTATGTTGATGCTCCCTGATCCTTGCTTGCACTCGAGTGCCCTGCCTGCTCTTGGTAACCTGCTCACCACCTTTCTAGTGCAGTCCTTCTGGGACGTCCTTCAACAAGGATATATTGGATGAATTCACTGTGACCCATCAGCTCCATTCTATCAAAATATGCGAATAAGCTCGGGTCATCTGGAAGGATACTGAAAATCCTTTCTTCCCAGGCTCTCCATACAGCATTGGCAAATTCACGTCCAGAAGACCCATTGGTTGAGTACTGCATCGTAGACATTGGATCGTCTCCCACCTTTCAATGCATACGTTACCCTATCACGAAGCTGCAGGAAAGGCACCATTCATTTTAGAGACTTCGACGACAAATTGTTCACACAACATCCCAGTGAATATCTAAGCAACAAAGATCTTGAGAACGTGGACTTGACTACGTTGGGAATCATTAAAAGTGTCTGTAGGTTTTGGAGACAAACAGACTTTGTGTTACTTCCTCACAATACTAGGCACTGTTGGAGTTATAAACAGACTGTTATGGTTTGTTTACATACTTACATAAGCATACATCGCACTACAGTAGTTTCTATTACTATAGTCCCTCAGTAGCTTGCCAGACTACTGAGGGTGAGTACCACTGAGTACCTTGTCTATTCCTTACTGATACCTTGTAGTTACCCTACAGGTATATACTAATATATAGTAGCTTGCCAGACTACTGAGGTTACCCTACAGCTCTCCTTCTCCCTTCTTTCAGGCTAGACCTTCCCTGTGCAGACCACCACCTTTCTATAGGCACCACTCACAGCTCTTATGACATTTTCATGCAGACAATTCTTACACATTATTGTAACTTGAAAGCTATCTTACATTAGAGAACAGCTGAGTTTATTTCATGCAGACCTTGGGCGCTCATTTAAAACATCAATATTCGCAGATGATGAAAAAAGGGTCACATTTTCCAGTCGCAGTGACCTTGTAAACAAGGTGACAATAGGCGAATTGAATCAACTAAGTTGCTGTAATTACGGCTGACTACACTACAAGGTCAGTGCAACTGGAAACCCGTGACGTTTCCTGCTCCATTTTAATGCCCTGCTGGTGGGCTTACCCGTGCTATGTAGTCCCTAAGCATAAGACGCGCACACATAAAATGAACAGAATAACACCTGGAAGAACCCATTGAAGTTAGAGTCAGACAACCCTTCAACATACCTGAGGCTTATCTATCGAAACCAACAATGCATCTTTCTCCGTTGCTCCTATTTTTCATCGCTCCTTTGGTCACTATCGAAGTTGTTGGCAGCCCCATTCAGCCTGCTGAGGGTGCGTGGCCAATGGCAACATGTAGTACGATGCCTAAGCGCCCACGCGGGATTGACTGTGAACAGTAAGTAAAGCAGTCAGAAAAAAACCAACTGAAAAGGTCTAATGTTATTATGTAACATTTAGTATCCCAATGCCCAGTTATTAGAGGAAGATAGTTGCCTAGCTATAAGCCGAGATGAAGTGAAGAGGTGACAAGGAACGAGGGAATCGATATGACGAGGGGAGAGACAGAATCTAGGGAAGGTCTGAAGTGCTATCTACAGTTGTGGACAATGTCAATTTTGGAGAATAAATTATTATGGGACCACAAACTATCGGGAGGCAATGTCCACAATATGGAGAACGTGGACACAGCACAGCGGGCTCTACTCAAATGATAACGAAGTCTTAACTCACTTGAATAGAAGGTTCAAACTTGGAACAAGATAACTGAAGGTGGTTTGATAGTTCTTGGATAGAACAGAGAGTAAATCGTAAGAAGGAAAAACTATACAGCACTCCAAGTATCGTAAGGGTATTTATATGTCTGAGCTGCGCACAGACCATGTAAAGTAGAGTGTTTCCTAAGAGTCCATAAATGGATGGTAGATAAGTACCTTCCTAACATAGTAGTTCTGTGGAAGCTCGTAGAACCTCGAAGAAGTCCACAGTGAGTCATACGTGAGATAAGAGATAAGAAACGGTCTAGATTGACCCATAAGAACATTCCAGAAGGAACGTTATCTCCTTATCATGACCTCGTCATAGATAAGAGATATGACTCCGGTTAGTCGGTACTCTCTGATAACCGGTCATGTGACTTAGACAATCACATGGAAGAGAAAGAGTCCAGACACATCACGTGTCAAGGCTCCTGAGAAGTCACGTGCTAGTGATGACTAAGCACTTACTTTCTCAACACAAACTACCAGAGATTCAGACTTGGAAGCTTGAGGAAAGGGGAGAAGTCCAGCTTGATGTGGACTCTTGAGCCTTTAAATGAGACCCTGCCATGGAAACATCAACACGGTGTACGGGGCGTAGGCCAGCAGTGTAAGTACTAATGGGTGATGGCTTTTCTTCAACCTTCAACATGTCCATAATCATTCCCCATTAACATCTCTCAGGATCAAATCCACACTATGATATTCTTATATGCACTCACACGTTGGCTGACCCGATCTTCTTGGCGCACCACTCACTCCGGGAATCCCATTCACAAAGCATGAAGCTATGTCAGCCCAATTCTTTGGCAGGAAAGACCACCCCAATGACCAAGTGCTTTTAATGCTGCGACCCTTACCGTGGTAGGGCTGTCAACTGACACACGCAGACCCATGCCAAATAGCTCTCCTTGTGGTCAACCTCTCGCTCGAAGCCTGCGCCGAGTATACATTATGCACACGCGTCACGATCATTTATTCCGTCGAGCATACGCCGTCAGTCTCCAGACAGAAGAGGTGAGTTCGGTTCACAGCCTTTGCAAAACGTACGCCTCCGTTTCGCATGGAACTTTTCGGTTTAGTTTCTCGATCCCCAAGGCTACGCTTCATGAAGCGCACCGTTTCATATTTGGCGGGGTTTGCCTTAGAAGCCCATCGAACGGGCCTTCGAAATGGTTAAGTTCGGTTCACAGTTTGCGACATGAATCATTTCAATTTTGGCCGGGTTGGTCTTAGAAGCCTTCGAACCGAACGGGCCCCCATAATGTTTTATCATTACTACCGATCAGGATGGTAAAATTCGTATAAATCTCGCACAATCGGTGGGGGCAGCATTCTCTGTAGTCCCGTCCTGGCATACGATGCTCAAGCCTGCCCGTACACTTCTTTTCGCCCTCGTGTTGGTAGGGACGGTGACAGCTCTGCCCAGTGCCGTCATCCCTCCCTTCCGGGATCGTGATGTAGCAACACTCACAGTTATGCCAGCCGCGCAGCTTGCGGCCCTTGCACCTTACACGCAATTCGCCCGTGCTGCATACTGTTCTCCGAACATCGTCCAGGGTTGGAAATGTGGTGGTACGTTGATCTAGCTCTTGCTTGGATATGTCGAATAACAGTCACTGTAGAAGCGTGTGCAGCTGTTCCAGATTTTCAGGTGACACTGACAGGCGGTGATGGCAACGCCGTGCAGTACTGTAAGCATTTGTCATTTCCCCAATGGCACGGATAGGGTCCCCCACTAACTGACCTCAGATTACGTCGGGTACTGGCCCTCGCAAGATACCATCGTGGTGGCCCACCAAGGAACAGACCCAACGAAATTGCAAGTGTAGTTTGGTATATATATCCAACCCTGCGCTGACCCCAACCCTCTCACGCGCAGGTATGCTGACCTTACAGACCTCAACATCCCCTTCAAATCACTTGATCCTACTCTCTTCCCTGGCATCGATTCAAGTGTCCAAGTACACAGTGGGTTTGCGAACGAACACGCCCAAACCGCTCTAATTATTCTCGATGAGGTTAAGAGACTAATGACGCTGCATAATACCAACAAGGTCACCGTGGTGGGTATTATTTCCTGGGCTGGCAGAATGGCATTCCCGTAGCTCAACATGGCGATAACAATAGGTCGGCCACTCGCTTGGGGGCGCACTTGCTGAACTTGAATCTGTATTCCTGTCTCTCAATCTCCCCTCAGGGACTACAGTCAAGGGAATCACATACGGGAAACCAAGGGTGGGTAATCTGAAGTGGGCAGCTCTCGTTGATGCCAAGGTTGGTATGATGCATCTTGCTGTGCCTGTCAACCATCCAAGTGCGCTTACCAATTACGGACTGGTGTTCGACGGGCGCTTGTGTAGATTCCGGATAACCAAAGGATAACGAACGAAAGAGACCCAGTACCCGTCATTCCCCTGCGTTCCATGGGGTACTCGCAAGTTCGTGGTGAAGTGCATATCGTGCATCCCGATTATGCGGTCGAGTGTCCAGGTCAGTCCCTCCGTCTATGTCGGACATTGCACGTTTAAATGGTTTCTCCACTGGATACAGGAGACGATGACGCAACAGACGTCCAATGCACGATCCTGTCTGTCGGGTTGTTGCCGAATGCTCTTGATCATTTGGGCCCATACCAGGGGATATATATTGGTACCATCTTCTGTACCTGAGCCCTGCTGTTTTCTGTTTGCTGGTCCGTGCTTTATGACTTGTTCCCGGTGGTGGAGTCCACGGAGTTCCTTCGGGGATGGTTCGTTTTATCCTTTTATACATGCCCAATGCTACTTGGGGGCTGTTACCTTCCATACAACCCGCGATGATGATCAAAGTATCATCCACATTTTGGCAAAGTGTTCGCCTATGTCATACGAAAAGGCTAAATATCATTTCCATTCTGGCATTAGTGCCATGTTGGATGAATGGAGCGTGTTTGTTGACTAAGGCACGCTTCCAGCTTGGACATGAAGCAATGGTCGCCACATAGTAATTGAACCCGACAATCAGCGTATTCTGCTGATACGACTATTGCATGGCCAGTTGGTTGTACGTCACAACACAGGGGTGTGTCGTCCTTGGCGGTCTGAGCTGCCCGTGGTGAGGCACATAAGCTTGTCAGGCCGTAGACTCGTGTTGGCAGCCGAGAGTTGAAAAGCGCTCAGGTGGATTTATATCGACCATCCTCAATATTGGCACTCAGGACTCCCCAAGCTTCAACTTGCTCTTCCCCAGCTCCAGCTCGTCCGTGTCCCAGCCCCAGCGCGGCGGTGGCCACCCTGAATGGATCGATCATCTTGGCACTTTGCGAACAGGGCAGTCGACATGGCTAATACACTGGCCTCACGCGCCCACCGCGATCTTGCCACCGCCGACCTGGAGAAACATCCTAAGCAACCGCCCTCTCCCAGCGCTAGTACTCCTCTTCTTTTCAGCGCTCATCACACCCACACGTACACGCGCGCCCACACCCCTCTGCAGGCTCCAAATAATCGCCGATCAGGACGATGGGTTCCAGTCTTTCCTAGAAACTCATGGGACAAAACTATTCTGCTCGTGTTCCTTTGCTCGCTCCTTATCTTCGGGCATGCGCTCTTTGGGCTGGGTCTAGCGGACGCAGGGCTTGCAAAAGTGCGTGGCGAGTTCCACGAGCTCCATTGGCACCCATTTGCGCACGTTCAACCCTACCGACTTTCTCTTGAGGAAGACAAGTCAGGTGGGATGGGCCTGAAGTCTGCCTCTGTGCCTGCACATATCCAGGCACCCCCACTCCGCCCTCAGGCCCACGAAGAACCTTTCCCACCGCAATCACATGCTCATATCACAGCTCGTCCAATTGTCGGGGACGATCCCGAGCTGTCGGGCATCTCCTCCGGGTAGGAATCGTGCCTAGTGCTTCCCCAAATTCGACAAGACGTTGGTGACCGGGGAACTGCGTTGTAGACATCGAAGATGATGTATGTAGCAGTTGCAGGTTGTGTTCAAGTTATGTTCTGTGTTTTGTCTGTACGCTGCCTACGTCTATGATGCGTTGTAATTTTTCCTTTGGGTGTTTTTTTATATAGCTACGGTTTGGATTGGTTGCACACATTAGTGTTGTGGACAACAGCTCTTGGGTTCTGTACTTTACGGGGAACGATCTTCAATATGGAGTCTGGTAACCTGCGGTGTATGTGCAACCAACAGTGAAACACCGTCACGGATCTGTCTCCACCGCTATGGCGGACTTCAAGCCTGATCGCAGCCTCCTCAACCCAAAATTCGAAGGCTACAAACTCCAAGTGATCTCCCCCGATGTGGCTCGGTACGATCTACCCTACAAACCCACCCAAGTAACTACCTCAGGCAGGTCACCACTCTCGCTGCAGGAAGTCCACAGCAGGATCACACATAACCACCTCACCCTATCGCTGAACTGTGCCAGGGCACTCTATGTTGACGCCGAACATCGAGTAGTCGTTGTGGACGTAGATGTTTCTGACGTGCGTATGCTGTCTACGCCGATCCACAACCTTCTGAAACACGGTGCAAGTAGATACATAAGCCCCCTATTTTCAATGTTGTCTATGAGCTTCCTAAGTCGATTTCGACCGCTCA
>Ga0307518_10000463_pt1 | contig 31013 bp, 13 predicted proteins | sample 25_EM_MG_FD_203889 | JGI IMG/M metagenome (GOLD analysis project Ga0307518, IMG submission 203889) | Populus trichocarpa ectomycorrhiza microbial communities from riparian zone in the Pacific Northwest, United States - 25_EM | ecosystem: Host-associated > Plants > Roots > Unclassified | place... | reverse complement strand
TTATTTGATTAATTATTGTCATGCACGATTACTTATTGATTTCTTAATTGACCGCGTACAATGCATATTCATGAAGTGTTTTGTCAAATAAAATCTTAAACTTTGTATTCTGGTTTTGATTGTGTGGTTTCATTTTTCAATACGGGATGACTTGATGAATTTCAATGATCGATTGCTTTATTATTTTTGCATCCCAACCATCGATACAAGATGAATTTCAAGGATTTTCGACTTTATTTCAAATTCTTGTCTGATTGGTTCACCCATAAACGGTTCATTTGACTAGTTGATTTTAAAACTTGTATTTTTTTATCGGTTTACCTATGAGTGGTTTGTTTTCAATCTATCCTTTTCAAAATATTATGTTGAATTGGTTCACCCATGAGTGATTTGTTTTAACTAGTTGATTTCAAAACCTGTGTTTTTTTTTTGTAAAAAACCGGTTATAATCTAACCCGACCAAAATAAAATAAAATAAAATAATAATGATAATAATAAAATAAAATAAATAAATAAGTATTTGAGAGGGATGAAATTAAACAAAAAAAGAGTGATAAGACATTAATTTATTGAAAAGGAAAGGATGGGGCAAATTGAGAAAAGGCTAAACAAAAAGGGATTAATGTGTAAAATTTCAAAGATTGGACTATATAAATGCCCAATTTTTTCTTCTCTTGTCCTGCTAGAAACCATAAGAGTGCAGATGCATCGAAACAAAGGAGCTCCAAAACGGTCTCATTGAACTCCTTTAGAGGAGAGACACGATGTTATCTTCTTTTTCTTTTTCTTCGGGTGTAGAACGACTCAATTGATTTTCTGCATGAGTCACGAGGGAGAATAATATAATAACATAATTAATGCTTTCTATCCTCATTAGCTATATATTGGGAGTGAGAAGAGGCAACGATAGGGAGAAGAGAACGACAGGGAGATAATTTTCTTAGCTTTGCTTGCGCCAAGGTAACATTATATAGTAGGGTGAAAAAAGCTGACAAACTAATTAAACCGAGAAAACTAAAAAAAAACTAAAAAAATTTAATCATGAAAAAAAACTGATTAAACCAATTAGAATATTTTAAAAAATATTCGGTTTGGTTCGGTTTCGATTTCATAAGCCTGAAACCGAAAAACCTTAACCGAACCGAAACGAACTGGTTTAGTTAAAAATAAACCAAAGCGAACCGAAACCAATCCCATCAGAAAGTTCAAAAAGCCCAAAAAACAATATTGTTTTTTATTTTTAATATAAAATAACCGAAACTGAACCGAACTGAAACTAGTCGGTTGGAACCAATTTCGGTTCGGTTTTGGTTTTATTTTTTATATTTTACAAAATTTCAATATGATTGTTTTTATAAATAAAAACCGAACCAAACAAAAAACAATCACCCCTATTATACCCCTATTATACAGGGACTGAAAATGTCTTGAAACTGCTATTCTTTCTTTTACTATACACACATTGAACCTCGTTCTATGAAAATATGCAACGAAATTCTTACACTCTTAGACTTCCATTTCGTATCTCCTGACAATGAGATATTTTCCACCCATTCCATGCCCCCTAGTTTTCATTAATCACATACATAACAATAACTTCAGATGATGTGGTGTTTGAGAGTGATGTGATTGCTTTTTTCTTTTCTTTTTTTATATACAAATTATTTAATAAATAAAACATCACCATCAAAAGCAAGTTTAATATTTTTTTTCCTCGTATTTTCATATGGGATAAAAATCAAAGCATGAGAATTAACAGACACATTGGAGTTTTGATGACGATACCTCAGCTATCAGCACTGTTGAGAAGATATCGTTCAGAAGAATCAGTAGACACCAAGAAAGGCTATTGAAGGATGATTGAGTGGGCCACAAGCAGTGATGTTTCTCCTTCTCAGATAGAATGAGAGCAAAGCATGATGGATGATAGCACAAAAACCACAGTATTGGTCATGCAATTTCAGTTGGGAAATCAAATATTTGTTTGTAAATATTTAGAGTTTCTTTTACTAAAATAAAAAAACCCCCTTCTTGAGAATGAAACAATATTTTGAAGTCTATCCTTTCCATTTATGTAGTTCCTCAGCACTCAGCAGCATCAGACAACAATAGCTCTTCTCGGGTATCAATCGACATACTTGCATCTCATAAATAACTGCTAAAGAGCTCTCGTGACTGACAGAATGCATGCCACTGGATAAATTGCCAGTGACCGGTTAGAATAAATACTTGCGCGGTTGCCTCATTATCTTCACTGCTAGTCGCCATCTCAATTGAAGTACTCATCAGCATCCTTCTGTTTCTTTTTACAGCACCCTCCATTTAGAGGATCTCAGGAATATCAATTGGCTAAAACTAAAAGCATATAGAGTGGATCCATCGACATAAGAAGCCAGTTTACATCAGTCCTCATCATAGCCACCTCCATCCATTTCACCATCTTCTAAGTCATTGTCCTCTGCTTGTTCTTCATCAGCATGTTCCCGATGTACATCCATGAGCTCATTAATCTCCATGTCCCCCGTGTCAAGTCCATCTGGTAGTGATCTCTCCACCTTCATGGAGTTGAGATTTGAGTCACTGAAAAATGAAGAGTACGGCTTCGAGACCTACAAGAGTAAGACTAGCTTTGTTAGCTGGACCTACAGGCCAAAGTAATTTTGCCATCAGAAATATTTCAAATTTCATAATTTGTTGACTGTCAAAAAAAAAAAAAAAAAGGAAAAGGAAAAGAACCCACATGAATGAAAGAAGGAAACACTAGGAGAAAAGGAAAAGAGATTTAAAAGAACAAGGGAAAATAATAGAAACAAATGGGTGTCCACCTTGAATAGAACATTTCTCTTCTCGGCACTTTCCACAAGGTTGTTCCAATGCTCATCATTCCTCAAAGTTGATGCTGACCCTACGACCTAAAACACAAATCAATGTTTAGGTTGTATGAGAAGGTGAACGAAGAAATTTATCAATACATCCCTTGAAATAACAAGACTACTATATCGGACAAATACCCTACCAGGACAGCGGACTTAGCGCGAGTGATACCAACGTTCATTCGCCGGGCATCAGATACAAACCCAATCCTTCTATCATCATTTGACCTAACACATGAGAATATTGCGACATCCTTTTCTCGACCCTGGCAAGTGAAGGTGTTTCACATTTATGAGTTAGTCTTGTATTATTTTGTAGAATTCATTATTTGTTTCTTTCAAGTGATATTTGGGTTAACCAGACCAAATATTGGTCCTTCCACTGAGCCATTATAGTTACTACCAGTTCAGGGCTGAATATCGTGATCAGAATTTTTAAGTGCTCTTCTAAAGTTCTAGTAAAAGAATGCATAGTGTTGCCTATAGATACATCTCTGCAAAAGTACATCTCTCTTTTTGCAGAGAACATATATAGTCAACATGCCTGCCAGATAAAAGATTACGCAGTTCCATCTAGCAAATAAATAAAAACTAGAAATTGATGATAACATATGACCATTCAGAGACCAAATCAATAGCTTTATTAGTGGACAAACCTATTTACCTGGAAACCATCAACAGTTTGAATATCCACAAATTTTTTGGACTCCTGCCCAAAAGCATCCCGAAATCGATCCTGGAAAAGCTTGACTTGGTGTCTATAGGGTGATATAATTGCAAACTGTGAGCTCGACCTAAGCTCTGGATACATGGTCACCAGTTTATGATACAGGAGTAGCACAAATTCAACTTCATCAACATTCACCCAGGACCCACTTCCAGAAGGCTGAGATTCTTTCCCTTCATGTACATCAAAGAAGCAAAACGGACCAAAGCAGTGATACTGATGCCAATCACGTGTTGTCCTTCTCTCAAGATCATCTGCATCCTGCAGTGCCTCGGCATAAAATTCACTTGAAGGAAAGCTCCTTATCTGTTGGGCAACATGTAAATGGAGTCAGATAGCTGATACACCTTTTCTTGCGAAAAAAATTAAATTAGAGGGAAGAGAATACAGATCATAGTTTTAAATCACGGATGCGGTTGCAATCATAATTGTGGATTGTTGCCTATCACATGCATAAAATAATGGTCGAGGACAATGTTGTAATCAATGCATCAGCAACTCTTAATAAAATAATATTCACATATTTTTTGAAGTTCTATCAAATAAACATGATAATAACGCTTCTAATAATTCCATTTTTTTTTTATAATACACTTCTAATGTATTATAAAAAACAAAAAGTATATTTTAACTAATAATTTAATATCATATAAAAAATTGTAATGTATTATAACTTAAAATTCATGTTACCAATACAAAATAAAGTATTTTAAAGTATATACTTTAACTGTTAAACTAAAATGATAAGACATGTGCCAAACACAAATACGTAAAATAAATAAATAAAGTTGAGTTAAAAATGACCTCAATTACTTGTATTCAGGAGTGTATCTCTTACAAGCACATAATTCACCTTTTGAATTGACTTGGTAAAATAATCAAAAGGAAGTCTGTGATTGAGTGAAAATGGTGGAGAGTTGAATTAAAAGACAAAGATGAGCCTAGAGAGAGGAGAAAAAAGATAATTGAGTATGAGCGTAGCATACTACTAGTACATCCATAGAAGTTGGAATTGCTTCTTTTGTGTAGCATCTTGAAAATAAGCACAAATGGAAGTCAAACACTGAAAACTATCAAGGCCCTTTTTTGAACATAACAGACGTTATCTTCAAAATAACAGCCATATGACCGTTACAGTTACATAACACAATTTGACCGATAAATGCCATTACACCCTCAATAACAGTAAAAAAATAAAAAGAAAAAAGAAACGCCACTATTTGAATCCATTAAATAACTCCCATTACAGCATATAACAACCTTTATTCAAAACTATGATACAGATTACTACATGAATAACACAACACCTCTGGTACGATGTTGATAGATAGTGTCCTATACCATGTCAACAAGTCGATTTGGGTGGTTTAGATTCTACAAAGACTGGATTCTTCTCTTAACGTGTTTTTGAAATAGGGAACAATTGGACAGTAGAAAAACATTATGTGAAAAATCATATATCTAACTTAGTGTGCAATAAATTTAAGTTGAACGAAATTAAGTGCATGAAAAAATTTCACACAATTAAATCAATTGATGAACAATAGCATCACAAGTTTAAAAAATTTCTCAATAACAGACTTCATAGTACTTGCCATGAACTAATGAGGTCAAAGTCTAAAAAGAAATGCCACCATGCTAGGCTTAAAGCTTATATTAATTACTCTGACAACATTAAAAACAGATCCAGCCAAACATGTTCAGTTTATCAAAGTTGAGTAAAAGATGCTAATTAGCATTCTTTCCAGTGGTGGTTTGATAATGAACTTCGATTTTAAAAATCTGATATGTTGCAATTGTTATCATAACCATAAAACTTAAGTTCTTCACAGCATTTATTGAGATTCTCAACTGACCTCTGGATGCATACGATACTGCATCTTCAGCATATTTACTGGATAACCAGCTCTTTGAAACCTTTCAAACAAACTCGTGCCATAGCTTTAATTTTAAAAATGAGAGAGAGATTAAATATTTTAATCCAATTATCAATGTTAATGCAATGATATGAAACAATAACAGAGAGAATATATCACTACCCAAATTTCCCAGCAGTGGGAGAAATTACAGTAGCTGGGAGTTGAACTGGATCACCAACCTGAAACAAAAAGTTAAGTGAGTCTGACAGCTATTCATAACACTCTTCCCTATTTTCTAAAGCAAAAGCAGGATACTATCAGAACTGTCAAATTGTCCAATAATCGCTTAATATTGGTATGGATTTTAGAAACCTGCAATATGTTATAGCACAATGAATCACGCATGAAGATTTCAAGTCAAACTAAAATCACAAAGGTGATGTCAGAAAAATACCAGAAATACTTGTTTGCATCCATTGACCAATGGCACAAGAGTTGCTGGTTCAACCTGTTCAAGGGTAATATCACAAACCCAAGTGAGTAACAACTGCATCTCAATATCTCAACATTAACAAAAAAAAAAAAATATTGCAAGATGATTATAAACTGGGAAAAGCTATCTTTTGAGCAACAGAAGCACGGACTAGCACGTACGCTGTAAAGCAGCCCACATGTGAAGTATAATTGATGGTGCCACATATCAAAATGAATGAACTTGAATACTACAGTCAACTAGTCAAGCCACACCTTCATGCTTACGTTTCCTTTTATTTCCAACGCATCTAATTTCATGAAATGCGGTGTCATGCTTGAGATATCAATTGCCATGTGCAACATAAGTTTCTATCTACCTAACATATTACCCATCCTAGCATTTTGTCTATGCTATAGATGCATCATATGATTTGTGTGTTAACACAATTACTTCAACACCCTTTAATTCAAAAGTTCGTAACGTTCACAAGAAAATCCAAGTAATAACTCATTGATCTTGATATCATTGTTTAAAAAAGGAACACCACAAGTAACATTTCTAACACAAGATGAGTCTTGAACCAGCTGGTCACCACTTACTTGAATATCTTTTTACATTTCCATTAAATCTGAGAGCTTCCGTGCATTTAATTTTTGTGAATTCAATTCATAACAGTCTTAAAGGCACCCACTGCATATGACTAACAAGAATGAAGGAGATGATAAACACTTACAGCTTGGGCAGCTTCATCTATAATAACAACATCGAAACCATGGTTCAATTTACTAAAAAGTGCCGAACCACTGAAGCTGAGGGTGGAAAAGACCTGCCAATACAGAAAAATTACTAAGGGAGTTTACATGATGCTAGCTTCCACTTTCAAGACAGTTGGATTTACATACAATTACAGATTCCTCTAGAATAGCAGCACGGATACTGTCTGTATCCCCTCCTGCAGTTCTATGTTTCTGTTTATCAGAAGCTGATTCACCTTGTTTTTGTTTCACCTGAAGGAGAAATCAGTCATATCAACCTTCAAAATAACACACAGTAGAAGTATCTAGCAGTGATATGCTGTATCAAGAATATAGAGTTTTCACAGACCTTTTTCTTGCCAATGTGAGTTCTTAAACTTCATGGATTACTTATATGATATGTAGATCATATGACATGAATAATGAAATGCAATTTGTTTTTCCTTGGAAATAGGTGAGGCACTATGCATATGATATGCTGTATCAAGAATATAAAGTTTTGCATGGACCTTTTTCTTGCAAATTTGAGTTCTTAAACTTCATGGATTATTATTTGATATGTAGATCACACGACATATAAACAATGAAGTGCAATTTGTTTTTCTATTCAATAGGTGGTCCAGCATTGATGCATACATTGATAGACTTTTATAATTTATCCACCAAATTGTAAGAGAAAAGGTAAACCAAATATAATGATTAATAGTTCATCATCAGGAATTGGAAGGTATTATATTGATTTAATCACATTAATAATCCCAATATTTGGCAAACATATAATTCCCACTTACTATCCTTTTATGATTTCATAGTTCGTTGACTTTATTAATTAGCTTTGGTTTCACTGCATTGGTTGATTTGTTGAATCAACCAAGTATTTGAAAATATCTTGTAACTAGATTAAATCATCCCAAAAATTTGTTCTGGAATAATGGATTAGCAAAAGGTTCTATTGAAATCCTAGTAACTTCCTCTTTCAAATGCACACAAAATCCTTTGTTTGGCAATCTAATTGAAGACATCTAGATATTGCAAAATTGTGGGAGAACCAGTAATAACAAAAACAAGAATAGCAACAAAGTTCTTCATTATGCAATCCAAATAAAGGACACCAGGATAATTGTAACACCATGCGCGAATAAATAGTAAAAAAAATAAGAATTGCGACAATAACAAGTGTTTGTTATTAGGCCAAGACATACAAGGTTATCCATGCAGACTGACTGGACAGAATGATGAGCTTTAAGACCAATCCGCACAATTTTAGGATTATATGAACGGACATTTTCATCATGAACACCTGCAAAAAAACAAAAAGAACAGTTTGTTTTAGAATGACAATCAAAGAGTTGAATATAATTTGTACATGCGCGCGCGCGCGCGGAGCATTATCCTATCCACAACCTTCATTTCTCAGATTAGGGTATGTGCATGGATCTAGGGGTCAGGCATATCAAATTTACATTTTAGGATAACAAACTCTGCCTGAAAGTACCCACATTTTGGAAGAGGATAAGAGGGATGCACAGAAAAACTAAACAAGGAGCCACAGTTTATTTACAACGCCTATTCCTAATAATATTTCATCATCTTAATTCATGATGATCAATGGTATACTTCAAAAAGATCATTTCACAATCACATCCCAAATCTCTCACATCAAACTTTTGGCTCACCCTTTCAAGAACAAAGGGCTAGTGACTCCGAAGATGCTGGGTGCTTAGTTCCCACACTAACACAGATCCCATATGTCCTCTGTCAATATCAGTTTCCCAGGTGTAGATGCAAAGTGAAAGCAACAGATTCAACAACCCATCCATCAATTACACGTAATCCTTGAAAATTGTAGCGTTTCTCTAAACATAAATACAGTAGATGACATCTAAAACACCTGATTTCTACGAAGAATCTTTCCCTCCAAATACTCAAAAGGAAACTCAATAGATTAGCCATCCTACTTGAATTACCCATTAAGAAGATGGAAACCATCAACAAATTTGACACCAAACATGGAATCACCCATGAACCCCTTTCAGTAGCAAATAATCCATCCTACAGTCATTCCCCACTACTGAGTACAGTAAGAAATGATGGCTCTGAAACCCTCACTTTGATAGCACATTAAAGAAATATTAGAATACTAGTCATTGAGCACATCAAGTTGAAAAACTATTAGAACAAATGGGAAGTAATTAATCAAAGCTTCTCAGGCAGTCAGATACATAAACATGGTAAGAACAAACATGGACAGATCAGACATAGCATTCTTTCTTTAGAAGTAAAGAAGAATAATGAACTTGGCATCAGCAGTTTATGTTGGGTATTGGGAACCACGCTAATCACCAGGTGGCTCCAGAACAGAATAATGATGACCAGAGACCAGCTGGAAGAAGAATAATTTAACTACCAAGTTGCGGGATACTTTTCAGAACAGCTATAGGCTAGTTTTGACTTTTTCCTCATAGAATAGAGCTTTTGGCATTTTGGAATATGAAGTACGAAAAAGTGATGTTAAGATGGTTGTGCGAGGAAAAGAGTAATAAAAATGAAAATGGATACAGGGGATGATACTATCAAAGGCTTACTTTTTGCCTTCTACATGTTGAAGATTGAATCGAATGGCCAACAATAAACGGAATCAATCTTGAGCTGGACAAGTAGAAAACTTAGTTTCTTATTATCAAAAAAAAAAAAAAAGTTGGTTTCTTAAGAACCAACAGAGAACATAGCCTTGGATAAAAGGTGGAATGGAGGAAAAGTTTGACGGGCAACCCCAACTTGTTTAAGACAATTTCCTCTAGTTAATTCAATGAAAACACTAAAATTCCATCATTGGTTTAAAAGTCTAAGATAATGAAACAAGATTTAATTTTATCAGTCTTGCATCATTAATAATTTGTTTTTATTTTCTAAGATAACTCAGGATCCAGCGTATCCAGGAAGGAACTGCTACCCCACTTAACTTCCTTTACAAGTTAATGAAATAGGAAAACATTATTGTCCCTGCATCACTAATATTTTTATTCAGGATCCAGTGTATCCAATACGTAACTACTACCACACTCAACTTCCTTTACAATCACATGAACCTTGGCCAAGTCCTACATTGCCTTGATGTCTTCATAAATCAATGGAGCTAATGAAAGAATGATAAAATTCAAAATGGACAGAACAAAAAACCCAAACATCACCAATAATTGTGTCATGCCAAAAGGAAGCAAACATAATGAAATACAGACTTGCAAGTGTGGAAACACATACCTGTCTTGAGAAGGCGCAACACTATTTCATCTAGAGCAGAGTTTGATGGGGCACATACCAACACACGTACATGATATTTGCGACTGGAAGCAATGACTTCTGGTTTCTGCAGAGCTTAAGTTTGAATTTAGAACGTGCAGATCTTACAAGAACATAATTGTACAATGTGAAAATTCAACTTACAAAATCATTTCCACTGGTAGGGAAAAAACCATCATCGCCATCTTTAGGCATGTTCTTATCTCTCGGATTGTTACCAGTCCACCATGGAGAAGCTCGTGCCCAATGATTGTACCTGCAAATTATACAACTTTCATGGTTCAGTAGGAATCAAAAGTTGTCTTTCTCATTCTATTGAGCTTTTAAAAATCCAATAAGTTCAAAATAAAATGGACTACAAGACTGTTAAACTCCAGAAAAAAAAAATTTAATACACTGCAAGACAGTTAAAAAGGTAAGCAGATGTGTAAAACTAAGAAAACAACTGGCACATACTTTTCTTGAATTGGTAGTTCTGACCCGCGTTTAGTTTCATGCAACCCAGCCCTGCATAAGAGAATAACAAAGTAAACTTATATTTCCATAAGCAAAAGAATCTTTTACCAGATAGGGAACCATGGGGTACCATACCCGTCATATAGAACATAACATCAATGCATACAAAAAACACAATGAAATTATCTCGCATCATCTACACCGTCAACACTCCCTAGTATATTTTGTTTTTCTATTGACAATTAAAATAAGGATGACTCATCTCCTGCAATCACACTTTTGTTAATTATTTCAACAACAAAACACCAAAAACAATCATTAACTGACTTGCAAATTTCATTTCTCTCAAAAGGCATTCCAATCTTAGTGAGCCATATCATCCGAATACCATCAAATGCGAAATCATTAATTGAAGGCATCCTAGCCACTCACTCGCAAAAAAAGCTTCATATAGAAATTAAAAACAACTTTTATAGTTTTGTTTCTCTATCACGATCCCATCAATTCTGCTTTGCTTATGAAATAGTGTTTCCTATGATAATGTGCTGTTTTCTGCAATAAATCTAGTTTCTGTTGCCTACATTAAGCCTGATAGCAAGAGATTTCTTTCTCCAGGCAGGTATGAATCCATACATCATAAAATTGTGGTTGAGGTGGGGGGCTAGAATGTGCGGTTTTGGTTCTGAGGGGGGCATTTTGTAAGAGTATCTTTAAAAATTTTATACATTCAAAGATGATTTATGGGAGCTAGGACCATTCCTGGATTTGTTTCTATCTTCAAAAGATCTCCAATTCAAAAACTTGAAACAACCTTTTACCACTTCTCACTGAGACCACTCAAACTTCACTTTGATTGAGTAAACTCATTTCAGTTATGCACTTCCCTTTACCTAACTCCTGAAAGCTTCCAACTTTGAAGCTAGATGTTGTTCCTCCTTCACAGATATCACAAAGTGATAGAACATAGTCATCCCTGAACCTTGACCAATTGTTTCTAAGAAAAAAACAGCAAAGGAAGACCCAATAAAGCATATATGTTCAAAAAGTAAAGGAAGTGCCTTATGAACAATCTTCCATCCAAAAAGGTACAAGTGCCATGAATCTCTATGTGAAACTCAGACCATCCCATCTTTGATCAAGTTCACCAGGCGCAACACAGAATAAACCTCTAGAAGGCTGCTCTATCAGATCATAAACATGAAAAAAAAAATACAACAACAACACAAACCATTTCAATTTTTTGGTCCCCAAAACCAAAATTTGGCTAAAAGGTACCTAAAGTAATAGTCAAAGTGCCATTGGTCCCAGAAAAAAAAAATCCCATGCCACTAGTAGCTAGACAAATTGTTTGATTTGATTTAGGACACCAGTAAATTTGAATAACAAAAGCAGGATACGTGAGTGTCACGCGTTTTCCACTCAACTTTTCCTCCCGAAAGTATTATAAAATGATAAGAAAAATGAAAACAAAAGATGAAAGGGACTTAATTTTTTTGTTTGATGAAAAAAATAAAATAAAAGTTTTGACTGATAGCTAATACACCCACTACATCACTCCAAGGCCAAACACTGAGCATAGGCAGGATAAGATTTTAAATCATTTGGGAAATACAAACAATAGGCAGCATACAAGGACAATGGGAAGTTCAGAAAAGAATAGTCCATAAAAGTGGATCCCAACAAGGTGTTTGATGTAATTTTTGGAAAGTAGGAGATGGATGCTTGGACTTGTCAACACATAAAACTTGAGATTTTAAAACAGGAAGAAATACAAATTTTAACAACCTTAGAATCTCCATTATATTTACCGTTAACTGAACTTTTAAACAAGGGAATGCCAAAAGGAGAAACTCATATTTTAATGAAGCACATGATCTTTCAAGACAAAAGATTTTTCACTTTTCCTTTTAGAGTTCAACAGGTTCAGAATTCAAAAGGGCTAAAGAAAGACAAAGCCAGTAATATGCATGCTGCAACGGATAACTAACAATGATAGAGTGATTAGTTCAAATAAACTATAGAGAGACAACAATCCTTTAAAGACTAAGCAAATGCTCTAAACAGCAAAATGGTCCTGTTCCTTCTCTGGCAAGCCATAGTTTTCCTAAAAATTGATGAGACTTGTCCTTTCCGTCTTACAACTCAATTTCATCTAATTTTTACCAAAAATAACATAAACATAATCATAAGACCTTCATAAACCAACTTCAACCACAAAATCCATTGTAATTAAGTACTAAACAACAAAAATTAAGCCTAATATCACCAACCATTTGTAACGTTCGCCCATCAATCTATCTTTTCCAGTAAAATCGATACTCAAAAATCCATAACCAATTAAATTGTGATGTTAAAAGTCCGATCCATAGTCGTTTGCAGCTATTACCTCAACTCTCTCTCTCCTCCTCCTCCCTAACAGAACTTTCTCTCTCCAAAAGGCTATAGAATTGGGAACTTGATTAATACTTTCGTGTGGTCTCACTTTTTCGTTTATCTTTTTCTTTCATTTTGTATTTTCATCAAATAAAATAAATTAAAATTTTCCCCCTTTTTTAGTGAACATTTGATTTTCACATGACCAGCTTCGATTAACAATTGAGTGGAACCCTAGTTGGATTCAATGGTAGATTAAATCAAATCAAACAACTTGTGAAGGAATCACTAGAGTAATTTGTTTTGTTTACGAACAACTAATGGCATTTTGACCTGATAGTTCAGGAGGTTGGGTACCTTTCATCCCAAAAATTTAGCACATTTGACCATTCTTCATCTCCATGATACCCCAATTAGTTTGAGCAGCATCCCTCCCACAACACCCTTTATCAGTCAAAAACATCACAACCATTATTCTTCAATCTCCATGAACTTCTATTCACCCCTAAATAAACATTGACGAACCATAAGGTAAATGCAAATGGCAGATTGGTTGCATTACAAATTGCTCAAGACAACAGCAAATGGTTAAAACCTAAAATTGATGCCACAATTATATAATTTATTAAAAATGAGAAGCAAATGATTAAAAGATCCATAAAAGCAAATACAAGTCAGAAAAATTCTCACATGGTGTGCACTCTTGTTGGAGTTGCATGCAAAATTGCACTAAGAAGAGCGAGGATAGTTTGTGTCTTCCCGGTTCCAGGAGGACCCTAGAAAAACATAAATGACTCACAAAGGTTATATAAATACGTAATGAAAGGAATTGTGATTATAATGCCTTCGAGTTTATGAAGGAATACGATAAGATTTTCCATACATTAAGTGCAAGTACTTATTAAAGATGACTTTTTACAAATATATAGTAGTACTCTAAAATAACATGGTACTTTCATCACACTTTATTGTTAGTAATTATGGCAATTATAGTGAAATTAGTTAAATTACGAAATGATAAGATTAACTTCCACAGCACAATAAGTAAACATACTTAATAGTTTGTAATGTTATGAATTGAATGGTATTCTATTCCTTTTTCAAGGAATAATACTTATTGAATTGCAGTTGTATAATATCATTCAACACGCAGCACAATTACAGAGTGATGAAATGTTTTTTTTTCCAGCAAAATAAGTAAACCCACTAAAATTTTGTAACTTGAAGTAACTATAATCACAACCTTCTAGTAATCATAGAAATGTCAAATTGTAACTGGCATCGATACTTGATAAAATCCATGTGACTTCAACATGATATTATATTTTATCGAATAACTCCTAACATAGAAGTTCAATATAGTTGGTAAATTGAATGGCTGCCACTATTTTAAGCAACCATAAGATGAAGAAAGGAAAGGGATCAGAATAAACACACGAAAGAGAGACAAATCAGACCTGTATCAAGACAAAGGCTTTGCGCAATAGACCAGCCTGCAGGAAAAAAAAAAGTTACTTTAGATGAATAGATAGATAGATATGTATCTTTTGGAGGGGAAAAAATCAAGTACCTTAATGCTCATATTTTAACCATTCAAAAATAAGTAGTGGGATCCACCATATATCTATATATCCTTAGAATATCATTAAAAGGATTAGTTATCAGCTCATGTTAAAGAGCTTTGGGCTATGATTTTGTTTCCTGTGTTATTTTACAGTTGCTGCCAAAATATAGGTGTTTTGTAATAGAAATCTGGAATGCGAAGCTGTTTGTGAGAAGATTTGTATCTTCTTCATCATGTTCTCTTTTAGTTGATTTGTATTTAGAGAAATGAAAGAGTATTTGAAGAGCACACAAATTCTAGGAATGATATATCTCTGCACAGACTTTTTTATAGTTTTGGAACATACAAAGCACTGAATTCACGTTATATTAATGAGCCACTCATTGAACATAAAAGGTGTTCAGCTGTTTCTAGTTTTGTTTGTGTGCTTTCAATGTACATGACATGGTGCATCACACGTCAGAGACAAAAGGATTGAAAAAAGTATTTTCTAAAATATAAGCAATTTGTAGAATGAATTTACTTGTAACTAGAGGGAGAAGAAGTAAAATTGATCGGCATTACAGTGTTAGCATAAACTCACGTCTATTGCTTCCATTTGTGACTTATTAAGACTTCCTTGAAAATGTTCAGACAGAGGTTGGGAAACTTTCCATGCCTGGTCTTCAGAACCGGAACTTTTATCAGCAGCTGTTAGTATTAAATCCTTGAAAGGAAGAGAGCCAATTGACCGCAAAGCAAAGTATTCACGAGAGATCGTTGATAGGCTGCATATCTGCAGAATGTAAAGCATGCATTAGAGAACCTAATACAATTATGATAACAAATAACTTCAAGGCTGTTGTTTCCATTGAGTGTACCACACTTTATACATGGATTGCTATGTTTAGGAAGAAAATCCTCACAGCTGGGACAGAACGATAGGGAAAGAAAAGGAAAAAGGAACATATTAGCATTGACCTATATGTGAATCCAGCAGCTTGATGCAATATGATACTAAAGCATGATTCTACACAATCAAGAATGGTGAAATTACTAACTTTATTCTACAGCAAAAGTGGGCATGGATGTGTATCAAATCAACTATTCAACAATTAAATTCTGAATTCAACAAAAAACCATTTGATAGCAAAGCTATCTATCAAATGTTATTTCAACACACATATCTATAACATTAAGCCCGGCATAAGTCCCTAAATTTACTTAACCCAAAGTTTACCAAAGAGCAAACCAACCATCAATGTCAGAAATCAAATAAATTAGGAGGCAATCTGTTCTCTTTTTCTTTCTTTCTTTGGTTTTTTCCACTTATTGATGGTAATACACTTTGAAACAAACCAACTACATGTATATAGCTCTATGCATAAACATGTACATGCAGTTACTTAAACAAGAGATATGGAATGTCCTCCTATTACAAGCAAACCAATGAACAAGAGAAATAAAAAAATGAATTCTAACTTCTTGTCTTAAAATTTAATAATGATGAATGAAGGTCAATATGTGAAATTCTAGAAACATGCATTGAAACTTTCAATTGCCAGGAGGAGGATTAAACAAGTACACAAGCAGTTAAACTGGTGCCCACAAATTGGATGGCAATTGCAAATGGATAAAGCAATATAGCTGCAAAGACTTTTCAGATGAAAGTAAAAGCACATGAATCAAATCGATATGTGAAGCTTGAATTTATACAGCAAGAACAACAAAGCCGCAACACCAAACTAGTTGGGGCTGGCTATATTGATCCTTTTACACCATTTCACATGATTAGCAGCTCTGGATTTATATTAAAAAAAATCACCCAAGAAAATACCCATGTATTGTTCCATCACAAGCAAAACACACAAGCATCATATTTAAAAATCTACATGTTTATTATTAACAAGCATTCATTTTTTTTTCTCTTTACCCAATCCTTCCACTTTGGTGGGTTATATTCAGTTGCAAAGAAGCATTATTTACTTTTAATGCACGTATTTTTCTTAAATGAATGATTGCAGAGAAAATAGTAAATGCCACCAATCTGGTTATGGAAAAAGGTTACCTTTACACTAAACAAGCGTTTCTCATGCAGCAATCCAGGAGAAGTAATCAAACCGTGCATCTTCAACAGTCTTGTACGAGATTCAATAACATCTGTATTTAAATTCATGACCTCCCCAGCTAAAAACATTCTAAGTCTAAGAAGGTTATGTTGGCGTTGCTCAACCAAGGCAAATGCGTAGACCTGGGGGAATTTTCCACCACCCTCTTTAAACTGCAACAAGCAACAATCTACATAGTCATAACTGAGCCTAGCATAGCATAACCGTCCATGAACAAGTCACATTCTTGCATATAAAAGGAAATCAATGATAATAAAAGGTGTAAGAAACTGTCAATTGGCTGCTTATTAAAATACCTGATCTTCTGAAAGCAGCAAAAGATCATTTTGTACTATTTTCTCGCCTTCATCATCTCCATAAGTAACTGAAGGTAAAAGAAATCCCTCTGACTCATTGCATTCCACTACAAGTCTCAGAACCCATTCTGTCACTGCAGCACCCCAATACATTATGTAAAATCATCACTTTAAGTTTGATTTTAGCACTATTGAAACAAGGTAGGCACTAACAAACATCAAATAATTGAAAAAAGGCCAAATTTTCCAAATAACAAGAAGAAAACAAAAACCTTCTTCGTCATCCTTCTTTTGAATAATCTGAGCTTTAACTTCTTCAAATAAAAGGGGCTCGAAAGTCGCAAGATAATCATCAACATCTTTGTACGTATTCTTTACTTGTCTTAAACCCGAACCACCTCCCTTGCCACGCTCCTTTTTCTGTTTCTGCTTTCAAAAAGAAGAAAATAAGAAAACTCATTACTTAAAACATATGCATTCATGGAATCATTACAGATTGAAGTGAAAGAGAAATACAGCAGCTTCTGTGAGGAGACCAAAATAGTCCCAGCCGAGAATAATTTTGCAAAAACGAACAAAGGATGCTTCTTCTTCTTCCCGAAGCCTATCTTTATCCACTGCCATCTTTTATCCTGACAGACATTCAATATCACAAAACCCATATTCAATTCATCCATTCAAGACTTTGACACAAACTCTTCTTGTCCATGAATGAAAATTCAATGAAAAGGGACCTCAAATAAATAAATAAATAAGCAAAAATTCCCTACCCTTTACAGAGAAAAAGGAAGAAGAATGGGCTGCCGGTGGCGCAACTCGCCGGCCACGAGGGTTCTGCGAAAGGGACTGAGTGACTGAGGGAGAGGGAGAGGGAGAGGGTTTAACAAAGGCAAAAAACCTAAATATTTTCCTATATTTCTGTTACTTATTTTTTCACCCCTATAGTTTTTACATTTAACAATTAAACCTTATACTCTCTGTTTTTGTCCAATTGCACCCCTAGTAATACATATAGTTTTTTTTAACTTTCTACCGCTAAACAATCTTGGAATTAAATTTTACGCCCTTAATTACTCTTCCAATACTTCACGCTAGTTTTTTCGCCCGTGTGATATTGTGGTATAGTTTTAAAAATTAATTTTTATTTAGTTTTATTATAAAGAAAATAGATATTTTTCAAAGAAAGAAAACTAATTAAATTCTAAAATTTTTTTATTAATATATTTTTTTATAAAAACATGTCTTTTTGTTAGAAGCATGTTTTTTTAATAAAAAAATTAAAAGCCAAAAAAATAAATATTTATAAGAATTTAAATCATTTGAATTAAACAAGAAAAAATATATCTCTTCAATCAAAACTTTCTTTTCTTATTTATTTAATTCATTTTTATTTTTATAAAAATATGATTTTATGAAGATCATTGCTTTTAAAATAGAAATTTATCATAATTTAAAAAAAAATAATAAGAAAATAAAAATAAACCATGACTCGATAATTTATATATGCTAAGAGAAAAATTAAAAGAAACAATTAATAGGAAAAAATATGTGAGAAATTATAATAAAAAAAATATTTTACTCTCATTTAATATTTATGAGCATATTTTTTTATAAAACTTGCAAATTAGGTTCATGTATAATAATTCATAAAATTATTATAAAAAATATAATTTTATTTAAAAATATGACAAATTTAGATAATATTTAAAATATCATTTTATTTATAATGATTTTAAAAGGAAAAAAAAAAACACTTAGAAATAAAGGGATAATATGAAATGAGGTCAAGTGTGGATTGCCCCCACACTTGGCCTAGAAAAGGAGCTCATGTCTAGGTAGATTACGTTTAGCCATCTATGGCTAGAAAGTTGAGGTTTTAGATTTTTAAACCTAAATCATTTAATTTTCAAACTTGTTTTAATTTAAAAATATTTAAAAAAATTTCTAAAAACTCAGTAAATTCATCTCCAACACGAGTTTAGATTTACTTCTTTAATAAGATAAAAACTTTAAACCACCTTCATAAATTTTTGCTTTTTAAAACCAACTTATCGACATCAAGATTGATTTTTATCATTGCTAGAATAGAGTTGATCAAATATTTGTTTTTTTTTTGATGACTTTCTTTCTGCTCATGCAACATATAAAAATCAAAATATAAACATAATAAGGTTTAGTATCTAAACATAAAATTCTTAAATAATAAGAACAAAATAAGTAAGACCTTAAAAAGATCGAATTGTAGTTTTTCATGCCTCTTAAACATTAAAAATAAAATGTCTAGTTTTTTTCTTAATTGTTATTTTTATTCTTTCAATTTTTTATATAGAAAAAATAATTATTTTTTTCATGAAATTGATGTTTAATTCACAAAAGAAACACTCTAAAAAACCTTACGCATGCAATAGAATGTATATAAAAGTGAATTTATAATATATAAATCGATGCAAACATCAATGGTGATGATGGAATAGCAAAGAAATAATGTACCTAAAAAAACCATTGTAGAATAGACAATGCTATCCACCATTCTTTAAAACAGAACCCATAGTAAAAGTGAATTATATTTTAGTTTTTTTTTATAATGTAATTTGCCTCGACCTCTAATTAACCCAATTTAAAATAAAAAATAAAAATTAGACGAAATAAGAAGATAAAATTAAAGGTCTAATAGGTCTAGCTTAGAATATAAAGGTCAAAACATAAGGGTTTTGTCATTACTAAATTTTTTTTTATAATATCTTTTTTCACGCGAAGATAATTAAAAAAAATAGTAACTGTTATAATTTAAAATATTTTTTTATTTATAAATATATTAAAGTAATATTATTTTTTATGTTTTAAAAATAATTTTTGATATCAGTATATTAAAATAATCTAAACAATTTAAAAAAAATACAATTTCAACCACGTTTGAAATACTAAATTCCATCAACTAACTTATCTACCAATCCAAATATTATCTCTATCCTTTTAATTCAACCCCTAAAAGTCATTGTAGATTAAATAGATTTTATTGGTATTTATACTGATCTAAATATTTTTTATCGGTATTTATATTATTATTCTATCGACAAAAATTTTACTAACACATGTTAAAATATATTTTATTTATATTTGTAGATTTTATGATAGTGACACATGTTATTATACATGGATAACCCATAAATATATATTTACAATTACTTAAAAATATATGGATAACACAGCTAGTACATTACAATTACTTATTGTTGTAAAAAAGTTTCGTATATTTTTTATTTCTAACATGGTAGGGATAGTTGAGCCAAATCAATTGCAATTTATTGTTTATGAAGGTGCAAAGAGGCCCAGATGAACAGGCGAACGCTACAAAGATAGCAGAGCACTAGAGAAACACCACAGCTAAAAACAGAAGGAAAAAAGTTCAATACAGAATAGCTTCTTGCACTGCAAATCTCCATAGAAGCATAGAAAATACTTGCTAATCAAGATTCTTAAACGTGATCCCTACATATCAACTTTGATCAGAACCACATATCTGAAAAGCAAATTACAAACAGCTACACTGGCTCCTTGTCATCGCCCTGAAGATCAGCAGTGTCGAAGGCCAAGTGATTTGTGATAGTTTCTAGCATATACTTCAATCCAGCTACTTCTTAGACTGTCGCGATATTCAGTCAGCTCTGCTATTTTCTGTTGCAAGCGCGTTCTTAAGATGGGCAGTGCGTGCTGTGTATCTTTATGGAATATGTCAAGAACCTCAACTCCCTGATCACCATATAAGCGTTCGATACACCTCTGGAAGCTAATTGGACTCCCGTTTCTCTCTTCATTTTGGACAGTGACTCCTCCCAGTTCCTCTGCGTATATATCAGCTGATTTAAACCATTCCAACAACATGTTCAGCTCAAATTGTTCATCTTCACATTCAAACAAGTTGTTTTCATACTGATTTAGACGCCTGTTCTTAAAGGAGTTGCCCCGCAGTCTTGAAGACACGGATATTACCTCATCATTCAGTACTTGGGATTTATGTCTCTTCGTGTTGTTCCTATGCTCTTCAGGGAGGATTAGATATCCAGGAGTGCACTTTGCACACGTAGAGAGATCAAGTTCTTCAATCGGTTTATTCCTACGCCTCTCCCTCCTTTTGTCCTTCTCTTTGCATCCCCTTACTTCAAGTGCACCTAAACTCTCACAATTCTTCCAGAATTGAAGGAACTCGCCCATCAGATCAGGATAATTTCCTATCAAACTGGAAACCATATCTTCTAATTCTGCCCTTTCAACTTTTCCCTTGCTGTAAGCAAAGAAAAGCTTTAAGAATTTCTTGTAACTCACCTCACAAGAAAGACTCTTCTTAACGTTCTCTAGGAAGCCAATTCCTTCTCCAATCTGTTCTGAGACACATCCAGATCCATTTGCCTTGACAAATTTTCTTTCTTGATCAGTCTTTGGGCAAACTTTCCTTTTTTCAGGAGTCCTTTTCTGCTGCTCATCAACCCTACTTTTGGTGAGGTCTGAAGATTGCAAATCTGGAAGGCGATAAGTCAATGGCTTTGCTTCAGTAATTGCCATAAATCTAAGAAACTCTTCTTGCAAATCAGGATGGCCTTCGGTTAGGCCGAGACCAGAATCGCAGACGTCAACCCAGTTCCTAGACCCTTTCTTATAAAACCTGAAAATTTGCAAGAATTCTTCGTAGTCGTCCGCACCACACTTGATCCTCAGCTTGTTTACAAAATCCGTGGCCTCTCGAAATCCGTTTGTCTTACTTGCCGTGTCTGCAACTGTTTCCTCCTTCTCCTCATCATTAAGGCTACAGCCACTTTCTTTAGACTCGTCTGCCCTAACAATTTCTGTCTCGCAATCTTCAATATTTTCAGGACTGCTTTTCTCACGTTCATCAACCCCACTGTTGGTGAGGTCTACAGATCGCAAATCTGGAAGATGATAGGCCAAAGGTTTTGCTTCAAAAGGTGGCATAAATCTAAGAACGTCCTCTAGCAAATCAGGACGGCCTTCGGTTAGCTTAGGAGAAAAATCGTTGACATCAACCAACACCCTAGACCCTTCCTTGAACAAGTTCAAATTCTCCTCAAAACCATCCTCACCACATTCGATCCTCGGCTTGTTTAGAGAATCCATAGCATCTAGAAATCCGCTTTTCTTACTCTCCTCAGTTTCCTTCTTCTCCACATCATCAAGGCTGATTTGATGGCAAGGCGGCATTAATGAGTTGTATCCATCAATCAAGTCATTATAACCTCCAAGGATTGCCTTAATTCGTTCTTGGAAATCTTGAGGCATCCCTGCCACTGCACCATCACGTGCAGCTTCTGACATGATGGCATCTTCCGCGATCCTGATAAGGCTGCGGATTTTTTTCTCAGGCTGGTCATGTTGAAACCGGGCTTTCACTTTCTTGACATAGTTTATGAAAGGGTCAACTTCTTCCGGAGGTTGCTGAGAGAAGATGAAATGGATGTAATCTTCACTGTAATCTCCGCATCTCTTCATCTCTCTTAGGCTTTAGAGAGGAAGAGAAATAAAACAAATTAACAAGTAACTGAGATAGACTGCACGTAGTTCTTGGCGAAAGATTCTATATAGTGGTCATTAATCCTTTTCCTCAACGTTTTAGGATGCTTGTGAAAATTAAAAGTTAGAAGTATATGATCACAAATCCTTTTCCAAGTAGGATTTAAAGCAGACTTAAATTCTATCTGAAGAGATAAATCATAGGCGAATTCGGATTTGGCTATGAACCCTTTGGTCTTTCCGATCAGGGATCATCATCTCTAGGTTCTGCCACTGTTATCATTTAGTTCCTCTTTGAAGCTGCTATTTCTTGGCAATTTTGAAGCTGAGGGGAATTTTAATTTTGTGTTTTCGATGCTTATGATATATGAATATATTGTCAGGGGTTGTTAATTGTGTTTAAATGTAAATCTGATCATCCTCAATCTGATCTAATATACTGAATAATATCATATAAACTTTACTATTATATCAAATAATCACAACTTAAAAGCATTTATATATACTCTTCAATTTCTTACATGTAAGCCCGGGTTTAAAATCAGTAAACTAATGTTAAATGGGGAGATTCTCAGGAAAAAAAATAATAAATTAATTAAGAGGGAAAATTTATATAATTCGGGATGAAAATTTTAATTAAATCAATTTAAGTCTAGAGTAGATAAAGTAATAAATTAGTATCTGAAATGTCAGTCCAAGAAAAAATCGCGTAAACTTTCAATCAGATAAAAAAGATTATTTAAAGGAAATCTTTATTAATTTGAGGTGAAAATATTTAGAAGTTAATAATAATAAAAATAGAGTGGGGTTCTAAATAAACTAAAGTATGATTTTATGCATGAATAACATTGATCCGTCAGTATAAGCCCCATATATAATCACGCATTTTGTAACCGAAAATTGTGAAAACCCTGAAGAAAACATTATTATGATTAGGGGTGAATTCCACTACACCATTAAACAGTTTTACCGATGAAATAATTCCGTCGGTGTAAGACACATAATTCGTCGGAAAAGTTTTTACCGACAGCATCACCGATGAAATCCATCTGTCGGAATATTGATTGTCGGTAATTCCCATTTCTATCGCTACTTCTTTTAAAAAAAGACACCAACAGTCTTACAGACGGACAAAGCGCGCCAAAAAAATAAATTCCCGCTAGAACTTTACCGACGAAATTATTTCGTCTGTATTTCCACCAGTAAATCACCGATGGCCAGTCCGTGGTGATTGTGGCATGGGCAGTAAATATTTCAGAACTCTCTGTAAAATACCGATGGATAGAGTCCGTCAGTATTGTCAACGGTAAATCACCAACGGAATAACGGCGTCGGTGATTGTGGCATGGGCATTAATTTTTTTTCAACTCTCTGTCTAATACCGACGGCCTTATTCCGTCTGTAAGGCCATCGGTATTTATTTAAAAATATTAAAAAAATTATTTAGAATAAATAATTTTTTTTAAAATATTATATTGATTAATAGTAAAAAAACTAATTAACCAAATAAAATTGTAATAAACATTAAAAATATAAAAACAATGTTAAATAATATTCATCCAAATATTCATTACAAATTTAATGTGTTTCAAAAACAAAATTAAACTAGAATAATAACGGAGGAGGAGGAGGAGGCTGGTTGTTCCCGGGACCGTGCGGCCAAAAAGGGGCTGCACATGTATCATCATCCATCCTTGATCTAATGTCCATGACCATTTGATAGAGCTGTTCATAATCCGTCGAGAGTCGTTCATATTGTTGTTTCAAGGCCATGAACTCCTCAGACTAGGTGCTCGATACTGATGGAGAGCTCCCAACGGTTGAGACACTCCAGGTCGCCCGCAAGTTTTCGACCGTGGTGTTGGAGAGCCCGTAGACCTGATTTTTATCGGGTTCACCAGACGATCCTACCTCCATCCACAAATCCGGATCGAAACCCGGATGGGTCGAAAGATCGTCCTCATATCTCTCCCTCAACTGGCTATTATAGGTCTCCTGAATTTTTTTTTAAAAAATCATCATATTCAATTCAAGAAAATAATAACTTACGAAATAAAATAATTGAACGAACATACCACGAAGTGTTGAGCAAGGTTGTCCACGAACTGTTGCACCCCCTTTTGGCGGTCTTCACTCCGCACTTGCGTCTCGACAAACAGCTCCATTGAGCTCAGCTCACGTCCAAGAGACGTAGCCTGTAAGAAAAAAATTGTTGCAAGTTAAATATATTTATAAGCAACAACAAATTAATTAACGATATAATTCATTTAAATTAATCTTACCATCTGCTTCGCATGTGCACTGAACGGAATGCAACCGCCGGTGTGTGTGGTCACCAAACCATAAATTTATCGGTTTCGGTTGTCAGCATCGGACTGTGAGCGTCATGCGAACCGCTCAGATGTCACATGCTAAATATATTACGTCCATATATCCCCAGAGATGAATGGCGGATTGAATTCCCGCCAAACCGCCACCTCATTACAGCCTTCTAGACCGTTATCTCTCGCATATCTTTTTGCTTTTTTTTTTGTATGTCATACCAAAAATCACGCAACCTACTTCCATAGTAACAAATTAGAATTTAGAACATAATATTATAAAACAAAAAATTATATTATTTTCGATGTTACCTAGTTGCCGTGTGATTCTCCCATACCCTCCTCACAACATTGTTGTTCGCGCTATCCCACTCAAATTTGTGCTATGTATAAATAATTCATTTAAAATAAAAATAGTACAAGATATAAAATTATAAAAATAATTTATTAAAAATAAGGTGGAAATTAGAAGTTAACACCTACCTGAAATCGTCGAAACCATGCATCGATATTAGGTCTCCACTCAGGATGCTTGGAAACCTGACTCCATTGAAATAATAGAATCTCCATCGACAATTTAAACATCGATGTTATTGTCTGAGCAGCCTCAATATTTTTGAACCTGAAATTAAATTAAAGTAATAAAATATTAATTAGTTGTTCATAAATTATGTTATAAGTATATAAAAAAAAACTAAAACATAAACAAACTAACATTGAAAGGTCATCTTTCCAATGTGCCTGGTACTTGTGGATGAATTGACCCCGCTGTGAAACCGCGCTAGAAGAGGCAGCATCACAAGTTGGCGCAGGTGCCTCTTCTTGATCAGCACCTAAGGATAAGTCATCTTCGCTGCTAGAAGAACCGTCTGCTGACGACGTGCTGTTGATTTTATTATACGCATCTACATAAATTTATACGAATAATTACATTATTAAATTCGATTATTTAAAAAAAATTCAGCAACACCTCCCCTATACTAGAGATTACCCACAGTTTTCAAACCTGTAAATATTTATAATAACCACAAACCATTTGACTCCATTGGAAAATCTTATATACAACCTAACATCTATAGAAATTTAACATCTATACATTTTCAACTAACATCTATAGAAATACATAAATGACAATTAAATTTAATGGAAATAATAAAAAAACATAACAAGCAATAATAGAATAAAATTGAGATAAAATAATTAAATTTAATTCTTCATTTCCAATTACCATTTCCAATTCAACAATAACAATTAAAATTCAACAAAATATTTAGATAATTATTACAATACAAACAATAAAATAATTAAATTTTTATTCTACACATCTACACAAATTTATACGAATAATCACGTAATTAAATTTAATTATTTTAAAAAAATTCACCAACACCTCCTCTATATTAGAGACTACTCACAGTTTTTATACCTACAAATATTGATATATCCACAAGCCAATTGACTCCATTGCAAAATCTTATATACAACCTAACATCTATAGAAATTTAACATTTATACAAATTCATAAATAACAATTAAAATTAATCGAAATAATAAAAAAACATAACAAGCAATAATATAATAAAATTAAGATAAAATAATTAAATTTAATTCTATATTTCAACTAACATTTTTAAGGTAAATTCAACAATAACAATTCAAATTTAATAAAATTTTCAATTATTGTGGCAATACAAATAATAAAATAAATTGAACAAATAAAAAGAAAAAACTAAAGACTTTAGGAATGAAAAATGTTTATCTTAATAGTGTGTTGATTTCAAGATTTTATCTACGAACAATACACAAAAAAAAAACACAAAAAAATAATCATAACTAAAATAAAAAAAATAAAAAAAATACAAAGATAAAGAAAGGAGAATATGTACCTTTTAATATGTTGAAAACTACAATCAATACAATAAAAATTCGCACCAATTCTTGCAAAAACAAACACAAACGGAGAGGAGAAGAGAAAATGAAATGAGGAACGAAGAAAAAATGAACCACGGAGGGGGGGGGGGGCTGGGTTTTATACAACAATTTTACCGACGGCTTTACCGAAAGAAATTAGAATAATATTTTCATGGTGGTGGCATTAAATTTCAGTCGGTATATTTTGAATTTCACACTAAAATTTTAAAAGTCCCTCCATAATTTTTGAAATCCGTCGGCACGTCCGTCAGTATAGAGGTGTCAAAGCACACACATTGGAATTTGCAGCGGCCATTGGTGATTTCGTTGATATCCGCACCGACCAACCTAGCACTTGACAGTCACACGCACCTCTATGATGATATATCGACGATCTGTCCGTCGGAAACAACGTCAGTTATTATGGCATGAACAATAAATATTTTGCAACTCTCGGTAAAATACCGACGGACGGTTTCCGTCAGTATGGACGTCGGTATTTGTGGCAAATGCAGTAAATATTTTGTAACTCTCGGTAAAATACCGACGGACAGTTTCTGTCAGTTTGGACATCGGTATTTGTGTCATTCTTTTACATATTTTGTTTGGATTGCCTATTTATCCTCATGCACAAACGCTTAAATTGCAAACTTACCGCACAACACAATAACAACAGCAAACAATTATAAAATAAATATTATATTTTCCAAAATATCATTCATAATATTACATTATAAAAAAAGGCTTTACACTTTCATGTTCTGATCATATTTAGTTAGAATTTTCCTCTTCGTCGTCAATTGAATTGTTATCAGCTCCATCGCACTCTTTAATATGGTTATCATCATCTTCATCGACATTTGCTAGTCCACTAGAGCTCAAAACAACATTCAACTTCTTTGCGTCAACATCAACAAAACTATCATCGAAAACACGAAAATTTGAATTTTCTTCCAAGTCAATCGAAGGAGCAACTCGATATGGTTCAACCAACTCACTAACTTGAAAAACTTCATCTATCACACTTGTGTGTTCGTTCTCATCCTGAACAACCTCGACACGACCCCTGGGTTTTGTTTTTAAAATTGATAACCAATCAACTCTTGATCAGTCCTTTCTAAAGGAATGGGTGTATGTGTAATAAACTTGTTGGCATTGCTTTGCGAAAACAAATACATCGTTTACGTTGCGGAGTCTAGCTTTTGAGTTGATTTCAACGAGACCATAGTGAGGATTTACTCTGATTCCTCTATCAGTTGTGTCATACCAATAGCATTTGAATAAAAACTCTATTTTGCTCGCTATGATATTGCAATTCGATGACCTCTTCTAATTTCCCATAGTAGTCAACTTCAAACTCACTACAAGTCGATCCCTTAATACAAACACCACTGTTGTATGTCTTTCTTCCATGTCCGTATTCTTCAGTATGAAATACATCCATTGACAAAATACCCGTTATAGCACTTGACTTTTCTTTCAGGGTTTAGGCTTAGTTAAGACAATGAAATAGTAGCACTACCTCCCATTTGATAAACCTTGTATATCAAATACAACAATAATAAATAAACGGACATTTTGTAATATTGACGTACAGTTACATTGCAAAAGATAATGAGTTTATGATAGGACTTACATGTGTTCTAAACCACGTGGCAAATTGTTCATCTTGTAATTGAAAGATTTCGGATTCGGTCAGCTGTGAGTTATTGGACAGTAAATATCGTCGATGTTGCCTACAAGGTTGTTCCAAATTATATAAGTTTATGATACCACAATATATAAATAGTACACTCTTGACAAAGTTTAAGTAGTACATCTACTTACTTAATAAAAGGTCTCAGCTCATCACAGTTAAATAGAACATAATTGTGTGCTTGTCTGAACTTTATTTCAGGCAAATATCTTCCCCTTACGATATTTTTAAGTGTGGGTCGTCCAGGATTGGAGAATATTGACAAGTTTCCACTTGAAGGCACTTCACCACCATCATCATTAGTGGGGACACCGAACTGGAAACATTGTTTACGCACGTGTATGATCATAGACGATGGAGGATAGTCCAAACCATTGAGAAATTGGGCTTTAGCTTATGTTTTTGGGCTTAATTTATATGAACTTTAGTTAAGGTTTATTAATTTGGTTTTATTTGTTGGGTTTGATTTAGTTATTGTTGGGTATTTTATTTAGTGGGCTATAAACCCAAACGCTTGTTCTAGTTAGGGTTTAAGTATTTATATCCTACTTTTCTAAATGTTAGACAATTTTGATGATTAATGAAAATATTGCAGACTTTGTCTATCTCTAATCCCCTTTCTTCTCTTTCTTTGCTTTCTCTTCTCAGCTTCTTCTCTAAAATAGTCCAAACCATTGAGAAATTGGGCTTTAGCTTATGTTTTTGGGCTTAATTTATATGAACTTTAGTTAAGGTTTATTAATTTGGTTTTATTTGTTGGGTTTGATTTAGTTATTATTGGGTATTTTATTTAATGGGCTATAAACCCAAACGCTTGTTCTAGTTAGGGTTTTAGTATTTATATCCTACTTTTCTAAATGTTAAACAATTTTGATGATTAATGAAAATATTGCAGACTTTGCCTATCTCTAATCCCCTTTCTTCTCTTTCTTTGCTTTCTCTTCTCAGCTTCTTCTCTAAAAGCTTCTTTTTTTCTTGCTTTAATTCTTATTATTTATTGTCCCGCATCAAATTTGGTATCAGAGCCAGGGTTTTAATTATTCTTACAATTAAACAATCCACAATGTTTATGCTAAACACTAGATCCAGTTCGATCTAAAAAAAAAATTTGTTCACTGTTTACTGTGCAAAAAAAAAACCTATTGTTCTGATTAAAAAAAAAAAACCAACAACAACCAGATCTACACTGTTAATCTTCTCCACCAGTAAACTGCCACCGCAGAGCACACCACCTTCGTTAGAGGGCAGGTCGGGCATCCCCCGCAACAACCACCAAAACCCACCCGCTCTCCATGCCACCTGCAGTCACGCCGATTTACTACCTCCAAAACTCCCGCAGCACCTTAGCTTCCATCAACAGCAGCAGATAAGTGGGTTACAATAATCGTAGCCCACACCACCATCACCAACCAACCCAGACAACAACCTGCAACCACAACAGGTCGCCCACACCAGCAGCAGTAGATCTTCGTTGGTGACGGCTCATCAACCAGCTCATCCTCTCCCCGCCATCGGCGGGTCGGACATCCAGCCACCACTTCGCGCCACAAGAAACCCACAGAGCCACACCGAGTTGCTGTCTCCACAGTAGTTTTGTCTTCAGCCTCTCGCACCATCCAGCGGCACCAGGAGCAAAAGCAATCGAAAATCGTAGAAGACAAAGGAAACTCAGCAAAGAGATTGTAGCACAAAAGATATTGGAGGCGAAATTAATTAACCTTGCCATGTCATCCGCCACGTCAGCTCTCTAGAACCACGTCATCAACCACATCAGCAGTCTGGAGCCATATCAGGTCAGCCAGGCACGCCACGTCAGCATGCAGCGCCACATCATCGCTTGTTGCCACTTCAGCTGACACATAATCTGAGGTCCATCCGTGATCAATTTAAATCTTGGTCGGTAAATTACTCTACTCTTCGATTTGTTGATTTTACCTTTTTGGTATTGCACTTGGTATTCGAAATTATCATTAATATTACTTTTGTGCAAAAAAAAAAGAGAAAAAATCATAAAAAAAATCTCACCTAGCATTTTTAATTGTTAATTTTTGTTCATCAACCTCTTTCATCAGTGATAGCTAATATCTTATTCTATTTGATAATTATGAGTTCTTGCTTGTGACATCGTGTTTGATTAATCATTTACACTTAAGAATCTAGTATTACATGCTTATAATTTTATTAGTGTAATTTGTTCTTGATTAATCTCCACATTTAAGAGAAATTAGCTTTATTTTTTTATTGTGATTTTACATGCAAGAACCATTTGTGATCTCAATTCCATTTATAAGTTAGTGTTGCATGCATTTATGTCATGATCATCTAGTGTCCAAGCTTAAGTTTACACTTACTGTAAACTCAACCTTTAGTGATATTCTTACGACCATTTAAAGAGAACTGCAAACTTAGGTGATCAACATGTTTAGAAGAATTGAGCCCTAAGAGAGTTTTCGAATAAGGCACTCAAAGACCAATAAATATCACAAGAATAATCATTATGGACAAGTTCATTATGAGCGCCACCATTATGACTATCATTTAGGTTACTCTAAACACGATGATTTTGATGAGCGAGTCTTGAGTCCTAACAAAATAGAAGCCCCCACTTTTGACGGTCATCATGACCCTTGGATATTTGATATATGGATTCGTGATATGGATAGATTCTTTGAGTGGCATAACTTGTCTGATAATATGAAAGTTAGATTTGCTAAGATGAAACTCATTGATGAAGCCAAAATTTATTGGAGAGATGTTGAGGATTGTTTAGAGATGA
>Ga0307518_10000462_pt1 | contig 31070 bp, 33 predicted proteins | sample 25_EM_MG_FD_203889 | JGI IMG/M metagenome (GOLD analysis project Ga0307518, IMG submission 203889) | Populus trichocarpa ectomycorrhiza microbial communities from riparian zone in the Pacific Northwest, United States - 25_EM | ecosystem: Host-associated > Plants > Roots > Unclassified | place... | reverse complement strand
CGCTCTTTGGCCTTGTCCGAGCCCGCGCCGGGAATCTGGCAGGGGTTGATCACGATCGCCCCGTCCCTCTTGGCCGAGTTCATCACGGCCCGGAGGAAGCGGTACGACTGCCCGATCGACGTCTTCCCGCCCTCCCCGAGAAGGGCCTTGGCGTACCAGCTCCGCACCACCGGCGGGGTGATCGCGATCAGCGGGAGATCCAGTAGCTCAGTCATGTGAAGGCGCATGTTCCGCCGACACGTCTCCTCCCACCTGTCCCCGATGTTCGGATTGTCGCGAAGGTAGGCACTCGCGTAGTTGCCGAACGTTTCTCGTCCTAGCTTGTCGTCCAGCCAAGCGCCCTTGTTGATATCCGCCTCTACGCCGACCAGCCATCGATCAGCGTCGGTCCTGGTCCGGAACGTGTCCGGCGCGTACTGGCGCACTCCGTTCGGACCGAGGAACGACGCCTGAAACCGGCCGGAAGGCAGCTTCCGAACCGACCCGAACCGCCTCCGCTTCTTCGCCATCACGCCACCGCCCGACCAGCGGACCAGCTCACCCGTACCGGCTCGACGCGTCCCGCCATCACGAACGCGTCCAGATCAGCGACCGCCAGCCGAACGTGAACGCCGACCTTGTGGAAGGCGATCCGCCGTTCCGCGATCAGTCGCCGCACGAACCGGACGCCCGTGTTCAGATACGCCGCTGCTTCTTCGACTGTCAGGTAGTTCTTTCCCACGATTGCCTCCCCCAGTTCCTAGGCTGCTTGCTGGATTGCCGAAACATCCGGCGGACCTTGCGCGGCCAGTAGCGCCCTGTCGTACTCGGCCTTCCAGGTGATCCGTTCGGAGATGGCGTGCATCACCAGGTGGTCCCGAGGTGGGACGGACTGGTCGCCGGAGTCGACCTTGCGCCAGACCAGCCGGGCCGGGTCCGGTGCGGGTTTCTCGATCCCGACAGCCGCCAGCGCTTCCAGGACGAACGCCTTCCGATCGGCCTTGTGGTCGACGAGGGTCTTGCCGGACCACTTCCGGGACACCAGCACCCGACGACCGGGCAAACCGAGCGTGGTCCGCCGATGAGCCCGCCCCTTGCAATGCCCCGGAGTCGTTTTCCCGTTGGCGCCCTTGGGATTGACCCCGTACAGCAGCCACACCGCACACCGAGGCGAGCACGGTGTCACCGACAGTTCCGCGTGCAACCGATCGTGGTGATCCTTCTGCCGCACGGTGTCGGCTTCGACCACCTCACCGGTGGACTTGGTGAGGTACTTGGTCAGGTAGCCGATGTGCCGCCCGGCCTCTTCGGAGCCGCCGAGGATGCCCTTCGAGTGAACCTGACGGCCGAAGGTGACCACGTGCGCCGGGACTTCCACGGCCTCTACCGCGTCGTCCCAGTCGGTCAGCGGTTCGCGGGTGTCCGGGTCGACAAACACCCTGGCGTCGCCGTCCCAGAGCGGCATCCGGTCGACGTAGACGACCTGGTCATGGTTCGGCCACCAGACCTGGTGATAGGTCGCTTCGGTGACCTGCCGGATGACGTCATGCGGCACCGAACCCCGAATCGCCGCGTGCAGGTGCGGAGCCGCCCGCCGTTGGGGTTCGACGGTGGCGAAGTACTGCGCGTCCCAGCCCACGACCCGCCGCAGGTTCTGCCACCACCTGTCCACCAGCGCGGAGAAGTGCACCGCGTCCCGAGCCGCCCGCCGATAGTCATACGTCGACGGGCTCACCGGCGAGCCATCCGACCGCACCGGACCGTAGGTGTCGCAGGTGAGCGTGATGAACATCGACGGCCGGAACCTGCCCGCGTACTCACGGCCGAGCGTGGTCTTGGCGACCTTGCGGCGAGGCAGATTCGGCGCGTCCTGCCGCCGTTTCGTGGAGCGCTTCACCGCCCTCTTCGTGGGCAGGTCGATCGACGGGAGACGGCCACGCATCCCGAGTTGCCGAAGTTCCTCATCGACTCCCTGGATTTCCTCCCGCAGCTCATCGGCTTCCGCCTGGTTGGTCTCTTGCCGGTAGGCGGCGACGAGGTCAGCCCGGAACGCCAACAGCTCTGTCTGTGCCTCGCTCGGTGGCTCCGGGGTGAAGTCCGGTTCGGTGTCCATGTGCCAGCCCTCGCGGCACTGAACCTGCCGAAGAGCCTTCGCCTTCCGAGCACACGGCAGACACACCGATTCGACCGTCGAGCCGCACGGGACGGGGACGTACCGAAGTTCTCCCGTGTCGATGTCCCCGACTTCCATTGTGAACGGCCGCACACAGACGCCGTGCCGTTCCGCGGTCGCCTTCACCACGTCTGAGGCGAGGGGTTCGCGCAGCCGGGCGGCCCGGGATTTGGCCGGCGTGGGCGACGGGGTCTCGGTCGCAGTCATCAGGCAGCCACCTCCTCCGGCTTGGCCCATCCACGCAGGACGAACACCGGCATTTCCTGCCGCGCACCGGCGGGAAGATCGGGAAACAGGTCTTCAGAGAAGGGAACGCCGCTGTAGACGACGACCGGCAGCCCGCATGGGGTCCGGCCTTGAATGTCCACGTGCACGCTGTTGCCACTCGGCACACGCCAGATGGACGCCGTCACCCCGTCCAGCGAGCCCGCCCAAGCCAGCAGGTCGCGCGCCACATCCGGCAGATGGCTCCCCGCCAGTTGCACAGTGATCGGGTCGGCTCCGTCCCGCACGCCCACCGAGACCACCCGTGGCAGGTTGTGCAGGTCGAGGTGATCGCGGATCGCATCGAGGAGCACCATGACGCGGTTCATGCCGCCACCCCCTCGTCACCGCGACGGGCCGCGAGGTCGACGACGTGAGCACCGCCGTTGGTCACGTAGGCCTCCAGTGCCTTGACCGCCTCATCCGGGACCCAGCCAGCACGAACACGCAGCGGTTCGCGGATGCCCTCACCCCAGACGTAGCCGACGCCAGCGGCTGACTCGTCGATCCTGTTCGCCCACGCCCCGCACTCATAGGCACCGTCGCCGAGGACCATCCCGACATGCGTCTTCGAGGTAACGCGCAGGCACACCCGACGCGGGAACAGCTCCCGAACCGGGACCGTGTCCTTCGTCGGCTCCTGCACATACCCGCGCACCGTGTAGCCCAACGCCCGACCCTGAGTCGTCAGGATCGCCACCCGTTCCACGATCGCTTCGCGGGTCTTGCGATCGGTGTACTTGGTGAGCGCTCCGATCTCGTCGAATTCCAGCACCTCTAGCGGAAACTCCGTCGAGATCGGCACCTCACGAGTGACCCCGGCGAACTCTCGCTTACGTGCCTCCAGGCCATCCAGCAAGTCATCCAGAACGTCGAGCGCTTCCTTGCCAGTGACGCCGTACCGGCCGAAGATCCCACGCCCGTAGGCGAGTTCCATCCCCTTGGGGTCGATGCCGGACACCCGCACCACCCCGGCCCGGATCGCCGACGCCGCAGCAACCAGCGGGCACCACATCACCGAGCCCTTTCCGGCTCCGGTCGCCCCGGCGACGAGGAGGTGCGCACCCGACCCGGTGAGCGGAAGCCGCCACTCCTTGCCGTACTCCGTACGTCCGGCGAACACCCGACGCAGATCCACGCCCGTACCGTCGACCGCCACGAGGTCAGGAAGCACCGGGCAAGTCACCGGAGCGGCGAGCAGGTCTCGGCGCTGGAAGTCCAGCGACACCACGTTCGGTTCCAGCTCCCGTACCTGGCACCGGCTGACCTTGCGCGCAACCGCGAGCGCGCGAGCCGCGTCGTCGAAGTCTTCCGGCTTCTGGCCCGGCACGAGCCGAACTCGAACCTCATCCCACGACGGCCCCGACTTCACGCCCAGCACCCTCGGCACCTGCACCGCAGCACCGCCCGCCGCAGCACGAGACACAGCCTTCCGACGACGACCAACCAGGTTGACCGTCACCTCCACCGGTACGGTGCCGTCAGTGATCGACAGACCGCAGGCATGCAGCCAACTCGGCAGCTTCCGGGCATAGGTGAACCACCGCAGCCACCACGCCCGAAGGAACCGGCCACAGAATCGGTCGAACGACACCAGGTCGATCAACCGCCACACCACGAGCATCGCGCCGACCGAACTCACCGTGATAGCCAGCGAGAGCCAGCCGAGCCACTGCCACCAGGCCACCACGGCTACCACACCCAGGCTCGTCCGCCACCGGGTGGCAACCTGCTTTACGAGCCACACCAACAGTTTCACGGCCGTCCACAGGGCGATGAAGGCCACCGCAGCGGCGGCAAGGACTTCCGCGATCGTGGCGAGCGCGCGGCCGAGCTTGTGCAGCAGCCACACCACCACACCCAGCACGCCGCCACCGACCAGGAGGACACCCAACATGTTCGGGTCCATCACCGACCACCACCCGGACGGGGCATGACCGGCAGGTCCAGCGGCAGCATTCCCTGACAAGGAGCGCACTCGCGCTCACCCGGCAGCAGCTTCGCAAACCTCTTGCAATTCGTGCAGCGCGTTCGGGTGACCCCGTCTGGCGCACGCATCTTGCCATCGTCTAGCGTTGTCATTGTTCACTTCCAGTGGTTGTGGACAGCGCAGGACCGGCGAGGTTTCCTAGGCCAGTTACCGGTTCTGCGCCTTATGGGTCTTGAAGAGCGCGCAAGGACGTGTTTGTACGCCGCACGTCCCACGCGCGTTTTTGCTTCTATTCTTGAGTTTTCGCCCCTAGAGGCGGCTAGCTAGTTTCAACTCTCCGCTTCTGGATCTCAGCCGCCACCTCCTCGGCTTTCCGTTCCTCGTATCCCACCCAGTACCGAAGTTCGTGGTGATGTCCACGATCCACATCGGACACCTCGCGGTACATCCGTGCGTTCGCTTGGTGCCATTTCAGCCACACCGACAGGTTTGCTCCCAACAGAGGACGACTCGCCGCCGCTACTGCGTGCGCGTCCTTCAATGTCTGAGGCTCATTCCGTCCCGGAGTCGCCATCACAGGCCCCGTTCGCCGTGCGGCTTTCGAGGAGCGCCGCCAGCTCGTCCGCGCAATCGCGGAGTTGGTGAAGGAACACGACTCGGTCCGGCCAACTGTTCCGATTGCCCGGCGGCCGTATCGTCAGCAGGCCAGCCGTTCCCGACAGCACCAGCACCGGGGGCGATCCCGGACCCGAACCAGTCTCCTCCACCGTCACCTCGTCCCACGGGCCGATCACCCAGGTCAGGCCGAACCCTTCCCGCATGCTCTTCACCTCCTGCCCTGCGTTCCCACTCCCGCGCCTGCTCCTCGAAGGCCTGCGCGGCAGATCCCACAGCGGCAATCACCCACCACGGTTGATCACGGTTACCTGCCAGTGCGCGCCATGTATGCGCTACAGACCACGACGCCGCCGCCATTTCCCGCGCGAGGTCAGGGTTCGCGCCTCGCGAGCGAGCTACCGCGTCCGACGCATCCCGGTACGCCCGGTAGGCCGTTTCCCACGCCGACACCTGCTTCTTCGGCATCACGACACCACTTCCGTGTAGGAGTAATGCCGTCACGCGGCCTTGGCCGAGGGCTCACCAGCCGTCGAGCGGCCCGTCTTCCCGCCCGAGGCCGAACCCGCGCCACTTCCGGCCGCCTTGAACCCGGTAGCACGAAACACGTAGGCCAAGTACTTGAACTCACCCTGCCCGGTGACCTTCGGCTCAGCCGTCAGCCCCTCCAGCTCCACTGGCCGCATCCCCGGCATCACCTCCGGCATGGTCGGCACCGGTTGCACGTCAGCCAACAGCGTGATTTCGAACGACGCCCGCTTCGCCTTGGTCTCGCCCAGGTCCGTCGCCGTGAACTTCCACTGCCGCTTTCCGGTGGCTTCGTCGATCCGCTGCCGCACCGGGCGCCCCTGCGCCTTGTCCTCCCGGGACTGATACTCGTTGTCCGGCGACACCTCGCCCACCATCACCAAGCCCTGTGGGAACGCTTCGTCGTGCTCGACGCTGAATCGGATTCCCTTTTCGATCGCCATTTCGTTCAACCTCCTGTTGTTGTCCGCCTTGCCCGGCGTACTTACAACAATCGGCCAATCGGGTGTCCCGTCACGACACCGTCTATGTCTCGTCTCCGACTTCTGGCGATCATCTTGTCTCGTCTTGTCTCGTCTTCGTGGTACCGTGGTCTCGTGACCAGCGACTCCGTGACCACACAAGGCGCCCGGCCGATCGTGCTCAAGGTCCTGCTTCGGGGGCGGCACCTGCAAAGCCACCGTGCGTTCTGCCGCGAGTACGACAAGGTGGCCGAGAAGGTCGACAAGAGCCTGAAAGGCAGTTATCCCAGCAAAGCCCAGTTCTACCGGTGGCTTTCCGGCGAACTCGTCGGCCTGCCCTATGCGGACCACTGCCGAATCCTCGAAGCGATGCTTCCCGGCTGGCAAGCCGAACAGCTCTTCCAGCCCCACGACGGCGGAATAGAGTTCGTCCCCGAACCACCTACCTCCCCAGCGAGCCAGGCCGTGGCTCTGCCAAGCTCCGCAATGGAACCGCGCGGAAACCCGGAAGTCGTCGAAGTCTTCCCGCACCGCAGCGCGATCCCTGCCGAGCTATGGAGCCGATTGCTCGACGACAGCGGCGAACGCATCGACGTTCTCTGCTTGGCTGCCCTGTTCCTGGTCGAGCGACCTACGTTCGCGAAGCAGATCAAGCAGAAAGCCAGCGACGGGGCCAAAATTCGGCTGCTGTTCGGCGATCCCGACGCGGACGAAGCCACCAAGCGCAGCGAGGAAGAACGGCTCGACGCCCGCACCGTCTCCGCCCGCATCCGCAACGCCCTAGCGTTTCTTCGCCCGCTCGACGGCATGCCCGGCGTCGAGGCCCGGCTACACACCACCACGCTGTACAACTCGGTGTTCCGGTTCGACGACGAGATGGTCATCAACACCCACGTGTACGGGCTTCCAGGTGCGCACGCCCCCGCGCTGCACCTCCGCCACACGCCGAAGGGCGACATGTTCGAGACCTACATGGAGAGCTTCGAGAACGTCTGGACTGCCGCCAAGCCGCTGACCTGGTAGGCAAGGAGCTATGGCGCGCCGAGACCACTACCACGAACCCAACGCACCGAAGGCGAACTCCTTGAGGGTCGCCGTCAGCGCGTTCGTCCTGGACGAGGCTGGCCGGCTGCTGATGATCCGCCGGACCGACAACGACCGCTACGCCATCCCTGGCGGCGGGCAGGAGTTCGGCGAGTCGGTGGCACAGGCTGTGGTCCGTGAAGTCGAGGAAGAGACCGGTCTGACCGTCGAGGTCACCGGCTTCATCGGGATCTTCTCCGATCCCGACTACGTCATCGAGTACGACGACGGCGAGGTCCGCCAAGAGTTCTCGCTCTGCTTCCGCGCTCGCCCTGTCTCCGGCGAGCTGCGCACGAGCAGCGAGAGCAAAGAGGTTCTGTGGGTCGAGCCGGTCAAGCTGGACAGCCTCAACATCCACCCCGCCATCCGGCTCAGGATCGACCGCGGCTTCGAGGGTGCTGACCAGCCGTTCTACACGTGATCGATGCCTGCCGCCCGCAACCGAGCTTCTGTCCGCTCGACGGCACCCGCCAACTCCGGCCGCGCTAGCTGGATGAACGTCGACACGACGTCGTCCGGCCCGTACCGCTGCTGAATCTCGGCCGCTCGCTCGTCGAAGGTCACGACTTCCCCGTCCGGCGATGTCGTCATGTCGGCCCACCACAAGGCGTCCCTTAGCGACGTCCGCTCGTCGGTCCAGTCCGCCAACTCGTCGGCCAGGCCCCGTAGTTCAGCCTCCAGATACGCCGCCGAATGATGCGCGACCAGCGCGCACAACCGCTCCGGAGCTTCGATGTCGCGCAGGTACCGGGCACCATCCAGCGCATGCAGCCCCGTGGCGGCCAGATCCGGCGCGTACCCAATGTCATGAACGAGACCGGCCGCCACGAGTAAGTCCACGTCATCAGTGGAGAACAGAGGCTCGGCCACTCGCAACCGCTCGCAAACCTCCTGGACGTGCGTCCACCGACGCGGCAGCCGCTCACCGAGGCATCTAGCCGCCAGCTCATCCGCCCACGTCGTCAGCTCCACCCCTACACGGTATCGGCCGAGGTATCCGTACCTGGGACCACCAACGCGGCGAGCGGCTCACCGTCTCGATCAACCGGCGACCGTGCAGATCACCTCCTGAACAGTTCTGTTCACTTATCTTGCTTCGGTCCTTTCCAACTGGCCCGCCTTCTTGCTTGTTCAGCCTTTGCAGTTCGCTGCCTCGCCTTCTCTGACAGCTTCAATACCTCTGGAATACCTAGATCACGCGCGGCTTTGCGAAGTTCACTTCTGTGCGTACGATCAGCATCGAGGAAATCAAGCGACCGCGCAGCCCAAACGAGTGCAAACGCAAGGAAATGGACCCAGGTATTTACATCCAGCTTCTCGGGCTCCAACCGCAAGCTGGCAAGGTCTTGCATATCCTCCGTCGGCTGCAAGTAACTATCGATTATGCGAGCAGTCGGATGAGAATACCAGCTCATTAGCCTGTAATAAGCATACGCGTCTGCACCGCCAGGCTCCAAGTCCTGACACAACTGCTCAAAGTTTCGCACTTGAGCCTGAGAAGAGGTTTGAATCAATTCTTTATCGGCGCCAGGAAAATCCTGCGCCCCGGAACGCAGAATCTCCGAATGAGCTTTGCTCAGAGTACCAGCAGCCGCCCGCCTGCTGAGCACGTCGTTATTCAACACTGCTTCCGAGCCATCGACATTCTGCGCGATCCAGTGTGCAGTAAGCGCGGACTCATAGGACAACCGCAGGAGTGGAAAAGTCTCCATAACCATGCCCGTCTCGTACATGGCAAGTGCTTGCTCACCAACTCTATATGTGTGCGCACAGAGACCGTGGACTGCCAAAAACTTGGTAAAGTTTGGTCGAGCCCCTCGCTCCTGAAACCTTATTTCGCTGTCGAGACGACTTTTCCAGAGTGCCAGCAAATGGCGACAGATATCCACAGCATTAGCGCTTGCACTACCTAACTTATCTGTCATATCCACCATTCTCCCACAGTTAGGCGCCAACCTGCCGCGCAACTACCTCTGCCAGCGTCTTCGTCAATATCTCTTTTGTTGCGCCACCTAGCGTCTCGCCAAGTCGCCTGAGGCGACTCTTGGTTTCGGGGTCTGAGGCGCGTTCTGCCGCATCATCGATCGCAGCGATCACACGTTCCGCCAAATTCTCACCGGTCGGCCATTGTCCCACAGCCCGGCGGGCCTCCGGATAGATACGCGGCACATACCAAGAACTAGGGTTTCCTATGCTCCGACGCAACTCTAAATACTCGCCATCTAATGCTTCCAACGCCTTGACGACCTCGGCCAGGTTTTTACCTGTATCGCTAACAATGTCTTTGACATCCGGCAAGGCTCCTCTGTCATTTTCCTCAAGCGCTCGCCCCACCGCCTCCAGAACCGGCAACTCCCGAGAGAACCAAGTGTCGTCCACTTTGACCTCCTTGTCTCGAAGTGATGGCCGTTGGTCGCTCCAGGGCCGCCACTCGTTACGACGTTGCTTGCCGAACTTGGCTCTATGGGATCAAGACGGCGCGCAAGCGCGCCGTAGCCGGGAACCGCCCGGCCTCCGCTCCGCTCCGGCCGACGGCCCCGGCATCACGGCTCCTGCAACACCGGCAGTTACCAGAGCGACTCACCTGCATGCTCAAGATCGCGCTCACGGCGCTAGGCCTGCTGCTCTCGGTCATAGGCATCTGCCTCGCAGGCGGTGCCTACGTGTCTACCAACCGGGAGCATGGATCAGGGCCAGTCTGGCCAGTACTGAACCGGTTGCTGACCGGGGCCCGCCATCTCGTCCGGCGTGCGCTTCGCCGCAACCGGGACGTCACCATTCACGCCACCGGAGCCGCAGGAGCCACAGTCGCAGTACTGCAAGGTGAAGGCGTCGTCTCACGCGGCCCCGCACCCCCCGATCTATCAGTGGAGGAACAACTTCGCTGGATCGAACGACGCATCGAGCTAGTAGAGATGGAAGCGATCCGCGAGCGGAGCCGTCGAAGCTCAGACGTACACGCCCTCCGCACAGCCATCGGCGACACCGAGCGACAGATCCGGGAAGTCGAGAACGCCAGCCGAGAGTTAGCCAAATCTGTAGCGGTTGGAACCATACGGCTCCAGATCACCAGCCTGCTGTTCGTCGGCGCCGGGACGGTCGCCCTTGCTATTCCAGGGTTCATGCCATAGCGAACGGTGGCCGTCCCTCGCACACGATCGTTTAACACCAGTCAGCCGCTATCAAGGGCGCCTACGGCGTCGCTACGCGATGAGCTGCGCTCCCCCTTGACATCGACAGCCCGGCGCTAACTGCGGCAGGGGCGAGGAAGACGGGGGCGGACAGCCACACGAGCGAACCGGACGTTCGATACCAGAGGGCCAGCTTCACCGTGCAACCCACGTGCAACAAGCGGCGGCCAAAGAGGGTCAACCACGGTCAACAGTGGACAGACTCAAGATCGACCCTCGGCATGAAAAAACCGCCCTGACCTGAGTCGGGGCGGTTCTGCGAGCGGTGGCCAGGGCCGGGGTCGAACCGGCGACCTTCCGCTTTTCAGGCGGACGCTCGTACCAACTGAGCTACCTGGCCGGGAACGCCGGCGAGGAGCCGAACGATCTTGCGACCCTGACGGGACTCGAACCCGCGACCTTCGCCGTGACAGGGCGACGCGCTAACCAACTGCGCCACAGGGCCTTGCATACTGCTTTGTAACTGTACTGCGTACTCCCAACGGGATTCGAACCCGCGTTGCCGCCTTGAAAGGGCGGAGTCCTAGGCCGCTGGACGATGGGAGCCCGGTTCGGTTTCGGCGAACCGACCGACCCGCGCTCTCCGGTGTCCCCGGGAGCGAACATAACTATAGGACACCCACATTTCCGCTCCCGCACAGGGGGGCCTCTAGTTGTTCACAGGGCTGGGACCTGCGAGAACGCGGCGAGTTCAGGATATCAGGGCCGAGACGGCCTCGAGGGCTCCAAGACGGCGCCGGAGCTCCTCCTGCTCGTCGTCCGTCAGTGTGACGGCGAGGAGTTCGGCCACGCGCCGATCGGTCAGGTCCTCGGCCTGCCGCCACCGCTGCCGCAGATCACCCTTCGCCTCCGCCGCGGCGATCAGCTCGTCGGCCGCCTCCTCGGACCACGCGGTGCGCAGGAGACGGCCACGGCCGCCTTCCGGATCCGCGACGACCGCCTCGGGCACCGTCAGGCCCACCGCGCGAAGGGCCGCGAAGTGGATGCCGCCGCGGAACTCGCGGAAGACCATGAGCGCGAACGCCAGCCGCTCGACGTCGTCCGCCGGACGTTCGGCGAGTTGCCAGCCGGCGAACAACGCGAGACCGCTCGCGTCCGCGGCGTCCACGAGACGGAACAGCAGATCCGCCGAACGGCCCGGGTCGTCGACACCCGAAAGGTGGACGCGGCCCCAGTTCGCCGATGACCGCGAGTAGGCACGGACCGCGGAGGCCGCGTCGAGCGCCGCCGTCGCGGGCGGGAGGGCGTACTCGAAGAGCCAGGACGGGAAGATCCCGAACAGCTCCGCGACCACCTTCGGCGGCGGGTCGCCCAGCACCGCGGACCGGCCGCGCAGATACAGCGACCGTGGCGACAGTCCGACCTCCGTCTCGACCTCGGCGAGCTCCGGAGAGGTCATGAACTTCCCGCCCAGCACCTGCACCGGACCCCGGATCTCCCGCGCCACCGCGATCGCCGCTTCGTCGGCCATGTCGCCACACCTTCCCGCCAGTTGTTTGATAACAGTGTTACACAACTGGCGGACGGCCGTCGAGGACAAACGAAGGCCCGGCCGCGCGGCACACCCTGCGCGACCGGGCCTTCGTGAACGAACGAACTCAGCGCTGGACGGGCGCCTGCCCGTCCTCGTCCAGCGTCAACCCCAGCATGTCCAGCAACTGGACGCAGTCATCGACGCCCAGCGCCCCATTGGCCACCGCCAGCCGGGCACGCCGCACCTGGTCGTCGGACACCCGCTGGGCATCCCCCTGACCCGTGCGCTGCGCCGGCAAGCCACCGGCCAACGTCGTCGAGCTTCCCCCATCGGCACCTTCGTACCGAAGGAGGAACTGTCGCACTTCCACAGACCCACCCATGGTTCCTCCAGACGGCCAACGAACAGCTTGGCCGCGAGGCTAGCCAGAGCCGGCCGCGACACACAGCCCCCCGGAGAGTGAACCTGTCGCCACGCTCCGCACAACGCAGAGCGATCACGCGCACACCCTCGCCACATGAACCACAGGCGAACCAGAGGTGGCGCCCTGACCGGAATTCTGCCCGCGCCCACTCGCCCTTCTCAGGAAACCGTGCAACAATCGATTTGCTGACACACCCCCGGTCAGCGCCTGTGGAGATCCCCTCCGACCCCCGCGTTCCTCCCCCTGGCGCGGGGGTCGCTCCGTTTTCTGGGGGGCCACCCCCCAGACCCCCAGGTTCCTTTAGGGCGGCGGTTGGGGGCCCCGGACCGGTGGCGGTTGCGTGCCCTGGCGTCGCTCGCGCGAGTGGTCACCTTGAAGCTTCGAGGTCGCGTTTAGTGATCATCGGTCCGTGTCGTCGTTGGGGTGTTGGGCCATTCGGGACAAAGAAATTGGTGTGTCGTGGCTCACTGTGGTTGGTTTGCCGAGACCGAACCGTTATCGTGGCCCGGTGCCCCTTCCTTCCCTGAGCCGTCGTAGCGGCAGCCGCACGAACCTCAAGCCGGTCAACCCCGGTCGTCACCGCAACTCCCCCACCAAGGAGGCCGAAGCGGTCGTCGAAGACACGGAGCTCACCAGCTACCTTCGTGCCCTCGCCCCGGAGAACGACCCGGAAAGCACCGGCACCGGCAAGCGATTCGGCGAAGCGCAGGTCTTCCAGCTGCGGATGAACCTCATCGCCTGCGAACAGCTCAAGGACGCCGCCGCCGAGCGCAACCTGTCGCCGCAGGCGCTCGCGCAGGAATGGATCCTCGAGCGTCTTTCGTGGGAGTCGCAGGCCAACTCGGCCCAGCAGCGCCGCCACGAGGAAGCCCACACCGACGAATTCCGCTTCGACGCCGACGCCTGGGAGCAGCCCGTTCCCCGTTGACTCCTCACCCCGGAACGGAACAGCACAACAGAAGAAGCTTGAGCGGCAAAGGGAAAAGCCCCCGGCGAGATCGCCGGGGGCTTTTCCGATCAGTCTGAGCAACGCCTGAAGGGCGGACTCAGATCGCGCGGACCTTCTGGGCCTGCGGGCCCTTCTGGCCCTGACCGACCTCGAACTCCACTCGCTGGTTCTCCTCGAGCGTGCGGAAACCGCGACCCTCGATCTCCGAGTAGTGAACGAAGACGTCGCCCTCGCCGCCATCCTGCGCGATGAAGCCGAAGCCCTTCTCCGCGTTGAACCACTTCACAGTGCCTTGCGCCACCGCTTTACTCCTCGTTGCACATCCGCTTCGAGTGCCTCCGAAGCGACACCCAGACCGTCCCGGGCGGTTCCAACGAGTCGAGCGAAGAGCGCGTCACCGGCTCATGGCTCGCGTCAGAAGTTCCGCGAGTGTGAAGCCACGAACACGCAAAACGACGGCCTGATGGCAGCGTACCGGGATCTGGCCATATTTGAAGCCCGTGATCGGACTCTGGGCACCCCCGAGTACCAAGGTCACCGGAACGTCGTATACCGGTCCGGCTTCTGTCGGACCCCCTCGCTAGCCTGTCGCCGCACGCCGACCTCAGGTCATCGCCGGACACGGACCGAAGTCGGCCATGCCCCGATCGTGAACTACGATCCACCCGATTGTGACTCGCATCACTCTCGATGGGCTCAACGTACGGGGCTGTCCGGACGTCATGGTCGGTGTACAGGGGAGCAAAGGGGAAGCTTTGAGGTTCACGGAAACCGCGCGCCGCCGGGCGGCGATCGCGGCACTGGGGTTGGTCGCCGTTCTGACGCTGGGGGCGTGCAGCAGCGAGCCGACCGTGTCGGCCAGCGGGCCGGACGGCGGCGGGCCGGTCAGCAGCGACACCGGCGGCAAGGCGCCCGCGCCCGCCAAACTGACGTACGAGCCCGCCGCGGGCGCGCAGGACGTCGCGCCGGGGCAGCCCATCAAGGTCACCGTCGCCGACGGCACGCTCGACCAGGTCGTGCTGACCAATCCGGACGGCAAACAGGTGGCGGGGCAGCCGTCCGAGGACAAGAAGAGCTGGTCCACCACCGAGCAGCTCGGCTACGGCAAGTCCTACACGTGGTCCGGCAAGGCCACCGGCACCGACGGCAAACCCGTCGACATCGGCGGGGCCTTCACCACGGTCAAGCCGCGCAAGCAGGTCGGCGCGAACATCAACGTCTTCGACGGTCAGACGTACGGCATCGCCATGCCGATCACGCTGACGTTCCCGAGCAAGGTCACCGACAAGGCCTCGGTCGAGAAGGCGCTGTCGGTCGAGACCACGCCGAAGACCGAGGGTTCCTGGGCCTGGGTCCACGACGACACCTCGGTGCACTGGCGGCCGAAGGCCTACTGGCAGCCCGGCACCACGGTGAAGTTCAACGCCAAGATCTACGGCGTCAAGATCGGCGAAGGCGTGTACGGCAAGGAAGACCGCTCGGCGAGCTTCACGATCGGCCGTTCGCAGATCGTCAAGGGCAACACCCAGACCCACCGGCTCCTGGTGATCCGCGACGGGCAGCAGATCGCGGACTACCCGGCCAGCTACGGCCTCGACGCCGACCCGGGCCGGGTCACGCCGAGCGGCACGCACGTGGTGATGTCCAAGCACGACACGTACTCGATGACCAACGAGCGCTACGACTACGAGAACATCGTCGTGCCGTCCGCGGTGCGGTTCTCGACCAACGGCGAGTTCATCCACGGCTACGCGCCTTCGATCTGGGCGCAGGGCAAGAAGAACATCTCGCACGGCTGCGTGAACCTGGCGCCGGCGAACGCCAAGGCGTACATGGACGGCGCCCTGGTCGGGGACCCCGTCGAGATCGAGGGCAGCACCCAGAAGATCAACCGGGCGCGCGACTACAGCGACTGGACCTACTCCTGGGAAGAGTGGCTGGGTTTGTCTGCCCTGCGCTGACGTAAACGTTTCCGCGGGGCGCCCGGCCACAGGAGGCTCACGTTTCCGTGCAGGGCGCCCCGCAAAAACGTTTCCGGGGGCCTTCGGCCCAAGAGAGGGCGCAGGGCGGTGAAGTCTCCCGTCGCGCTGACGCGCTCCCGGGAGACAGTCTGCCGGTCACCTTGCCGGTCCGGTCGGCGGTGTGGTCAACCGCGAAAGATTCGATGCAACCGATCGTGTGGCGGGACGCATGTCTAACGACGTAAGGCGCCGCGGCCCATGAGCGGCGCCCGGATCGAGGAGACACTCTTGCGTACTCGTATCGCTCTCACTCTCGGCGCGCTGCTGCTGGCGGGCGGCGCCGCCTTCGCGACCACGTCGCTGGCGTCGGCCGATCAGAGCGCGCCGTCGCCGACGGCCACTCAGGCGCCGTCCGCGGTGCCCCCCACCACGCGGCCGGCGGAACCGCCCCGCGCCACCACCGCCCCGCCGCGTCCGGAGCCCGCCCCGCGGACGACCCGCCCCGCCGTCTCGAAGCCGGGCGAGCACCGCGTGCCCAAGGCCGTTCCCGCCGGGCCGACCGGGGATCTGCACCTCCCCGCCGTCGTCGAAGGAGCCGGTAACTAGGTGTCGTCTAGCCGCTCGTCGAAGACCGGGACGGGCTCGCCGTGGGACGGCGAGTTCGCCCGGTACTTCGACGAGCGCGCGCACAGCCTGCGTGCCACCGCGTACCTCCTGTGCGGCGACTGGCATCAGGCCGAGGACATCACCCAGGCCGCGTTGCTGAAGCTGTACCTGGCTTGGCCGAGGCTCTCCCGGCACGACGCGCTCGACGGCTACGCGCGCAAGATCGTGCTGCGGACGTTCCTCTCCGAGCATCGGCGCGTCTGGCGCAAACGGGAGAAGCTCACGGACGCCCTTCCCGACGTCCCGGGCGAAACCCACGGCACGGAACAGGAGATGCTGGTCAGGCACGCCCTGTCCGGCATCGCCCCGAAGCAGCGCGCCGTGCTGGTGTTGCGCTACTTCGAAGACCTCAGCGTCGAAGAGACGGCCACGACGCTGGGCTGCAGCACCGGGAACGTGAAGAGCCAGGGCGCGCGGGGGCTGGCGACCCTGCGTAAACGGCTCGGCCCGCATTTCAGTGAACTGGCCTTGAGCGGAGCGCACGACGATGGGAGGTGAGGAGATGGACGAGGACATCAGAGGCGTGCTTTCGCACGGCGCGAGCGGTCCCCCGCTGGGTATCCGGGCGGCGGACATCATCGAGCGGGGTGGCCGGATCCGGCGACGACGCAAACGGCTGGCCGTGGCGGGCAGTTCGCTGGCGACGATCGGGGTGATCGTGTTCGGCGCGATCGCCGTCGGCGGTCGCGGTGGTGAGGGGCCCGCGCCGGTCCAGCCCGCGGGTCCGGGCCTGTCGACCATCGCCCCCGCCCCGGTCTCGCCCGCGCCGTCCGAGTCGACCCCTCGGCCGGAGGTCACTCCCGTGACGCCGCCTCCAGCGGCTTCGGCACCGATGACCCATCAGCCGCGTTCGACGCCGAGGACCGTCACGCCCGGCCGCACGACGACCGCCGTTCCTCCGCGCGCGCCCACCCCGACGAAGCAGCCGAGCGAGCCTCCGACGACGGCCACGACCCGCTGATCTCCCGTCCGGAACGTCCGATTCCCGAAGTGTGACCCAAAGTAATCGGAAATTCTCCGACATCGGCTTCACCTGGTGGTTCGTCACCGTGTTGGGGGAACGGCGCTCTCACGACCGATCCAAAACGCTGAACCCGGACGTTTGAACCCCTACGGTCGAGGGAACAAACCCTCGACGATGGGTAAGTAAACGGGTGGGTCGGGAGGTCAAACCCATGGCCGAAGAGGCGCTGAGCGCGTCACATCAGGAAAAAGGGGAACCGGCGGAGGCCCCACCTGAACAGATCAGAAAGGCCGTCGCCGGAGCGGCGATGGGTAACTGCATCGAGTGGTACGACTTCGGTGTTTTCGGCTTCATGCCTGCCATTCTGGGGCAGGTCTTCTTCAATGCGTCGAGCACTTCCGAAGGCGCGCTGGCGACCTTCGCGGTCTTGGCGATCACGTTCATCGTCCGGCCGTTCGGCAGCTTCGTGTTCGGTCCGCTGGGGGACAAGATCGGGCGCCAGAAGGTGCTCGCGCTGACGATCATCCTCATGTCCGGGTCGACGTTCATCATCGGTCTGTTGCCGTCCTACGCGACGATCGGCCCGGCCGCGGCGGTCCTGCTGATCCTGTTGCGCACCATCCAAGGCTTCTCGGCGGGCGGTGAGTACGGCGGTGCGGCGACGTTCATCGCGGAGTACGCGCCCGCGCGGCGCCGGGGTTTCTGGGGCAGCTGGCTGGAATTCGGCACGCTCGTCGGCTTCGCGATGGGCGCCGGCTTCGTCACGATCTTCACCGTCGTGCTCGGCGACGAGGCCATGCGCGAATGGGGCTGGCGGCTGCCGTTCCTGATCGCGGGCCCGCTCGGCATCGTCGGTCTGTACCTGCGGAACAAGCTGGAGGACACCCCGCTGTTCCAGGAGATCGAGAAGAAGGACCAGGTCGAGAAGTCGCCGCTGAAGGCGCTGCTCAAGAAGCACTGGACGTCGATCCTGCACCTCATCGGCATCGTGGTGATGCTGAACGTCGCCGACTACATCGTGATCACGTACCTGGAGACCTATCTCAAGGACGTGGTCGGCTTCAGCGGGCACGCGCCGTTGCTGATCATCCTGGCGACCATCGCGTTGATGCTGGTCCTGATCGTGCCGATCGGCATGCTGTCCGACCGCATCGGGCGAAAACCCATCCTGATCGCGAGTTGCGCGAGCTTCCTGGTGCTCCCGATCCCGGCGTTCTCCCTGATGGGCGCGGCCGCGGACGACCAGAACGGCTGGCAGCTCACGCTCGGCGTGCTGATGATCGCGGTGCCGCTGGTGCTGATCCTCGCGGTGCTGGCCGCGACGCTGCCGGCGATGTTCCCGACGCAGGAGCGCTACGGCGGCTTCTCCATCGGGTACAGCGTTTCCACGGCGGCGTTCGGTGGCACGGCGTCGTACATCATCGGCAGCCTGGTGACCTCGACCGGCGACAACCTGTGGCCCGCGTACTACCTGATGGGTGCGGCGGCGATCGCGGCCATCCCGATCCTGCTGCTGCCCGAAACGGCCGGGGTGTCGCTGCGCGGCATCGTGAATTCGCGGATCGCGCGGCGCCGGAAACCGGAAACGGCCACTCCCGGCGGCGCTTCGGAGCTACCGGCGAGTTAACGTCTTTCCATGAGCCGTATCTCGCAGCCGTGGCCGCCGGTCGAAGTCGAACCGGCGACCGTCCACCCGAAAGCCCCCGAACCGGGGAGCCACCTCGGCATCCACTTCGGTGAGTGTTTCGGGTGCGGCGACGAGATCGAGGCCGGGCTCCACCTGCACTCGACGGTGGGCGAAGCGACGACGGTGTACTCCAAGTTCACCGTCACCTCCGCCCACCAGGGTGCGCCCGGCCTCGCCCATGGCGGACTGCTGGCCTGCGCCTTCGACGAGGCGCTCGGCGCGACCGTCGGCAACCTGCTGCGTCGCCCAGCCGTCACCGGGAAACTGGAGACGGATTTCCTCCGGCCGGTCCCGGTCGGCTCGACTTTGTACATCGCCACGAAGCTGGACGGCATCGCCGGCCGGAAGATCTACGTGAGCGCCGACGGGCGGCTGGACGCCGAAGACGGCCCTGTCGCGGTGCGCGCGCGGGCGTTGTTCGTGCGGGTCGAATTCGAGCACTTCAGCACGCACGGGGACCCCGAGGCACTGCAGAAGCTCGCCGCCGCGCACGAAAAGGCCAAGCGCGAACGCGAGTGGGACATCAACCCCTGAGCATTTAGTCCTCTGAATGCGGTGGTTCGTACGCCGAACTACCGCATTGAGAGGACGAAATGCGTGGCTAGGTGAGGGTCCTAGGCCGGATCGCGTTCGCCTTGTCGACGAGTTCGACCCGTTGGTCGACCGATCCGGCCAACCGCGCCAACGTCCGATAGCAGCGCTCGAGCCCGAACCTCAGGTCTCGTTCGTCCAGGGCACAGCCCAGCACCTTCGCGCCCGGTGTCGGCTGGTTCTGCGAGTTGAGCCAGCCGTACGCCGCTTCGAGGACCTCCGCCGACAAACGTGTGCGGCGTTCGGCGTCGAGCTGCAGGCGCTCCAACCGCGTCGAGGCGTCGACGAGATCCCGCTCGGACACCATCACCGGATCCTTGCCGCCACCGTTGATCCTGGTCTTGATCTTGATCGCGGCCACCTGCGCGGCGACGTGATGCGACGACGACGCCGGGACGGCCTCCAGCACCTCGATCGCGCTGGCCCTGGCGCCTTGCGCGAGGTACACGCGAGCGAGCCCGAAGGCGGCGCTGACGTACGACCGGTCCGTTCGCCACACCAGCTCGTAGTAGCGCGCGGCGCCGAAGTAGTCCCCGACCCCTTCCGCGCTGACGGCCAAGGCCAGCTTCGGCGCGATCTCGCCGGGAAGGTCGTCGTACACCGATTCGAACGCGACATGCGCGACGCGGGACCGTCCGCCCGCGAGCTCGATCAGGCCGCGGTACCAGTCGATCCGCCAGTCGTGCGGGAAACCGGCCTTGATCGCGAGGTACTGCGCGGCCTGCAGCTGCCGCTGCGCCTCGACGAGTTCGCCGAGCTCGATCCGGGCGCGGACGATACGCAGCCGGACCTCGATCGACTCGCGCGGCGCCCCGGCCAGCGACTCGATCGCGCCGGCGGGATCGAGCGCGACCGTCGACGCGAGCACGCCCGCCGCCGGATCGTCCGTGTCGACCTGCGGGATCGGCAGCCCCGCGACCACCTCGCCCGGATCGGGCAGCGGCACGCTCCCGCCGTGTTCCGGAACGACCATGTCGACGCCGAAGGTGCGCGTCTCCGGCCCGAAGACGGTCGACGCGCCAGGGCGCGGTTTCCCGGTGCCCAGCGCCATGATCTCGCGGAGCACGCCGGTCAGCTGGTCGGCCATCTCCTCGGCCGCGATGAACCGGCGGTCCGGGTCGGTGTGCGTCGCGCGCTTCAGGAACCGGTAGTACGAACCGAAGAGCGCGAACAGCGGCACGACGTCCGGGCCGGGCAGCGTCGTCTTGTACTTGGTGGTGTAGCCGGAGAATTCGAAGCTGAGCACGGCGAGCGTGCGCCCGACCGTGTACAGGTCCGACGCCACCGAAGCGCCATGCGTCGCCAGCTCGGGCGCGCTGTAGCCGGTGGTGAAGAACAGCGGGCTCTCGTAGTCGTCGATGCGGCGGACCGCGCCGAGGTCGATCAGCTTGAGCTGTTCGTGCGTCTGGATGACGTTGTCGGGCTTGAGGTCGCAATACAGCAGGTTCTGGCCGTGGAGGTAGCCCATGGCGGGCAGGATCTCCAGCCCGTACGCGATCACCTGGCCGATCGGCAGCGGCTCCGGGCGCTTCGTCTCGCGGTGGTGCGCGAGCGCGAGCTGGCGCAGCGACTGGCCGCCGACGTACTCCATGACGATGTAGCCGACCGAGTTGCCGGTGTCGCCGTCCGGGTGCTGCACGAAGTTGTGGATCTTGACGATGTTGGGGTGCTCGACCTCGGCGAGGAACCGCTGCTCGTTGGCGGCGGCCGCCATCGCGGTGGCGTCGCCGGTGTCGATCAGGCCCTTGAGCACCACCCAGCGGTCGCTGACGTTGTGGTCCTGCGCGAGGTAGATCCAGCCGAGCCCGCCGTACGCGAGCGCGCCGAGCACCTCGTACTGGCCGCCGACGATCTCGTTCGGCCGCAGCTTCGGGACGAAGGAGAACGGGTTCCCGCACTTCTCGCATTTGCCCTCGGGCGAGCCGGGCTGGCCGTCCTTGCCGCGGCCGACCTTGGCACTGCAGTTGCCGCAGAAGCGTTTCTCCTCGGACACCATCGGGTTCTCGAGGACGGCGGACGCCGGGTCGCGATACGGCACCTGCGGGACGTCGACGAGCCCGGCGCCGAGACGGCCGCGACGCGACGTGCGGGACGACGTCCGGCGGGCGGTGCCGGGGAACGAGCCGGTGCCGGTCCCGGTGCCGTGGCTTCCCGATCCGGTGCCGGTGCCGGTCCCCCGGCTTTCGCTGGAACGTTCGGGGAGGACGCTTTCCGTGCCCGGGTCCGGCAACGGCCCGGGCCCGCTGTCGACGCGCGGAGTCGGCGGCATGATGCTCTGCGTCTCCGGTGTCGGCGACGAGAGCACGCTGGTCGGCTGCGGCGCGTCGGCGGGCGCCTGCCAAGCGGGACGGACGATCTGGGTCTGCGGGCTCACCGGGGCCATGCCGCCCGGCGGACGCGTCGGGTCCTCGGCGCCGGGGATCGGCCGCTGCTGGCCGCGCGGCGGCGTCCGCGGACGCTGGACGGGCGCGTGGTAGATCGTGCGCTCGGCGTCCTTCTCCGGCTGGGGCTCCTGCTTGGACTCGGCGAGATCGAGCCTGCCGGAAATGGACGGTTCGGGCGTTTCCCAGCGGACCGGCGCCGGCGGCGTCCAGGAGGCGGATTCCGCCTCACGGTCCGGCGTGACGTCGTCCGGCGCTGCGTGCCGAGGACGGCGCGGCTCTTCCGACACTGGTACCTCCCGAAATCCCCGCGACCACGTCACCCCAGATCTTAGAGGGGAGCGGCCAGGTCGTGCCCGCGCCGGGTCGAACCCGCTACGGTGCGGTGGAGAACCGATTCAGCAGGTGATGAGGGGGAGGGACCGGTGCCTGCGTCATTTTCGATGTCGATGGCCCAGCTCGACGTCGTACTCGAAGATCTCGGGCTCGGCAGATTCGTGCTGCCCTTCGAGATCCCGACCGTCGGAACCACCATCACCGAACGCGAGCGGCACTGCGAAGAGATCTGGGCCGGACTGTCCGACCGAGGCTTCGCCCGCGGCCGCGAACTCCTGCGTGACTACGAACAGTCCCTCCGGCTCTGGGCCACCGGGGACTTCGTCGTCACCATGGAGGCACACGAGGTCGAGCAGGACGCCGAATACCTCTATCGGGGCGCGTGGAACAGCCGCCTGGGCATCGTGAGCGAGCAGCGCGGCTCCGACATCCTCTTCGAGCCGGTCTACCCCGAACAGGTCGTCGCGACCCTGCTCGGTTATCTGCCGTCCCTGCAGCCGTTCCCCGGCCGGGTGACGACGTCCAGCACGCTCCCCCCGGCCAAGCGACCTGACGACCCGTTCGACGAGGACCCGGACAACCTCCGCCTGGGCGCGGCCGCCCGCTTCTTCGAACACCCGCTCGCGCGACTGGGCACGATCAGCCTCACCCTGCGCGACGACCGGGGCAAACCGCAGCAGAAGAGCGTCCAGTGGTTCGACAGCCTTCAGGGCCGCTTCATGCTCACCACCGACCGCTTCCCCGACGGCGAAGTCCGCCGCACGTTCACCCCGACGAGTGGCTCTCACCTGGCCCGATGGGTCCACGACCTGGTCGAAGCCGCCCGCGTCGGCAGCGCGTGATCCTCGCCGGAAGGCGGCCTTCGAGGCCGTTTCCGCTGATATCGTGATCTGACGAGCGCTACGAGTAACCGGGACTTGGTACAGGGGAGAGACCATGACGGACGGCACCGGCGGACCGCCGGGCAACTTCTCGAACATCCTGGGCGACTTCTCGGCGCAGGCCGACGCGATGGTGAAGGCCGCGAACGAGGGGCGATTCGCGGTCAGCCCTGAGATGGGCCAAGCCTATAAGACCGCCCTGCAGGACTACTTGGACAGCTGGACCGGCAATAAGGTCCACTTCGACAGTCTGGCGAATTCTCCCGAACTCGGAGCGAGCCCGTATACCCAACAAGTCGGGCAACACATGGCGATGGTCGCGTCAGGTGACCATCAATCCGCGAAGACCCAACTCGAAACACTTCAAGCTGTCGTCGAACGCGCGCAAGCGGCAATCGACACCGCGATCAGCAAGTATCAAGCAAGTGACCACGCGGCCAGCAAGGATCTGTCCGATATCGGCAAGGAAATCCACTAGATGAGCCAGTACGGCGCCAAGTTTCCGAAGCGTTCTCTTCTGATCGCGCTCGCAGCTCTACCACTCGCCCTTACGGGATGCACGTCCGAGAAACCCGGAAATCCGACTCCGTCGATGCCCGCGCCGTCAACGTCCGGCCAAGGCTCCAGCGCCTCCCCCCAAGACGCCTTCGGTGATTTGAAGGCATGTGATCTGCTTGAGCCGATCGCTTCTTCACTGGGGTTCGATCCTCCCGCGGTTGAGACGTACGAGAGTGACAATGGTTGCGGCTCGAGCAAACCGCGATACGGAACAGTGGCGGTCTACCTCGTGCCCAATGCGGGAATCACGGAGCTGAAGACCGACACCGGGAAGGTAAATCCGATCACCGTCGCAGGACGCAAGGCGGTCGAGCTGCCTGGAAGTGCGGGCAAAGGCGCCTGTCTGATCGGGATCGCCGTTGCCGAAAAGGCCCGGGCGACAGTGAATCTCGGTCTTTCGAACAGCGGCACGACTGAACAAGCTTGTACAGACGCGAAGTCCATCGCCGAACAGATCGCACCGAAGCTTCCCCAAGGCGGCTGACCAGAACAGGGAGGGGACCATGGCGAACAACGCCGATCAGGGCAAGGTCGACTCGGCGCTGAACCTCGACGGCAAAGCGCACCGGACGTATGAGGGGAAGCGCTACGCGGAGACCTACGACGAGGTCAACCAGGGTCCAGGCGGCAACTCCCTGACCGCGCGGCTGACGGCGGAGGCGAAGGCCGGCCAGTATTCGGGTGATCAGGCCGAAACCCTCGCCCACGGTCAGCAGTTCCGGGCCGGGCTCGGGCCATCGGGTCAGCGCTACGAGGGCAACTCGCACAGTGACCTGATCGGCATGGTCACCAACAACCTCTCCGCCGAGAAGATCGACCAAAAGGGCGAGATCTGGAACAAGCAGGGCGACGCGCTGAACACCTTCAGCAGCGCACTCAGCTCCGCAGCCAGCAAAGAGGGCGCCCACTGGCAGGGCACCTCCGCAGAAGCCGCGCACGGGTTCTTCAAAAGCCTCAGCAAGTGGGCCGACACCGCGGGCGACGGCGCATACCTGGCCTCCAACCGCTTCTCCCAGTCCGCCGCCGCGGCCACCACCGCGAAGAACTCCATGCCCGAAGAGGTCCCGTTCGACCGCAACGCCGAGTACAAGAACGCCCTCAACCAGCTCGCGACGGGGAATCTCGCCGGCGCGGTGGACACGGTCGGCAACATCTCGGCCAAGCAGGAGCAGTCGTTCCAGGCGCATCAGCAGGCCGCGCAGGTGATGCACAACTACGACCAGTCTCTCTTCGACGTCAATTCCAAGCAGCCCACCTTCGCCCCGCCGCCGGAGATGGGCGAGTCGACGACGGCGTCCGGGTTTTCCGGGGGTACCGAGCCCAGGGGCTTCAGCGGCGGGCCGGGGCCTGGGCCCAACAGCGGTCCGGGGCCAGGAGTGCCGGGTGGCCCGAGCGGGCCGGCGCCGGGGCCCGGGATCACGACGGGTGGCGGGCACACCGGCATGCCTGGGCCGAATCAGCCGGTCAGCGGGCCGCCGGGGTCGTTCCGGCCTGGGCCGGGGCCGGGGTTGGCGGCGATGAACGGGCCTGGGCCGACCGGGCTCGGGCGGCTGGGCAGCGAGCAGTATCGCGGCAAGCCCGGCCGCACGACGAGCGGGCCGGGTGGCAGTGCGGCGAACCGGTTGACCGGCGGCGGCGGGTTCGGGCGCAACGGCGGGTCGGGCAACGTCGCCGAGCGGCTCGCGGGCGGCAAGGTTTCGGCCGGTGACGCCGAGAAGCTCGCGGGCAAGGGCGGCGGATCCGGGTCGGGCAAGCTGCCGGAGGAGCGCGTCACGCGGGGTGGCGCTGCCGCGGCGGGCAAGAGCGGCGCACACGGACCGATGGGGGCCGGCGCGCCCGGTGGTAAGGGGCAGAAGGAAGAGGACAAGGAAAAGAAGGCCCCGAACTACCTGCAGGAGGAAGACGCCGACGTCTTGTTCGGCGGCTACGACGGCGAGATGAAGCCGGTGCCGCCGGTGATCGGCGACAAGTCCCCGTAGGAGTCTGGAGACATACTTCGAAAAGGGCCGAACGCGTGAACCCGCCACGGCCGAAGGCCCAGCTATCGCGGACGCGGGTTCACCGACAGACACCAGACGAAGCGGGCCGTTCGGGAGCGAATCCCGAACGGCCCGTTCTCACTTGTACACCGGCGATGGCGGCGTCCCGCCCTCGAGTTTGTTCCCGATCCATTTCGCGTAGCTCGCCTGCCACGCGCCACCGCGGACGTTCTCCAGCACGGCGTTCACGTACCGCACCATGTCCTCGTTCTCCTTCGGGATACCGATCCCGTAGTTCTCCTCGGTGAACCGGTCTCCCACGATCTTCAGCGTCGGGTCCTGCGCGAGCATCCCGGCGAGGATGACGTCGTCCGTCGACACCGCCTCGACCTGCTTCTGCTGCAGCATCACCAGGCAGTCCGACCAGTTGTCCACCGAGACCGGCACCGGCTTCGACGGATCCGCCGCGATCTTCGTCAGCGACGTCGACGTCTTGGTCGCGCACACCCGCCGCCCGGCGAGGTCCGAAAGCTGGCCGACCTTCGAGCCGGATTCGACCAGGATCCGTTGCCCCGCTTGGTAATAAGCCGTGGAGAAGTTGACCTTCTTCAGCCGGCTGCAGGTGATGCTGTAGGTCCGCACCACGATGTCGACCTGCTTCTTCTCGAGCACTTCTTCCCGCAGTTTCGACGGGATCGCCCGGAACTGCACGCGGCCTTCCGCGCTGCCGAAGATCGCTTTCGCGATTTCGTTGACCATGTCGATGTCGAACCCTTCGAGCTGGCCCGACGTCGGATTCCGGAAGCCGAACAGGAACGTCGTCTGGTCGACGCCCGCGACGAGCTTGCCGTTCTCCTTGATCTTCGCCATCGTCGAGCCGCTGGTGATCGACGTGCCGTTGGTCGGCCGCAGGCTGGCCAACGGGTTGCAGCTCGTGTCGGTCGTTCCGCCACCGCCGGTGTTGTCGGCACCGCCGACGTTCGCGGGCAGCGGCGGCGCGACATCGCCGACGGGGGCCGGGTCGACCGGCGCCCCCGCGCTGCCACAGGCCGTCGCCAGCACCAACACCGCGCCGAGCACGGCCGTTCGCAGACCGTTCCGCATCACCGGTACTCCCTCAGCCGTTCACGGATTCCCAACGCCGACCCCGCCGCCGCCAGCACCGCCAGCACCGCGATGCCCGGCGCGAGCAGGGTCAGCGCGCGATCGGCGCCGCGGGTGTCGTCGAGGAATTCCTGTCGTCCCACGTTGATCGCGGCCACCAGGTTCTCGTCGAGCCGCAGGAACGCCCCGGCCGCGCCGTCCTTCTTGTCGTCGCGGGTGGCCGTGGCGACGGCGTCCTGGTAGAAGCCGTCGTTGTCCTGCCGCCGCACCTCGCCGTGCGCCTTGAACCACGCCGACGCCGCTTGGATGGCCGCGTCCACCTTCTCCGCGGCCGCGCCGCCCGCCGCGAGTCCGCGGGCCTCGCCCAGCAGTCCGCCTTGGCCGTCCGTCCCGCCGAGTTGCGCGGCGAGATCGCCGAAGTTCTTTTCGTACGCCGCGCCGTCGCCGCGGGCGACGAGGGTCAGCGTTTCGTCGGCGCGCGCCTGCAGCGCCGCGATCCTGGCCCGGACGAGCACGTCCACCTGGTGCGAGCCGTCTTCTTCTCCGCTGCCGACGAGGGTGCTCTGCACGATCAGCGCGACCGCGCCCCACAGCAGTGCGACGACCACCGACGCGGTCGCGACGACGAGCCCGACGTTCAGCAACCGGTTGGTCTTCCGCGTCAGGTGCACCTGGGTGACGATCAGCGCGGCGAGCAGGGCGAGCACCAAAGCCGTTGACAGCCAAGGGAATCCGGTCGCGTCGTCCTGTTCGGCGGCGAGCCGGTCGGTGTCGGTCCGGTAGAGCTCCTGTGCGGCGGGAAGGATTTTCGCCCGCATCAGCTCCGACGCCTCGCGCAGATACGAGGCACCGACGGGATAACCCTGCCGGTTGTAGACACGGGCGGTCTCGATCAGTCCCGTGTAGACGGGGATCTCGCGACCGAGGATGTTGATCTGCTCGGCCGCCTTGCCCGCGCCGGACGAGTCCGATGCCGCCTTCGCCAGCGCCGCCCCGGCCTCCGCGACGTCGCGTTCGTACCGCTGGCGCATCGGGAGCGGCTCGGTGCCGATGGAGAGGAACGAACTGGCCGCGGTCGCGTCGGCGTCCGAAAGCGAGCGATAGACCTGTTGCGCGGCCGCGGCCAGCGGTTCGCGATGGTCGATCAGGCCGTTGATCGTGTCCTTCTTGTCCTGCGCCGCCAGTGTGCCGAACAGCCCCGCGACCAGCGACAGCAGGACGAGCCCGATCGCGATCACCGACAGCCTGCCCGGTGTGGTCGCCGCGGAGCGGACGATCGCGCGGATCCCGTTCCCCGGCAGCTCGAGCAGCCCGGCGATCCCGCCGCGGCCTTCCGGCGCGGGGGGTGGCGCGGGGCTCCCCGGCCGGGTCACAGTGCTCGTCATCGCCGATCCTCCCCATTGGCTCTATCCGCAAAGAAGGTATCCGAGTCGGGATCAGCGCAGCCAGTGACACCGGCGTGTGTCATCGGCACGTGATCTCCGGGCAGGCTCAGAGCCCTTTTTCCAGGCCGTACCGCACGGCTTCCGCACGATTGCGCACACCGATCTTGGCGAAGGCGTGGTTGATGTGGCTTTTCACGGTCGCCTCGCCGATGAACAGCTCGGCGGCGATTTCCGGATTGGACAGCCCGCGGGCGATGAGGCCGAGCACTTCGGCTTCGCGTGTGGTGAGGCCGTCGGGCAGCTCGACCTTGGCCCGCGTGACCGGGCGCGCGTCGAGCGCGGCGACGAGTCTGTCGGAGACTTCCGCGGCGAAGATCGCCTGTCCGTTGGCGGCCGAGCGGACGGCCGCCCCGATCTCGGCGCGTCCGGCGTCCTTGGTCAGGTAGCCGCGGGCTCCGGCGCGGACCGCGTCGGCGATCGACGCGTCGTCCGCGTACGTCGTGAGGACGACGACCGCGACCTCCGGGTGATCGCGTTTGAGCAGCCTGGTCGCGGCCACTCCGTCCAGGACGGGCATGCGCAGGTCCATCAGCACGACGTCGGCCGCGGTGTGGCGGAGCAGATCGAGCGCCTGTCGTCCGTCGCCCGCGGCGCCGGCGACCTCGATCCCGTCGATCAGCCCGAGCAGCGCGACGAGCCCTTCGCGCATGACCTGCTGGTCATCGACCACGACCACCCGGATCACGCCCGCACCACCGCCTCCACCGTCCAGCACCCGTCACCCGGGCCCGCGGTCAGCGTGCCACCGGCGAGCGCGAGCCGCTCCCTCATCCCGGTGAGCCCGAACCCGCCGGTGCCCTCCGATCGGACGGCATCGCCGAGTTCGTTCCACACTCGCAGGCGAACCTCCGCCTCGGCGAAGTGGAGCCGGAGCGACACCGGCCGCCCGGAGGCGTGTTTGGCCGCGTTGGTCAGCGCCTCCCGCGCGACGCCGACCAGCGAGACCACCGCGGCGGACGGCAGCGGCCGCTGCTCCCCCACCACGTCGAAAGTCGCCCCGTCGTGGTGCGCGGCGGCCAGCTGCCGCAGGGCTTCGGCCGGAGACGGGACGTCGTTGCGCAGGGCGGCGACCGCGTCCCGTGCCTCGGCGAGACCGTCCGCCGCCAACCGCCGTGACAACCGGACCCTGCCGAGCGCACCGTCCACATCGGACTTCTCGGCGAGCAGCGCCTCGGCGACCTCCAGGTGGACTCCCAGTGCCCCCAGCGAATGCGCGAGCACGTCGTGGATCTCCCTGGCGATCCGGGTGCGCTCGTCGAGCGCCGCCGCCCGCGCGTGTTCGGTCTGCGCCAGCTTGGTCTGCTCCAGCAACGCGGCCGCCTGCACCGCCTGCACCTCGTACTGCCGCCGGTTCAAGCCCAGCAGCATCAGCACGAGCAGCACACCGACGTTGCCGAACACCAGTGGTTCGGTCGCGCCCGCGACCAGGCCGGTGACCGCCGCGAGGCTCGCGTCGAGCCCCACCACCCCCAAGATGGCGGCCACCGACGGCTCGGTCAGGGTGGCGAACCGGCTGACCGTGACCACCGCCAGCACGATGGCGGAGGAGTCCTCCGCCCAGCCGAGCGCGATCGACGGCGCGATACTCGCCACCGCGAGCAGCACGGTCGCCACCCGGGGGAAACGCGGGGAAGCCGCCACGAAACCCAGCCAGCAGGCCCCGCTGACGCCGTACGCCGTCCAGATCCAGGGACTGGACTCGCTCGCGGTCAGCAGCACGACCACGACCGCGGCCGTGCCGAGCGCCTGGACGACCAGCCAGCTCGGCGCGATCGTGTCCGGCAGCAGCGGCTTCTCCCGCTTCCCCATTTCCCCCCTCAGTGATCGCTCAGCCGCGTGATCATCTCGACCAGGATCAGCCGGTAGGCCAGGAACCCGAGCAGGACGACGACACCCACGACCACCAGCCCCACCAGGCCTTTCACGTTCATTTTTCCCATGTCACGGACGTTAGGCACGCCGAGGGGTGGAGCGGGACCACCGGCGGGTTGAGGCGGGGATGGAACTCAGCCTCGGACGGCGGGCGCGACGGAATGCGGCAGGACCTCGCCGTCGGCGGGCCGCTCGACGACCACCTCGACGTCGTCGTCGAACCGGTACGGCCTGGCCAGCAGGAAGGCGCCGAAATGCCGCCGCATCCTGGACATCTCCGCGCGGACGGTGACGGTGCGCCCGGCGTCGCCGAAGAGGTCGAGCGACAGCTCCGAGGCCGACCTCCCCTCACGATGGAGCGCGAGGACGTACAGCATCTCCGCGTGCCGCGGGCTCAGCCGATGCGACCAGGAGCCGGCCGCGCCCGAGACGCGCAGCGTGCTTTCCCGCGACGACCTCAGATCGAGCACGACCCGCGTCGGCGGCGCGTCCTCCTCCTCGGTGAGCCGGACGAGCCAGCCGCCAGGCAGCGGCTCCAGCAGGCAATTCCCGTACGTCGGCAGCCAGGTTCGGCCGGGGGTGGCGTCGTTCGGCAGCGCGATCCGGCCGACCGGGACGAGCCCCGCCGAGGCCGCGATCCAGCCGTGCGGGTCGGTGATGACCGCCCTGCCCTTCACCTTGGCGAGCAGGGGCGTGGCCAGCCCGCGCAACCGTTCGAGATCCGAGAGGTGCGTGGTGCGCAGATGCGCTTCGGCGAGCTTCGCGACCGCGTCGACCAGGGCGAGGGTGGACGGATGCACGGTGGAAGCCGGTCCCGAGAGATCGACGGCGCCGAGCAGCCTGCCGGTCCTCGGATCGTGCAGTGGCGCAGCGGCGCAGGTCCAGTCGTGCTGATTGCTGACGTAGTGCTCGGCAGAGTAGACCTGGACCGGATGCCGGGCGACCAGCGCCGTCCCGATGGCGTTGGTGCCCGTGGCGGGCTCGTGCCAGTCGGCCCCTTCGACGAAGCCGAGCCCGTCGGCGCGACGACGGACCGCGGTGCTGCCGTCGCGCCAGAGCACCCGGCCGTCGGCGTCGACGACGACCATGATGTGCGCGGCTTGCTCGGCCAGCCCGATCAGGCCGCCGCGAAGGGCGGGGAGGACGGTCGTGAGGCCGCTGCCGCGACGCCGGGCTTCCAGCTGTTCCGGGGCGAGCGGAGGGGTCGGCGAGCCACGGTCCGGGTCCAGGCCCAGCCGCCGCATACGCTGCCAGGACGCGCCGATCACCGCACGTGGCCTGCCCGGGAGCGTGGTCCCGGCGAGCGCGGCCTCGCGCACTTCGGCGAGGGCACGCGCGTGCCGCCGCGGATCCGCACCGACCGGCAGCGCCGCCTCGAGCTGCACCTGGCCTACTCCTTCTGCTCTGTTCAGGCCAGTGTGCCCGGCTGTCCCGGGGAGCGGAAGGTCTCTGTGACCTGGCCTAGCCGGGGAAGGGTGCGTCCGCCAGGCGGGGCGCGGGAAGGGCCGCCGTCGGTTTCCGGCCCAGCAGCAGACCGGTCCGGGTGGCTTCGGCCATCACGGCGCGGACGTCGA
>Ga0307518_10000461_pt1 | contig 31073 bp, 40 predicted proteins | sample 25_EM_MG_FD_203889 | JGI IMG/M metagenome (GOLD analysis project Ga0307518, IMG submission 203889) | Populus trichocarpa ectomycorrhiza microbial communities from riparian zone in the Pacific Northwest, United States - 25_EM | ecosystem: Host-associated > Plants > Roots > Unclassified | place... | reverse complement strand
AGTGTGGACAGAAGATCGCATCGTGTTGAATGAATGACTGCCCCGCGTGGATATTCTCGCTAGGATGCTTGAGAGTGGACTCGGGCACTGGCGAACTTGAAGGCAGCCCGTTAGACAAGTCATTCAGAATGACCTGACTTCCTGGTAGAAAGGAGGTAAGCATATACTCCTTTGAAGGTGATCGTGGATGACACCGATGCTTAATCTGAAGATCCTCCCTTTTACGGTTTGCACCCTCGTCGTGGCGAGGTAATCATTGAATGTGAACGGAAGAGAAACGCAAACGGAGAAAGTCTCCGGACACATTATTCCTCTGGTTGCAAATCCATCCACGGTTTCGTCATCAAAAGTAACATCGGCTTGTGCGAGCTGCGTCAATGCAGCACTATTGTTTCCACTCGTAGGGTCCATGAAGTTGATACCGGCAATGGTACGAATCTAAACAATTCACCATTAACATGACAAGCGATCGTGCGGAGACAATACCGACATACCGTTGAACGTGCACCGTCTGCGGCGATGATATATTTCGCTGTGATGACTTGGCCGTCTTCAAAAGTAATATCTGCAAGCTTGGTATCGTTTGAGTTCGGTTTCATACCCACGACTCTGTGAGGGCGATGTACGGCGACTCCAAGGCTGGTAAGCTTCTCTCCGAGGATTTGCTCTGTAAGAACCTGAGGTATAATAAGGCCATAGGGATGCCTCGTATATGGCTTTAAGCGAGCAAATGGAATCTGAGCGATCATGGCGGTGCGAGTAGCTTGTGTGAAGTATGTCAACTTGGAATTCTTGGAGACAAGGTCGTCGCAACAACCAATCGTGTCCAACGCCTGTGTGAATCCCATTTCAGAGAAAAAATGGGCAATTCACGATAGAGTACTCACCTCTATTGTAGCAGCATGTACAAGAACGGCACGGGAGCTGTTCTCTCCTTGAGTTACAGCATCCACGATGACGAAGTCCCGAAACCCATGGTGGATGAGGGACAAGGCAGCAGCCAGATCAGTCGGACCAGCTCCAACGATCAACGTACAGGTGCTCGAGGGGAGGGACATGCTTGAGTTTGCTGTAGCAAAAGAGCGTTGGGTTATATATCCCATTATGTTATACCTGTACCGTTTGACAATAGATCCAAAATCACCTGAGGCCGCGGAATACACCATCGAGACGCGACATGTGCACAGGAATTCATAACATTCATTGCGCGTCAGGCTGGTCACCACTTGGTAAGTAAGTAGTAGACACGCCGGGACGGCACTGGTTTGCCAGTCGGCGCAAAAGGTGTACGTCCTTCCAAACGGAGGTGAAATTCGGGTGGACTGACGATGGATCTTGCCTTTTTTGGAATGTATAACTTTGTCACGGTATCACGCAACGTCTTATGTCACCAAACGCCCATGTTTCTTATAAGTAGAGGACCAGGCTGCCAGTTCTGGTTGAAGGCTCTTCTTGACGCATAACTACTACTACGATGCAGACACGTCGTCTCGTGACGAGTCTTGTGTATATTTCAACAGCGCTTGCCTCCTTTCTACCAGGGAGCCAGGTCATCCTAAATGACTTGTCTAACGGACCGCCTGAGTCCACTCTCAAGCATCCTAGCGAGAATATCCACGCGGGGCAGTCATTCATTCAACACGATGCGATCTTCTGTGAGCTACACTCACTGACGTCTCTGCTCACACTGACAGCGTGCAACAGACGAACTCGTTCGTCACCCACACTTCGCGGACCACCAGTTACGCGTTACGGAGCCCTCCCTCTGTGATCCTTCCGTCAAGCAATATTCGGGATACTTGGACATCACGGATAACAAGCACCTGTTCTTCTGGTTTGTCTTTACCGTTAGTGCTATGGCCGTGAAATCTTGACTTGGTCAACAGGTTCTTTGAATCGCGCAATTCTCCAAAGGATGCCCCTCTTATCTTGTGGCTGAATGGCGGTCCAGGCTGTACTTCCGCTGGTGGACTTCTGTTCGAGCTCGGTCCTTGCAGTGTTACCGATGGCGGTCACAATACGACGTTCAATCCCTATAGCTGGAATACGCATGCGAATATCATCTTCCTTGATCAGCCGGTCAACGTTGGCTTCTCTTATTCCGAGGATGGCAACAACGTATATACCAGCCACCTCGCTGGAAAGGATGTCTATGCATTTTTGGAGCTTTTCCTGAACCGGTTCCCCGAATACTCGAAGCAGCCCTTCCACCTCGCTGCAGAGAGTTATGGTGGTACTTACGCACCCCATATAGCATCTGTCATACACAAACAGAACCAGAAGGTCTCCCTGACGTCGAGTCTCGTCAGGATTAACCTGGCGTCGGTCATCATCGGGAATGGGTTAACGGATGCGTACATCCAGTTTGCATCGATACCCGATTATCTCTGTGAAGGTCCTTATCCTATTTACGACAATCCAGATGGGCCAGGATGCACTGCCCTCAGGGCTAAGGTCCCTAAATGCCAGAGACTCATCAAGGCTTGCCGTACCTCCAAGTCTCACTCAGCCTGTGGCATGGCAGAAGATTATTGTGACTCTGAGTTTTATTTTCCCCTTCTGTGTGAGTGGAACCGGAGCGAGACATGCAACAGCATATTCAAGCTAATATCCTGACAGCATCCGTTATGAACCCGTACGATGCTCGTCGTACTTGCGACCGTGAAGAGAATGGACCGCGTTGTTACAAGCAAATCGGCTGGATTGAAAAGTACATGAATAATCCAATGGTCAAGGCGGCCATTGGGGCTGCCCCTCAACTCCAATTTTCTCTTTGCAACAGTGACGTCGAACACGGATTTTTAGCGCGAGGTGATTTCATCGAAGACATACCTGCGTTATTACCTGAGTTGGTTAATGATGGTGTCCGATTGCTTATTTATGCTGGTGTTGCTGGTGAGTTCTACGCATATCAATCGGATAATTTATAATGCGAAGTATCTGCTATGCCATCAGACATGGTCTGCGACTACATTGTGCGTAAAATTCTGTTGGGCGGGGGGGTATTTCGTTCAAATTTTGGTTAGGGAAATGAACGTTGGCTGGAAGTTCTCCCGACCAAGTTCCTTGACGAATTCCTAGATGCGCCGACAGAAATATGGGTCACTGCTCAGTCGAAGAAACCTGCGGGTACTGTGCGGAGGGCGGGTGGCGATGGTGCTCGCGCTAGCAATATCGCATTCGTAGCTGTTCACGAAGCTGGGTCAGTTCTCTGCACCTCATATATTGATTCACATATTGATCCTAATCCCCAGGCACATGGTTCCTCATGATCAGCCTGAAGCAGCTTTGGTATGTGTATCCTCATTTTAGGGTGTGTCTGGACTCATCGTCTTCACAGGATTTGATTACGAGATGGATCTTTGACCTTCCTTTGATGACTGATGGTTCAGTGTATCTCTAGTCCCGTACAAAGTCGGGAAGCCCATGGTTGAAGTTCATCTATTCATGCAACCCGCTCCAGCGCTCTATATTGTATAATGCAGAGCTGCTGTATCTAGAGGCTGTGAGTTTTGAGATGCATAAGCCATGCTACTATCAAAGAGTTCTCCTTGCTGCACTCCCGCATTGAAATATTGTCACTCGTTCGTGTATCCATTTTCACCGGGCCCAGGTTCCTGTCGAACGCAACATATATCCTCACTCCAAATTGTATGCCGTATTATCTTCCCAAAGAGTAGCAAGCCCAGGCAGTGCATTCGAGCGAGTACGCGCTGCTTGTTACCCCTCGCCATATGACAGGCTATTCCAACCATCAATGATACTGTGCACTGACCTAACAACCTCGATCATACATGATGGGATATAGGAGACTTTAGTACTTTGTCACCATACTCGAGTCGAAGCCGCCCTGCAATCCGGAACGACAGTGCCACCAAGGTCTTGAGATGCAAACCAGCCGCCATACTACTAAGATCCATCGTACATTACATAGCATGGTAATAATTAGCTAGTAATCTCTCGTAATTTTGCCGAATAGTAATCCCGCTCTGATTGGCTGAGAACATTGCCGACCTCGTTCCACTTCACTTCGTTCAAGTTCGATGATTCGAAGTCACTGGCACCGAACTGCCACGAAGTTCGGTTCGCCTCACCTCACCTCTGCGTAGTGTTGCCGCGAACCGGACCAAACCTGACCGGACTCAAAAGTTCGTTTGACTTCGTTTTTCCGAACTCAAACGAACTGAGGACAAACGAAGTCGGCTGTTGAGCTCAACCAATCACAGCTTAGACGGTTTCGCGTAGGGATTCTATGCAAATGCTGACCTGATTAACAATATTGTAGTGCTAGTAACCCAATTCGTTTTAGTTTGTATGTCAACTCATTGTGGTTAGTTTTACCGAACTCCACCGAACTCCATCACTTTCGAACCGGATTCGAACTCACTTCGAATTTAGTCCGGTTCGGCGGCAACACTACCTCTGCGGCAACACTAGCCTATCAGCAAAACCGTCCAATTACACTACACGCTTGCTGAGTTTTTGAATACCCAGGAAGCCCTCTGATTGGATGGGAACGAGGTTTACGACAAAACTTACCCAAACGGGAAACATTGGATGTACTTTGGATCGGCTACGTCCTGCTGATTAGTAGGTTTTTATTTTATTTTAATTAATTTGAAATCTTCTTGAAGAGGCGGCGAGGCGGATCGAATGTAGCAGCATTCCCACAGCGGAAATTCTAAATCTCAAAGGGTCCATCATGATTATATAATCTAGTTGTTTGTTCACAGAGTTGGGGGACAATATTAATGAGAACGCCCCTCAAGCACAAGAGTGTCCGTGAGTACTCACACTCGATGCAGCTACAGTTGTTTCCCCATCTGCCAATTTGACTGATTCCTACAGCAGCCGAGTAATGAGTGACTAATATTGTGGACACATGATGGATTTGATGTATGAGTCCAGTAAACCCATCATGTGAACCGCTCTATGGCACCCGAGATAGCTCCATGACAGTGCTGCTGGGAATCCTGCCATTGTCTTTGTTGGACCCCGCTGGTACGAGACTACTACCTTTTTTTCAAATAAAGTACATTCATGGTCACCTAGACCTCATGTCGCACTAAATTATCGTATTCTCAGTACGCTTGGGGCCCCTGTGGTTCCGCTGCTCCTCTGGTATGCGAATGCCCCGCTAGCCAGGGTTGTAAGACCCTCCAGCGGTCCACTCCGTTCGACCTGTGGGTGTTTCAAATTTATTTCGGGCCTCGCTGTCGTACTCCGTTCAATCGGAGTGTTTCCTCAGAAAAGTGCCGACCGAATATGTCATACTCAACCGTACTCAATCCTGATGACCCGGACGGTTCACTACTCGGAACCTTGCCAGGCGTGGTTGTATAAAAGTCAGCATTCCGATCTGATGAATCGAGGAGGCCTTGCTCTTTCTTCTACCTTCCAACCACCAGAACGATCCCGTACACAGCACTTCAGTGTTGCGATGACTATCAGCACGGTCATACACCCTCTCAGTTCGTTGTCTCCTGAACACAAAATACTCTTGCGGGAAGACGTCGATAGCCGTTTGCGGAACATAATATCCGCGAATATCACCACCCGCTTTGCTACCTTGTCTTCTTCCCTTGCAGATTTCTGCCTAGCTGTCACAAACAAAGATGCCAAAAATGATGCAACCGTGCTGGATGACTTCCGTCACCTAGTCCCTCCTACAGATTACGAGTCCTATCGCCCCTTTATAGCGAAATTCACGGAACGTCCTTGCAAACTGTCCGAGGTTGAAAACCTGCTCGCTCCAGGGCTTCCCGATTTTTTATGCGACTCCAGCTCCACCGCTGGCAGGGAACCAAAGGTCTTCCCGAAATACCGTCAATCTTTACGCCATCAATCAATTAAAGACATTTCGGGCAAGGTCGCGGATATCTATACCATCGGTTACAGAGACGTGCTTCAGGTTGTAACCGACTCTGGTGAGGCAGTGCATACTGTTATTTTGTCTTTTTCCTCGACCGCACGCTGGCGCACAACCATGAACTGGTCCATCGAAACAGATGACACCCGCATGGGGACCATTGGTATGTGTCTAGTCTAGTCGCGTTCAATGAATGGTCACGTATGAATTATTTTTCTAGTTCCTGGGAATGTTGCTCCATGGGCTACTGGCCTCATCACACATCATCGGCCCTTCCTGTTTATTCATGCGCTCTTTGCACTTGCGGATCCATACGTCGATCAATTCCGTATCTTATATCTACCCACTTTCATGGACATTCTGCATTATATACAAGCAGAGTGGGATGCACTCTTGTCCAGCATCCGCGATGGAACCATTCCAGATATCGAGCACATTGATCATGTTCGGGCTCACCTGCAGGTGAGTACTGGCTGTTTTTCAATCAACGACTGAATCTCAAGATAGTAGGGTCACATGCATGCAGATCCGAAGCGTGCGGAAGAGCTTCGGCACATAGGCCCTCCCCTCTCTTGCTCTGGATGGGCCCAACTTGTTTGGCCAAGGCTAACGACGCTTGTGTGCATCTGCAGTGGCGCATTTGCCGTTGCACTGCCCAATGTAAGAAGTTGTTCATTCTCTTCGATCGTGCAATATCCTCATTCTCATCAGGCAAGAATGGTACTTGGGCCCAATATTACCATCCATAACTTTGGATATGGATGTACTGAAGGCCTCCGAGGCAAAGCTATTAACTTTGGAGACTCTGGAGACTTCGTCTTGGAAACCGAGGACATCGTCGAGTTCCTCGATGTTACAGAGAAGCAGACGGTCGATAACATTGTCCAGGCAGTGTGTATTCTCTCCACACTTCGGATGTATCCCTTTCCATGCTAGCTTCCCATCAATTTCCTTTACTTTGCTAGTCATGCGACTCACAATCCACAACTAATTCATTTCACAGTGGGATGTCCGGCCGGGAACACTGTACCTGCCCGTATACACATCCCGGGATGGTCTATGGAGGTACCTCATAGACGATATCATTCAAGCAGTTGGGTTTCACCCGCGCAACGGATTGCCGGTGTTCAAGTTCTTCGCACGAAAGAAGTAAGCAAATTGGATACAAAAACTCTTTGCTGGACTCTAATTAATTCGTATACAGCTTGTCAATCCGACTCCCCGTTTGTGAGATTACGGAGACAGATCTTTTGGATTTGATACGAGCGCTTAACGTGAATGGGACCATGACAGTGCAGGAGTTCACGACAGTCTTGGATGACCGTGATTCTCCAGAGACGGTTGGCCTTTTCTTGGAAATCACTGAGGATGTCATTGGTACAGTGGTAGCGATTGTCTGTGATTGCATACGCAATACTGATGTGATCTAGGTTCCAATGTCCAGCTCATCAAACAGAACGCCCTTGAAGCATTCATAGCGATGCATACCGACCATCAGGAGTTAATAGACATGGGCCAATTGCGTCCACCAACAGTCCGTATCGTCAAACCAGGGACATTCATGGAGTACAGGCGGTGGAAGGTTGATAACATAGGAGTCGGCATCCAACAGGTTAAAGTCCCTGTTGTGATGCGGGACTTGAAAGCACTCAAGTGGGTGGCAGAGAGAGTTGTGATGGAGCTGTGACTCGTATCATGTTTGGTGGCGGCTTGATGTGTACCATGAAGGCACAAGTGTGAGGTGATTGAAGGTTAAATTTCCAGTTTGTGATCTGTGCTTCTGTCTTGAGTCTCTTGTAATTTGTTAAGGTATTGGGTGGCGGCTATTGGTGCGAGGAACAAGTCATGCAAACTCAGACAGAGAGTGAGGTGGGCGTCGAGGACCAAGTAGCCTTCAAACTCCGGACCCAGAGCGTTCTACATAGTCCTAGTCTCCCTAAGTATTCGTCATTGGTGCGTCTGCCTCAATTGATTCCTCTGCCGAACGCGTGGATGTATGCCACAGATGCTTAAACTATGCTACTGGGATGTAAGCAATCTGTAATGAAGCAGGAATATCTTAAAGTACCTCTATCTCCGACCCAAGCCACTCAGGCCCCACGCCAACGACGTCTGCACAAACCACAAACTTCCCATCACAGCTAGGAAGAGATTCCGCAGTGTTATCTTACTGATAGGAAGCCACCAGGCTACATTCTCATTTTTAATTCCAGCAATGGCGAGCATGCGTTTCGTGAATCCGATAACCTCGAGTGCACGCGATCGTCGTTCTGCCACAAACGAGGCAAGAATGATATCCGCGTCGGAGAGCGGTCCAGTTTCAGCGGCTGTCATATGCTTCGTGAGGGCTTCACCAAGAAAGATGGCATCTCGCAGACCAAGGTTCATGCCCTGTCCTCCGGCGGGTGAATGGATGTGAGCAGCATCGCCCACAAGGAGAATAGCAGCTCCTTGGGCATCTGTCGAGTCACCAGGAGGAAGGCGGATAAAGAAAGTCTCGGCAATGGCGGAGTGAGTTCGGAAGCGAGAGTACCAGATGATGTCTTTTATGTGAACTGATTTACCACTGGGATTGACAGAGGGATCAGATGAGAGCTCGATAGGACCATATCTGTCGACAAGACTCTGCATATACTCCTTTGAAGGTGAACGTGGAATATAGTGACACCGAAGCCTAATCTGAAAATCCTTCCTTTTACGGTTCGCTCCATCGTCGTGGCGAGGTAATCATTGAATGTGAACGGAAGAGAAACGCAGACGAAGAAATTCTCCGGACACATTATTCCTCTGGTCGCGAATTCATCCACGATTTCATCGTCAAAAGTAACATCGACTTGTGCTCTCTGCGAAAATGCAGCACTATTGTTTCCACTTGTAGGGTCCATGAAATTGATACCGGCAATGGTACGAATCTAAACGATATACAATGAACATGACAAGCGATCGTGCGGAGACAGCACCGACATACCATTGAACGTGCACCGTCTGCGGCGATGATATATTTCGCTGTGATGACTTGGCCGTCTTCAAAAGTAATATCTGCAAGCTTGGTATCGTTTGAGTTCGGTTTCATACCCACGACTCTGTGAGGGCGATGTATGGCGACTCCAAGGCTGGTAAGCTTCTCTCCGAGGATTTGCTCTGTAAGAACCTGAGGTATAATAAGGCCATAGGGATGCCTCGTGTATGGCTTTAAGCGAGCAAATGGAATCTGAGCGATCATGGCGGTGCGAGTAGCTTGTGTGAAGTATGTCAACTTGGAACCCTTGGAGACAAGTTCGTCGCCACAACCAATCGTGTCCAACGCCTGTGTGAAGCCCATTTCAGAGCGGGCAATTCACGATAGAGTACTTACCTCTATTGTAGCAGCATGTACAAGAACGGCACGGGAGCTGTTCTCCCCTTGAGTTACAGCATCCACGATGATGAAATCCCGAAACCCATGGTGGATGAGGGACAAGGCAGCAGCCAGACCAGTCGGACCAGCTCCAACGATCAACGTACAGGTGCTCGAGGGGAGGGACATGCCTGAGTTAACTGTAGCAAAAGAACGTTGGGCTATATATCCCATTATGTTATACCTGTACTTGACAATAGATCCAAATCACATGAGGCCGCGGAAATACACCATCGAGACGGGGCGTGTGCGTGCACAGAAATTCATAGCATTCGTTGGGCGTCAGGCGGTATGCCCCCTGCTTCATGACATTGAAACATGTCTGTGCCACTCGTCGGATACCCTCAGCGGTATGGCAAGAGAGGATCCACACTGGCTAGTACCAGTGTGACGGGGACGAGAAAATCGCTGGCGTGCTCCCGAAAGGGACATTCTCGCCCAGCTGGCCTGTGGGAACAGCCTCGAGCGCTGTTGGCTTCGCTGACAAAGAAGCCTCCTTGTCCCCACCCGCCTTCACCCAGTTTTTCAGACCATCCTTGCGTCGGGTCGCTGCCAGCTCACACGCTTCGGCCTACTCCCCTCGTATGTGGTAGACGGTAGTTCACCTAAACAGCCCGGGAAGGGCGGCGGTCGGGGTAGCGGTTAAGCCCCCTGACGAGGGCTTTCGCAGGCTCGAAACCGCACGCCCAAACCCGCCCCTTTACTTGTCCCTGTGTGTACTGTACGCGGCCCCGATCTTAGGAGAGGGGCGTCCGACGGACACGACAAACAGATGTGATCGCCCGGGATACCTCTCTTCGCACACAGACTATACACTACCCCCCTTTGGGGGGTAGTCTGGGCAACTAATGCAGCACCTCATTAGACCAAGCTACACTTCCAAACCGAATCCGAGCTCACTTCGACTTCAATCATCGAATTCGTTCGGCGGCGACATTACAGTCCTGGCTCACCACCACCAGCAATTTTCTCGCACTGAGTAGCCTCCGTTAATTTTCAAATTCCGGTACGATCAGACTTAACGCCCCTCAACAATCGTCAATCGACCGACTAAGTCGCTCGGGTACAGAAGGGGTCCTATAGTGATGTGCACGAATAAAGGTAAGCAATAAAACCATTTTTACTGGTCAGTTGCGCGACCATCGAGCATCACCTACGAAACTGAATAGGCACAAGCAATCAAGTCATAACTTCAACGAATATACAAGGGATGCTTCAATCACAATCATGCGTGTTATTGCGTCGTGTCACGCGAATGACGTGTCCCAGTAGCACGCATCATTGTTTCTCCATGCGATGCACAACTCTGCAAGCGCTCGGGCATCGCTGAGCCACTGATCAGCGACCACGCAGCAGTCAGAATGTTGACGACTACAACCAGTGGAGCCAGTGGGACAGTGATGATGACAGCGTAGCAGCCAGAGCTGCCACAGCAATGAACGATGTCAAGCCGGCGGGATGACAATGATGACAACACGGCAGCCAGAGCTGCTGCAACAACAGGCGGCAACGAGTGGAACGGACGAGGTATTTAGATTGTATAGATAAACGTCCGAGGTCTCCGATTGCAAATGCATTAGGCGATTGGCCGAAAGCGACCGAAAAACAAGGGAGCATCTTTCCTGCATTGTGGATCGTGCTGCGAATGATTTTTCGACGTTGAGTCTGCGGGGAGAGGGAGGCATGAAACCTGCTTGCGACGTCATTGATAAGGTGTTCGGACTTTTTGGCTAGACAGAGGTGAAAATTAGCCGATATGTAGTAGGTACATAGCCAGTGTGACGGAATGCAGTGCGTCACCGTAGTCCATTCAGGAAGAACTGGCCAAGAAACTCTGTAAGAGGTAGACTGGGAATATATGCAAGTACTTTCTACATGCGGCAGGGGACAAAGAAACAAGAAAGGGTAAGTAAAATCCGAGGCGTTAAGATTCGTAATTCGTTACAGTAACAGGGCACTACAAACTCCTTTCCTGACTGCGCTAGGGGTGTGCAATCGTCAGATCGCAAGATGGCATCTACGCCCAGGGAAGTCAACGTCAGTTCAGACAGGATGCACCGCTCGGATTCTACGCCCAACGACCGATACATAAATGACCATGAAGCGTTCACCCCATCAAACAGCATGTCCACCACTATGCCTGATTCCCTCTCCACCGTGTCTCAGAGCTCACCATTTTTCCAGAAAGAAAAGCCATCCTCGTTTGAACGCCCCACCCTTGGTCGTGTTGTTCTCCTCGGTGAGCTGTTCGACGAGCGCAGCAACAAGTTCCTCGGCGCGCGACTTTATAAAGACGAGGCAATCAAGGACAAGGTTATTATTACCGATGCCGGGCACACAGACTTCACCTTGTCACAGTCCAACTCCGTCAAGGATAAATCCAACATCCTAGATATCGACGCCAGCCTCTCTCTCGATGTCCTTAGTGGCCTCGTCCCCGTCAGGGGCTTGGGGTCGTATCTGACCACTCCCAAAACCAACAGTCAAGAACGATCTTGGGCGATGGCGCTCAGGATGCGGACAGAGGAACACCGTCTGCTATTTGCTGAATTGCCAGATAGCACGGTTGTTGAAGAAGGAAAAGATTATATTCCTGCTGCGACTCATTTCGTTTCTGCGATCGTTTACGGAGGAAACCTCATCATCAACCTGACAGAAAGAGCTAGCGGCCCGACCCAGGAGGATAATATAAGGGGGGCGAAACTTCGACTTGAGCTTGACCAGCTGAAAGCTGCAGTCTCTCTCGAAAGAGGTGCCGCAGCTGATGTCAAAAGCAAGTTTAAAAGCCTGGATAACAGGTTTCATGTAGTGGTAAGAAGGTCCACCTGAACTTATCGATCTAGTACAGTCTGAAAACACTGCTTACAGATGTACGGGGATATTTTCCTCCACAAGACTCCATCGAGTCCAACGGATATACTTGATATCCTTCCCCACGCAGTCGACCTTATCCACGGAAATCCACGTGGAGCGCCGGAAGCCGGGGCCAACAACAATGTGGCGTACAGGGTTAAAGGCGTCCCGATCTCTGTTACTCTCCAGCCAATTCCTGCAGAACTGCGTGCTCAGAACGATTTTGAAGTCTTTCGGCTGAAGCCGTGGTTTGTTGAGGAAGCCCTATCAATATTTGGCAAACTTGATGACCTTCGTGATCGCTTCACCGCCCTTATGAGTGATACGACGGTACATAGAGGGCTCATCCCCAAACTTGCGGACCGTGTGCAGGCCTCCTTTGATGCCTTTGACGAAGAATACCGTCGTCATCTGCGACTACTTGGTCAATTTCGCAAGGATATCCAACATGGTGATCATAAGAAGTCAGAGGTGAACGACTTCGAAATATACAGTTATCCGAAGGTGAGCACATGATCTTCGACATCACCGGAGCCTCAGGGTCTAATCGTTGTCCTTGATTAGGCCAAGAAACTGCTCAGTAGTCACACAACAGTGACAGACACGACCAACCTCCTCATACACGAGTTTCCCCTCGTCTGTCTGGAAAAGTCCTTTAAACGCTTCCAGAACTTCGTCTATGATATTAGCCGTGCACCTAGTGGGCTGGAGGACCAGCACGGGAATCAACTCCCGTCAAAGCTGAGTAAGATTGATGACGTAGTATGCAGAGTTCCCCGTCACCAGTCCATCATACCTCTATTCGTCATGACCCCTTCACTGGATCATCATGACGCCAATTATGCTGCTATCCTCTTTCAAGCTTTGCTACGCATCCACAAAACCTTCCACCCACGTTATCTCGTCTACCTTGAAGATACCTCCGATGAGGAGGTATTGCCGCATGCTAAAGCATTCCTCAACTTAGACGGACCTGCCTATTTCCTCGGCAAAGTGAATGTCGATGGAGATGTGATGTGGACTCGCGACGAGGAAGATAACCCACCTGTTCCGGGAGCATTCATGGACTCTTAGATATGGTTTTTTTTCATACACGAATGAATACATCTAATAGACCCACCGAGCTTTTTCTCGACTTGCGCTAAGAATAGATCACCTTGTTTACAAGGTTATCGACGCGCTGAATGGATTCAATATTCACTGTCTAAGTAACGAGCCTGATTATGACACTGCGTTCGCTACACGTGCGTCTTCGTCAATAGGGCGACCGCGATGAGAACGGGAAGAGACCCAGCTCGACGTGCCTCCAATTTCACAGGTCGGATTTTATTTGATCATTGACTGAGGGCCGATGATTGCATATGGCAGACGTGTTGGTGGTGGTACTAGTTATGGTTGGCGTTGACGGTCGTGGGGTCATTGCGTTGGTGGTGGTCGCGTTGGCAGTGGTGGTGGTGATACGGTTAGTGTTGGCGTCGTCATCTGGTGCTCGTTCGCATTGCGTGCCCAGCCGATCGCGCAGCCGTGCCATTAATGGTCCTCTCGTTGTACGCGTTCTCCACAGCTACCCAAATCTTCTGTACTGTATACACCTACCTGGGGATAAAAATAGCGTTGATATCGAAAAATGCCTGCACTTTTACCCGCACGTACCATCTACAGACACGTTAGCAATGCATGCCTCGTACACAAAAAGCACAGTCGATACATTCACAAGGCGCACTGTAGCCGAATGCCATATGCCAGATCTGGTCTTATTGGCCCAGCTAGTGACTCAGTTGATGAAGGGGATGCAGTGTGAGGGAACGATACCGCGGAAGTTCAAAGTACTCGACGACGACAGCAAGGAAATTGGCGGTGATACAGGCTTGGTGATCAAGGGGGGGGAAGGGAAATTTTGGGAATACATCTCCGAAAGAATATATGTGAAAAAATAAAAGCACGAACCATTATGCAAGGTTATCCTTTCGCTGCAGAAGAGATGATAACAAGAAACAGGTTGGAGTCAATATGAATGCTTTTCAGTGCTCTTCGCCTTCTTCGCCCTCTTCATACTCATATCCCTCATCCTCATCCTCCCCCACTTCCTCGGAAACTGCGGATCGCCTTTCCGAAACAGACCCTGCACGCGATCTCGAAGACCGCTGCAAAGACCGGTCCCTCGATTGCACCGTCACTTGCTGGCGCATCTGCTGCTCATGCATTTCTTGCGGAGTCAGGGGATAGCTGTGCGTGCACTTGAGCTCGAACGTGGCAGGAAGCACGTCCCCGCAGTGTCCAGCCACGAACTGCTCGTTGACCACCAGTCCACCGAACCTTGTCTCATGGCCAAGCCAGTCGAGCCTCTTGAGCGGCTCGCCAAGCCCGCCTCCGGGTACGTTCGGATCTGTAGAACGGTTGTGCTGATATGCTGTCCATATATCTCGTCTTTTGGATCGATTGACGGTCTCATACTCCTTCTTGGCAACGTCTCCGTTCAAGTACGCGGCTATTCCTTCCAGGATTTCACCGCAAGTGACACCGATCGCCTTATCTTGCGCGCGGATGTGGATCATCCACGGGAACGTGCGGGAGATGACTCTGACGTAGGTCAGCCGGGGGTGTGTCGCTGGAGATTTGCGGCCCTTAATCCACGAGCGTCGGCTCTCGGTCGTACGGTAGCAGTTGCTCGTGTGGAAGAGCATGTTCCATCGGAGATAATCTTCCTGCGTATCCGTTGGTGGCGCGAGCAGCGGGTTAACTTTGACCGTTGCACCGACCACCCTGGCGAGGAATGGCTCGAGCACAGGCCCATCTAGAGGATGGGAGATAGTGCCTCGTCAGAACCCGGAGGAAAGGGGAACATGCAGAGACATACAATGCGGACCCTCTGCAAAAGGATCAATACGGTCAACATTGCTCGTCCACCTGATATTTGCGCGTGTCGAATCTCCCGCTGGTACAGTCGGGGGAGGAGGATTGGTCGGGGGCATCCAAGGCGTGGCGGCGGGAAACGCGTACGGTGTCATTCCAGGAGGGGCCATCGGCATTGCCCACGGCGTAGCAGCAGGTGTTGCATACCCCATAGGCGGACCCCAACCCCCCAACCCCGGCGGACCGCCTGGGAGTGGCTGCTGGAATGTATTGTAGGCTGTCGCGGCCGGGTGTGGCGGAGGCGGGGGCGGGTGAGGGGGCCATGCCTGTGGAGGTGGCGCACCCGCAGGAGGAGCCCACGGCGTACCATGGACAGCCGGATAACCGCTATAGTCAGCAGATACACCATGACTTGCAGGTGCCGGGTTTGCATAAACGTTCGGAAGAGCAGTGGGTGCAGGGTAGTATGAACCGGGGGGGTCTACTCGTGGCTGCATGGCAGGGGTATTATGCATACTTGGCATAGTCGGGATGAAAGGAGTGGTATTGTATGGCGTGGAGGGGTAGTACGGGTAGTGAGCAGGCGTGCGTGGTTGGTGAGCCCATACAGGAGGAGCCAGCTCTTGGTGGTTCGGAGGTGGCACTGTTGGCGGGTGCACACTCTCGGGGGAGGGGAGGGGAGGAATGAACGGGGTATTATTCCCCTCAGGAGGATCATATAACATGTTTGCGCGAGTTCCCGGTGTACAGTGGTATACCTTAGATCAGTGTACTGCAAATCTGTATGGGGTTACCTGTGCATCCAATTCATTCGCGAAAAGTCGGAAATGACACCCACATCAATACAGAAAGGGCTGCGTAGTGACACAGGTGGATGACTCGGCGACAGGTCGGAATCGGAAGTCGTCTATACCGCAGTCGGGCTCTACCCAACGACAGAGACACTGGAGAAGCGGTGTGAGGTACAATCAAGCGCACGACAGGGAGGCGCCATACATTGAAGGAAGACGAAAGATTTTTGAGATATCGGTGCTAAAGCCGGAATGCTCCTTGAGATGCTTGGACTTGATCTGTCGAGTCAAAAACACTCACCGACTCGTGCAAGAGCCACAGGTATACAAGAAAAAAACTGCGCACGGACACCCGAGTCACAAAGGAAGAGACAAGGGGCCGGCAAATGTAACGTTAGAGGGAGAGAGAGATGTCGCGATGACGAGCACTGCCCAGTCATTGTAAGGTCCGATTAGATAATGCTGTGTGGCTGTGTTGGCAGAGAACGTTCTCGTCGAACCCGAAATATATTTCTCAGCTGCGGTGCGTGGAATTCTCTGGATATTCAGAGCCTTCTGATTCGAAAATCGTGTGCATCTTGGGTTAAGAGGGGCCAAAGTACTGCCCACGGTGGGTGAAACCTCCTCACTAACAGCGGCCCAGTGTAGAAACCTACAAACTACCACGAGGGTACCTGAGCCTGACTGGGCCCAATTCCCTGCAAGGATAGACAGCTCATGACAAAGGGGCTTCTAAATCAAACGCCATTCGCTGGAGCTTGTAGGGTGGTCTATTACAAAGATAGAAAGATATATAAAAAGCACAAGACACTTGCAGGGCAGTACAGACGACGATGTGGGGATATGATAGACGATAGAGGAAGATACAATGCAAGATCCGACCGAAGAGGGAAAAATCAAGAAATTGGAAATCATAAAGGAAGATTGATCAGGAAGCCAAGGTCATCACGAAGATGTTCGGTGCTTTGAATCCGAGGCGAGAGGCCGCATAAGTGTCTTTCTTGGTCAGTCCGTCGAAGAAGGTCTTGTCTCGCAGCCAGTCTGCAGCGCCGGTGTCAACCTTATCCGTGTCGCAGCCTTCTTGGAAAGACGACACTCACCAACTCGCTTGTACCGATTCGGTGGCGCAGGTGTGTAGTTGTACATCCCCCAACCATTGCCCTGGGCCTGCCCAGCATTGTTAGTCGCGACCCGCTTAACCTGTTCCTGTAGTCGTGGCGGGAGGGAATTGAACTCCTGCTCGGTGATGTAGTTTTCGGTATAACTACATAGTTCCGCGGGATCAAGTTCGAAATCAAATTGATGTACCGGACGACAGCTAAAACAACGCACTCTTTCCATATTGTACTGCAGACATCGCTCAGGGTGACCCCACGGTCATTGTGGATGATGGTGCACCACGGGCTGAGCTCGGTGATGACGATGAGGTCTGTGACGCGAGGTAGTGTGGCGGGTTGGTCTTTTTGTGTGAAGGGGAGATCGCGGTCTCTGGCCTCTGGATTAAAGCCACCCGTTGAACCTATAGCACATTAGTATCACCGCATCACCTCACAGGAAGGGAGAGATGGAGGGGACCTGTTACAAGGTTGAATAACAAGTGGAAGCCGGGGTTTGCCCCTTGAAGGATGGGGTGGAGCTGCAGCTCGGTATTGAGCAGGTAGAGGTCCGTCTGCGACAGAACAGGTCCATCTGTGTGCACAGATATGTGAGTGAACGAGCATGGTGGACTTTGGTTCACAGAACTCACAGCTCGTCCCCGACGCCCATTTGTTAACGGTCGAGTCGCCCATGATTCCTCTATGCGGGACTCGATAACAGATCGGGGACCAAAATGAGGCAGGAAAGCAGTCAGTGGGGGCAGAGAAGGAAGAGCCAGTTGCACAGGCGAGCTCGATAAACAAGAGGGAAGAGTTCAAGCCCTTATTTATGTAAGACGAACGGGATGGCTGATCGGGGTGGCTGTGTGCACGGAGGCGGTACCTTAGATTAGATCATACCTTGTCCACTACTACCAGTGACTCGCACAACACTTTACTCCTATCATCAGCCTGACGATGGCACCCAAGAGCACGAACGCAAAGAAAGAGTCCGGTAGGGCAAAGAAGGCAGAAAACGAGGCTAAGAAACAGCAGGTTGCTGCCGCTGATAAGGTCCTCTCACAGCCTTTTGTGCAGTGTTGCACGTAACTCACACACTCGCAGGAACGTAAGGATGCAGAGGTGTGGGCTGAAGGAGCAAAGAACAAAGGAAAAGAGGACAAGGAGGAAAAACGCCGCGCCGAGCTCGCGCGCAAAGCAGAGAACGCACGGCTACTTGCAGAAGAGGAGAAATCGCTTCCAGCCAAGGCAAAGCCTGCGCCCAAAGCCGGAACGAAGAAAGCTGCCAAGGACGTCAAGCCAGCAGGGCCCGGCGCCATCGCTTCTGGCAGTGGCCCAGGTGATGAGACGAGCGATCGGGCTGTAGAGAATGTGGAGAGTTATGCAGCAACGGGCATCGATAATGCACTTGATTTACTGGAGGTCGTGACTGCCAAGATGGATAAGGCTAGTGTTGGCCAGCAGGCCGCTGGCATAGAGAAGCACCCAGAGGTTTGTTTCCTCACTATTACAGCTCTTGGTAACAATCCTGATCGGAGCGTTTACAGCGAAGGTTCAAGGTACTAATTTTCATCAGACCTGCGTCAGATTCATCACTCATCACACACCCTCTACGTCCACAGGGAGCGTTTGAGGCGTACAAAGAGAGGGAGTTACCGAAACTCAAAGTTGATGTGCGTGTGTCTGCGGTGCACTGGCTGCATCTCATAACTGACAACGTGTTCGAAGCATCCTGGTTTGCGGCTGCAGCAGTATCATGTGAGTAACGACATGACACCGGTTGTATCCGAGCCCATCAAAACTAATGGCTAACACACTTGATACCGTGCAGGAGATCCTGTATAAGCAGTTCCAGAAATCGCCCGAAAATCCGTGCGTTCTGGACTACACAGCCGCACTTGTAGGCTAATCCTTTGGCTTCATGGCAGATTCAATCAAGTGACTGTTGCCTACGATGCAAGCAAAGACGAGAAGCATCAGGCTCTCAAGGACAAGCAGGAGGCAGTACAGAAGCGACTCCAGGCCTGATACGAAGTTGCCTTCCGTGCTTATCAGAAGTGTAAGTGATGCATAGATCGAGTGGCAGGACATGGGACTTGTGCGTGTTGTGCACCGGGCCGTGTATGATGCCATACTTCCTAGGAGTAGTTTGTAGGATGTGCTTATTAGAGATCGGATCATGGGCTGTCCACGGAACTTCTGCACATATGTAGTTGGCAATACACAGATCGGAGAAGCAGTGAACATGTCCAATTTTCTAGATAGAACAACACACCTGCGGGTGCGACACTTGGCGCTCAACCTGTGTCTCATTGTTACGTAATACGATGCTGCCACTGGCGTATATTTGATCCCTTGTTGCGATCGTTCGTTTCCCTCCAACTTGCACATACGCGCCAGCATGCTACGACTGCCACAAGTGTCTATCTTCCCCCCAATGATGCAGCCTCAGACGCCTTCACCGGGCGCCGAGCCCACCAACGCACTTGTCATCACACAAGTGCCTGCCAACTTTTTTCAGCCCATCATCCTGCAAGCCCTCCGCGACTTTTTTGCCGTGTACGGCGAGATAACGCACTGGGTGCCTATCTCGTGCTTTGCACGTATTCTTTTGGTTTACAATGACGTGGGGCCTGTCGAGCAAGCTAAGGCGAACAGCGATCCATTGGTTATTCAGCCAGACCATGGGTGTGTCTTATCTTCTCTGTCGATCGACATACGTCCGCTTAACGCCCATTTATGCAGGATGCCAACGGTCCTGAGAGTTTATCGTGCTGAACCACAGCGCCCTCTCAGTCCCTCATCCCAAATACCCGACGATCAGTACCTGAAGCCACCACCGCTCGAGAAGAACTTCCTCATTTCACCGCCCGGATCGCCACCAGTTGGATGGGAGCCGATACGGGAAGAACCGCCGAATGCAGTAACGCTCGCAGAGGATCTCGTCGTCGCGCTGAACAAGCTCAAATGCCGAGAGAAGCACGGAAACAGGGAGGTGTTGCTCGAGCCCGAAGATGGTATCGGTGTGGGCGTGTATGTCGAGGACTGTGATAGCGCGGAGGAGAGCGACGGGGAAGATGACAGTGACATGGACTGGGACTACGGCACGCCTAATCCGTTGCGGTTGCGGTGGAAGCCAGTGCCTACAGCTATGCCGCCGGTGCCCGTCACGCTGCGGTATTAGGATGATCCATACGGTGAGTATCGCAGCCCCCCTTTCGCACGTTTGGGATGAAACCATCAGACCTGTTCCAAGTTCATAACTGCGGAAAACCACGATTGCCTTTTTATTTTTCTGATGCGATTGTTGTATTTTTGTTGCCGAGGGTCAAATTGCTAACTCGGTTTCGTTGTCTAGGGCTTGCCCCATGTCCACACATTATGCTATTACTACAGCGTTGCATTTCTGTATCACCATAGGAGATCACTTTTACTATATTGCATTTGGATCGTATGTATCAATGAAATGGATGATCAAACAATTGAATCTGCGTGCACAGCCACAACGGGCGTTAGTTCCGAAAAAGGAAATCTATTGTGTTGTGTGTCTTCATTGTTCTTGTTCTTATTCTCGGGAACAACAAAAGGGATGCAGTCGGGCAACGACGCCAACGGGGCTTTCTGCTCTTTCTCTCTCCTCCTTACCATCCTTTGCATTTACCATCCCTTTCCCGCTCGACACCATGTTGGCGAGCGTGCTTGCTGCTTCTCTTCTCTTTGGCGCGTCTGTCGGTGAGTAGCCACTGCGATCTGGCGTGTCGGGCGGCGCTCTTACACTCCCTCCAGTCGCGCAGTCTTCAACTGTTGTTTGCGTTGCGGGTCAATGCCTTCAAGGTTTTTCCAACACTACATGTAGGGTTCAGACAGAATGTATTCACCGATATCTCACTGATCATTTATCCACAGTGGGCGCGACCGTCTCCGCGTCTGGTATTTCAACAGATGTACTTTTACTTCCCGGGCAATACACATCATCGACGAACCCTCAGTTACTTCATGACCTGTTGACGTCTTCTTCGGCTACGATGTCCCCGTCGGCAGGATTTGCCAATTCCACTGCGAACACCTCCGTGACGCTGCCGCTTACTGTGCAGTTACAGCCTGGGATCGCAACTTACCCAAAGTCATTCTACTCGGGCCAGGGCTCGTATACGGGTCTTTCTAATGCACAGTCGGGGAATTCCTCGACTTCATTGGGCTCGCCAGGATCTGTGGCACTTTCTGGCAGTGTGTGGGCAGCGGTGTCGGCAGGTACCAACAGTCGGGTCATTCTATGGAACTCGATCCCAGATGTGAGTCAGCTACCGGCCACAGCTTCGGGGTCACTATCGTTGCTCAAAGCGGAGTCGTCCACCTGCTCTCCGCCGTGCTCCGGTAACGGTGTCTGCACGGCATCTGGCACGTGTACGTGTCCGACTGGCTTTTCTGGATCTTCGTGCGAACAGTGTGCGTCGGGTTTCTTTGGACCATCTTGCCAACCCTGTCCGTCTGGCTGTACCTCGTGTGACCAAGGGATTTCTGGAACTGGGCGCTGCCTTTCGACCACTGTCCCGAATCCGCCGTCGAGCTGCAATTGCATTAATGGGCAGTGTGGCTCCAACGGGGACTGTGCTTGTCTGTCGGGTTGGACATCTGCATCGAATGGCACCAAGTGCGCCGCATGCTCAACCGGATTCTTTCTCGATACCACAGGTAACTGTCAAGGTAAGCATCACTCTGTCTCTTCGCGTGCGAACGCGCTGACAGCATAGCAGTTTGCCAACTTGGCTGTGCGCAGTGTGCCGACAGCTCGGGTGACTGCATTACCTGCAAGTCCGGCTTTACGCAGGACGCTAATGATCGAACCAAGTGCGATGCGACTAAGCAAACGACGTCCGGTGGTACGACTTGCCCGGACGGTAGTTTCAGCAACGGCACTGCTTGCCAGCCTTGCGCCTCCGAGTGTCAGACTTGTACGGGAGCAACGTCGAACAACTGCATCATCTGCGCCTCAGGAACCTACTCGTTTAATGGATCCTGTGTGCAGACCAACAGCGGCGGTGTCTGCCAAGGTTCGTCGCTGATCGCCAACAACAATAAACATGAGTGTGATAGTGAGTAAACCACTCGAAGGCGACCTTGTCTATTTCTGACCTGTTTCTTCAGCCTGCGGACCCAAATGTACATCATGTCAAATACCCAACTTTAACGTCGCGTCAACTTCTAACCAAGCCCAATGCACTGGTTGCTTGCCTGGCTATGTCCTTTCTCAAGGAAAATGTGTGCAGAGCTGTCCTACTGGTACTTTTCTCTCTCCCACGGACAACCTCACCTGTACAGGTACGTTCGCCCTTTCTTGGATTGTTACTTCCTGATGCTGAGCGACTATTTGACAGCTTGTTCTTCGTCCTGCAGCACTTGTGCAGGAAGTGCCAATTTCTGCTTGACATGTGCAAACAATATGCTTGCATCGAATGGCCAATGCGTGAGCTCCTGTCCATCCAACACTTTTAGCTCCTCTGGTGCTTGCGTCACGTGCCATCCGGATTGCGCGACATGTTCTGGCGGATCTTTCAACCAATGCACGAGCTGCAGCAAGTCGCTCCCCGTACTCACCAATGGCCGTTGCCTAGCGACCTGCAGCCAGAGCCAGTACTTTGACACGACTACGTCCACATGTCAGTCATGCGACAGCAGCTGCTCGAGTTGCTCAGGGTCGGGTGCGAACAACTGTCTCTCCTGCTCGAGTTCGAGTCAGGTGCTCCGCAGTGGTACTTGCGTTGCTGCCAACTGTACCAGCGGGTCGAGCGTCGTGCCTGGTCTTGGTGCATGTTTGTCGGAACTTGTGCTTGTTCCGTCGTCGACCTCCGCATCCCTGCCGTCCATCAGCGGGTTGTCATCACCTGTGGTTACGACTCACCAGGCACTCCAGTGGTGGGAGATCCTGCTTATGGCGCTGGGCTGTGCGTTCATATTCGTTGTGTTTCTATGGTGCTGGCGTCGGCGCGCACGGAAGCAAAGGGCGAAGGCGACCGCAGCATTTGCTTCCGCCAAGGGGATGGACCCAAAGTCGAACTGGCGTGTACGTTTTATGCGATTTTTTGGCCGCAACCGTGAAGCACCCCCCGACAATGAAGAGATTGCTCTCTGGAAGCTGCGCGCTGCTGAAGAAGCACGGCATAACCTGGAACTCGAAAAACTGATCAGCTCATATGAATACTCGAGGGCGGGTTCGAGCCGTGGGCCGTCACCTCTTCCGTCATTGTATGGGGACGCCAAGCCACACGGGTCCTCGGACAGTTCACACAGGCTGTCTCGGGAGTCGATGTATTCTCAAGTGACGGGAATGCCACGAAGCGGCCCTGAGCCCCGCCAACCTGTCAAGTCTAACCCACTAACGTCGCGCTTTTCTGTGACGACGGTTGCTTCATCGGTATACAAGAAGCCGAAACCGAATGTACTCAGGAGAGACCTGACGCCACCCAAGCCGAGGGCGACGAATGCGGAAGCATATGCTGCGTCTGTTCGGCAGTCCTCTGAGGACGAGGGTCGTTCGTACTGGGTTACGCCGGTCAGTACGGGCGGATCACGCAACCCGTTTCTTAAATGAAATGGGAGTTTATTTGTCTTACTCTCTTTTCGAACTTGCATAAAGCACCCACACAGACTAAGACCTGCTAAGCACCACTACTAACCAAGACACTCATTCTCTCATTCTTCACCCACGCGAGTTTTGTAGGTTCATTGTAGTACTGTAATCTTTCGTTCAGCTTAATATTTACCCCATGACATGTAGACAGGTGTAGCAATACAATTATGGGATGTCATTCTCGTTCTTACCAAATCCTTGCATCATGAGTCACCCACTAGTAGCGTCCTTGTCCGCTCCTGAGATGAACCCGTCAAGGTTCCCACTGGGTATGCATCTGGCAAGTGGGAACCTGTAACCTTACTTGAATTCGCCATCCAGGAGCGCAGGCGTCCCTCCACGTGTGCCTGCCTGCCAGGCTTGTGCGCTCACCGCGTCCAGTGTGACGCGCCAAATGACGGATCCATGTTTACATATTCAGTAAGTTAAAGTAATTCCCGTCGTTGCTGGAAAAAAACTCTATGCTGTTCTCGTCTGTTATAAGCACTCGTAGGTGCCTCTGGCCAAGTCCTCTCCCCCCTTCCCATTCCCCGCATTCAGGCCCCTGGCAGACCCCCAAGTCCCCCCGCTTCGCTTCGTTCCCTCGTACAACGGATCTGCTGCTTCGCTAGCCGTATCCTTCTCTGAAGTGCAGTGCGATGATGTTCTGTCCCGACCGCTCAGTGCCGCAGGAGCCCGAAGAGCCGCCAGCATCATCCTCAGAGTCCTCCTCCCAGGTCGTGTGGTATGACGAGATCCCGGGAAGTATCTGTGGTCCGGAAGATGGCCCCTGGCCGCGTCCGTTCACCAATCTGGATGCGCCCGAAGCATGGAACAGACTATCTGACTCATCGAACCCCGAAAGCCTCGATTATGGTACAGGCGGAAGACGATGGCGTGCAGACGCGCTGAACTTCCAGCCCTGTCGCGGAGCGAAAAGCCAAGATCGCTATGCCATGCAACAGTTGGACATCCGCGGACGAATATGGACCCTGACCGCGGTATTTGATGGTGAGTACATATGTGCGAGTTGCGCGCTTTCCTCTTCTTCTAGAGCTACGTTCAGCCGGTGTGACTCCTCCCAGGACACCTCGGGGACGCAACCGTCCACCATGCGGCATACCACATGCCCATCATCGTTCGCGAGTTTCTGGAAGAGATGGATCTGAAACACGGCGGGCGCGCCGTGCCCCCTCCGCTGATCGCGGACATGTTCAGCATCGCCATCCGCTCGTTCGATGATGCTATTGCCAATGATGTACTGGAGCTGTTCCCCGGTGGACTAGACACCGCCATGCGGATGTCCGACGAGCACATCCAGTCCATCCTGAATGACCAGCTCTGGGGAGGGAAGAACTTCAAAAAGGCACGGCTTTGTATGTACGGAACGACGGCCCTCGTAGCGCTTGTCGACCCTGATCATAAGAATCTGTGGCTCGCTAACCTCGGCGATTGCCAAGGAGGTATGTAGCGATGAGGAGTGCAGTTAGCCTAGATTGCTCATGCACGTTCGATGATAGTCATGCTATCGGAAACCGCGCCTCAGGATTGGAGTTACGAAGTCCTGACTAGGGCACACAATGGAGGGAACGAGCAAGAAGTGGAGCGTGTGCGGAACGAGCATCCGGAAGAACCGGAGTGCGTCGTTGACGGCCGTGTGCTCGGTGCGATTGCGCCTTTTCGATGTCAGTTTACCCGAACTGGCATAAGCCCGCTTTCTGACGTGGCTGATGACTTGTGTGTGTGTGTGTGCACCCCCAGGTATAGGCGATACACCGTTTAAACAACCACCCGAGTTCACGAGGCGTATTCTATATAACCTCTTCCCGGGTAATACCGACACCTCACCATGGGAAGAGTTTCTCGTGCGGAATATCACCCCACCATACATTTCTGCCACGCCCGAGGTCACGCACTATCCATTGGATCCGTCACAAGAGTCCCTCCGAAAATATCTCATATTGTGTTCGGACGGCTTTACAGATATCTGTGGGCAGCATCAACGCAGTGTGACAGAGCGTTGGCTGCGAACTATCGATTCGCCCAATAATTCCACTCTGGGGTCGGAAAACATGGCGTTGCAACTGCTGTGGCATGGTTTGGGAGGCGACCCCGTTGGTGTTTCAAAAGTGCTGACTTTGGATCTTGACGCGCCTTGGTTGGACGACATCACTGTCGTCGTTCAGTCGCTGTAGTCTGTATTCTTCCTGTTGTTTTGTAATCAACCCCCAATTTTGAGTGAAGCGTGAGCAACCCACGCTGCACCCAAAGATGGGGGTTGGTTACAGGTCTGCACAGCTCACATAGCGGTATATGGGGAGAACAGTCGGGGACATTTCAAGTAAGTATCCAATCCTTCAATTTGTAGTTATTGCCGAAAAAGATCGCGCTCTGCGTCATCTAGGCGGAACGGAACTTGATCGTTCAAAAATACTCTGATTCAGATTATGCCGTCTTCTCCACATTGGCCTGTATTGTTGTTTGTTCTGGTGACGGCGGGTCTTACTGTCCTTCCACGGATGGTCAAGCACAATGGGACAGTGATCTAATATTCCTTTCCAACTTGAGCTCGCCATGGATTCTCCACTAGAAAAGGTCGGGCTGCTTGGCATGTTCTTTGCTCCAGTGCTGAAAAGCCTGATTTTTGCCTTCAGTAGAGCCTCAGATTTGCACTGACCATAGTTAACCTCAGGAAAACCCAACGTGCGTTGTCTACGCGGGGAAGTAGAAGATTGGAATACCCTCCGGATTAACCCACCGGAAATATGTCCCCGTATCACCTGCTCTGCTATGCAGCCGACCCTGTGTCAGAATGCTCGTCTTACTGGGAAAAATGGTGGGTGTCAGAGTACTCCATCATGAGAGCGGCCTGGCGCAACGAGATGGAGAGGCCATATGGTCACGAGCCAACCCAGACGCAGGTGGACTACATCAAGAACAATGCGCGCCACTGAGCTCATATCCTCTGGCATGTTCAAGGAACCGCCTGATGTCGTACGCAAAGCTGGTGCGTGGGGTACCATCATTCCCGTGCATGAGGTCGATGCTTCCCTCCGATGGACTACTTGAAGGGGACCCAGCGTGGTCCCACAACCTCACTGCATTCCGAATGACAATTCTAACGAGCATTGCCACTTATTTGGATGCAGTAGCTAGATCTTTTGCACCAGCCATTCGCCCTGACTTTGGTGCCGAAGTTCGAATGCATTTAATGGATGGTATAAGTCGATTGTCAGTCTAATTGGACAAATTTACAGAGGTGTACCAGTGTGGCCGGGGCTCTTCAAACTCCGCGCAGACGCACTGATATGACGTAACTACTTTACCGTTTGGTTGTCCTCCACCTCTTCGTGGCCATAGCAAGTCAGCCAGTGAGCAACTGGTGCGTTTGCTATCCTTAAATATTACGAGCTACGTTTAATATTGTGAAGAGGTATATATTATGTGGAGTTGCCGAAATGTACAACATTCGGGCACTCCCCAAAACGTTCCCCTTCCAGACGGCCATTGTCGACTCATCAATCAACTGCCTCAGGAAATTCTTTCAATCATATTCAAATATAGTGTTGATTTTGACAATGACTATTCGCTGCTGGAGGGTCTGGTCGAACAAAAGCAAAGTTCCTACAATGACGAAACATCAATTGTCGCGTCTCAAATCCTCCCCCTTGAGCTTCTCGTATCTCACGTCTGCAGACTGTGGCGTAATATCGCGCTAGAAACGCCTTCCCTTTGGGCCAATATCTCCGTTACAAATACGGCATGCCTGCCCTATGAGCGTGTCGTCGCCTACCTGGAACGCAGCAAGAGCTTCCCTTTGTATATTTGCATAGCCGGAGGGGTTACGCGGTTACCCTCAGTTGAGGCTGACAACTTTGAGGTACTCCTCGCTCTCCTGGTACCCCATCTCTCCAGATGGGCTTCAATACAGGTCACTGTCAGGCGTTATGAATACATGCATGCCTTTCTCAAGGCGATTTCGGGTCCATCTGTTCCCCCTGCTACTCGGCTCGAAGAACTGATATTAATCTGCTATTCCAAATTGGGTTCAATGGCCATCATTAAGGTTGATCCCGACGACAACGACCTCATCCTCTTTGGCGAATCAGCTCCCTTGTTAAGGACTCTAGCTCTATATGCGGTGCACATTAATTGGAGTCAAGCTTGGGTTCAGTCTGCTCCAAATCTCCGAACCCTTCACCTCTCACTCCACGAGATGGATCTTCGTCCTACTTCTGCCATCCTACTTGGTGCACCTAAACTTCAGACCCTTAAAATCAACAATTCCGGCCCTTTGGACGTCACTGTGGAACCATTCATACACCTTCCTAACTTGTTGGAACTTAATTATCGCGATCAGGATCCACTGGAATTTACTTGGCTTCTCCGCAGGCTCTGTATTCCAGTGCTCAAAACCCTTACCCTTCACTTCCACGTGGACATCCCTCAGATCTATTCTGACCTCGTCACGCAGCTAGCTGGACCTGCCACTCAGGTCACGCCTTCATCAATTGAACAGCCATGTAGTCTCCTCAGATCTCTGGAGACCCTAAACATCGTGAGGCTACCATGCAGTTCGGGCAGCGCAGAAATACTTTATCGCGAACTGGTCAATCTCAAAGTGTTGAAAATATCGATGTTGCACATGCCCCCGTCCTTTTTTGATCTTCTTTACACATGGCGGCCTAATCTATCTGGGGGGTTAGATTTTATGGCGCCGAAGGGGGCACAATCTGGGTCTACTGTCATACTCCTCCCGTCCCTCAAAGATCTCTTTCTATCCGGCGTCACTATTTTGGAACTTCCTACATTGGTTATGCAGAGGAGGGATGCAGGTGTGCCATTGAGGTCAATCTCTATGAAACGACAATACGAGACAAGACTTAGTGAGGAGGTATGGTTGAGGGAGAACTTGGAGAAGTTCGAGATTACAGAGGACATCGATGATGAGGAATCCGAAGATTCCGACAGCGAGTCCGAGTAGTTGGCCACTTGCGTAGCTTGGGACACTTGTATGTACTTACAAATTGTCTGTCGTTTGACTCCATGCATCCGAACTGCAAACAGGTCTACTGGATTCATACTAGCTTGTAATTACTATCTCTCGTTCAGTTCTGTCTCAGCAAACTGCAGGAGATCGACACTTATAAAGCATACTCGGGAACAATGCACCCTGCAAGCGACAACTACGTCACAGGCGGGTCAGAGGCAGAGTTGAGAATCACCGTACGCCAAAAGGCCGAAATACAGTAAATTATTAGTAGTAGTACCCTTTTCACTAGTGTGACCTTGAAGGCGAGCTTTTCAAATTCCGGTGCGAAAATGACGTACTAATATGACGTACAATTTTATAGCTTGGTTGTCTTCCCCCTCTTCGTGGCCATATAGCAAGTCAGCCAGTGAGCATCCTTAAATCTTTATGAGCTACGGTTGATATTGTGAAGAGGCACGTATAATGCGCAGTTGCCGAAATACACAGCATTCAAGCATTCCCCAAAAGAATCCGTTTGTCCCCTTTCCAGATGGCCATTGTCGAATCAATCGACTGTCTCAGCAAATTCTTTCACGCATATTCAAGTTTGGACAATGGGAAGATCTGGTCGAACAAGAGCAAGGTTCCTATGACGAAACGTCAACTGTCGCGTCTCAAATCCCCGCCTTCGAGCTTTTGATATCTCACGTCTGCAGACTTTGGCGTAATATCGCGTTAGGAACACCTTCTCTTTGGACCACCATCTCTGTTACAATTACGGCATGCCTGCCCTATGAGCGTGTCGCCACCTACCTGGAACGTAGCAAGAGCCTCCCTTTAAATATTTGCGTCGCTGAAGGGGCTCAGCGGTCAGTCTCGGACGAGGCTGACAACTTTGGGGCGCTCCTCACTCTCCTGGTACCCCATCTCTCCAGATGGGCCTCAATACAGGTCACTGTCAGGCGTTATGACTACATCTATACCTTCCTCAAGGCAGTTTCGGGTCCATCTGTTCCCCCTGCTACTCGGCTCGAAGAATTGAAATTGGTTTGCAATTCAAAATCAGGTTCACTGTCCGTCGCTAAGGACTTTAAGTTCTTTGACCACTTCATCCTCTTTGGCGGTTCAGCTCCCGTATTGAGGACTCTAGTTCTATTTGGGGTGTACATTGATTGGAGTCAAGGTTGGCTTCAATCTGCCGCCAACCTCCAAACCCTTCATCTCGCACGCCATGAGTCGGATCTTCGTCCCTCCAGCAAAGCTTTTTCTGCCATCCTACTTGGCGCACCTAAACTTCAGACCCTTAAACTCGAGGAATCCGGCCCTTATGATTCCCTTGTGGAACCATTACTCCTTCCTAACCTGTCGGAACTTGTCCTTCGGGATTACGTTCCACTGGAAATGACTTGGCTGCTCCGCAAGCTCTGTATTCCAGCGCTCAAAACCCTTACCCTTCACTTCAGTACAGAGTTCCCTCGGAGCTATTCTGACCTCGTCTCCCAACTAGTGGGACCAGCCACTCAGGTCACGGCCTCGTCAATTGACCAGCCATGTAGTCTCCTCAGATCGCTGGAGACCCTAAACATCGAGAGGCTACCATGTAGTTCGGACAGTGCGGAAATGCTTTATCGCGAACTGGTCAATCTCAAAGTATTAAAAATCTCGCGGATGCACATGCCCCTGTCCTTCTGGAATCTTCTTTCCCCATGGCAGCCTGATATATCTCAGGGGATGGATTTCTTGGCCCCGAGGGAGAGACAAGCTGGGTCTATTGTCATATTTCTCCCATCCCTCAAAGATCTCTTTCTATCCGGCGTCACTACTTTTGAACTTCCCGCATTGGTTCGGGAGAGGAGGGATGCAGGTGTGCCACTGAGATCAATCTCTATGAAACGATTTTACGTGCCAAGACTTAGTGATGAAATATGGTTGAGGGACAACTTGGAGAAGTTCGAGATTACAGAGGAGAGTGATGAGGAGGAATCCGAAGATTCCGACAGCGAGTCTGATTCCGATTGGTAATAGTTGGTCACTTGTGTAGTAGCTTGGTACATTTGTACGTCCTTACAAGTTATGGCTTGTTCTCTGCCGTCTGTCGTTTGGCTCCATGCATCTGAACGGCGAAAGGGTCTACTGGATTCATAGCTTGATGGTAAAAGTTGAAATGGATACAGAAGAACAGAACCGTTTTGGACAGCAGGCACCTTGTTTACGAGCACTCGATATAACTGTAACCACTAAATCAACAGTAAGTTTAGATTGGTAGTCCATACGACACAGAAGTAAATTGATCAACGTATAAGATAGTGTCCAGAAAGTCTAGGAGCCTGTGGCGAAAACGGGAGGGGGACCCCACCCCCCAAAAAAGCCAAAAGCCAACCCCCCTCACCCATTGTAATATGGGCGCGTGGGGTCATCTAACACAGTAAGAACTGAACTTATCACAACACTTCTTTGCCAAGTTATCATCATCTGTGGTGCATGCACAGGTCGCGAGTTCACGACTGAAGACCCATTCGGAGGTGTGAATATTACTCTCGTAGGAGATTTCTATCAGTTCCCGCCAGTGGCCTTCAAAGTGTCGGCGCCGTTGTACTGGCCATGTAACATGGACAACAATCAAGAGATCTTGGC
>Ga0307518_10000460_pt1 | contig 31093 bp, 19 predicted proteins | sample 25_EM_MG_FD_203889 | JGI IMG/M metagenome (GOLD analysis project Ga0307518, IMG submission 203889) | Populus trichocarpa ectomycorrhiza microbial communities from riparian zone in the Pacific Northwest, United States - 25_EM | ecosystem: Host-associated > Plants > Roots > Unclassified | place... | reverse complement strand
GGCAGTAATGAACAAGCAGCAGAGCAACCAACGAAATTATCAAAAACCATCTCATCGGAAATCCAAACAACAGAAACCAACAAACTCAACACAGCAAATCAACATAATTACAAGGTCATAGCACAATTGGAAAGATATCCATCTCAGTAGCAGTACATCTGCAGAAAGCAAAGCAAACGACAACGGTGCAAAACAAGTCACTTGGATCAAAATTCCAAAAGAAAACATTAAACAACAAGTAATCTCATTTTAACACAGCAACAAGCTCAAAATGGGTGTTCCATGGAGACACTTGACTTTACTAGTGCCCACGTCTAGAAAGCATCAAAATCAACAGCAACTCATAAATTGTAACATAGCACTAATCTAACTTACCGACCACTAATCAACAATTAACAATATCATGACAACCACAACTTACTCCAAATACGCACAAAATATTCATTAAATACAACAAATTAAAATATCTAACCAAGATCTACTTGTAGTAATTAATCGCCACACCAAATAAAGCAGTAAACACGTAAATTAATTAAAAATATATATACTATCAGATAAATCTATCTAAGGATTTTCTTGAAAAACAGAGCATCAGAATCTAGAGAAAGGTGGGAGCATAAGATGCAAACCCCTAATTTTAATATAACTGCAGAAATTTGTGTCTATAAATAGAAAAGGAAGAGCAGATCTGGAGAAGGCTTACTCTTGCCAAGCAGAGAGAATGAAAACAGAGGCAAAGAGAACTCTCCCGACGAAAGAGATGAAAGCCATTACTGTAGGGATGGAGACACGCTGCTCCTCTACTACTGATGTCCAAAAGCAAACTTATTCTTTTAAGTTTTTGTAAAGATCGAGACAGAGAGGGGGAGGTTTAAAAGGAGCCAAGCGAGGGACGGTGCTTTAAACGGAGACAGGCTTGTTAAAGGACTGGGTTTTTTCGGTTCGGCGCTAAGAGTTCCTCTACTGCTATTCTCACTCTTGAGAGTATGGAAAGATTGATTACTCGCTGGTTTTTGTTGCACTGGCTTTTATTTCAAACTCTGCACGTGTAGCGGCCAATCACGTCTGTTCGATGAATGACGTGTTGCTTTATTATCGCGAGCTTGTTTTCCAATCCACCCTGACGGTGTACGTAATGTGTATTAATGTTTTTCAAATATTTTTGTCTTCGCGTGAGTTACTCCTACTTTTGCAAAATATTACAGTTGAAAGAAGTCCTCAACCTACTTTTGGTGGGGGTGATTGCATAGTAATAACTAATAACAATTATTTTATTGAAAAATATATTAAAATAATAATATATTTTTTTATTTTTTAAAATTTATCTTTAATATTAATATATCAAAATAATTTAAAAATATTTAAAAATTAACTTAAAAATTAAATTTTAAATTTTAAATTTTAAAAAACTCCAGTTACTCGTTATATTTTTAGTGTATTAATAAATTCACCATCAAATTCTTTTATTAATTTAAATAAAAAAAATTATTTTAAAAAATATAATTACACTTTACATATTAAAACTTTATAAATTTATTAAAATTTCTCACTTCACATGATAAAATATATTGTAGGAAGAAACATATAGGCTATTTTTTAATGAGAAAATAAAAACCATGTAAACTTGACTTGATTGCTTAACAATTTTTCTGGCTAAAAAAAAATTATACAGTTTAGAATTCATTGATATATTAGCTAGGTACCTCGAAAAAAAAGGAAGGAGAAGAATAGGACCTAATTAAGATTATAGATTGGGGATTTTTATGAGATTTTTTCAATTCTTTTCGAATTCATGTTATTATCTTTGTTAAATAAATAAATAAATAAATTCTTATTAAAGATTATTGTATTGATATTGATAAATCTATTTTTTTTAAATCGCTTGCTTAGTAAAACTGGACTAAACTCTAAATCCAACTATCAAAGAGGCAAAGGTTTGGACTGGTCAAAATTCAAATGATTTTTTCTTAGGTATTAAAGTCAATTTATAATAATAGCCTGGATTCAATTCAACCATTAGAACTACAATCAAAATTACAGGACTAAAGGGTTTGTTTTCTTGTAATTTTAAATTCAAACCTTGTGGTTTATTAACGGTTATTGGAGGCTTGCATGGTCATTAACTTTAGAATTCGTAGAATTAGTCGAGATACACGCAAGCTGACTCAAATAACCACGTTAATAAAAAAAAATTACGGACAAAACCAATGGAATAGAGAAATTTTCCAACTAAGTTTCTTTTTTTTTTTTCTTTATAATAGCAAATGTTAAAAAAATAAAATAGACCAGTAACTTCGAGAGATTAATCTCTTGATTGAAGATGTATATTTTATTTTTTGAATTTTAAGGTTCATATCTTTGACTCAAAATTCTTAAAATTTTATTAAATTTCTTTAAATTTGTATTTTTAAAAAGAAAGTACGACCCCTGGCATTGCTAAATTACCATTCGCCCTGTCATTGAACTTCAAAATCAGTGGTCGTAGCAGGAACGTGTTAGCAATTGGCGCCACGATACGATGAGTTAATTATGATGATTTTTTTTAAAGTGTTTTTATTTAATAATATATTAAAATAATATTTTTTAAAATTTATTTTAAATATTAATATATCAAAACAATTTAAAAACATAATATTTTATTTTAAAAATATCAACTAGTTACAAAAACTACCTCAATCAACTAAACAAAAGGCCTGGCAAAGAATCAGCATTACTTCCTTCAAAAGCACGAGCAGCTGCCAAGAAATCAGATCTGAAAGCTTCAGATCTCAACAACGATAAAGAAAACAAAACGTTGGAACCTAGAACAAAGACAATTCCAAATCAGAAGCACTTGCAAAGAAAAATTTAAAGAGTTGAAAATCAAGTCAAATTCATAAAAGGGGAAAAAAATATAAAGCTGTGAACGAATCAGGCGGCCACTGCTATGTTCCCATCGGATCCCATTATTGTTCAATTATGGCTGCCTCGTGCACAAAGCTGGACTTCATAAAATTTTTAATACGAGGAAAATGGCAGGTGTGGTGCCATACTCTCGTCAAGAAAGGCAGTAAGGGGTTAGCAGGTGCGCATTAATCCAACAACTCCCCTGCAATATCTACGTGACAGAAGATTAAAGGACAGTAGATGCCATTCCAACGCTATTTGTCCCGCTGTATATTACTTTCTGGGATGTTTCGCCATAAGAGGATCATGATTTCTCAAGAAAATCTAAAGGTGAATAACAAGTTAAGAAGCAAGTTCAAACGCATCACGGGTAATTACGCGTTAATTCCAGTGAATAATTAACACGCAATATGCTGTCAGCTAAAGTTACCATCCATGGCTAAAATACTTGTTAATTTCTTCATTGTTTAACAAAATCATCGTGTAAATGATTACACAGTCGGTGCCAGGAACCCGGTCATGCAAAGGCAAATGGGATGACGTTGCCTTGCAGCATACTCCACTCTTTCTTCAAGGTTAAGATGCAAATGTTGGATCTTATGGCATTATTAATAATAATATCCTGATCGGAGAATAATACATAGCTAGTGCTTTTCCACGTGGTAAAACATTTCAATATATTGTGAGATTGGAGAGTAGAACTAATCATCACTTTTTTGAAGGAGGCAGTCTCTCTGTTGAGTTTTCGTCCCTTGTCTGGTCCAACTCACATTGGATTTTTTTTTATGGTAATGTCCATTGTCCAGTAAGAACACGTAAATATAAGAATAAAATGATATTTATTAACCGTGAATATATATTATTCTGCGCAGGGATAGCCAGTCAAGAGCACACCGTCGCTGGTACTGTTGAGGTCTATGGAATGAGGCCTCCCTTTCAATATTCAAATGGGAGGGGGTCTGCCGCCACGATTGACAATCTGGCACGATATTTCTATTGCTACATCTTTTCTTTTCAAGTTAAAAATTGATTGAGTGTATCGCCAGCTAAATTGTCAGGATTGATCATTCTAAGCCTTGGATAAATAAAACAAGGATTCTCTCTGGATGGACTTTTTTAAAACAGTATGATCCATGATTATATATAAAACCCAGTTAAGTTCGATGAATCAATTTAGTGATATGTTAAATATAAAACCTGAAATTACTTGAATTGAGTTTCATTATAAATTAATTTTTTTTATTAAAACAATATCATTTTATTTTTTTAATTAAAAAAAACAAGTTGGCCGATGAATCCACAGTTCAACCTTTGGACCAAGTCAGACTACTGTCTGAGTCTTGTAACCATGGTATAATCAAGTATCTCTCTATCTATTTTCAGTGGGTGTTCAACGCTGTCAAGATTAAACTAGGAAATATATGTATGGCAGGGCCGGGATGGCGACGTAGTATGGAGGGTGTCCATGCATTCTTTTAAGCTTATAATATGTGTAATAAATCACTTGAAAAACCCAACCAAATTCAGGGCCGGAGTTAAGATTCAGAAATGAGAGGGGCAAAGAAAAAAACTTCAAAAAACATGGGGGACAAACAACTAAAAAGCAGATGATAATTATGAACTGATAAAATTGAAATATATATATATGTTTTAAAAATTCCAAGGGGGCAATATTTTCTTATGAATGATGAGATCTTATCTTACTATTTACGGGTTCATGCATTAATCTGTATACAATTTTAATATGAAAAGTTTGACTATTTACGAGTTTACTAATCAATTTGTATACAATTTTAGTATGCAAAGCTTGACTAGATATATAATCGCAAGATGCTCGTTTTAATTTCCTGGAATGAATCATTAAGCCTAGCCCAATCAGATTGATTTTGAAAGATCAACACTATTTATTTATGTAATAGAACTTGACTAGCTTATTAATTAATATTGTTAATTAGCCTACTTGTTTTAAACTTGGATTTTTCCCTATAAACTTGATCTTGACTTTGCTAGTTGGAATACTGATGGGAAGATACGGCAAGCTGTAATTCGGTCTAACGATGGCTCACGGCAGTTGCAAACCAATGAATTTTTTTTTTGTCAAACCAGTGAAATCTTATTTCAGTTTTGCTAATTGCTTGACTGATTTCCATTAATATGCTATGGCAGCGACCACTGCACCAAGGATAAGGGTTGTATGTTTTTTCATTTCAGAAGGCATTGAATTTTCTTTAAAAAATCTGCAGCGTCATTGATCATACGTGAATCATCAGGAACTGCAAAACGACAGCTTGTAGCCATCGGCCCAGCACCAATCCAGGAATGTTGATTTTGGCCAAAAAACAATCAGTATCAGACGCTAAAGCCGACTTAAGGCTAATTGTCAAGACTTTTAATCCTTTGGAGCTAATTAGCTTGGTTTGTAAACGAACATGATCTGCAGGTTATCATCTATATAAGCTGTTATTAGTGTATATATCAATTCTGAAGTACATAGTTATTTAAAATTTTGATTAAAGACCCTCAATTTTGATGCATAAAAATTGGTTTGAGAACACCTGGTATGGTTTTATTCACGTAAATAACTTATATTGTGAAATATATATATATATATATATATATATATATATATATATATATATATATTTTTTTTTTTTTTTTTTCTTTTTCTTTTTTGGTACTGTCGGTGTGTATGAAAAATGTGTTTAAAAAGAAAATGAAAATAATTAATCGATATTGGAGTTCATGATTTATTAATAGTTAAATATTTTTATCTCTTGATAACCATACGTTGTTTTCTATTATTTTAAACTAATTTTTAACTTTTAACTGTAAAATATTTTATATTGATGAAGTTTTTTAAAAATAATTTACAAACATAGAAAAAAAAAAAAACACAAGTGGCTTTCAAGAGTAGTCAATTTTATTCATATTTTTTTTATTAACATGGATATCTGGAATAATTTGCGCGTACCTCGACTAATCTCACGGGCCCTGAAATTAATGACCGTATAAGCCTCCAGTGGTCATCATATTAGCAACCACAGTGCTCGAACTTGAGATCATAGAGGAAACAAACCCCTTAGTTCCAAGCTCTTATCACTTGACCACATACTAAAGAATTATTTTATTTATATTTTAACTTGGCTAGAAGTAAACTAAAATTAAATCTTGTTTTTAATAATTTTAAAAATATACTCTTCATGTTAATTTAGTATATTAAAAGTTGTTTGAAAATGTAGTAATGATTGTATTTTAAGATATTTTTCTGTTGTATCAAATAATATATTTTTAAAATTAATGTATTAAAAATAATTTTTTTTTTAAAAAAATTTAAGTGCAAACACGGACCCTAGCATAATCTAAAACAATAATCCACCTTTTTTAATAAAGGTAGACGGATCCACCTCTAATTCTCTATTACCCGGGGAGTAATCCATTAATGAACAACCCGATGACCACGAAAAAAATATATAGAGGTGTGATCTTAGTGGCATAATCGGTAACTGACTGGAAGTCCAGAACCCATTTAGCATAATTAAATTAGATTATAATTATAATTATAATTATAATTTTTGTTACTACTGACAACTACAGTGAATGCAAGGTAACACATGTCTGTCTGAAAGTACATATGTGAGCAGTAGATACCCCTAATTGTTTCAAGCAATGTTGGCCGTTCACTTACGGTCCTAAGACCTTGGCCATTCATTTCTTGTTATTTTCCATTCTGGTCCCTATATTTCATTTAGACTGCATTTTGGCCATTGGTTTTGTTCTGGAGAGAGAGGTGAAAATCGAAGAGAAAGAAAACAAAAACAAAAACCATGATTTAAAAAAAAAAAACAATGGTGGAAAAACAGTATCTTAAAGAGTCATGGGCAAGGAGTCGTCGAAAAGGAGGCGGCAGGTTATTTTCTTCTCTTTCAAAAATCTTACCCCGACGACAACAGATGGATGATCTGTCGTTTTATGAAATAAATAAATAAATAAATAAGTGCACGGGCTTAGCAAGCTTGGCCCCGGCACGTCATATTCGAGCCTCGCAACCTTGGTCCGAGCGTGTAACTTCCCAGGCCCGGTTTCTTTTGTTTTATTTTTTAAAAAATATTTTTAGTTTTTTTTGTTATTCTTTTTCCTTGATGATTTAATTTTTTTTTTGTGATTATAAAATTAATTTATAATTTTTATTTTTTTATGGAAATATAGGTTACTGTTTTTGAAATATTTGCAATGACGCACATCCTTCAAATTATGTTAATTTACATACACAACTCAAAATATATTTAATAATACATACAATAGTTTCTTATATTGAAAAGTGTTAAGGGTGTAGAAAATAATATAATTATAAATAGATTGAGACCTCATAACAATAATCCTAACAATTCTTACTTATTTTTTATCAATTTATAATGCATAGTTTTAAAAATATTCTTTTTTCATGTCCTTTGAGAAAATCCATATAATCAGTTTCTAGTGTTTAATCAACACTTTTTTTCTTCTCTTTGATACATTTGAGAATTTAAAAAAAAATGTTGATATTATAGATTTAATGATTAAGTTATTTATTAACTCAGTGTCTCATCTGTTTTTACTAAAACATAATTATTTTTTTAATCTAATTTTATTTCATCAAAATTAACTATATATTTGTCAAATCTAACTCATGAATTGACCCAAAAAAGAATTTGGATTGGTGGATTATTGGATTATTGGATCAAGCCCAATGAATCATTCTTTTAAAAACAGTGTCATCTTTTTTTTTTATTGTTTTTTAAATATTAATACGGTGAGTTTAACATGAATTTAGTTAAGATAATTAATCCGGTTAAACTAAATATTTAAATCAAATTAGATTCTGATTCCTCAACTTCTTGTTCAGTTTAAATAACTATGATGATCCGTGAGCCAACTCGCAGCAACGCTCGGCCCCGTTAACCCAGTAAATTACTAATCTGCGTGCCCCTCTTCTTTATATTATTCTCGATCCTGGCTAATCTTTGCTGTCCCAACTCCTGCTAAACGACCCAACGACCAACCCTATCTTTGGCCGTATATGCTGTAGCCTATAGTCTATGCTGCTAATCGGCTGAAGACTAGAAATTCATTCCAGAAACACTCAGAGAGAGACCCAACCACACAGATTTGAGAAGTCAAAAAACAAGAGACATGGGGTTTTTCTCTTTTCTCGGCAGAGTTCTCTTCGCTTCCCTCTTCATCCTCTCAGCCTGGCAAATGTACGCCATGATTCCCTTTCTCTCTCTCATATGTCTTTAATTTTATGGAGTTCTTGTTTCATTTCCGTTTGTTAAGACGGATTCACGTGTTTTTTATTACGGGCCCTTTCTTCGAGATCCGATGCAAGCTTTATATTGCTGTTCTTGCTTATGATTTTATGTTTTTGTCAGATGTATCAATCCATAGTAGTAGTATATTTTGTGTTTTTGTTTACTGTTGCATATGTCGAATTGGGTTCTACATGTTTTGTTTTTTTAATTTGATTGTCCAACTAGCCAAAAAACATGTTTTATTTGATCAATTATTTATTCACAGTTTTAGCTGTTATGATTTCAGAACAAATGCACAAAGAAGCTCTTGTGCAATCTTGAATACTGATTTTATTTCAGAAATTGATCTTCATGGTGTGCTAAATCGAGCAATGCGATGTGTAACGATTATTTATCCTGTAATACCGTGTAGTAATTACTGCAGAAATTGATCTTTGTGATGAATACCAAATTGAGTTACTATAATCTGATGTGTAACAATGATTTGTCTTGTAATAGTGTCCTATTATTTTATTTTCTGTTTCGAAAAGTTTGCCTATTTTTTTGGGAGCTTCTACTGGTTTGAACTATTATTTTCTGCCCAGCTTCATAATTTAGCTGGGGGGTTCACGGCACTTTTGACCTAAAAGGTTTGGTGATGCTGGCTTCTGTGGACATTGATGTTCTGAATGCAATTTGAAAACTTAATTATGCTGGACAAACTATGTAATTAAAAATTTGCATTGCCCCCGCACTGCTATTGGGTAGATGCTGGATGCCTCTGCCTTGACGTTGCTTATAATGCTCAGGTTCAATGAGTTTGGCGAAAATGGTGGCCCTGCTGTGACAGAGTTGATTCCCAAGCTCGCTATTTTCAAGAAACATCTTTCGTCCCTATTGGGGGTTGGGATCCTGGACATTGATGTAAGAACTTTCACCCGTACCTGCTGCTCTGGTACTTACGCAGATTATTTTGGGTGTTATTTCACCTTGTATGCTGTTCGCTTTCTGATTTAGTGGTATTTTATGCAGCCTAGACATTTGGTAGCGGGGATGATTGCTCTAAAGGGTCTTGGAGGCTTTTTATTCGTATTCGGCAGCCCTTTTGGTGCTTATCTCCTGGTTAGATTCTCCTTTCCTGTGGGTCTTTATTTGATTGATTACCTTTATAACGTGATGAATTATCCCTGGGCTTTGGCCAGCAGCTGCTTCTGATTCATCACTCATCATCAAAGTAAATATTTCATTATTTCTATTTTGCTTCAGCTTATCTACTTGGTGTTTTCCTCCCCAATTTTGTACGACTTCTATAACTATGATCAGAACGAGTCCACGTACATCATTCTCTTAAATGAATTCTTGCAGGTTTGTCCTAACCTATGACTTTTTGATGTTGTTTAGGACCCCCTTTCATTTCCCTTGTTCTTCTTTTATTATGCATTTATGCTGGGAAGCCTTCTTGATTTCGGGCTTGTGATGTTTTGGCAGAGCGTTGCCCTTTTTGGTGCGTTGCTTTTCTTCATAGGGATGAAGAACTTGATTCCAAGGAGACAGCTCAAGAAGAAGACTCCCAAGGCGAAAGTGGGCTAGGCATATCAAAGAAGCAAACTTTAAAGATTGGATTATTTGTTGAAATTTTACAGGGTGTCTAGCGGCTGCACATATCATATATTGATGGATGTTTCCCCAGCTATTTGTATGATAACCCAAATCTGTAGTTTGTTGTTGTGGGGGGTTTTACATTTAGAGTCCCTTTTTCACTAGGTTAGGTGTGATATTGCCATTTCAAATACTGATTTGGCTCGATATACGTTCATTTTGTCTAGTGAAATTTATTTATTATCTGTCAAGCTAGAATATTACTATGATTTTCTCGAATTTGGGAATGGTGGATTAATATTATTCATGCTTTAGCTACCCATTCATACGAGTAATTTACTTAAACCACAGAAGTATGCAATCTATTCAGTTTCGAGGCCGTATGATTTTGAATATGCTCGCCTAAAAAATTAATCTCTTGGTTACTGCTACATAGCACTTTTCCATTGTGTGCTCGCATCTCCACAGTCTAGAATACGAAGGTGGAGCTGGGTCTGTTATTTTGTAAGATGATTTTTATTTAAAAATATGTTAAAATAATTTAATTTTTTTAAAATATTTTTAATGAAAAAAATTAAATTTTTATTAAAAATGGTTGAACTATAACCTCAGTTTTTAAATAACTGTATTCTAATAATAAAATATCTTATTATTTATTTTCTAGTTTTAATTTATTTTTTGAATAAAAATTATTATTATTTTTTATAAATTATAAATTATAAATGAAAATATTTTTATTTTATTTTATAAATTATATATTTTATTTTTTTATTTCCTCTCAATATTATTTCTTTCTTCAAGGTTTACTACATGGCAATGTAATTGAATGCGACTAGTTTAGCACAAAATTGTTTTTCGATAAAACTCGCTCGCTCTCAATTAAAGACGTTTCTGGACTGAACTCTGAAGAGCGAAGAAAACGATGTATATATATGGAAAAAACGGTGAAGACGTAAAGTGAGCATAATAATAAGTTTAACAAGTCTCCCTTGCGGCTCTTCTCATCTTCTTCTTCACAGAAATGGTAAAAGCACCAACAATTCCCTCTTTGTTTCTTTAAATTTAGTCAAATTGATTCAACCTCGTTTTTTTTTTTTGTTAATGGCAGGATTACTTGAAGACGGTAATTCCTTCTCAGCTCGTCGCCGACCGAGGCTCCAATTTAGTAGTCATCAATCCAGGCACTTACTTAACTTGAAAACCCTAAGAATAAAATAAAAATCATCACCCACTAAATATAATCGATTTTTGTTTTGGCTAATTGTAATTGGTTTATTTAGGCTCTGCAAATATCAGAATAGGATTAGCTCCACAAGATGCTCCCTTAAATATTCCTCACTGCATTGCTCGTTACACCAATCAACGTCCCAAATTCAATCTCCAAGACCAGGTCAGTTTTTATTTACCGCTTTTCTGCCTCTTCACAGCTTTACTTTTCTTTATGTTGATTTTTTTCGCTTTTAGATGCTGAATTCTCAGGTCACAACAGCACAGCACATGGAACGCGAGAAGGCTTATGATACAGTGAGTTGACTCGTCCTATTTGCATATTTTTTATCTCCACATTTGCCGAGGAAAACTTTAAGACTTGATGTTTTTCATATTTCCTTTTTTTTTCCCTTGAAGATAGCGTCGTTATTGAAGATACCTTTTCTAGATGAAGAGGTTGCGAACAATTCGTTCCCGCGCAAGGTATGTGAAATTGTCGCTTCTATTTCATTTAGCCTAATTTAGTCCATGTCATGGTGATCTGCAGAAAAATATTTTTTTTTTGTTGTGCTATTATTCTTATAATCTCCACTTTGGAAGAATTGCTGCTGCTCTGTCTACTGGTTTAGAGGGGTTTGATAGCTGTGGTACTGTCTTTTGTGGATTTCTTTTGTGGCTATTTATCAGATTTTTAAAGTGATTTTAAAATATATAGTTTAGAGGGATGAGGAGCTCCAGACATGCATCTCAGTTAATGGTTAGAAATTGCTCATGGAATTATACTAATTAACTCGAACTGCAGATAGGGCGTGCTGATGGATACAATCCACAGAGTGGCAGGAGTGTGGCTTTTCAGTGGGCTAATGTATACGAGCAGGACGCAGGTTCCTCTTTGGCATTAGGTAGTAGAATGAAGTCTGATTCTCTCTAACATACATGGTAGTCAGACAAGCTGAATTTTATTTTGTACTAGTTAAGATGTAATCCATCTTTAAACCTTTCAATGTCTATTGGTGGCCATCTTGTTTGACCTGGAAAGTGGTAGCATACTACTTCTAATTACTTCAGAATTCATGATTGAATATTGCTGCAATTTACTGTTGTTGCCCTGTTAATATTATTGCAAGATGAACTGTCCTATGCTAAGTTTGAAGGTTTGTATATTATAAATTACTTTTGACTTGGATTGATCAGTGCTGGTGGAGCCAGATTACACGAAGCTGGAATCTCTTATCTTTGAATGTTGTGAAAAAATAGGCAAAGAATCCAGAATCTGGTGTTTGTGAGGGCCAAATGTGACACTTTCATTTTGGGATGGCCATTGCATTAGAACTTATTTGGAAAGTTTCAAACAATAAGGGGGATTTTGAAATTTTTGTGAACTTTGGACGTGGTTCCCCTTTAGATTGGTCCCTGCTCCAAGGGATTACTATCTCTATACAGGGTCAAAAGGCTACACACAAAAATTTCAGATACTCTGTTGATTTTATTTTGCCTGGGGTTTTGAATGCAATGCCTTTGTTATGCTTTGAATATTCAAGGCTAACAAAAAAATGAAATTCTTGAGCATTATGCTTGTGTTCAAAATCACAGTACGGAAAAAATAAGGGGCAGCTCCATATCGTTTGAGCTCAAATATGAATAGTGGGCCTTGGGATAAGAGATCCTTGGAACATTTTTTAGTGATTCCCTTGCATAGGTTGCTCTTGATTGATAGACTGAATTTTCATTGTGTTCTCTGTGCTGATTGCCTGACACTGAATAATGTCTTGCACTGGTGGCTGTATGATCCTTATGGAAACACAGTTTTTTTAATATAAAGCTTGAAGCATCGATTACTTTCTCATTGGACTGATACTTGGCTTTCTTATTTATTTTTTATTTTTCTTGTATTTTGAGATTCTGACTACCCTTGATTTCTAGGTCACATTTGATAAAAAAATAATTTCTCACGCACCAAGTCTTTTAGCTTTCCCATGACAAACATAGATTAGTGTGAATTTGATGTATCCTAACATATGCAAATTGTTTGTGCAGGAACATCAAAAAGTAAAGGTATAACTGGTGAATCTGTGGAGAAGCATGAAGGCACTGGTGCTGAGGAGATATGTTCTGGGAACCACAAATTCAGAGGACACATTTTTGGTGAAGAAGCACTTAGAATCTCCCCAACAGAGCCATACTGCTTAAGCCGTCCTATTCGCAGAGGTCATTTCAACATTTCACAACATTATCCTTTGCAGCAGGTTTCGTCCTTGCATTTGTTATCTTGCAAGCATGATTTCATTTATACGTGCCTTTTTCAGCTGAAGGAGAAAAATAATACCACTTTTCCTGAAAGTGATATTATAGACCGGCACCTTGTGTGGATATGTTATTGTTTCGGACCAGACTTAACATTGTTGTATTATTTTCCAACATTTTAGCGTACACATCATATAAGAAACTATGTTCCAGTTATTTACAGTATTTTCTTATTTTCTATCGCTTAGGTGCTTGAGGACATGCATGCTATTTGGGATTGGATATTGATAGAGAAACTGCACATCCCTCACTCAGAAAGAAACATGTATTCTGCAGTTCTTGTTTTGCCAGAAACATTTGATAATCGCGGTAATTATATTTGGGCAGTTCCTTTAATATAGATCTTAATACATTCAGATGGCAAAATCTACTCATTATTCTCATTTCTGTGCCAAAAATTTTAAACACAATCTATGACCTTTAATGCTTTTCAAAGTATCATTTAGTCAATCACACATTTTTCGCTGCCTTGGGGTTCTTTGTGAAGTTGCACCATGCTCTAACTTTTAGGTGGAATTTGGTAAGAGGTTAAAAAATAGGGGTGAGTTATTAAAAAAGAGTAATTTTCAAGGGTTTTTGGTGTGTTAATATATTGAAGGGTGCATTGTTTGTGGAAAAAGAGAGGAAATAATTACATTATTAGTAATGATTGGTGATAGAAGTGAAAAATTATTTGGTCTGTATCATGACTTGATTTGCATTTAAATATGTGCACTTTACTTTTATCAGGCACGTGCTTGTGTATTTCTGGTACGTGCCTTGGCCTAGTGAGCCCCTTTGCATTCAGGTGTGCCGGGGCTGATAATACCACCAGCTCGAAGTCTATTTCAGATGTTCCATCATTTTGTATTGATCTTGCGTTGCTGAAATGCCAATTTCCTTTATTTTCTTGCACCTGAAAATTATTAAGTTGCTTTGGCTGGATGTGCCTTTTCTGTCTGTTTTTTTTTTTTTTTTGTATTTTCATAGAAGGGCCAATTAGTGCAACTGGGCCAAGGCAAAAAAGAAAACGGTGGAAACTCTACCTTCCATACCTGGTTTTTCCCATACTTCCTTGTATGACAAACTGGCTTACTTCCTTGTATGACAAACTGGTTTTAATTTCTTTTTTTTTTTGCTCGCTTATTCATGCATTAAATACTTCATGGATCTTATGCGTACTCTTCTCCAGTTCTCCTATAAAGTCACATCTTCACATATTTGATTTAGCAGGGAAGAAAGTTTGGATAACTCTAGTATTTTGTTGTTACTTTTCATGAGCAGAAATAAAGGAAATGTTGTCTATAGCATTACGTGACTTGCGCTTTAGCTCAGCAGTAGTACACCAGGTAAGAGACTTTTTTTTTACCTGCTGATATTTAATTATATTGTTCCATCATTAGATTGTGGTTTGTGGTGGCAAAGCTTGATGTAAATCATTCAATTTATTGTTTATGTTGTGTGAATGTTGAGTGGAAGACAGATATGGTAGACACAGTAGAAATTGATTTTGAAGGTGATTCTATTGGTGTGGATAGATCTGTAGCCATGAAGTACCATGGTACAACGGAGATCTGTGAGTAGATCATAGATGAGTGAGAAAGATTTTGGCTCATTTTTTTGGTTTCAGAAGAATTAATTTTCCCTTTTTGTCCCCGCTCAACTGAAAATCATAATAGCCAACTTTAAATTTTGACATGTTATTCATAAATTATTCCTTAATTCATATTTTTTACACTTGATATTCTCTTGCTATAAGGTTATTGATAATTTGGAAAGGATGTAAAGAAGGGAATTAAAACAAGAAGGGGGTCTTTTTAATTCTGGCTATCATTGGCAAACATCCAGTCTGTTCAATTAAACATGTTGTGTTCTTCAGGTTTTGATTTAAACATATTTGGTAATGACCTACAATTTTACTTCAATCAAAGGCATTGCCATACATAATCAAGAAAATATACTCAAGATTTCAAATATGTGAATTTACAAGATTACTCTTAACACTTTAGTAGTTGAGTGTTGACTAAAATTTGGATATATTACAATAGTTTATCTTTGAAATGAAAATCAATGATATCAATTTGAGGTCTAGGTCATATTTCAGCATCAAACTTTCTGCTTCAGTTCCACCTTGCCTATGCCTTTACCTACCAGTTGTTTAGCTTGGTTTATGTATCTATTATTGTTTTCGAGTTTCAGTCATTCCTCATTATTTTGTTAGCAACGATTAAAAATTTTGCATTCCATCCGAGAAGGGTGCGATAAAGAGCATTTCCTATTTCTTTATATTTTTTGGTTACTATTGGTAGTCTTCATTATTGACCTGCTTCTCCACATTGACACTGTTATGGGAATTGCTCCTATATGAGGATCTTTTCTAAAATGATTGATGCAGGAAGGTCTTGCTGCAGTTTTTGGGAATGGGTTATCAACGGCATGCATAGTTAATATGGGTGCTCAGGTGACATCTGTAGTTTGCATTGAGGTAACTACCGTTTTTTGCTTAAAATTAGCTTTATAAGCATTCAGGCTGCGCTATCAAAATATGCTGATTCGTCCATAGGTCCACTGGTCAATTACACCACTGCGTATGTTAGAAGGGGGGGCTGCATGTTTGAACTCTCATTGGGGTGGGGCACAATGAAGGGTATGCTTTCTCAGTGATCAAAGGAAAAAAATGCATGCTTTATTGTCAACACAAAAGTGAGTTTGGATGAAGAAAGTTATCCTGTGTAAATGTAACAAAAAATGTTAGTCCTCTAGAAGCAAAGAATTCTAATATTTTCTTTTGTTCCTATTCTTACCACTATAAGGAATTTTTGGACTCTATTGCCACTACTCTATCAGAGTCATCATGCTACCCAACTATCATGAGGTGTTGCTACACTATATAACATCTCTGTCACCTTTCTCACCTTCACTCAGTGCATGAACATTGGCTCCCTGGCTGACTATCACCGATTCGCCTCTTTCAGTCCTTTACTGTTTTTTGAATCACCAATTATTCCATCTTTTTTAAACACTGCAGATTCCACCTTGACCACTTCAGCATCACTGTTGCTTCTGCAAGCGATGTCATTGCACCTCTATGTTGCTCTCATTCTCATCCCACTGGATGTACCTTCATTTTTTGGTGTCTAGTGGCAAGGAAGCAAATAACTGTTTATCACGTGGCTTGGCCCTCCTCCCCTACACCGAGATTCTTTATGTCTTTTTTGTTCCTAACAGTATTGTTTGGTCAATGCTTAGGATGTGGATATCAAGGCCATGACTCTTGTAATTATTAATCACTTTCAACTTTGGTTTTCAGGATGGAGTGGCTTTACCTAATACGGAAAAGACTTTGCCTTTTGGTGGAGAGGTGTGGATTTGGTTTCATCCTTCAACTCACTACTGAACCTTGAGCTTGTTATAAGCTTCAGTTACTAAGGGAATTTCTCTTACATGAGTTTGTATGATGTAGATGCACACTTAATGCTCCTTAAGCTGTCCTGACAAGTCTAGCTTTTGGCTTCATATATTATAAAATGTGCATGTGTAGTTTTTGGTTGAACTTTTTTGTAAAGTGTTTTACAGAAGATACAATTGACCTTCTGATTGAAAACTCTTGTGATGAAATAACTTGTGGGATAAGCTGCTTGACCAGATTTTAAGTTACCCATCCCAGGGTTGAAAGCTGCACCAGGGTGTGTTTGGGGATTGACGTCTAAAAACCATGGTTACGAAACATCCACTTGGGATTCCAATTATGCAGCTAGATCTCTACATTTTAAGTTACCAATGTCTGGATGGGATTCCAAACACGCTTTTTGGCAGACCTTTGTTTTTTGGCAACTCAACCAAAATCCCAAAGACATAACCTAGCAGGGGGGAGTTTAGATTATGAGGTTGCCAACTTAATGATGCATACTGTTTTGCACAATCGCTGCAACCTCAATCATTGACATGACTTTTTACATCAACTGATCTGATGATCTTAGGTTTCCTTAAGTTCTCTCTCCATTTTCTTCACCATTGTTCCTGCCAATAAGGGGATGGTTACTTGCTTCAGAGTCTTACCTAAAAAAGATGTCATCATGCCATGGTGATATAAACATTAACTCTAGGAAAAAACAAAGAGACAACGATGGTGATATCCTTAATGGATCACAAGTAGGTTATTTGGTATTTATCCTCTCTCACCTTCGTTGTTGACTGCCAATTTAAAAAGCAGTGGTGCATGCTTAGATTGTGTTGGTCATGCTTCATGTCTTATGCTTCCTGACTCTCAGTATTTATAGTTTCATGATTTTGGAGAAGTTTCAAATAACAAATGGATGCTTGAATGATTATCCTTTGAACTGATGGTGTTTTAAAAGTCTTTTGCTGTGTAGCTTGTGCAAATACTATATTTAGAATATATCTGTTTCATATTCTAGTCAAAGTTATTTTCATTGTGAACCAACTTTTCTTCAGGATATATCAAGATGCCTTCTCTGGACCCAGAGGCATCATCAGACATGGCCCCAAATTCGGACTGACATGTTGACAAAGCCTATAGATTTGTTGATGCTTAATAGACTGAAAGAGTCCTATTGTGGAATCAAGGTCACTTTCTTTTTCTATAATTTTTCAGTTTATTGCCATGCATTGGCTACACTGCCTATTTCTTCCATTCTTTTAGCACACAAGTGTGCTTCTTCTTATAACAGAAATCAGATGACATCTGATTATTGCAGTCATTTGATGTTGGTGATTGATTTCATTCATGAACAAACCTTGTTTTATATGGTCTTTGTTATGCTGATGAATATCTAGGAATTTGTTTACACCTACTTCAATTGCAGAATAGGAAAATCAAAATCCTGGTAATTATCTGTTATCTAGTTCCAAGAAACCTGTAACCATCTGGATTCTGGATCTTCCAAGTTGATATTGCAGTTTTAGGTCTAATGCCGTGTTTTGTTGATCATATGTAGATGCCATGAACTTTAAGATTTCAGACATGAATGATGATGACATACCTCCATATTAAGCCTTGTCTGGGTCATTTATAAGGCTCGTGTTCCTATTGAGCATGTTTGGTTCTCCTTCCATTATATGCTGTTGACAATCTCATGATGTTATATTTTTTGATGGACAGAAGTTCAACTGTGAAATACTTTTTTTCTGGTTGTCCCTTTCTCTGCTAAAGTAGTTTATGATACTCCTTTTAATTGTATCTTCAACTATGTGTTTCTATGAAAATCTTGCGTGCAATTTCATTTGTTATTTAGTTTCCTTGAGTAATTTGCTAGTACTTTCTATTCTATTCTATTCAGTATGCATGAACCGCCAAACACAGTCTTGGGAGTGGGAGTGCTGATCTTGATACATGGTCCTAACTCCTAAGCTTAGTATAGTTTTAACTGAATCAGCCACTCCAGTACCCCTTGAATAAGGCATTGCCACTGGAAGACTTCCATAGTTCCATTTGTATCATTTTGTTTCCTCTGCGATTTACTTCTCTGTGTACAGGAGGGGGAGCTTGATGCTGTTGCTGTAGTTCATTCTTACGAGGATGGCATGCCTGCTGGATCTCACAAAACTCGACTAACTGCTCTTAATGTTTGTCTTCTATTGCCAAAATTTTCTGAGATTCATCCTCTTCCTCAAGGATATTTAGCTGAATAGTGTTATAACCTTGATGATACTCATGAAACAGGTGCCTCCCATGGGTCTGTTCTACCCCACGCTTTTAATTCCAGATATATATCCACCACCACCTCGTTCTTGGTAGGATATATTTCAAGTTTTCTTGTTTTGCACTAGCTTTCCTACCTCACGATTATTTAAACAAGTTGCTGAAATTACTGTCCGGCCATAATGCTGAGCATCATCAGGTTCCATGACTATGAGAATATGCTAGAAGACACATTGCATATGGAATATTCTAGAAGGCCTGACATGTCAGATGGTTTATTTCCTGGCATTAGTGTTGGATATCCAATGTGGGAGAGCTATCCAATTTTTTCTTCTAAGCCAAAGAAAGAAGAGAAGGTTGGCCTTGCTGAAGCTATCACTAGTAGCATTCTTTCCACTGGTGAGATTCATTTGCGATTATTTTAATTGACTTAATTGAATTGTAATTTGATATTAACATAACTTGGTACTGTATGGACAGGTCGTATAGACCTCCAGAGAAAGTTGTTTTGCAGCATACAATTGGTGAGTTGTGGCAGCGAGAATTACTATGCGATTGCACTCTTTATTTCTTGTAGCCTGGATGGTTGACATAGATTTCTCCACTGTTGTCCTCTAGATTGGTGGAGTGGCTTTGACAGCTGGTGTTATTCCTGCTGTGGAGGAAAGGTTGTTTCTGCGTTTGATTTTAATAGTAAAGCACATAATTTTGTGGTATTATCCATGTTTGTTGCAATGAGCATGTTTTAGATGCATTCAAGTATTTGCAGTAGATTAAGTTTAGCAATTGGCAAACCAGTGGAACAGCCACTTAACGGATCATGTTCTGGTCCCAGAAGACACAACTGAAAACCTGTTTTTTTTTTTTTTTACAATCTTTCTCAGGCAAAGTTCAGGCACTTGTCAGAAAAAAAAAGAAGATAATAGCGACACTTTAATTTAACTTCATTCCTCTTTTCAAGGGGGTAGATATTTAATCATTCCTCTTATATTTATCAACATCCTTCTCAAGTGAGGAAGACTTTCAGCATTTCAGATTAGAGAATATACTAGCCCAACCAGAAGATGGATGAAGCTCTTGCTTCATTATTCAAGAGAATTGCCTAACTCCAACCTTTTCTATCTATGTCTTTTATGGATCTTCTGACCATGTCAACCCAACTTAACTAAGCTTTGAATTTCAAACTAATTGATTTAAGCTGCATGGATCTGTCTTCTCCATTCAGTTATGGAAATTCAGTAGACCACGAACAAAAATAAAAATATGTACTGAGTCAAGTCTTGAAGCTTTAGACTGCCCCTGTTTCAAAAAAGTTTCGATATCAAGTCAATAAAACTCTGCTTAAATTACAACATTGACTGCGTTTCTATAAAAGATAGTAACTTCTTGTTAACGTTATCTGCTGAATTCATGTTCTTTCTTTTTGCAGAGTTTTACATGCAATTCCCTCAAATGAAGCAATTGATACTGTTGAGGTTACCTTATATATTTTCTTCATGCTTATGATTTAGCCTATTCTTTGTCTTTGATTTCCTTATGCATATCTATATGATTATACACACGAGGAAATAAAATATCCTGGCCTTTACTAGATGCAGAATTCATCATATAATAATAGCAAATCATTTATTTCATCTGGTGGCTAATTATACAGAAAATAGTTGTGGAAATTCAATTTGGCAATTTGTACTATTATTGAGGGATTGGCAGAGTTTACATTTTCACAAGCACCCCTTGAATTTTTTCTGCTATTTATTAGGGTGAAAATCACTAGATGCCCTCTACTTTAGTTTTTTTGGTCATATAGACCCCTCTACCCAATTTAGATTTACAACAATCCTTCTACTAACAATTCTGCTAAGTTTTAACCACTCTATTCACTCCTGGTGTAATTGTCTGTCATGTTGACCAATAGGCACGGTTATCAAAAGTGTAAGCAACGACACTTTTATGGCTGTGTAATTGTCCGCAAAATGTAGATTTTTTATTTATTGTAATAAGCAAGCCTTAACTGAAGGTAGATTAAAAGGTGTCAGAATCTTAGGGACTAAAACGAAAACTTTGGGGGTGCCGTGCCTCTGGGTATAACATCATTCCTCCCCTGGTTAGCATGATGGTAGTAGCTATGTCTGGTTCTACTTGTCTAATTGTTGTTTCAGATCTTTGATATTGCCCAACTCTCATGGTTGTTAAACAGGTTCTACAGTCAAGAACAAATCCAACTTTTGTGCCTTGGAAAGGCGGAGCAGTAAGTCAACTTCTCACTAACTTGTATTTCTTGTGGTTGGTTTTCTGTTTGGTCAAGTTTGAATGCACCAATTTTAGTTCCTCATGTCATTTGTACAAAATTGTTATTCCAAGATCCTTGGAGTTCTTGATTTTGGTCGCGATGCATGGATTTACCGGGAGGATTGGATTCACAATGGGATCCATTTTCGAAGTGGCAGAAAATACAAGGACTCTTACTATCTTCAAGCACAAGCAACATGTTACATAAACTCTTAGAAGGTGACAGGAAGTACACACTCTGATTTATAATTAGAACTAGTGTAAAACAAATTCTAGTATGGTGAAAGCATTTAAATTTTCATTTGGGGGGAAGCCGAAATGATAATTAGGAAGTCCATTTCCTTTTCCTTTGTTTTTTAATTTCTTTCCTTTTTGCATGTCATCTAGTGAATTCGGATAGCATTTACATTTTATTTCTATGTTAGAGACTGAGCTTGGGTGGTTTGACACTTCTATCTCATGTCCTTAGCATGTGCTTGGTGCGAAGCATGAAATTGACAAGTCAAGTTCACCGATTTTAGTTGCTAAAACACCATTTGCAGAGTGAAACTGCATTTCTTTTTTATATTATTTTCTCTATTAGTTTACTCGCCTGTTTGTTTGAAATTATAGTGACGGTTCAAAGTGTTTTTCATTCAGAAATGTATTAAAATAAAGTTTTTTTATTTTTAAAAAATTATTTTTAATATTAACATATCAAAATAATCTGAAAATTTTAAAAAAATTTAAACAATTTTTTTTTTTTTTTGGGACACTCGGTAATTAGACTGGGAATCTGGGATTATGGAGGTTTTATGGCAAATGAATGTGTATTTGGTGAGCTAGGAATATCTCCTTTTTCAGTCCATGATGCTGTTGAGGTTCTAACATTGTTTCTGGGCCTGTGATATTGGGCCGGTGGGCTAGAATTCATTGATAAGGGTTTTTTTTATGTAGATAAGGGTTTTATAAAGGATGGAGGTAATAATGGGAGGTGAGGTAGTGTTGTGTATTAGCAATATTAAGCAGGAAACAAGTTCTACGGTGGGAGGTTTGGGAGAAAGAGTAGGCGATTTTAATTGAGAACGTATGTTTCTTTGTCAGAATAAAAAGTAAAAAAAGAACTGTATAGGATCTATATAAGTTCTTCCTATGCTACGTGTAATCTTTGAATCACGGAGTCAGTATAGGATCTTTCAACCTGAAGCACAATACTGGTAAAATTTGACTTCGATGGTAAACATACATGTCCCTAAACTAGAACATGCCTGCCACATCAATTAACCTACAAGGTACAGTCATTAGAAGTGGCAATGGCAGGAAATAACATACATGTGCCTTTATTTTTCAATGCTAGACGCAAAAAGCTTGAAGGTTCTGTTCGAAATGCAACGCAGCTAATTCAGCAATAAAAAGCACTTAAATAAAGCAGTTAAATAGCTCTATCTGAAATCAGTCAGCAAATCCTGAGAAAGAGAGGAAAAAACATAATAATTGGTTATCAAATCCTGATTCATGATAGCAAGGCCTTTTTTTATAATCGTGTCACAGGAAATTCAAAATGTTTTTCTGAAATAATATTTCTTATTTTTAATATTAACATATAATTATAATAATATAAAAAAAAAATCTTAAATCTTTTTAAACACACTTTTAAAATACAAAAAGAAACAAAACCTCCATGCTTATAATTTCATATATTATTATTAAAAATAAAATTTTAAAAAATACATATTATTCCAGAAAATACTAAATCACACTCCCAGCAAATACTAAAATGGGTACACGAATCATTGTCTATCTTATTTAAGACACAATAATAAAGTCTTTTCCTTTTACTTAGAGTTTTGCAATTACTTTTGCATCACCCAATCCAAGCACGACACATAGCTCAGGATACAGACTCTTCCTTATCTCCTTGTAAACCTCGCCATTCCACTTCCTCGATGCCAGCTGAATTCCATGGCGCATTGCAGCCTCACTCAACCTCTCCTCGTTATCGTGGGCCCCCTCCACAATCCCCATCCTCACCGCCTCGTCTCCCCTAACCTTTGCTCCTCTCAACAGCACATCGCGTCGAGCCGAAGGCGATCCGATCTTAGCCCTAAAAAGGGCATGGACATAATCAGGTATCGTTAGCCCTATGTCAACCTCGCTCATGTACAGCACACCTCTATCCCTCTTCATGTAGACGTAGTCATGGCTCAGAGCCAGAACCATCCCCGCGGCGGCTGCGTGGCCGTTGACGGCGGCGATGGTTGGCATAGGGAGAGAAATCAGCTCGGCTACCACCGGCTTGAGCAGTTTCACCATGTGTGTGAGGCGCTCGCTGGCTTTGGGCTTGGAACCGGCGGCATGAGCCCAGGCTAGATCTAAGCCGTTGGAGAAGAACTTCCCTCGTGATGTGGTGATGAGAACCGAGCCACTAGTGGCTTGCGCTTTGGCTTCGTGAAGAGCGGAGAGGATGGAGCCGATAAGAGTGGGGTTTAAACGGTGCTCATCGTCGCCGGTTAATGTTAAAACGAAGATGTTGTTGGCCGTCTTCTCTAATGTGCACATGGTGAGTGGTTAGTGATGGCTTTGTCCTCTGGTGTGTGTTGTCCAGAGAAAGGACAGGTGCTGAACGTGGTTGAAGAGATTTAAGATTAGATTTTGCCTGTTATTGTAATTGAGTTACATACAAATTGATCCCTATAACTTAACACAATTGCCACTCGAGTCACTTATTTACTTATAATCGAAGATCTTACCCTTATGCGTCCTTTTATTCGGTAGGCAAACTTTGACAAGCTTCATAATAGTAGGACCAAGTTCTTTGGCAGAATTTTTAATGAAACGAAAATTCCTTAAACATAAAAAATTATTATTATTATTTTTACCGCTATTATTTCATTATTTGACTTGTATCAATTAAAATTATTTGAAAATATTATATATGGATCCTGTTTTACTTATACTTTTGAAATCTAGCCCAGCGGGTTGATTCAAGATCCGGCCGATCCGGGATTGGAATCGGGCCGGGTTGAAGAAAAAACAAGAGAAGAAAAAACCCGGTTGACCCGGCAAGGCCAGATTGAAAACCCGGTTGTAACCCGTTGACGTTTGTTTTTTTTACTAAAACGATATCATTTTGATTTTTAAAAAAATTGACCCGGACGACCCGGTCAAAACCCGGAATCCGGGTCTAAAAACTATGGTTTTACTAGACAACGAACCTGTTTGGAAGTGTTGTTGTTTTTCAAATGTTTTTTATTTAAAAATATATCAAAATAATATATTTTTATTTTAAAAAAATTATTTTTAATATAGCTTATGAAAATGATACGAAAACACTAAAAAAATATTAATTTAATATAAATAAATAAAATTTAAATTTTTCTTAAAATGCTTTTAAAAACCATAAACAAACAGGTTAAACATAAGATCTAACATAAGATCTAGGAGTAAACTCATGGATAAGTGAGAAAATTACAAAAAAGATGGCCATTGCTACCATCATTTACGCAAAATTAGTTGGGGCAATGCAACATGTTGACGTTACTAATTAAGGTAAATCCCAGAGAAAGGCCTTCACTGGATATTCTTTTTATACCTACCTTATCGCGACTATACAGTAATACAATAAGAAATTAAAAATTAAAAAAACTCTTACACGGGGTTAAAGTATTTGGCGCCGAATTTATTGTTATAGTAAATTAAAAGTAATAATTTTTCATCTTCTGTAGCAGAAGAAAAGAATTTCAAGAGGATCAGATCAGTTATCGGGTCGGGGTTACCCGAATCGGACATTCACCAAGCCCTCTCCCATTGTGGAAACAACCTTGATTATCGTCAACTTCATTCTTGATGATTATGTCACAGTCAAACGCATCATCACCATCACCAGTTCCCTGATTTCAACTCAGGTCATCAAGCAACGAGGTTAGTGGCAACCGGAAGAACCCAGGTTACCGTGTTAAAGAAGAAGCCGAAATGGGGATTGAGAACGAGGCCTGTGTACAAGAAGAAATGGGTCTCGATAGTGAAAACCAATTATTTCCCAAAACAGATGAGCCAAGCATCACAATGAAGGAGGAGACCAAAGAACGGAGATCGTTGTGAAAGAGGGGCTATTAATCATGTACAAGGAAGAAAAAAAGAAATCAGAGGGTAATCAACAGGGGAGGTCATAATGATGAGCCTGGAAGAAAGGATTTCAATGTGAAGACAAAGGTTGTTGAAGAGAGATAGGTCAATCGTGTTTCAGTGGAAGATGGAGATTTCCTTAAGAGAATGAATGGTATTTAGTGGGGGGGACTATGGTTAATGCGATTTCTAGTACTAAGGGAATGAAGTTGGCGGACAAGCAAATTGTTTATTTTGTTTTCCTAATCAAGACATGAAACTTGCTCGCTTCTCAACAAAACGATCTCCAGAGGTTAAGCATTCTACAATTTAGATTTTACTTGTTTTAATTGGTGGGTTTTTTTTTTTTTTTAAGAATTTAGTCTTTAATTGTTACTTTAAATTCTTAGATTGGTCTGCTACTTATGGAATGTGGAATTGTGTCATCCCGCTTGTGAATTCAGCCAAGATGAAAGTTCCAGGACGTTGTGTAGCTGCACCAGAAAACCTTTCTAGGTTTATCCTGTCTTCGATAGTTGGATAAATCAACATGGAGTTGCTGAAAATAAAACCATGTCAAAATGGAGCGTAGAGGCCCCTTCAGACATTGACTATACAGTTTATCCCCTCCTTACTCTGTTGAAGTTGCGGAAAATAAAACCATAACAAGAGGTGCCTTTCCTTTGTCTTCTGTGATGATGTTAATTTTATGTACATGCTATGTAATGATGACTGCACATTGTATTTATGTTATAAATATTCATGTTGTTTATGTGTCTTTCTTCATTCAGGCTGAATTCACTCTCGAGGAACTTGATTCTCGAAAACATTTACTGAATCTTCAAGTATGTGCGATTATACTTTCGTTCTCATCTTGTTGCCTTTTATGATCGCAGTTGCTTCATCATATGTGGATTCTTCTTCTTAATCCTATTACTCCTGCATATTTTTAATTGATAGGCATGACATGTAATAACAAAAGTATTGCAAGAATATAATCTATTGCATGAGCTCTGCATTGTCCCTTATTGATTTACACATTAATTATTTTGTTCAATAATGTTAGTGATGTATGCTTTTGTATGCTACACAAAACTGTAAGCAGTTCTATATTGCTTGATGACAATGGACTTTTCGGTTTGCACAAATATACTGCTGGGATCTAAGTGGATGCATCATATAGATAATTTATGCTAGTATGAGATCTTAATTGTTGGTAGTCTAATTGTTATCTGTCAAAACAGAGTGATCCTGATGAAGCGGCTGCAATTTTATGTATGGTGAGTAGGAGAAAGGGTACCCAGCCGAGTTGAGAACAAAACAAAGATGAACAAACTATATCAGACTCATCTCTTATTAAGCTTCTTGTTGCAGAAGATACTTGTAACTTGGAGGTGAAGTGCTTCGAATGCTGTCTTATGTTTTCAGAATCCAGAAAAATAATTGCTTTTGAACTCTTCTAATTCCTCTCTTGATTATGCACGAGATGGGGCCTCCAAGCACAGTAATGTGTGATTTAAGGGCATACAGAAACAAGTTCTCTACTGGATATCAGAATCAAGAAAGGAACTGATGTTGAGGAAGCAGCAAAAACTCTTCATCCATGCTGGGTTGCCTATCGGATAGGTGACAAGTATGTAGTTTCCCATATGCCTGGAGTATGCAGATGACCCTGTGATCACACCATGTGCACACAGGATGTGCAGGGAATGTCTCCTCTCAAGCTGGTAAACGCCAACAACTGGGATGTTGAGAAGAACTAGGAGGAGTCTTTCAAAGGTTTAAAGCTCCTGGAATGCTTGGAACATATTCGTAGGTAAGGATCTAGTGGAAAAGAGCATTGTTTTTTTAGTAAGCGGTCTTCATTTTTGGACCTAGCAGAATTCCCATTGAGAAGGAGAGGAACTGGGTTCTTCAGGTTTGATTAAAAAAAAAAAAAAAAACTGGCACAGAAGCAAAGGCAGAGGAGGGTTTTAAGGAGTTCATTGAAACCAAAGAAAAAATGGTATGCAGTTTCCAAGCACTTGCATCTCAGGATTCTTAAACCTTGCTCTTTAAACAATTATGATGGCTTAGCAGTTCATCATGGTCAACAAAGTTTCTTAACTATCTTTCTCTTGTTGCTTGGTGAATTTCAGGTATTGCTGATGCCTTGGAAAGCTGCTGGTGTGTGTATGAATCTAACTGCAGCCTCAAATGTCTTTTTAGTGGTTATTTTCAAATCTCCTGGTACTTCCTTATCCTGAACAAAGAATTTCCCTTCATCATGTTGAAACTGGCTATATTGAACTATGCAGGATCCCACCAGGAATCCTGCAGTAGAGGACCAAGCAATAATGCGAATCCACTGGATTGGACAAAAACACACAGTTTCTGTTAGAAGATTCATTGTTAAGGTCAGATTTTTCTCCTAGCTTTTCAAGGTTTCAGAAATTAAGTAGAATTCATGGAAGCTCTAGTTTCTGGAATTTGTCGAAATCTGTCCTGAAACTTCTTACTTTGGGTTCTTTGAGAATTCTAAGAAATTGATTAGCGCATTCCACGTTGATGTAGATATAATGGTCCATGGTTTAATTTATTAAGACTTACCATCATCTAGCACAAGAAAACTGTTGGGGCCAATTGAAAATTAGATCTTAGCCTGACTTGGTTGAATATTAGATTAAGATTTTGAGTGTAAAACAAGAAAGTCATCCAAGCCTAATGAGTCCGGATATAATTTACCAATTGGAAGGCTTTTCTTCCAGGTCCTTGTCACAGGCCTATTTTTTTTTTTCCTGCGTAATTGTTGTGGCAATTTGAGTGCTGACAATTAACTGTTCATCTATTCCTAAAGCTTCTTCAACAATGGCTCAAGGTCATTTTCACTATACTCGCTGTAATATGTATTCCTCCTGTTGCATTTGCCTGGAAATCCAGCATTGCATCAAATTGCTTTTCAAGGCATCTCAGCCTGCACTATTGGTCTAGATTCAAATTTCTGGAATATAATTTGAAATGAAATTCTTTTTTCACTCTTATTATATTGTGCCTGAGCTTTGCATTAGTCAGGATTGTGCTTTGATTAACAACAGGGCTAGCAGTCTGTGTTGAATAGTCCACGAGGAATAATTGGTCACGTATTTGACTAACCTTTCTTTAACCTTGAGTTTTACTAATCAACAGGCCTGTTAACAAGATTTTCTAAGCGGTCAGCACTTTTTTTTCTGTCTGTGCCATTGTTAGAACTTATCGCCTAATCATGCATGGTTTTGCTGGTGACCAAAGTGAGAAGGCACCGTGGAGCAACGCCTACAGCGTGTCCAGGCAAGGAAGCGACGCATGATTGACGAAGTGCCCATTTAGAATTTAGAGTTTAGAATTGAGGTTGAATTTTTTTTATTTTTTTTTGTAAAATTTTGAAAAAACAATTATTTTGAATTTAATTTTTTAGTGTTTTTAGATTGTTTTCACTGAATTAATATTAAAAATAAATTTTAAAAAAAATAAAAAATATTATTTTAATTTATTACCAAACAAAAAATATTTAAAAAAATAATTTCTATAGATTTTTTAAACAGTGCAAAGTACAATAATGTATTTCAACAGGTATTCTAGCAAATTATTCTCTCTTTGAAGCTGAATGAATCAAACAACAGGCCAGTAAGGATTGATGACGACCAGTGTAGGCCATGCACGTGGTGGTCAAACATTGGAGGAACAAGGCATGGGATAGACACGTGACCATGAACCCATCAATGGGATAGACACGTAGCCATTGATGATTGTTCGATCAAAGCAAAGAACCACTGACATTTTGTAGGCTGTCACATGCGTCATGTAACGTTAGCATAAAGCATCTTTGTGTTGACCCTACGGATGGGTCAAAAATATGTTGGTGTAGGAGTTTAGAAAAGCCAGCCAGCCACAGCTTTCAAGTTAGCTGGGTCGGTTAAAGTGTAGTTGTTGTTATCCGAGAGATACAAGCGTCAAGTGTCAGAAACCCAACTCAGCCTGTACTTTTGACCATTTTACTTTGGCTCTATGTTGCCTTTGCCTATCGGCTTGGGTTTCTTCTGTTGCTGTTGCTTCTCTCTAAACTTCGCCTGGCTCGGCTTATTATTTTATTGAAGCCGCTCTTATTTTATTTATTTTTTCTTCCAATTGGCCTTCTTGAATGTACTTTTCACAAGATTTTATGATAATTTCATGGGATGGCCGAGCTCTTTTCCGTTGCCGAAAACTGAAGCTGCAAATTATTCGAGCTTTGCAGAGTTTAGATTTGTTCAACTATGAAACTTTAATCACAAGTCATTTAAAATTTATTAAATATTCAAATTCAAGAAGAAACAAATTTCCTTGACACACACACACTTAAACAAGCAAAAATACTCAGAGATTGTTAAAGGATATTTGGCCTTTTATATATTTTTTTTCACTCTCGCATTCATAATCTGTCAGTAAAAATACGTTGCCTATATTTATATGATCTATGACTTCGAAAATATTAAACGATGGGTAAATATGAAAAGAGCAATTATCAGGTCAAACACTATATAATTTGACTGGATGTATAAAACCGTTTAGTAAAATAAAGATTGGTGGTATGTGCTAAGTTGCGGTCAGATTAAATTGTTTCTAACATAAAAAATGCTCGAGAAAATCAAGAGTATTGTCATTAACTTGATTAGATCCAATAAATTGATCAATTTAATAATATATTAAAAAATAGACAACAACAACATATAAATCGAACAAAGAAAATCAGTCTGAGTCAACTTGAGTTAACATGTAACCCATCACATAAGATCAAAATAACCCCATAAGAAAGAAGAAGAAAATAATAAAACTTCATCCCTAACAAATAAAAAATTAAAGGAGATTGAAAAAAATAAATTGTAAAAAAAGACTTAAATCAACCTGGGCTAACCTCTCCAACCCGTGACCCAGGTCCAGAGGTCGGGATTACCTTATAGAAGGCAAATCCAAAAAAATCATGAAGCTAAATTATCGATCAATAAAATATTTGAGGGATGAAATTGAAAAGGAAAGTTCCAATAAAAAAGGTTCTAAAACAAAAACAAATAAAAATAAAAAGAATAAGGACCAAAATTGACATAAAAATAAAATTAAATTAAATTTTAAGGGATGAAATTGAAAAACAAATCCAATTAACAAAGGGATTCAAAACCAAATAAATAGCAAAAAAAACACAATTTTATAAATTATTTCAAATAAAACAAATAGTAATAAAAAAATTAGAAACTAAATCTAAAATAAAAACAAATGGCTTTCATCGTGGTCTCTATAGGCAAATGCTTGGAAAGCTAGCCACGAAACAATATTAATTATAGCTTTGATAGGTAGGCGATTTCTTATGATTGATTCATTAGAACTTCACAACATTGCATTACAATTCAATGTGTTGAATTTTCCTTCCTAACACGACTCAACCAAAGATAACGAATCACATTATTTACCTTCCTCTAATTATCTAAGACTTTGGATACAAAAGTATTTTATCTCGATTTTCCTACCATATAATATTAAATTATTTTTTAAAGTTCAGGGGAGTTATTAAAGAACTCTAAAACGTGGGTTTTTCACTGTAGCAGCAGGGTTTTTTTTTTTATTTTATTTTGTACATATAATGTATCACTGTGCACACAGTGCACAGTGAAACACTTGACTTTTGTTTTTTTTTATTTGGTCTATGGGTTTTTGTTTTTTTTTGCTTTTTTCTTTGTGTTTTTTTTAATGAATTTTTTTTGTTTAATTTAGTTTGTTAATGTGAAATTTTTTTTTATTTAGTTATCATATTTTTATTAAATTGATA
>Ga0307518_10000459_pt1 | contig 31154 bp, 37 predicted proteins | sample 25_EM_MG_FD_203889 | JGI IMG/M metagenome (GOLD analysis project Ga0307518, IMG submission 203889) | Populus trichocarpa ectomycorrhiza microbial communities from riparian zone in the Pacific Northwest, United States - 25_EM | ecosystem: Host-associated > Plants > Roots > Unclassified | place... | reverse complement strand
GGGTACTAATCGCGCTCATGACTTGCCAGCGACGGAGAGGGAAAGGTTCGTATGCTTGTTATTAAGAGTCACACACATACACAGGACCCCCTCCCCCCCTGGAAATAATGACACCGTCCGGCAGCTATTCCCAAAGGCATTCGTTCCTGGGCCGAACGGAACTGTCACTGGACTACATAGACGTGACGCCATTGTGATGTGACAGTTGTGGCTCTCCTCCTCTCTCGATATATTATTGAGGTTCAGAGAGTGGGGGAAAGCGGGGGCGACTAAGCCATTGTGAGTTTGGACTGCCGACCTGATACATTGGCATACGTTGGCTAGTGACACGTTATTGACAGCTTAGAGAAGACACCATGAGAAAGTCATTGGAGTCGGTGCTACAATCAATGAATCATGCTCCACCCCATCGCTGCGTTCCACTATCTGAGAACGTTTTATTACATTTTGATATGGGTATGTGGGTGCACGTTCTATAGATAAGACATTCGACAAGCGCTGGATTTCCACAGAAGCACGTCCGAGAGCCACTTGTATGAATATTGAACGCCGATGTCGGTGTCATGTTATATACGGATATACATACATGGCAGGTGTTCCACTAGTGAGGTACTCACATTTGCATCATCGGTCCAATGGCGTACCAAGACTAGGGGTGATCCCCAATCAGATGGGGCCGAATATGATGTGCAGACTCGAAATAGAAAGGAGGCAGGACCACGGACACCTCCATATGTAATTATAATTGAATATACATCCGAACATGAAGTACCGGGAACGGTTTGACTTTACCCATTTGTCACTCAGCTTGGAAGGGAAGCAGGAAGGTATTACCGAGAAGACGCCCTCCAGCCTGAATGAGCTTCCAAGGATGTGAAGGCAGTCCGACGCATCAATCAAAATCAAAGAAAGGGTGAATGATGAAACACGCGAAGAACGCTTAAGCGTCGTAGGCTATACACAGCTGCAAATATTGGTGTCTCTTCTCGTCGATGCCTAAACATATATATAGCTTCTATCACCGAAAAACGCGTTCAGTCAGAGTGGTCATATCAAGAGAGGGTAGCGTGCTTTTGCAAATGGTTCTTGACGTGTGCCGACGTTGCAGGAGCATATTAATACTAGCCAGTGGTCACAGTCCCCGAAAAAAGATACGTGTTATTGATAGAGCCATCTAACCGCTCACCACTCCTCGTACCTACATTCGTCTCCAGCACTGGCCATATCGCCAAATCGCCAAAATCCGCACTCAGACTCGAGTCCCGGCGACAGAGGCCGCCAATCTTCGATTATCTCAGGAGGGGCATCCGCATTCTCTTGCTGTCGCCTTTCTCCGGTTGGCGAGGGACCACGTCCAGACCTTGGTCTGATAGGGGTCAGCAACGATGTGCCTTCGCCGAATAAGTCGGATGGACAGGTATATTCATTGGTCTTGTCTGAACTGGAATCTGAATCGGTATCAGATAGGGAAGCCTCTGTTCCTCGTTGGAGTATGCGACCTAATACATCCATGTTGACACGTTTCGCACCGCGCCTGGATTCAGTCTGACCAGGCTTCTTATTCTTGTTCCGCTTTGGGACGATACCTTCCGCCAAGTGACCATCTTGTGCATGATCCTGAGCCAAAGAGCCCCAATTCAGCTCGAATAGGGGAACAAGTGCTTCACGTTCTGTGTCGCTCCGAAGAAGCTCCTCTAGCTCGCCAAGTTCGAACAACTCGTCATCGGCGATGTCCGAGGGCGAGCTTCCTCCTCGGGATACAGCGAGAAGCTGAAGACGCGTCGGGGGAACTCCTTGTCGGCGATTTTCTTCTTCTGCGGCGCTTGGACGTGTTAGCAAATCAGTTGCGAGGGATATGTCTACGTCAAGGTCGTGTGTTCCGGTCCGCGATCTGGGAGATGATGGCGAGAGAGGATTCAATAGGAGCCGATAGGCTTCATATAGGCTTCCATGGGTGGTTTTACGGCGTTTAGCTCCGACCGCCGCCGGTAATGACGACGACGATTCGCCCGTACATTGTAAATCATCATTGGACCCGCCTTCACGGTGTAGTGATGCGGCTCCCGAGGCATTTTCGCCCAAGTCGGGTTCAAATATCAGGCTAATCTTGTGCTGTGCTTGCATGTGCTTCTTCCATATCTCTTCCTTGGCACGTATGATATCTTTGATACCCTTTGCAACGATGGCGCGTTTTGACAGCTTGGGACGCGCGCCACGGGACTTGGATTGGGTAGCTTGATCGAGCCAAGGTACTTCGCGAATCCATTCTTCGATTGTGTCGTAAAGAAATTTGTACCGTGACGAGACGACACCACCCGCGAGGCCAAACCGAGCTGCAAGTGCGCCTGCGAGGTCACTTACATGTGGAAGAGATGTGCGTGTTTCTGCTTCGAGTCCGAGGATGAACAACGCACATGCGGTCGGGGGTGTGGGAAGTCGTGTTATGGCAAGTGTCGGCTCGTGTGCGGTGATGATACCTGCAATGGATGTTGCTGTGCGAACAGCAGCGGGAAGAGAGAGTGAAGAAAGCGTAGTGCGCAGATCCGCGGGAAGTGATGAGGTGGAATCAGAGTGGATAAGCGTGAGGAGATGCGTCTGCAAGGACAGCAAATGGACCGATGGGTCTGTCGGAGTGAGTGAGAAGTTGAGAAGGGATACGACGGACTGGAAGGCGCGTGATAGGGAGAGGTGCGAGTCGTCGAGAAGGAATGCGATATCGCGCAGTGAATCGGACTTGTTTGACTCGCGAAGTGCGATGGCAATGGATGCACCCGCTATGAGATTAGCTTTTCGGCCCCACCTGTATCGACCAGTGGTCATTGCGTGAGTGAATATGGCGTGGGCGCGTGGGGATAGACCGGGATGGTTTAACTTGGCGAGAACAGATGCGATGAAGGCAGACATGGCGACCTAAGTCAAATGAGTTGAACAGTGAGAAAAACCAGGGACTAGTGACTTGCCATGTTCTTCTTGTTGCGGTCTTCCTTTGACTGGTGCCATCCTCTGCGACTGCGACCGAGCGGATGGTAGCCGGTGTTCGAGTAGTCGATGTGGTCTGCTAAGAGGGTCTGTGCTGGGTCATTGAGATGCCCACAGTGGGTGCAGATGGCCGAGCAGAGCTGCTCGTCGAGGACGAACTCCCCTCCGCACTCTGGGCAGGCCATCGTGTCATGAAACCAGGATGGTCACGTGGCGAGACCCCAGACATCCCTGGTTGATAATTTACGTCCCCGCATTCCACTATAAATACCAGCCCTTGACTGGCCCTTCCCCATCTCATCCTGCTACATACCATGTCTCCCCCAGTCGGCGTCAACCTCGAATTCCAGTCAAAGAGCTCGACCGCAGCCAGGCGAAGGCTCTCCAGCTCAACGGGCACTAAGCCCGTCGTAAAGGCATATGCTAGTCTCACCGTGAATATTGATCACCGCGCCATCGTCCTCTCTCTGATCTCCCAATAGCCTATGTGGGCCGGTATCGCTGGAGCCCTCGTCAACGGAGGCAAGGCCTTTGAGGTCGCCATCTCCGTCCACGACTCGGTCTACAACACCGACTTCTCCTCCGCCACAGTCCCAATCAACCTCAATGACCCCACCAAGAATGCCTCCGAGATCGAGAACCATGTCATCAACACATTCAACAAGTTCTCACAGGAGCATCTCTGCAAGTTCCTCGGTGCTGGTGTCACCCTCAGCCTCTTGAAAGAGGTATGAGTGCCCGGTTGCTATAGCATACCCTTTGTTTCTCACCTATCTCATCCAGTGTCCCAATCTGTGCACGAGGCTTTGGCTTGAGCTCGATGTCGTGCCCGTTGTCTTCAACATCAAATCCTTCCACACCGACTCACTCACCCGCCCCAATGTCAAGCACCGCATCTCCTCCACTACTGGCTCATATGTCCCATCTGGCACTGATACACCCACCGTATACGTAGACCCATCCCCACTCATGGATCAAAACAGCCTCCAGGTGTCCGTCGGCACCAAGCTCCCCATACCACGCACTCTCGACGAGCAAGCCGACTCTGCGGCGCGCAAATGTCTCATGTACTACGGGCCCAACAACAACCCTCGCCTCACCATCGGTCCCCGCAATCAGGTCACCGTTGACGCCGGTGGAAAAATTCACCTTATAGACGACCTCGATGTATATAGAAAATCCGTCGGAAAGGGAACGTGGAACGCAGTCATCAAGCTTGCCGATGAACTACGTGAGAAAAAAATCAAGATTGGCTTCTTCTCATCCACCCCTCAAGGAGGTGCGTATTTCCGAATTTATCCTCATTTCATGCTGGCTCACGGCTCCTTCTCACACAGGAGGAGTCGCTCTTGTGGGTGTTCTCTGTTTTTCCATGTGGCGCATTCTCTCACCCTTGATAAGATGCGACACGCTTTGATCAGGTTCCTGTCTGCACTGGATGTCGACGCCGCTTGGTGCGCACTATCACATCGCCTATACTGATTTTGCCACTTACTTTCGGAGTTCATTTGATGTCCCTGCGTGACTACGTAATAGGTATGTGCCTAATCCGTCGCCGAGCGTCTTCCGGACAACAAAGAACAACCACAACATTCTCCAAGGCGTCGCCGCTCCTGACCTTCGCTTGACCCAAGAAGCTAAAGATCAATTCGACGCCTGGATTCTCAAGAACGGTCTGAGATGGACTGCGGAGGGCGGTCCCCTCGCACCCGGCGGGGTGGATGTTGCCTTCATTGGTTAGCGCCTTCGTCAATTTACTTGGCATTGACTGACGGCCGCAGACGACCCGCAGATGCCTGGTTTGATCCCTCTCATTAAGAAAGTTCGCCCCGAGCTCCCCATCGTCTATCGCTCGCACATCGAGATCCGCAGTGATCTCGTCCACCAAAAAGGATCCCCTCAAGAGGAAGTCTGGGAGTACCTGTGGAAGAACATCAAGTTGGCCGACCTGTTCATAAGTCACCCCGTCAGCAAATTTGTCCCCAGCGATGTGCCAATTGAGAAACTGACCTTGCTCGGTGCCGCTACGGACTGGTGCGTCGCGATTGTCACCGAATGCTTTGCGTAGATTCTGACAGGTTACCTTGCAGGCTTGATGGTCTCAACAAGCACCTCAACCCATGGGACTCTCAATTCTACATGAACGAGTTCCGTAGCCTGTGTGTCAAGGAAAAGATGACCGAGCTCAAGTGGCCTGTTCGCGACTACGTCGTCCAGGTTGCTCGGTTCGATCCCGCCAAGGGTATCCCCAACGTCATCAACTCGTACAAGCGTTTCCGCCAGATGTTGAAGTCTTCTGGGAAATTTGCTAATGAGGATGACATGCCCCAGCTCCTGATCTGTGGACACGGTGCCGTCGACGACCCGGACGCCAGTATCATCTACGACCAGGTCATGAACCTCATCAACTCGGACGATTACAAGTACTATGCCAAGGACATCGTCGTGATGAGGGTGCCGCCCAGCGATCAACGTGAGCTTTTCTTTTTGTAATTGCCGGGTTGAAAAGCTCACATCACCCCAACAGTTCTGAATGCACTGCTGGCCAACGCGAAGATCGCCATGCAGCTCTCCCTCCGCGAGGGCTTCGAAGTCAAAGTCTCCGAGGCGCTGCACGCTGGTGTCCCCATCGTCGCTTGCCGCACGGGCGGTATCCCCCTTCAAATTGAGCATGGCAAGTCTGGTTACCTCACCGAGGTTGGTGACAACGATGCCGTGGCGAAACATCTGTTCGATCTTTACACGGATGCGGATCTGTACGAGCGCATGAGTACATACGCAGCTACGCATGTGTCGGATGAAGTCGGCACTGTGGGCAACGCAGCAGCCTGGATGTACCTGGCGGTCATGTACAGCCGAGGTATCAAGATCCAGCCTCACGGAGCGTGGTTGAACGATTTATTGAGGGAAGAGACTGGCGAACCTTACGTCGAGGGTGAGCCAAGATTGCCCAGGGGGCAGATGAAGTTGCCTGGCAAAGCGTAAACGGCCAGACTGACCTAGGACAGGCTCCGTGGGTTTTTGCTGCATTCTATTGACCGTTCTTTGTTCCCCCACTCCGTCGTTCCCTTGATCTTGTTCGATGATATCTGTTGCTGTACTAAATGTGTCTTTGTTGTCGATGTAGACTTGTGCTCACTAGACAGAGGCCATGTATACCATGACTGTATACCAGTTTCTGGGTTATGTAGATGTCTGCTCCGTACCCAATCTGTACCTCGAAGCTTCATGAATTATCGCTGCATGAATTGAGGATGCCATTATCGAGGCAAGGGCCAAGAAGACAATCAACAAGATCACTTCCACTCCGAAGTTGGGAGTTCTTTCACAGCTTCGCTGCACGCTTCATAATTACATAATGTAGAGATCTCTATGGAAAAAATAATCGATTATGCCAAGTGCGTCCATATGACCAAAAGCGACAACTCTGAGCTCCCCGATTGAAAGGTCGTCCATCATGCCTACTCATTTACAAGGGCACACGGCTTTCCGCAGTGAGGTCGAACATGAATGTCAAATATAATATCTTGAAGTTTATTACAACACAGAAATCACGAGAATGGGAATTATGTAATTTATGATTTTTCCGACAGAGTATAAGTACGCGAGCATACCACACAGGCTGCTAAAGACACAAATTCCTCGTGTTTACCTTATGAGCTAATCAACTGTACTCGCTGCTAAAAACATACGGAGCCTTCACAGAATGGATGAAATAGACATGCATTCTCCTTCAATGCCTCCTGCCGTTTGTCCCTCATTTATTCATCCTCCTGCTGTGGCTCGATGCGCGACAAGTCTGAACACAGGTACCGGTATGGGTACGAAGAGAGCGAGGTCGCCTGGGCCTGGGTCACCTACAATAGAGAGACAGGCTGTTCGTTCTCTCTCTCTCTCTTCCGTGCGACCGTGTGGCATCGAGTAACGTTTACCTCCTGGGCAGAAACGAATTTCACTTGCAGGGGATGCGAACAATGCAGCATGCCATTTGCCCCACCTTCTGGGTCTGCAGCACCCGCAGCCCTTGTCTGTGCCACATCGCTTCCTTGACCACGTCCACGTCCACCGGCGTCTGGCACAGCATCCAAGAGAGGAGGGACCGGACGACTGGGTGCGGCAAACAGGGGAGCTCAGTGTGTGTGCAGGGAATGGCGGAGACGCGACTCGGGACCAGGGCGATGGTGTTTATGGTGAGAATATGGTACGTTGTTTCCTTACTCGCGCGCACAAACCGGGGCTGTCATGGTTCGGAGGAGTATTCATGATGACGATTAATATCGGTGACATAGGTTGTTGATTTGCAGTCCCCATCCCAACCCCACCATCACCATCAACTGCAACACGTCCTTCATCGGCCAACTGCATCGCGGAGCCACTTTCATTCTATGCATATCTCGGCACGGGCACCACATACCTACGAAGAGCATCATATGTCGCTATCGCCGTTCAGCCTGCCCACCCCGGCTCCAACGCCGACACCAACTACTACCGCCGTCACCACGCCCGTTTCGTCAACAGAGTCATCTCCCCCACCCCTTCCCCTACCACTGCCTTCTGCAGCAGGAAGTGTCGTACACCCTCCAACGATATACTTTTTTCCCGCGATGCCATCTGCAGATACGTGTCTGACCCACGCCAATGATTATGGGTTCCGCGATCCTAAACCGTCGCAGGAGGTTCCATCGATTGGAGTACATACCCACGAGCATCAACCTCCCCGGCACCCACAGGCAAGTGGGCATGAATCTCAAATCATGCTATCAGGTGACAACACGAATATATCCGTTCCTATGGGAAACAAGACATGTATGATTTCTTCGGTGTCGTCGTCTGGTCCAGTGGAACGGAAAAAGAGGTTTACGATGGGCCCTCGCGTGGATTGTGTCAAGTGTAGGATGGGTGTGAAGGGTCATTGGGTACACCTGGACTGAGGACATGATGATCGGAAGGTGCACCATGTACCAGCACAACCACACACTTCGAGCATATAGCAGTTTCCTTAAATATCAACTCGCAGATTCCTGGGTCTGAGGTGTGCAAATAACCTTGAAATGTGCACTTGATCTCAGGGTTCAAAGTAAGTAAGAAGGTTGGCAATGGTGGGGCACGGCTATTGCTGCACTATGATTTGCAGTACTAATATCTCCTTGAATTTCGGGAACCCGGTGCTGTACAATAACCAGTGCGTGCTACTACGACAAGTATTATTCTTCCCCGATGATATGTTAGCTGTCACGTGGGTACCATACCATGACTGCGCTGATCTCGGGCATGTATTGGACTGAGATCAACAAGCTGTCGGACCGTCCTGCTTTCCAAAAATCTTGCATTACATTCTCGATTCGTCTTGAAGAATGAGTTGAATACATCATCAAGGATGCGATGCGAAGATACTCTGTCATATCTTCGCAGCCCTTGATCACAGGACTATATTGTCACCGTCTTGAAACCACACCTCACCCAGCCGCTTCTAGTGCCCAAGTGCACTGGGCCAAGTGCCGGTGAGCTGCGTTTGAATATGGTTGAATAGCCCCTAGAGGAACAACAGTCCACAACAAACTTTTGCATTGGGTTTGCCGACTGAGCAGAAAAATAAAAAAATAAATGTCGACGACACTCCCTCTCTTCTGGGATCTCTCTTCGGCATCAAAAAAAGACCGCATCGACGCGTCCGTCAAGCTCATCAGTGCCCTCGAACAGTTCCAACTGAGCCATGTCCCGAAAGACACTGGGTCCGACTCAGAAGAGGGCGGCGATGCACTCGATTTGCTCAACTCGCCGGATGTGTCATATTCGATACGAAGACTTGTGAGGGGACTTGCGAGTTCGAGAGAGAGCAGTAGACTGGGGTTCAGTGTTGCCTTGACGGAGGTGCGTTTCGCCTTTCCTTCGTATGCTGGGATACACTACATGTCTTTACAGCTCCTCTCGAGGATAAACACAGTTACATGTTCGCAAATCGTCTCTCTTATCAGTGATTCGACTAAAAAGCAAGGCTCGATGATGGGCCAGGAAGAGCGCGATGTCCTCTTCGCTCGTCTGTTTGGTCTGACTGCCGTGATCCGGTCAGGTCTACTCGTCCGCCAGACCCCCCTGCCGAGCTCGGGTTCGGCCAACTCGCAAGTGTCCAGTTTAGAGAGTTATAGGGAGGTGCTGGTGAAACTGCTTGAGATTGGGGAGGCCAAGTCCTGGCTGAGGGAAAGCGCATGGTGGACAATCGGGCTCGCAATCGACACCGTCCAAGCAGCATCCTCGTCTGTACCTTGGAAATTGGAGGCGTTAGATACGACAGTCGAGTATCTCTTCTCAAAAGAGCGCGAATCTGGGCTTTGGACGCCAGAAAAGGTTGCGATGCTGCTTAAGTTGCAGCCCTTGTTACCAAACTATGATTGGGATAGTGCTCTTGCGCCTATGTTTAAGGGTAGCAATCTGTTCTCGTCTGCAAACCTTCTGCCATTAGGGCGGATTCTGAAAGTAGGCATTCTTAACGCATGCTGTTCTTTCAGTGAGCTGACGAGGACAACGGTGCTGTTCCCAGGAGTCTGCGGTAGACGAGGACGGGTCTTTGAATACCGGTGTTGGCTCATGGAATCCGCAACTACATTTTATATGGGATATGTTATTCGACCGTCTCCTCCCATCTTCAGATTCACCACAATCACCCCAGGGCTCCCTGAGAGAATTCTTCCGCATAGTTGTCGACGGTAGCTTTCTTAGTACTTCTCTACTGCGAGCTGTATCTGACATGTGTGACAGAATCCTTATTCTCCGCCACTTCTTCGGCTGAACGGAAATACTGGGGTTTCCAGGTCTTCAAGAAGGCGTTGACACGCGTCGGCCCAGACCAACTTACTATACTCTTCACCAAAAATCTCATGCGATCCTGGACAAACCACTTGTCAAAAAGTGATCGTTACCTACACAAAATCTCGCTCGATGTGGTGCGCTAATCACAGCACTTTTGGGTTCTTACATGAATGACCTTTTTATAACAGGCGAAATACATTCAGTCGTTTGTCCAGCAAAACCCGGCATTGGGATTCCCCTTAATCCTTCAGCTTACTGGTATTAATGGTAGCCAACAGTTTGACAAGTTGACACGGACCAAAACGGTCGAATCTATTTTAACGGTTATGGACACTGATGGCATCAAAAGTTACGTTTTGTCTTTGTTGGAGCAGTTGAACCCTTCAAAAAATTCTACGGAGTACGTTCCCTTGCGATCTTAATATGTAGCACTGAATAGCGAAATAGGGACACAGACGCCATTCATTCGCGACGAGCGTGGATTGCAGACCAATTTGCAGCCCTCATCCGTAACGGGTCCGTTCCAAAAAACGACGAGTGGATACAGATTGCCCTCGACTGGTACGTTGTCAACGGACTGTTTACGGTTCGCAAGAAATCCGAGTCAAGCTCGATACATGCGGTTAGCCCATTATCCAATATTATAATGTCGGAGAATCCCACTAACCTCCATTCAGCTCCGCGCACTCCCGTCCCCGCCTTTCAATGAAGAGTTCCATGCCCACTGTCGCACGAGGTTGCTTGGCAGCCTTGCAGACCTCACCGGTCAAACCACCGTCATAAAGAAAGGTGTGTCCGTTTTTTTGTCATGTATGAGCTTCGGCTGATCGTTTAAAAAGGTGACCAGACGTACAAAGTGGCGGGCGTCGCGTCCGATGGCCAGTTCTGGATATCCAAAATCCTAGAGACACTGGCACGATTAGACAAGGATACCAAGCACGTCAGCCCCCTTGTGTCCTTGGACGAGGAGGCGCAGATTGCATTAGGAAAGGCACAGAAGCAGTTGGAGAACTTGGCCGGTGTCAGTCTCATTATAATGTACGCTTGGGGTCTGTCTGATCTACGTGAAAAGGTGTCCACCGAACGAAAAGAGACTGCGAGGGGCTTCGAACTTGTACTATCGTCCCTGGTTCTGCAGTGTCGATGTGGCGAGGAAGGCAGCGCTGAGAAGCTTGAGGTACGGCCGTCGGATACTCCACTTGTGTGCCTTTGCCGTCGACGGCTGACACATCCCCGAAGGCCTGTCTCGCCGCAACAGCACGCATGTTTGCAGATCAAAAATCATCTAAAAAGCACAAAAACAAGCTGACTGCGCTGCCACCAGCGGACGACGCACCTATACCGATAGACATCTTCGTGGATCTGCTCATCGGCTACCTTGAGAGTGCTAGCGCTTACACGCGGTCGGTGGCGAATGAAGCATTTTCTCGTGTGACAGGCGTGGTGGAGGAGAGCACTATGAATCTTATCCTTGCGGTGTGTGATGCGTGTCAAATGATAGGTCCTGTCCTACAGCTCTGACGGAAAATCGCGGTTGGATAGCAACTTGAACGACGAAATCCTGCTGAATTGGCCGAGGACGAGGACGAGGACGTTGACATGGATGCTGAGAGCCATGATGAACAAGATGATGAGGAACATGAGAGCTCTTCGGAAGAGGGTGTGTCTGAAGATGATGAAGAACAGAGTTCATCTTCCGAGGACGATGACGAAGATGCTCAGCAGATGCGGAAGAAAATCGTTGACGAACTCAAGGCCGGTGGCGTGGATGGTGCAGCGGGTGATGAGTCAGACGAGGAATCCAATGAAGAACTCATGGGTGACGAACAAATGATGGCGGTAGACGAGCACCTCGCTGAAATCTTCCGTTCACGGAAAGACGAGCGAAGGTCCAAGAAAGGTCCGCAGTGGCTCCTTGAGTGATTTTTTATTTCGCTGACATTTTCCAGGAGTCGACGCGCAGCGGGAAGCAACTCACTTCAAGAATAGGGTCCTCGACCTCGTTGATACCTTCGTCAAGAAAGAGCCCCAAAATCCGCTCAACGTCCGACTCGTACTACCTTTGGTCGAACTAGTGTCGAAGAGCGGGATGGATGAAAAGCAACTCTCTGACAAAGCGGCTGGCATCCTGAAGAACCGTCTTGCCAAGTCCAAAGACATCCCATCGGGAGCTAATAGTGACGAAGTCGAAACCATTCTCCGTGAGGTTCACCAACGAGCACGAAAATCGCATTCCTCGGGTCCAATCTTAAGCCAAAGCAGCCTATATTTGTGCAGAGTGCTGTTACATCTGAAGGAGGAAGATGCAGTAGTCTGTATATACCAGGAATCCTGGGACGACTACGTGTTTCGAAAGGCATCTCAGGCGAACTACGCCTTCTTCCAGGACTTTGTCCGCCATTTCCCAGCGCTAGCATCGAAATTCCGTGACAGTATATTATCTTCGTCCTCCAAAGCTGTCAATGCCTACAGAAGATGCCAGGCGTTCCAGCTTCTGGGTGTAGTTCTAAACCAGCCCAGTAAGGTATGTATTATGCTGCCTCTGCATGTGACTCTGGAAAACATCTGATGACCAGGGGAAGGACGAGCAATTATCGGTCCCATTCCAAAAGAGCTTACAGCAGACCGTGCTCAATCTTGCAAACGGAGCTGTGGATGACGAAGGCAACCTGAACGCGGGTCAACTAAAAGACTTGTTGAAGGTCGTGTTACTATGTGTCCGCCAGGTACAGAAAACAACGCAATCATCTGGGAAACCAGGTGTATGGGATCCTTCTGCATGGAGTGCGCTACACACGAAGCTTTCTTCCTCTGCTCGGTTCAAATCTTCATCGGCCCTGTGTCGACAAGTGGAGTCAATCGCCACGCAGTTGAAGTCTGGAGTTCGGAGCAGTGAAGGAGGGAAACGGAAGGCACAGGAAGTGACAGGTGATGCCGACTCGTCTAAAAGGTCGGATAGGAAGAAGCAAAAGAAAAACAAATCATAGCAACTATTCATCTAATGTAGATTGGTGAATATGTAGCTGATTACGGAGCTCTGTCAATGCCCCTACGTCTAGTGAACTTGTGATGCAGCGACTGAGCAGCTTGGCGCATTTCCGCATCCTAGTGCGATCTAGTAAGCACGTCGCTACAAGACAAGTGAATTCATTGCCAATTACCTGGTAAGCCTGCTACGGGACTCGACGGATAACCGACAATATTCAGAGCGGTCAGTGGCGACGGCAAGGATGTCTTCAGAAATACCTGCTAGCCGTGCACACTCCACTCCAAACGACTCTTTAGCAAAGCCATCAGTCAGGCGATACAAGAAGGTTACGTCTCTCCTTCCATCTATACGGGTATCCATCATATAACCCATGTGCAAGTTTTGGACATCATTTGGGAACCGACGTTCCATGTCAATGGCCACTAGGGGATAATGTGTGATGAACAGCGTCTTACACTTCACCTCTTCCACTAGATGGTGCAGAACTGCATCCGCGATCGCCATCTGAGAATAAAGCAGAATTAGACAGAACATGATGAAACGTTGCATATACTCACCCCGTCAGCGGTGGATGTACCTCTGCCAAGCTCATCGAGGATTACGAGGCTCTTTGGAGTGGCCGTGCTGAGGATCTCATTGGTTTCTGCCATCTCAACCATGAATGTTGATCGGCCACGCGCTAACTCGTCGGATGCTGTGGAAACTATAAGACTAAGTTCAAAGTCATCCAGCGCGCCACTGACCCCCCATCCTCGTGATGACACCATCACACGTTCCTATTCTTGCAGCCTTTGCAGGGACATAGGACCCAACTTGTGCCATAATGGCAATGAGCGCCACCATCCGAACAGCAGAACTTTTGCCTCCCATATTCGGCCCAGTGATGATAGCACTTCGAGGGGAATCCCCTCCCATAGTGATCGTGTTAGGAACAAATGGATCTGATCTGAGAGCCTCGACCATAGGATGCCTCCCATCGACTATTTCGAGAACGTTGTCCTCTGTGAGCTCCGGTCGCGCGTAACCATCTTGCAACGCGACTTGTGCCAAACTACAAAGACAGTCGGCGACCGCTAGTTTACTCACAGCATCACGCAGTACAGGATAGTGTGATTTGACGATTTCATCAAGGAACGATCGGTAGGCCTTGTTAGCTGTCGCATTGAGTGATTCCTGATATCGTGCACGCTCTTGGAGCAGCTTCTTGACTTCTGGGGAATAATAACGCCGCAAATATTTTGTGCTGATTAACTGTTGAGGATTGAGTCAATCGGGAATTTGAGATCTGACTGACCTTGATACCAATTCCCAACTAACAGGGACCTCGCGGTTATCCACTTTTTTCATCTCTATAAGAAACTATACCCATTAAAATACGGGAAGACATCATAGAACAAGAGGGGATTACCTCGAAACCGAGGGCGGTCGTCCACTGGAGTGACGGCATTCCGAGAATTTTGCGGACTAGAATAGTACATTGGCATGCCACTAGTAGCCTGGACAGTGAAATATACTCACCTCGTTTCAACTCTTCAGATAGTTCGGACTCGATAGTTTGAATCATCTGAACTAGTTAGCCAGGGGCTCCACTGACATTGTATGATACGCACCAACTCAAGTTCAACAAGTTCGGGAAATTTCTCTGTGTCTTTCCATAAGGAAACTTTATTGCCTTGACTAGCGTCCTTGAGGGAAATATCACCCAACAAATCTCGCATTGGTACCTTGAGCTTCGGGAGCGACAACACAATTTCGTTTAATAACTTTGAGCGAAATCCTCCATCAGCTTCATCTACAAGACTGTCAAATGCCGTTGCCACCTTGTTGAAGGCAGGCAGAAGAATCGCGAGTTCTTGTGGGGAACACTTTGCTAATATTTAAAACGGATGCATGACTTGAGGAACATAGCGCTCACCTGCCCATACTGAATCCGACATAGACCTTTAGCAAGATCAGGTAGTTTCCTCATAGCCTGCCGAAGAGCAACGAGCCTCTCAGAAGTACTGCCAATTATCTCCTCGATGGCATCTATTCTCTCTTGCAGCACTCTGTTAAGGTCAGCACCAGTAGTGGTTGCTGCAAATTGACCAACCTTCGATCTGTGAGCGGTCTACCCACCCAATTCCTCAGAAGTCTTGCGCCAAATCTAGTTACCGTACGATCGAGTATCCACATTAATGATCCTCTTGATGAATAGTCAGTCTGGTTCTGGTAGATTTCTCTGATGACATCCGGGATCAGATACCAACAACCCCGGACCAAAATGGAGACCAACAAATTAGTAAGCGTGTTAGCATTCAACAACATGTGCGTCCGGTTGGCGAACTTGGAGAAGTACCGGGCACCCAGAAATGCGTCTGCGATGCTAAATGCAGAAAGGTACTTGATAGCATGTGCCAAGGCAACCACGACTTGCTGTGGAAAGTTCGCCACGACACTGAGAACACCGTCTTAAGATCGTAAACTATTGCAGATGTGCAACGAATGACACGACACGGTCACATACCCATCTTGGGATCTTCGGCTCCCGTTTGCTTTGCTTTATCAGTGTAAAACTGTGCTACAAAATCGAAGGATTCAGTATAGTCCATGGTCGCTTCGTAGCGTTCTATTCGTATTTTGTGATCGGAGCTGTGATGGAGGTAGGTAAGTAAAAGAGATTCAGGAAAGCGAATGAGATGGTCCACCCAGAGGAATGCTTTAACACCTTTTCTGTCAGTTTGCTTAACCTCTGCGTTGGAAGGACCAACTCTGCTGGCCGAGTGTGTACAAGACGCGTCTACGCATCCGTGAAGCACCGAAAATCTCGTGATCAACGATAACTGACCTCAAGCTCAGAACGCATAACCGAATCTATCACCTCAGTCAGCGAAGCAATGAAAAATAACCGTGAGATTCCACTAACCATCGAATTCATCCCAAATAACATCACCAGTACTTGGTGTGATGGCGATCATTGCTATCGACACTTGATCGTCTGGGTTGTCCTCTCTCTTGGAGGTTTCGACAAAGCAGGCAAGCAGTGGTGCACCATACTTATCCAGGTCATCTACAGACCCAAGTTCATCGACGTATCTGGGGGTAACGGCGTCATAACGAGGTCAGAGATCACGCATTCCAGAGAATACTCATACGTCGTGGCCGTGTAGAGATAAGTTAACTTCCTGTCAAAGAGGGTGTTCCTATTTTCACTGGCTTTCTTGAGTGCAGCTGTCTCGGTCTGATCTACGATCCCGACTTTGTAGCCTTGGGAGAGGAGCCTAGCTTTTGTCAATCCAGGTGGTTGCGCTGTGAAAGGACAAGCTCACTTCTTGAGATGTACATCACGCCTATGAACCGGGATTGAGGCGGTCATCAGGTTTCGGCGCAGGTAGGCGACTATCCCGAGTTCTTTGCTTGCTATCTGCAGGAAGGCCTTAGATAGGTACGTTGACAGTCCACCCTAACGAACGCACTGTTGCACTTTCGCCATAGAAGTAGTACTTGTAGCCACTTTCAATCATAAGAACGACGCCAGGATTTTCTCTGATGATTCGTAGTGACTGGAGCATCATGATGTCACAAAAATGAGATCCAGTAGCCTCAGACACACTTGCCTGGAGTTCTGCAGGGGTGTATGGCTGACCACTGGGTCCCAGCTCCCCTTGAGCCCGCTTTTTCTGCTTTGCACTCGGTGCACTACCTTTCCCCTTGCTAGGCTTATGGGAAAACAACTCCGTGAGCTCCTTGAACGCTGCGTCGGAGCGATCCGAGTCGGCACCTTCGTCCCCGTCGTCGCAGGATACACCCTCCACGTCCGACTGTATGGTTGACTCCTGAGCAGATTTACGACGAGCGAAAATGCTATTTTCCCCAAGCAAGACACGTTTGAATTCCTCGTGTCTCCTCCTTTTTTCTTTATCCAAAGATGACCTGTTTTCACCGCCCGTGGAAGGCGGTTGACTAGGATCAAAACGCCATTGTTCTGATAGGCGGGCTCCCTTGTGCACCTTGAGCCTCTTGACGGATGGTTGCTCCCCAGGTTCAGGACTGTCAGAGGTCAAATCTATAGTCGAATCCCCGGCATCATGTGGGCGTTTCTTCACCCGCGAAGGACTTTGGGAGAAATATGTAGATATGCACGCCTGAGATGGAGTGCCAGGTGCTCTGGACGACTTTCGGCTCATAGTATGTACGATATTGAGAGCGTCCACGTCCCCTTCTTGCACGTGACGTCATTTTCAGTAGATCACGTGCTTTTTTATCTTCGTGTCATTTGCTATGAATTCCGATTTTGAACTTTATGTTCTGCAGGTGTCTATTCAATCCAACCCGTGCCAGTACTGTCTGGTCGCTGTCACAGCAGCTTAACTCGACGCGTTATGTGGCGTTGGGTTGGCGACGGTATACTGCAGCTTCACCGTCCCATGATGGCCCCGCTGTCTCCGAAAGCAATCGTAAGCATCACAGCCGGGTTAACGCTGCAGGATTCTCACAAACAATCGAAGGCGCAGAAACCACTCTGAAACGCTTCTGGAAAACTGTCGGCATTGAATCCAGGGATGGTGGGATTGTTGTAACCTTGGACAAGCGTGCGCTGAAGACTCCGTCCGGTAACATTCTGTCGTTACCAAAAGAAAAACGCTTGGCGGCGACCCTCATTGCCAATGAATGGGAGAACCAGGATAAATTCCTCAAGCAGCACGCTCTTCCAATGGTAAGTAGGCAGTCTTGCTATGCTAAACTCTCTTACGGACAAGCTTTCTAGACATCTATCGCCGCCAGAGCGATTGATGCTCTCCAGGATGAGACCACTCGTGCGGAAGTTCAAGGTTCCATTTTGAACTATCTAGACACCGATACTATCTGGTATGTTTCTAATGGTTTGCGTTTGTAAATGCGGCTTATTGAGTTGGTAGTTTTCACCATGATGACCCTCCACCTCTCGTGGAATTGCAGAAAAAACACTGGGACTCACTTCTTGAATGGGCAAGGACGGCGTATGATGTCGAAATCCAGGTGTTTAACTCGATCCTATTCCACTCGCAACCCGAACGAACGAGACAAATACTGGGCGATGTTGTTGCACAGATGGACCCATGGGAGATGGCTGGTATATTGCATATCTAACTTTACGAGTTTTTTGCCAACTTTTCCTCTAGCAATGGAGCGTGCTACCTACGTGACAAAATCCTTCCTGATTTCACTTGCCCTTGTAAAGCGGCATCTTACGGTTGAGCAGGCTGCTCAGGCTGCGCAAGTCGAAGTATCGAGCCAAATACAAAGATGGGGGGAGGTGGAAGACAGTAAGTCTGTCGTATCTCATCTTGGACCACAGAATGGTGATTAATTCGGCATCTTTTCTGGGGACCGCTTTCATGATTTTTTTTGCTTGCACAACCCCGACCAACAGCCCATGACGTCGATTTTTATGATGCCCGCAGACAATTAGGAAGCTCTGCATGTCTAATCACTAATATGACTTAGAGTGTTCCTTTTTTACCCTTTATCCCTTCGATCTGGAGTCCCGTGGTGTCGCGTGGAAGAACTGTTCGTGGTTGTCGATTATGAATGGCTGATGTTCGCCTTCAGCAGGGTCGTTGACATGAGTGAAATGACCATCGAAATGTCAAACTTTGTGCCAGAAATCTCATTCCACGAGAAAATTACCCGCATTCATCTTATTTATTGGGCACATCAGAATGCCTGTCATTCCACACACGTTGTGCAGCCATAACTTGGTTAGCTTATCGCCCTCAAACACCCGTCTGTTCTACAACAGGCACCTTAATAGTGATGAAGTTTACTGCGTCGATGACACCCTCGCCTGTTAAGGGTATCCTTGAGGCCTTTTTGTGTGGCCCTGATTTATACGGATTTGGTGGTAAGAAGTACCCAAGACTTCGACCACTTAAAATACAAATGTCAGGAAACGGTGATTGGGAGGGTAAATACGGATCTTGGCACTATCTACTGAGCCTGGACACCTAATATCGTGTTGAACTTCACCGACAGCTAGGCGAGATAAGGTGACGAGTCTGTGCTCCTGATTTCGAGATAATTCTTACTTTCAATTCTTGGACATGAAGACCCGGTAGAACCGGTCATGACATCCCTGACCAGCAGAGCCGTCTAAGCTGGCCAATATTAAGAGGCAGAAATCGAAACCTTGAGCATTATGGTTATGGGATCTTGGGGCCAAAGGTTGATTGACAAGTTCGTGGACCTGCTGGGAACTGGGAACGCCCACATGGTCCTGGCCATTCAAGTGATTAACCCTGGGAATGATACCGAAAAGAAGACTGGCTGGGGCGGTTAATGGTGGTTTCGGCAGGGTCCTGGCAAATTGCACAGCTAATATGTCTCCGACGTTGGCACCCACATTTGGTTCAATCGCTGAGGGCAATGTCAGCCCCCAGTGCTCTGCGGAGACCGACTGGCAGTGGACAGACGAATTAAAATTTCAACTCTTCACCAGACACGGCTTTTGACACTGATGGCCATCAAATGATTTGCAAAATATAAAGAGGTACTCGCCCACTCAGACCCACTGTGAAAGATAGTAAGTTGTTCACCAGCGGATTAGCGGTCTGGATACCCGACTGCATCAATGAAGCTTGAGTGATAACGCTGTCGATACTAGGTCGCCACAAAATTCAATGCGGAGCTACTAAATCTGTCAAGATGCCGCTCTCCCAAGACAGCATTTACACAAGCAACTACTGCGAAGAGAACATCTACCTCCTGATCCAACGATTTCTAGCCCAACCGGAAATTAACAAGCATTGGAGCATTTATGCCGTCTTTATCTCGAATCAGACAAAAACGGTGACACTACTGTTGCTGATCCCAATCTCGTTCACAGAAGCTGCAGTCTGCTCACCTGACAGGTCGCCTTATGGCAACAGAAAGCAGCTAGAACCAGAGACAAGGCAGTCATCTGGGACTATCATGTCATTCTAGCATTGCGCGAATCTTTGGATGAGGGGACCCCGGTGCGAGGAACCTGGATCTACGATCTTGACACGCTGCTGCCTATCCCATGCTATTGGACTGGTATGTGAATTTGGTATAATACTAATGGGTCTTGTGACCGGAGATAACACCACATTTTGTCTAGAGTACATTGAACGAACGTTCCCTGTCCATGCAAACCTGCCCGATCAATTCCAGAGGTACGGCACTGGTCGTATATCCAAATATTTCGTTTGAGTATCAACATCACGGTCTGCAGTGTCTTTAGGGTCGTTCCTGGAAGAGAATACCTGAACAACTTTGCATCAGATAGATCTCACATGGTAACTCATCAGCCCTGCTATCTCGCGTGTTCTGATGTAACATAGATGATCTCTACTCCGTCTCACGGACCCCAATACGCTTCAAAGCCCCCACCATATCCTTGTATCTATGGTCCGCTTGCAGCTGCAAAAGGAATGTCACATAACTTGATGAGTCACTTCGTTTCCATGGACAACAACATCGAAGGATTTGGTACTGTAATGGATTTTGAATCATTTCTTGCGTGGTGCTCGTACAAAGAGCCAGCATCGTAGAACTGTGAATGCGATTCATGCCCCTGTCCTTTGTTTTGTGACTAGTGTGACAATAACTTTCCGTGACATTTACGATCCCTCGTCAGCCCCACCAGTTGAGACTTTTTGAGAGCAACAGCGAGCAACACTTTGATTTTCTTCAGTTGCCAGGTCCGCTCTTTTCCAAATTATCATGGACATGTTACCCTCCTCGCCGAGCACAAGCATCAATGGTTGCAGTGCTCCAAGCAATGGTCTGGCTTCTCCCATGCAGCAGCGGCACGAACATCCATACGGCCTTCCACACGACTCCGACCCTGTATCTTCTCTTTCTGTATCCAATGGCCATTCACTGTGAGTACACCCTGTCACGCGGGCAGGCATCCGATCTCCTAGCTGGATCTTGTTATTCATTGTCGTGCGTGCACTGGAATTCCATGGAATGTGCCGCATTTTCTTTAGTAGACCTTACAACGTGCACAACGAAGAAATTATACAGCATCTTTATCAGGCGGGCTTTCAGACCGGTGTGAGTATTTGTCTTATGTGGAAGCATACTTACGTTGACTTGTCGTGTTACATAGCACTACTTCGACACCATCCTTGTAAGTTAATTATTCTCGCTACTTGCTAGGCGTCAATTTTTCCCGCCTCAAAAATAGAACGTCCATCAAAATTCGTACCGTTTACATGCGATAATCCTCTCGCGATCACCTTTCCTTGCGCATTTAATGTCCACGACCCCACCAACAAGTGGACAACGCGTCATATATGTACAATTAGACAACGAACCAGAGGTTACACAAGAGGTACGCGTCCCTGCCATCGGTCTTTATTTTGTTCCTTCCCGGCCGGCGCCGGTGAACATATATGCCAGTATATGTGAACCACCGTCCAAGTGCTGGTAGTTGTTACGTCTTTTCTTTGTACAACTGCCGCACCTGAGGGCCATATTGAACGAACGCTTTTCAGTTATCTCCTAATAGGTTTGACAGGCTGATGGTTCCATCCACAGGGTTTCGCCATAGGTATCGCGGTGATAGATTTCCGCCTGTAACAAGTCACTCACGATTCGCCCTTTTCTTTTCTCAGCACTTGGTTACCTGTATTCGTCCATTTCCATTAGCCTTGTTCGGCCCGACAATGCACGAGGTGTTCTGGCCGCCGGTTGCCTGCTCGGCGGTATGGAAGACCTTTGTGAATATACATACGACACTTGCAGGCAGTCCATCAATCTGGATACGATTAATGAATGGCTGGCTTTCGTTGACAGCATCCCTGGCTCGGACGGATCACTCAGCCCTGAACAAACCTTCACATCCGTGTTTGGTCAATATGCACGAAGACTGCGCGATGACGTGTTTCATTATCTGGTCGCCACCCTTCCCAACATCCTGGGTGTGAATCCATCCGTTGTATCCGAATCTGGCCCACCGCAAGGCAAAGCGGGACGAGAGACCTTGCTCCAAATATTTTCCCTCGTGCCTTTCGACATGTTTAAGGCAGCTGTGGAATCACCTGCCTTCGAAATAGGTAAGTCTTAGTCTCCTCGCCGCTGTCGGCTTTTATCCACAGCATTTTAGGGTCGGACCACAGTCGTTTTAAGTTTGCGAAGGATGCAGTAGAGTTGAGGAAAAAGGGTATCGCCCAAGGTCGTGGAGCGGAAGAGACGGTTGTGCTTGCCTTTGGTGGGGGTCATATGGGTGGGAGCGCTGTCCATGTCACCCGGAAGATGCGAAAGCGGCCATTGTGGAAAGTACACTCCTGAACGAATAGTGTTTACATTAGCTCGCTCATTGCACTCTTAGTTGTTCCCTTGTTGTGTTGGTCATTATTTGTCGAAATGCATCATGATCGATGTATCCCTGGCAGCAGTCAGGGTAGGCCGTAAATGGCCTTGCCAGGAGCCATGCTGTGTGGACCCTTGGCTGCGTCTCGTGCATAGTGGAGATCCCCCTGTGACAAGGTAAGTGCCTCTATTAGCCTTTAGCCGCGCATGTTTTTGGTGATTCAATTCCCAAACTGTGATTTCATGTAATTCGGAGAATCAGAATGCCTGAGCATTCGCCATGTTTGCTCACAAGTCCGGATGTTTTCCAGTTTTAATTTCCCTGGCATCATGTCTGGCCGTTCGATGGTGCCATTCAGGGATGAGGTATTTTATTTTATTCTCCTTTTCATACACAAAGGCAGGTGATCTGGCAGAACCTGAGGGCCAAAGAATTGCCATGTCCAGACAGTATATGAAGGCCGAATCTCCTGGGTTGGTCCAACAACACACTCCACGATGTCTGCTTTCAGCTACATGATTTTCTTCACTGGGGTGAACAACCCCCGTCACGGCTGCACCGTCATCGGATGGCAAGACGCGATGCCACTCTTCTTCGAGTTCGAGACCGACTCCTCGCGCACCACGGTAGGGACCATCGTCGAGTGTACCACGTCAGTCTCGCTCACTCGATTATTCCGTTACAGATTTCGAGAGATAGACACCCGGTTGCTGCCCTGCACTGGGGGATTGGTCCTGGACTCGGCCAGGCCAATATCAACGGTATGGAAGTCTCCATAGACGACCTCATCAGGCCTGGGTCAACCGCGAAGTAACGAATGCATACCCCACACCTTTTTTCTTGTATTAACTGACCTCGTACCTGCCATGTTTTAGTGCCCGCTCTTTTGTCTCCGCCAACGGTGGCACCTTTGAATGGCGCCGATCTTATCAAGATCCTGCATCCTACGAAGTATGTCCATCACTCCTTCACCATGGCGCCAACAGATTGGCTCACCTCTTGGTTCCGCCCCACTTGCAGTTGTGGGCAGGTCCTAACATACAGATTGGCGGTTTTCGCATGTTCACCTGCGAAACGCCAGTCGGCCTTTCACACGCGACGCTGGAGTACAACTTCACAGAGGCGGTGTTCTTGCTGGAGGCACTCGTGACTCTCTGTGTCAACCGTTCGATAGATTTGAACATGGCAGTATAGCAGGAAAGAAACAAAGCGACAACACTGTACCCAATTGGCCATCATATCCCGGGTATTAAACAAATATGAGAGCACACTATGTAAAACCAAATACGGAAGCAATCAAACATGAATACCATGTAACGTGGGGGGTCATGCATGTCATTAGTCTATCCATCAAGGATTCAAGAATCCCTCATTGCGCCAAGCATTTGTTCGAGCCTTTCTTCAACCGTCCAGTGGTTATCGCCACTAGAGTGGAACGAGTTTGGGCTCGAGCGGTCGGACGGGTGTGTGGGAACAAAATTGAATGAACCGGAGTCCATCCCCTGGGAAAGGCTCTCTATAAGCCGACCAATTTGCGCGGAGGAGCTATAATAAATCTGGGAACACGAGACGTTGGCGGGGTGAGGTAACTCTTTTACCAATATGAAACTTTACCTTAGTTTCTGGGCGGTCTTTGTTTTGATAAGCCTTTTTGAGTGAAAGGAACGATGAGCTGCTGCTCTTTGACGTCGATCGGGCGTGCTCCTTGACGAATATTTGCATCTCGTCTTTGTTCTCCCGCGAGTTATCCGGGGAACTTGGTCTGCTGGCATAGTACGACTCGACATCGTCTTCCCTCAGACAGTTCACAACGGACCTTGATATGACAGACGCCATACAGCTCCACACTTGGCAACAGAGAACAATGAGGCACGTACCAGATGGTCTCCCCATTGGCCATCTCGATGACCTCCACAGCCGTTCCCTCCTGAGCAGCCATGTCATGTCCATGTTCTTTTCCAGGCTCGACCATGACTGCGCTCGCATGCTTGCTCTCGCCAGCATACATGTCATACCTTGGAGATCGAAAAAGGATCAGAACGTAAACTGGCGGCAAAGATCCAAATCACCCACAGAGACTCATAGGCGGAATTCGATTGTTCCTGTGCAGCATTTCGCGTGGGTCCACGGAGAAGAGCTTCAGCCTGGGCGGTGATGGAAGTGGCCATCGAGGGGACGGGAGGAGAGCGGTCCGTTGAGAGACGACGAGAAGCGTTAGATTTGGGAGGAGGTGGAGTCGGGGCTCGATCATGCACAGAACGAGCTGACTGGGATGAAATCGCGCTACCAGTACGACGATGCCTCTTCGATGACTGCTTTCGTGACGGCTGGGTCAAATCTACCTTGGAGGTTCTGAACTCCGAGGGGAAAATGAGGGTCCTTCGAAGAACGGCAGAATCAGGAGTTAGGCTGGGCTGGGTAGTCGGAGTGGGAGTGGGAGTAGGAGATGTGGGTTTCCGCACAGAAGAAGCCTTTCTCACAATTGTGCCATCCATACTGTTGAGAGTGGCAGTGTCATCGTTCCTCCTCTCATCAGGAGTCGTTGAACGAGTCCGGTCTGGAGTACCGTTACTGCCTGCACTCACAGGAGGAGCGAGAGTTCTATTCCCAGCTGCAGAAGAAGCCCCTGCAGATAAACCCCAGCCCGCAGCCCGCGAAATGGATGTCGAACGTGCAAGCAGATCGTTCAGTGCTGCTTGATCAAGCCCGAGGTTGGAGGCAGCTTCAAAGAGTTGCTTGACAGCCGCAGAATCGACTTCGCTCGTGAGAGCGGCCGTAACGGGGCTTGGACGACTAGTCCCTTCAACGGAGGTCGGTGGACCAGAGTTGGTCGATGCCGTTGCTGCAGAATTCCCGCGATGGGAGGACGTCGTAGGTGAAGATGTTGTAGGAGAAGTCCGCGAATGGCCACTCGAGTGGCTGTCGGCGTTGTTTTCCGGAGCCCGAGGCTTTCGAAAGCGCGCCATCAATCCTTTCAGACCAGGGGTGGTCGACGGAGGGGTATTGAACGATGGCTGTTTGGGTTTAGTGAGGTCAGCTGAACTACCAGTGCCAAATTTGGGTAAAGGGAGCGTGGGTCGCCTGCTAAGGCCAGAAGAAGAATTCGGTTGTGGTGGTTGTGGGTGTTGCTGTTGTCGGTGGGTGGTTGTAGCGGTAGTTTCGTCGACACTGGAGACAGTGGGTTTCACTCGCAACGTATTCCTAAGTCGTCTCATACGCTGCGTAAGGCCAAGAGAGGGTGGGGGGTTGGATGGGGATGGGGCAGCGGGTAGGGGTAAGGGTACCGTTTCTACGCTGGATGGAGCAGACACTAAGACCGGAGTGGATATCTGACTCGGGCTTATTCTTTTACGAGTCACGGACACTGACGAGGCATTGGGGTCCATGATTTTGTGGCCCGAGTTCATGAGGGCTGTGGCAGCTTCCACTCTGCGCTGGACTTCCTTCGCGAGCTCATTCTGGTCGAGCGGGATAATTCCATGATCTCGTACCGAGGCAGAACGGTACAAGCTAGAACTCGTAGAGGAGGTGAGCGCCGCAACCTCAGGTTGCAACGACGAATTTGAAGGAGGATTGGCTTCTTCCGCTTCGGGGTAGGAAACTGGAGGCAAGATCGCTTCTACAGTTAGCGAGGCAGACGAGGAGGACGGGGCGGGCTCGTGCGCAGGCTGTGGCGCAACCACGGTGTTGTCTTCTTCTTCCGTTCCAAAACCCAGCGCACGTGCGAGATCGCGATTCCTTCGTGTTGTGGGGGAAACCTCTAACGGAGACTCATTTTCAACCTTGCTGTCAATGGTGAGGTTGGCTGGCGGTATACTACCTACGACTGATTCCAACAGAGCACTTGCTTTGGCACTGATATCCGGAGCAGGCGAGCGACTGCCGGAAGTCACGACTTGGGCTGGCTGTGGACTTGCCACCTGTGTATAAGATGAGAAAATGAAACGGCATTTTGAAACGGAATGAAGTACTCGGCTTTCTTTGCCACTGACAGAGTAGTTCGACTGTGAGGTCGAAGGCCTGCGCCTGCGCAGCGAGTTGGTTCTTTCCCGAGTGTCGGGATAATTGGACTTCTGGACTGCAGCGACGACGAGCTGTTCTTGAATTGTGAAAAAATCGGACTTTGTCAACCCCGCATAACGTCTGATGATGTCTTCACAATCGCCGTCCTCCTGGGAGCTGCCAGGGGTAGTAGAACTCGACTTGTCGAGGTCATACCAAGCAGTGGGTGTCTGGTGAGCACTACTGTTGAAAATGTCCAGGGTATAGCGTTTTGTTTGGCCAGGGTCTGAGTGGTAACTTGATCCTGTGGATTCCAAAGAGGAGCGAGATGAATTTACTAAAGGAGAGAACTGGGAAGCGCCCAAGGAGAAATTGGAAATATGTGGTTTTGACGAGCGCACAGTGGCAACATTAGACTCGGGAGAAGGGAATGTGGGCGAAGCGGCAGAGCGAGCCTGAGTGGGAGTAGAGGAGCGGAAGGTACGAGTTGAAGACAAAGGGGACCCAACGTCATTCCCAGAGAGACTCGACGGTGGACGATACTCTACTGAAGAAGTGGGGCCGTCAGGTGACACAGTAGAGCGAGGAGACATATTGGACAACTTGGAACGGTCTGCGTAGGTTGAAAACTCTGCTTCTGAGGCAAAACTTCCGTTTCGGCTGTGCAACGATCTACTTTCGGACTTGTTGTAGGCTTTTTCTGGGCTAGTAGCAGTTCCGACTGTCCACGTGACATTGGAAGGCGTGCTGGGCCGAGGGGAAACAGACATGGGCTGAAAGGTCGTGCTGGACAATGGGGAGACAGGGCGCCTTCGAAGAAGAATGGATGATGCTGAACTGTCTTGCTCAGTACCACTCGTACTGTCGCGCCGGCTCTCATCTGGCGTACGCCTTCCGCTAATGCTTCTGGACAAGTAAGGGCTCGAAGGCGTGTGCGATGGGGGTGATGTAGGGCGGGGGGTGCTGCGGGACGCGTCTGACCCACGTCTGAGCAGGCCTGACGTAAGTGAGGTGGTGGAGTGTTGAGACATGTGCCCATTGAGATTAGGCAGAAGAGGCGATGTAGCACGAGGCGTTGTAGAATGTGAGCGAATATCATCGTCGAGTACAGGATCGCGTGGAGTCATGGGTCGAGGCATTCCAGGTACATATCCTGGGAGACGTGGCGTTGGTGATGCTGCGCCAGGGCGTCCTGTGGGGATAGGCGACATGCGTTGAGTACCTGGCTCGACGACGATCTGTCTATCAGACGAAATAGCGGTCCCTGCCTCATACAACTGAAGGTGAGAGGATGAATTGTTCTGGCAAACCCACGTCAGAAGATTAAAGATGTTATTCATTGTTGCTCTTACCAGCAGCCCAGATTCGACAGTGAAACCGCGTTTACGATCGGCCGCGGGTCGATGTGTTCGATTGGTGCGTGGCATCACAATTTCATCTTCCACCTCTGCGTCTGCTTCCTCTTCTATCTCCCTGATGACCTGAGCTAGTGCCGCGGAAGCAGCTCGCTGACGGCCTGCAGAACTAAAGCCCTCAGGTAATTGTGCGTTGCCAGTGTGAGTTGTGGACTCAGCCTGGGGAGGCATGTCCTCGACTGACGAGATGAGAGAAGCTGAACGTGCAACAGGCGTTTTCTCGCTCGGACTTGAGGGGGACGATGAGTCGGGGCCACGCCCTTCTGGCGATGCAGGGCGCCCACTGTCTGAAGAGTTGAGGGATGTTTCTTCTCGGAGACTTTGGCTGGAGTCGGTTTGGGTGATGGAGACGGCACTTCGATGGCTGCCGCTTTTCTGTGATATAGAACGAAGGTAGGGGTAATCTCGAAGGCGTCCAGACGCAAATAGGTTATTACTATATCGTTTGGTCGACCGCGAGCTCGGGGAGGAAGTAGTGGACGAGGGGGGGTATACAGACGATGTTGATGTGGTATTAGTGGAAATATGGGACGTGCGTTCGGGGGTATAATCGGACTCTACTCCGGTGTCTGTGGATATGCCGCTCGTGTTGGATGCATCCTGGTCTGTTTTGGTGGCCCTGGAGCGAATGCGACCAAGTGTCTCCAGGATCATGTCCTCCTCGGGCTGAGATAGCTGATTTGGAGTGCACCGTGCTCTCTGTTCCGCGAACCGGTGGCTGAGATGGTCGAAGGAGATGGGGTCACCGGTGTGCGTGCGGAGGAGTGTGAACCGCCGTGCGAGTCTGTGAGGGTGGCCATATTCGGTTAAGGTGTGGGGGTGAAGGGGACAGACTCACTCTGGAAGGATCAGGGAAGTGCGGAAGTGGCTTGGCGAGGGGAGCTCGAGGGGCTGTTCGCTGTCGGGGACGGTGGAGAAGGAGAGCGTCGAGTGGATGGGACTTGGCCTGGGAGCCTTGTCGGACTTTGTGCTGGTCGATGTTACGATGGGTAAGTTGGATGGTGATAAACGAGAACTAACTTGAACACACCGCAGACGCTGCTGCATATGAGCACCCTCGTTTTGCACACGTTCAATGCTGGATTAGATCTCGAGCAGAGCGTTGGAACGTGGATAACACGCGTTGTTGGAGTTTACGGAACTGCGACGCTCAGTTCTTTGAACCTGCTTGGAATGGCTGCAGATAAGACCTTGGTGTAGCGGATCACACATGCGCGGGGAATTCGCTCTCAATGGTATCCAATATCCACATCTTGATCTAGTCGATCGGGACAAGTTACTACGATCCATCTTACATGTTTATAGTACCATCGAGACTATCACTACAACCATCGTCACCCCCAATCAAGTCGCATACCTATGGCAGGCCGCGAGGTATCGGCATCAGCATCAGCATCAGAAGAAAGGAGCTCATTTCGCGACCGGTAGACACCGCGCGACTTACTTTTTTATGTACTCCTTCGCAGTCGCAAGGAACCTGGCCTTGTCATTCTTCAGGACCTGGAGGCACCAGATATGAATGCATACGCCACTACTATACGTAAATGAATTGCTCACCATTGCAATGTCTGGTTCGAATGGGTCATCGGGACTCGGATTGTTGACTTTCTCTTGGATGACGGCCAAGACTAGCACGGTCTCATGTCATTTCCGATTCCCAGGGAAGCAATTAAATAGGACGCACCCGTCGACAGCGTGACAGAAGGTTTCCACTGAGGGAATCAAGGGAAGCAGACAACAGCCATCGCTTATTGACTCAGAGGTAATCAAGACAGCCCTGAGAGCTCACCTCTTCACGGAGGATGGGCACGCAGATGTGGCCCTCCTCGTTGATCCCTGGGTGATAAACTTTGGTTTGGAATGTGACCTGCAGCCCTGATGAGTTTCGCAATATGGCAAAACGAAACAGCCATGGAAGAGGCACTGAAGGGGGTACAGCCGGCGTAAATGAAACGGGTGGTACTCGGGTGCACGACACGCGTGCGCGGGGATCATTGTAAGAGAACCAAAATGACCTACACTGGGCGCTTTGAAAGGAAAGGTGGGTGGAAGTTCGAGCTTGAAACGAAAAGTTCCGCCCTTATAGGGGCTATCGTTCTACATCGAAGATAAGCATAACCAGACAAAAGGCAACACAGACGGAGGACGTACGCCGCCTTTCATCGTGCAGGTCCACACAAACAAATTGTCGTTTTCCGGTTCGACATTGATCCCCTACGTAAGCATGACAGAATGTTCCAAAGATCAACGACCATAGTAATACGTACATCAACGGGTTTCGCTGCAATGTCTCGTAGTTCCTAGGAGGTGCGTGGTTGGTTCACTCATACCATGCCAGAACACATCAAACCTTTTGAATTCGTCTGTATTGTAAGTGAGGGCTCAGCGCTCAGTATATATTCTGCAACGTGGGTGTGCATACCGAAGTGCAGTCATCGAGGTCTGCAGATAAAACTGTACGTCAACGGGAACGGGATTAGATTGGCTGACTACGCTATAACAACTCTGATGGTGCTTATATAATCCTCAGTTCTGCCACTTGTCCCATTCCAATTCTCGTCTCTGCCCCTATACTCTGCGCCGATATGTTCACTCAGCGAGAACTCGAAGAGGCCGCACGTGCAGAGGGCGATGTCATTCCTGCGTTTCTTCGCGACTGGATAGGGGAAATGGCCGTGCCCACTTCACGAGAACTCGAAGAGGTAGGATGGGCAGATGACGATGTTATTCCTGCGTTTCTTTACGACTGGACTCGGGAAACGGCCGTTGGCAAATTAATCTTCGAAATGGTTTAAAATAAACGTCTCACACTTCAAGACTTCAGAGGTTCGACGGAAAGTCCATCGGTGCCCGGTGATCATTGGCGGATAGTTGCGCGTGCATTCGGTTTGAATCCTGGAAAGGACAAACATCAACTTCCAGTATTTTCAGTTCCTCGGGCATACCACCCGCCATCGTTCTACGAACAAGTAATAAATGGTTCGATAGCGTGGTTGAATGTCTACGGAGACAGGGATATCTTCAATGAGCGCTCGCCTGGCCGCAAGTTTCATTAGGGAGGTATATCCAGTTAACACCTTTCTATTCTACGTGTTCACACTTCATTCAGAGGCTTGTCTCTGTGTGTGCCTTATTTCCAGGCGCCGTAGTTGTTAAGCCTGGGTGTCGAATGCCTGGGATGCCACAGATCTGGGGTGTGGTGGGCCATATGGTATATATATTGCAAGGAGCCGTCCTTTTAGTAATGGAGCTGAAGGTTTCCCTCAAAGGTGAGAAGGACTATATTGCACAAATTCTGCTAGAGTTGGCTTGTAAGTAATGTCTTTATCTGGGTGAATATGGTCGAAACACCACATCCCAGCAGCATACAGGCACAACTGCGACGAAGGATTCGAGGAACAGCTTCGTGTCTTTGCCATCTTAACTGATTTGAAGGATTTTATTTTTTCTCTTATGATGGCACCACTTTCAGTAGGGATGAGGAGATTATGGTGTCTTCTCGAACAAGAGGAGAATTTCTCAATGGAATGGCAAATGGTCAGCTCCCTTTCTGTTGGTCCAGGAAAGTCTCCATGCTAAGCTTATGGATAGTTGCAGACTGCTTGTTTTCTATCATGCTCTATGGCTATGTCTCTGCACTCAAGGTAGCCTTCAATCTGTC
>Ga0307518_10000458_pt1 | contig 31193 bp, 24 predicted proteins | sample 25_EM_MG_FD_203889 | JGI IMG/M metagenome (GOLD analysis project Ga0307518, IMG submission 203889) | Populus trichocarpa ectomycorrhiza microbial communities from riparian zone in the Pacific Northwest, United States - 25_EM | ecosystem: Host-associated > Plants > Roots > Unclassified | place... | reverse complement strand
GAGTGGTAAGTGACGTTCTAACGTCACTTACCACTCACGACCACCCTGACCCATCGCCCACCACCGCCCTCAAGCCACACGAGATCGTTACGCGTCCCTTACGCGCGCCCTGTAGCGTTTCGCGCCCCTCGAACGATGAGTAATTCCCTTGCCGCACAGGCATTCCGCCAAAAGCAGGCGAACGCCGGACACCGGTAACGAACCCGGTCCCACGGCCGACCAACGGGCAGCGGAATGCGGCTGGAGGAATTCGTCATGAAGATCAGTGTCTTCGGGCTCGGTTACGTCGGTTGTGTGTCGGCGGCGTGCCTGGCCGGACGCGGGCACGAGGTCGTCGGGGTCGACGTGAACCCGGTGAAGATCGAACTCGTCTCCAGCGGCAAGGCGCCGGTGGTCGAGGAGCGGATCGGCGAACTGACCGCGGAAGTGGTCGCCGAGGGCAAGCTGAGAGCGACGACCGACGTCAGACAGGCGATCGCGGACAGCGAAGTCTCCCTGATCTGTGTCGGTACCCCGTCCGCGCCGAACGGCAGCCTGTCGACGGCGTTCCTGGAGCGCGTCGCCGAGGAGATCGGCGAAGCGCTCCGAGACAAGACCGAACGCCACACCGTCGTCTTCCGCAGCACCATGCTCCCCGGCACCTGCCTGGACCTGCTCGTCCCCATCCTCGAGAAGTCGTCCGGCCGCACCGCGGGCGTCGATTTCGGCGTCGCGGTGAACCCCGAGTTCCTGCGCGAGGGGAGCAGCGTCAAGGACTTCTTCGACCCGCCCAAGACCGTCATCGGCGAGCTCGACCCGGCCAGCGGTGACGTCGTCGCGGCGCTGTACGAAGGGCTTCCCGGCGAGGTCTTCCGTGTCGCGATCCCGGTCGCCGAGATGACGAAGTACGCCGACAACTCCTTCCACGGACTCAAGATCGGCTTCGCGAACGAGCTCGGCGCCATCTGCCGCGCGCTGGGGCTCGACTCGCACCAGGTGATCGACGTCTTCCTCGCCGACCGCAAGCTCAACATCAGCCCCGCCTACCTCCGCCCCGGGTTCGCCTTCGGCGGCTCGTGCCTCCCCAAGGATCTGCGCGGCCTGGTCTACGCCGCGCACCGCGCGGACGTCGCCGTCCCGATCCTCTCGCACGTGCTGCCCTCCAACGACGAACACCTCCAGCGCGCCTTCGACCTGGTCGCGCGCACCGGAAAACGCAAGATCGGCCTGTTCGGCCTGTCGTTCAAGCCCGGCACCGACGACCTTCGCGAGAGCCCGCTCGTTGAGCTCGCGGAGCGGCTGCTCGGCAAGGGGTACGACCTCCGCATCTACGACGCCAATGTCAGCCTTTCGCGGCTGATGGGCGCGAACCGCGAGTACATCGAGGGCAGGCTGCCGCATCTCGGCCAGCTGCTGGCGGGCTCCATCGCCGAGGTCGTCGACCACGCCGAGGTCTGCCTCATCGGCTGCTCCGACCCGGAGGTCCTCGCGGCGCTCCCGGCCGGTGCCGGCCACACCATCATCGATCTCGTCCGCGTACCCGACGCCGCCGAGCGCCGGGCTGAAGAGGGATATGTCGGTCTTGCCTGGTAAAGCTCTCATCCTCGTCGAGAACCTTTCCGTCCCCTTCGATCGCCGTGTCTGGCAGGAGTGCCAGACCCTTCGCGACGCCGGCTGGGAAGTCCACGTCATCTGTCCACAAGGGACGAAGCGGGACACCGAAGCCGAGATCACCATCGACGGCGTCCACATCCTGCGGTACCCGCTGAAGGCCGCCACCGGTGGTCCGGCCGGGTATGTCCAGGAGTACGGCTCCGCGCTGTGGCACACGCTCCGGCTCGCCCGCAAGGTCGGCCGGGTGGACGTCGTCCACGCCTGCAACCCGCCGGACCTGCTGTTCCTGGTCGCGCTGTACCTCAAACGCCAGGGCGCGAAGTTCATCTTCGACCAGCACGACCTCTGTCCCGAGCTGTACCTCTCGCGCTTCGACCGCGGGGAGGACTTCCTGTACCGCGCGGTCTGCGCGCTGGAGCGCCGCACCTACAAGACGGCCGACGTCGTCATCGCGACCAACGAGAGCTACAAGGACGTCGCGGTGAAGCGCGGCGGCAAGTCGCCGGACGACGTCTTCGTCGTACGCAGCGCGCCCGTGGTCGAGCGGTTCCACATGGTGCCGCCCGAGCCCGAGCTGAAGAAGGGCAAGCCGCATCTGCTGGCGTACCTCGGCGTGATGGGCCCGCAGGACGGCGTCGACTACGCGTTGCGCGCGCTCGCTTCGCTGCGTGACGAGGTCGGCCGCACGGACTGGCACGCCGTGTTCATCGGTTCCGGTGACGCCTTCGACGCCATGGTGGCGTTGTCCAAGGAACTGAAGCTCGACGACCAGGTCGAGTTCACGGGCCGGATCTCCGACGAGGACCTGCTGCGCTACCTGTCCTCGGCCGACGTCTGCCTTTCGCCGGATCCGCTGAACCCGCTCAACGACGTGTCGACCATGAACAAGATCATGGAGTACATGGCGATGAGCCGTCCGATCGTCTCCTTCGAGCTGCGGGAGGCCCGCGTTTCGGCGGGGGAGGCCGCGCTGTACGCGCCGGCGAACGACGAGCCGGAGTTCGCGAAGCTGATCGCGCATCTGCTCGACTCGCCGGAACAGCGGGCCGAGATGGGTGAGCTGGGCCGGGCACGCGTCGCCGGTCCGCTCTCGTGGGAGAACTCGCAGAAAGCCCTGCTCGCGGCCTATGCGGCCGCGGTCCGGTGATCGACTTCCCGATCGCGTTTTGAACAAGACTCGGGCAAACCTGTAACCAACATCGCGGTCACTCCGACGGGATTGATGCTGCACCCGCACGCACCGATGGGAGACCCCGGCTTTGACTGACGACACGGTGCGCCTGTCCATGATCGGACAGGTCTTGCGCGGGCGATGGCGGACCTTGGTGGTCCTCGCCGTGCTCGGCGCCCTGGCCGGCGCGGGATCGTCGGTGCTTCTTTCCCCCGGCTACACCACCACGTCCAGCGTGCTGCTGCAGGGCCCGCGCGAGGCGGACGAACTGCTCACCCAGGCCGAGGTGGCGACCAGTTCGGTCGTGCTCGACCGGGCCGCCGCCGGTCTCGGCGACGGGATGTCCGGCGCCGAGCTGCGGGAAAAGGTGGCCACGTCGGTCGCACAGGGCAATGTCATCACCATCGAGGCCACCGGTGACACCGCCGAACAGACGCAGCGGATGGCCGATCAGATCGCGAGCGAGTTCGTGAAGTACTCGACGCAGATCATCGCCGGTTCCGGCGACGCGGCGGTCCAGCTGGCGCAGGAACGCCGCGAGACCCTGCGGCAGCAGGTCACGCAGACGAACCAGCGCATCAGCGAACTCTCCGCGAAGGTCGACGAAGGCAAGACGACCGTCGAGAGCGTCCAGCTCCGCACCGAACTGCAGGGCCTGCGCTCGTCGATCGAGTCGGCGATGTCGAGTTTGAACGCGGCCGACACCGCCAGCGGCCTCGGCAACATGGTCGTCCTCGGCTCGGCCGAGCTGCCGTCTTCGGCGGCCGCGCCCACCCTCCCGCAGCTCGCCCTCGGCGGCGCGGCACTGTTCTTCCTCATCGGCCTGTTCGGTCACCTCTTCACCGCCCGCACCGACCGGCGGCTGCGGCACGAGGAGGAGATCGCCGCGGCGATCGGCGGCCCGGTGCTGGCCACGTTCGACGCCGTGGAGCGGCCGTCGGACGGCACCTCGTTGCGCGCCAAGCTCCTCCGTGACGACAGGCCGTGGAACGTCCCGCGGGTCGACGTCTTCGCCGACGAGATCGAGTCGGACGTCCTGTACCGGCGCCTGGTCTCCCGGCTCCCACGACGGCGGCTGCTCGTCGTCGCCGTCGATGGCGATCGCGCCGGGCAGGCGTCCGCCGAACGGCTCGCCGCTCTCGCCGCCGGGTGGTTCACCGTCGTGACGGTGTCCCCGGCGCGGCCCGTCGTCGCGGACACCGACGCGGACGGGGTCCTCGTCGTGACGAGCCTCGGTTCCCGGTCCGCGTGGGAGCTGGTCGGGATCGCCGAAGCCGTCGCCGACGCCGGTCTCGCCATGGTGGGCACCGTGCTGATCCGGTCGGTCCGGCCGACGCGCACCCGGCCCGGCACGCCCACCCCGTCCGACCACGAAGCACTGGCAGGTACCGCGTGACCAGCGCCGAAAAAACCAAGTCCGAGCCGCTCATCGACCTGCAGCGGCTGGTCGTCTCGGTACGGAGACGCCGCCGCCTGTGGCTGGCCACCGCCCTGCTGGGGCTGATCGCCGGCGGGCTGGTCGCGATGCTCCTGCCGTCGCCGCCCACCGCGGTCGCGCAGATCCTCGTGATCCACCCCGACGACTCGCCGACCGACAGCGGAACGCTGATGCGGACCGACGTCGCCGTGCTCGAGACGACGAAGACCGCGGGCGAGGCGCTCAAGAAGCTGAACAGCACGCAGGCGCCGGAGGAGTTCCTCAAGGACTACGCGGGGCTCGGCCTGACGAACAACGTGCTCCAGCTGACGGTCAAGGGCAAGACCAAGGACGAGGCGCTGGCCCGCGCGCAAGCGATCTCGGACGCCTTCATCGCCGAGTACATCGGCCGCAACCAGGCGGCCGCGGCGGCGCAGCAGAAGGCCCTGCTCGACCAGCGCAACCAGGCGCAGAACGAGCTCACCCCGATCGAAGCGTCGATCGTCAACGAAGAGGCCAAGGGCCGCAACGCGAACCCCGCCCAGCTGGAGCGGCTGTACTCGCGCCGCGCGGAGCTGACGTCCAAGATCTCCGACTACGACGGCCGCGCGCAGGAGGCGGGCATCGGCACGCCGAAGGTCGCCGCCGGGACGCAGATCGTGGACGCGCCGCGGATCCTGCCGCATTCGCTGCTCAAGACCCTCGCCACCGACGCCGGGATCGGCTTCGCGCTGGGGTTGCTCGCCGGGCTGGGGCTCGCGGCCGTCACGAGCGTGGTGAAGGACCGGCCGGTGCTGCGCCGCGAGATCTCGCAGCACCTCGGTGCCTCCGTGATCGCGCAGCTGCCCAAGCCGTCGCGTTTCCCGCGCCGCTCGCGCGCGGTGACCCGGCGGCAGCGGGTCGCGGCGACGCTCGTCCGCGCGGTCCGGCAGGAGGGCGGCTCGGTGTCGCTGCTCGACCTCGGCGCCCGCCAGATCACCGCCGCGCTCGCCGTCGACATGGCGCGCGAGCTGGCCGAGAAGGGGCCGGTGTCGCTCGTCGACGACCTGCCGAAGACGAACCTCCGCGAGCTGGCGGCCGAAGGCCAGGTCCAGGTGCTGGATCGCGGTGACACCCCGGTGGCCGCGAGGGAACGGCGCATCGGCGTCGGCTCGATCGAGCCCGGCACGGCGTGGACCGACCTCGAATACCTCGGCAAGGAGACGATCCTCGTCGTGCGCGCCGGGCACGCGAACACCGAATGGCTGCACACCGTCGCCCGTCAGCTGGCGGACCGGCGGATCCCGATCATCGGCGTCGTCGTGGTGGACCCGGATCCGCGCGACCACACCGACGGGACGCTGTGGGACGGCCTGCACACGGCGTTGCGTGGCCGCGCCGGTGCCGTGCCGGAGCGCACGGCCCCGCCGGAGCGGCTGACGCCGCGGCCGGTCGTGAAGCCGGTCGAGATGTTCCCGAGGGAGAAGAAGAACGGGCGGCGGCATCCGACCCCGTACAAACGCGCCGACGACAACGCCGATGCGCCGACCAAACGATTCTCGCCTGTGTCACCGGATAACGCCGAAGCCTTGTAAGGGGAGCGAACGTAGATGTGCGGCATCGCAGGGGCCTACTTCTGGCCGGACGGGGGACCGCTCACCGATCGGCTCACCAAGACACTCGCCCACCGGGGCCCGGACGGTTCCGGCAGGTACGACCACGGGGAAGTCCACTTAGGACACCGGCGCCTGTCGATCGTCGACCTGACCGAGACCGGCGCGCAGCCGATGGTCAAGGACGGGCTCGCGCTCACCTACAACGGCGAGCTGTACAACGCGCCGGAACTGCGGAAGGAACTCGAAGCCGCCGGTGTGCGCTTCCGTGGCACGTCCGACACCGAAGTCCTGCTGGAAGCCTGGCGGAAGTGGGGCACCGAGGGTTTGCACCGGCTCCGCGGCATGTTCGCGTTCGGGGTCTTCGACGAGCGTTCCGGCGAGCTGGTGCTGGTCCGCGACCAGCTGGGTATCAAGCCGCTCTTCCTGGTGCGTCGCGGCAAGGGCGTCGTGTTCGCGTCCGAACTGAAGGCGCTGGCCACCGAGCTGGGCGGCTCGCTGACCGTCGACGACACCGCGCTCGTCGCGTCCCTGCTCTACTACTGGGTCCCGGACAGCCGCTGCGCGTTCCGCGAGGCCGAGAAGCTGCCGCCGGGCAGCTGGGCGCGGTTCCGGCGGAACGGCGACGTCGAGCGCGGCACCTTCTGGTCGCTGCGCCAAGTCGCCGAAGAGGGCGCTGCTTATGAAGGCGAGTTCGACCTCAACGCCGTCATCGAAGACTCCACGCGCAAGCACCTGATCGCCGACGTCCCGGTCGCGACGTTCCTTTCCGGCGGGCTCGACTCCAGCTACCTGACCGCGCTCGCCGCGCGCGAACGGCCGGGGATTTCCGCGTACACCATCGGTTTCCGGGCCGAGGACGCGAAGTTCGAGGCCATGCCGGACGACCTGATGTACGCGAAGAAGGTCGCCGCGAAGTTCGGTGTCGACCTGCACGAGATCGAGATCGCGCCGCAGGTGCTCGACCTGCTGCCGCGGATGACGTATCACCTCGACGAGCCGATCGGCGATCCGGCGGCGATCAACAGCTACCTGATCTGCACCGCCGCCCGCGAGGCCGGCGTCAAGGTGATGCTTTCGGGAATGGGCGCCGACGAGCTGTTCGCCGGATACCGCAAGCATCTCGCGAACAAGATCGCCGTTCAGTACCAACGGGTTCCCGGTCTCGTGCGGCGGCCCGTCGAGTCCCTTGTGGACAGACTGCCGGTGGCGACGTCGAAGCGCGGGTTCCGCTCGGTCCGGTTCGCGAAGCGGTTCCTCTCGTTCGCGGAGCTGCCCGAGGAGACCGCTTTCCGGCGCAGCTACACGATGTACGACCAGGCCGAACTCGTCGGGCTGCTGAACCCGGACCTCGCGGGCGCGGTGGACGACGTGATCACCGAACACGCGGACACCTATCACGACAACACGTTGTCGGATTTCGTGAACCGCATGTGCCTCGCCGATTCGCGGCTCTTCCTGCCCGGGCTCAACCTCGCCTACACCGACCGGTCCAGTATGGCCGCCTCCACCGAGGTGCGGACGCCGTTCGTCGACATCGAGGTCGTGAAGGCCGCGTTCCGGATCCCCGGCGACAAGAAGATCGTGAAGCGCCAAGGGAAGATGGCGCTCAAGGAAGCGGCGCTGTCCATCCTCCCCGCCGAGATCGTGCATCGGCCGAAGGGGCTGTTCAGCGCACCGCTGCGGGCTTGGATGAGCCGCGACCTCGCGCCGCTGGTGCGCGAGGTGACGAACGAAGGTGAATTGGTGAAGGCCGGGTTCCTCCGTCGTGAGGCCCTGCAGAGGCTCGTCGACGAAGACGCGTCCGGGCAGCAGGACCGGTCCAAGCATCTCTGGCACATCTTGACTCTCGAGTACTGGTATCGCGGCGCCGTTTCGGCCCGGACCCCCTGATCGCTGAGGAGCGACGTGAAGCAGGTAGTGCAGAACTACAAGAGCGGGGAGCTGGCGCTCCTCGACGTCGAAGTGCCCGCGTGCAAACCGGGGGGTGTGCTGGTCCGCACCGCCTACTCGCTGATCTCCACCGGCACCGAGATGATGAAGGTGTCCGAGGCGAGCCTTTCGCTGGTGGGCAAGGCGAAGGCCCGGCCGGATCAGGTCGCGAAGGTGATGCAGAGCGTCGCCACGAACGGGCTGGGCGCCACCTATCGCAAGGCGATGAACAAACTCGACTCGTACACGCCGCTGGGGTACTCGCTGTGCGGCGTGGTCGAGGAGGTCGGCGCGGGCATCGACGACGTCGCCGTCGGGGATCACGTGGCGTGCGCGGGGAACGAGCACGCGCTGCATGCGGAACTGAACTGGGTTCCCAAGAACCTGTACACGAAGGTGCCCGACGGCGTCGACCCGCGGCACGCCGCGTTCGGCACGGTCGGCTCGATCGCGATGCAGGGTGTCCGCCAGGGCGAACCGCAGATCGGCGACATCGCGCTGGTCATCGGGCTCGGCTTGATCGGTCAGCTGGTCGTGCAGCTGCTGGTCGCCTCCGGGGTCCGCGTGGTCGGCGTCGACCCGGACCCGTCGCGGTGCGCGCTGGCCGAACAGCTCGGCGCCCTGAAGTGCGGTGACCCGGCGTCCGGCGTCGTCGACACGGCGGTCGCGGAGATCAGCTCGGGGCACGGCGTCGACCAGGTGTACCTCGCCGCGGGCGGCAGCACGAACGAGCCGGTGGAGCTGGCCGCGAAGCTCGCCCGCGACCGCGGCCGGGTGGTCGACATCGGCAAGTGTTCGCTGAACCTGCCGTGGAACGCCTACTACGAAAAGGAACTCGACGTCCGGTTCTCCCGCTCGTACGGCCCCGGCCGCTACGACCCGGAGTACGAACTCGAAGGCCGCGACTACCCGATCGGCCAGGTCCGCTGGACCGAGCGCCGCAACCTCGAATGCGTCGTCGACCTGATGGGCAGCGGCCGTCTCGACGTCGAGCCGTTGATCTCGCACGTCTCGGCCTTCTCCGACGCCGTGGAGACGTACCGGAAGCTCAACGAGGGCGAGCTCAAGGCCGTCGCGGTGCTGTTCGAGTACGAGAAGCGCGCCGCCGCTACCACCGAGCAGGTCACCGAGGTCTCGCTGCCGAAAACCGCGTCGGTGCGGGCGGTGCCGAAATCCGACAGCCTGCGGATCGGCTTCATCGGCGCAGGGAACTACGCGTCCTCGATGCTTCTCCCACATCTCGTGGAGATGGAGTACCTCGACCTCTTCGAAGTCGTCACCACGTCCGCGCTCTCGGGGGCGAACGCCAAGCGCAAGTTCGGCTTCGCCCGCGCTTCCACCGACGTCGACGCGATGCTCGAAGACGACTCGATCGACGCCGTGTTCATCGTGACCAGGCACAGTTCGCACGCCGAGCTGACCAGGCGCGCGCTGCTCGCGGGCAAGGCCGTGTTCGTCGAGAAGCCGCTCGCGTTGTCGGAGAAGGAACTGGAGATCGTGCTCGGCGCGATCGAGGAGTCCGGCAACGACCGGCTCCAGGTCGGGTTCAACCGCCGGTTCGCCCCGCTGCTGAACGAGTCGGTGCTCCACTTCGGACCGCGGATCGGCCCGGCCTCCGTGCGGTACCTGGTCAACGCCGGCCGGCTCGACGCGAACAGCTGGTACAACCAGGCCGACAGCGAGGGTTCGCGGTTCGCGGGCGAGGGCGGCCACTTCATCGACACGGTCAGCTGGCTGCTCGGCTCCGACCCGGTCTCCGTCTACGCCACCGCGACGCCCGGCCACCAGGACCTGCAGATCCTGCTGCGCTACCCGGACGGCTCGACCGCGTCGATCGCGTACACCACCAGCGGTTCGTCGGCGTTCCCCAAGGAGACGATCGACGTCACGGCCGACGGCAAGGTGCTGAAGTTCGACGACTTCGCGCGCGCGTCGGTGTTCGGCCGCAAGAAGTGGGCCAGCTCCCGCATCCCCAAGGGCCGGGACAAGGGGCAGGCCGCCGAGCTCGAAGCGTTCGTGAACGCGCTGACGACCGGTGTCTCGATGCCGGTGTCCGTCGAGTCGCTCGTTTCGACGACGCTGGCCACGCTCGCGGTCAACCGCAGCCTCGAAACCGGTTCCGTGGTGCGGATCAACGCCAAGGAGGGGCTGGGCTGATGGATCCGTCCTGGTACCTGCGAAGACTGTCGAGGATGGGGCCCGCCGAGATCGCGGGCCGGGTCACCGACGTCGTGCGCAAACGCCAGTGGCGCGGGGTCGCGGGGGAGAAGGCGGTCTGGCTGCCGGACCGCCGGTTCGCGACGGTGCCCGGTGAGGACGTCCTCGCCGCCGTCTCGGGCGAAGCGGTGAAGGATCTGCTGGTCACCGCCGACCGGCTGATGGACGGGCGCGCCGAGTACTTCGGCGTCGAGCGGGACGACCTCGCCGACCCGGACTGGTCGTACGACCCGAAGACCGGGCGCCGCGCACCGTCCGATGTGTACTCCTTCGACATCCCGTACCGGAACGAGGAGACCGTCGGCGACATCAAGCAGATCTGGGAGCCGTCGCGGCACCAGCACCTCACCGTGCTGGCCGCCGCGTACGCCCTGACCGGCGAGGAGCGGTACGCCGAACGCGTGGCCGCGCATCTGAAGTCCTGGTGGGCGGCCAATCCGCCGATGCGTGGGGTGCACTGGGTCAGCGGCATCGAACTCGGCATCCGGCTGCTGTCGTGGGTGTGGGTCCGGCGGCTGCTCGGCGGCTGGGCGCAGGCCCCGGCGCTGTTCGAGGACAACCCCGTGGCGCTCAACCAGATCTGGCATCACCAGCGCTGGCTGGCGGCGTTCCCGAGCCGGGGTTCGTCGGCGAACAACCACGTGATCGCCGAGGACGCCGGGCAGCTCGCCGCGGCCTGCGCGTTCGCCTGGTTCCCCGAGTCCGGGAAGTGGCGGGATTCGGCGCTCGCGTCGCTGGACAAGATGCTGCGGCACAACACCTTCGACTCCGGCCTCAACCGGGAACTCGCCACGGAGTACCACGGCCTCGTCCTGGAGCTGGGCCTCGCGGGGGCGCTGGAGGCGAAGGCCGCCGGTGTCGCGGTGCCCGAGTCGACCTGGCTCGTGCTGCTCCGGATGACCGACGCACTGGCGTCCATTGTGGACAACCGGCTGCGGCCGCCGCGGCAGGGTGACGCCGACGACGGCTTCGGGCTCATCGTCGACGGTGACGAGACCAGCCGCTGGGCTTCGCTGATCGACACCGGATCCGTCCTTTTCGGACGGTTGGACTGGTGGCCGGAGACGCCGGGCGGCGACGTCCGCACTCAGCTCTTCTCCGCGCTGGCCAAGGACATCCAGGTCGACGCGCGGCGTCCGGCGCGGCGGCGGGACGACTTCGCCGACGCCGGGATGACCATCCTGCGCGACGGCGACATCTGGTGCCGGTGCGACGGCGGGCCGCACGGCTTCCTGTCCATCGCCGCCCACGCGCACGCGGACGCGCTGTCCGTCGAGGTCCGGCACGACGGCGTCGACATCCTCGCCGACCCGGGAACCTATTGCTACCACGGCGAACCGAAGTGGCGGTCGTACTTCCGGTCCACGGCCGGGCACAACACACTCGAACTCTCCCGCGCCGACCAGTCCGTCTCCGGCGGGCCGTTCCTGTGGACGAAACACGCGGTCACCACGGTGATCGCGGCGGGAACGCCGTCACGCTGGAGCGCGGAACACGACGGCTACGCGCCGTCGATCCACCAGCGTTCGGTGGAGCTCGACGGCACCGAGCTCCGGATTCTCGACGAGGTCCGCGGCGGCGAGGCACAGCTTTGCCGTCTCGCGTTCCATCTCGGGCCCGCCGTCGAGGTCGCCCTGACCGGGAGCAGGGCGGTCCTGTCGTGGACGGCCGACGGCCGGGACCGCTCGGCTTCGTTCGAGCTCCCACCGGAGCTCACCTGGTCGGCGCATCGCGGCGAAACCACGCCGCCGATGGGCTGGTACTCGGCGGGTTTCGGCCGCCGCGAGCCCGCGTGGACCCTGCTCGGCAGCGGAACCGCCGCCACGTTCACCAGCGTGCTCACCTTCGATTCAGGTAACGAGGATCCACCATTGTGATCGCACGTCCGTACCGCCTCCGCCGGGCAGCGCTTCTGGTGCTGCTCGGCTCGTCGACGCTCACCGCCTGCACGACCCCGGCCGAGGAGCCGGGACCGGATCCGGCCAAGGCGCCGTCCGGTTCCGTCGCGCAGGTGTGCGACAAGCTGCCGGAGGGCCCGGCCGAAGCGCCGTCGGGGGTGGTGAAGATCGATCCCGCGGTGCCGGGCGACCTCGCCACGAAGACCCGCTCGAACCCGCCCGGGACGACGTTTTGGCTGGCACCGGGCACGCACAGGCTCGGCGACGACCGCTACGACCAGGTCAACCCGAAGCCGGGCAACGTCTACATCGGCGGTCCGAAGGCGATCCTCGACGGCCGCAAGATCAACCAGTACGCCTTCGCCGGCAACGCCGCCGACGTCAAGATCCGTAACCTGACCGTCCAGGGTTTCGCCGCGCCGCACGACGAAGGCGTGGTCAACCACGACTCGGCCGACGGATGGGTCATCGAGCAGAGCACCGTCCAGGACAACGACGGCGCGGCGCTGATGGCGGGCGCGCGGCAGCAGGTTCGCGGGAACTGCCTGCGGCGCAACGGGCAATACGGGATGAACGCCTACGCGCAGCACAACAAGATCACCGGCCTCGTCGTCGAGGGCAACGAGATCACCGGCAACAACACCGGCGACTGGGAAGCCAAGATCGACGGCTGCGGCTGCTCCGGCGGGATCAAGTTCTGGTCGGTCGACGGCGCCGACGTCACCGGCAACTGGGTGCACGACAACCGCGGCGTCGGCCTGTGGGCCGACACGAACAACAACGACTTCCGCATCGAGGCGAACGTCATCGAGAACAACGACGGCTCGGCGCTGATGTACGAGACCAGCTACAACGCCGTCATCGCCGGGAACACCATCCGCCGCAACAACTGGGTGGACGGCAAGCGCTACATCGACCGCGGCGACAGCTTCCCGGTCGCGTCGATCTACGTGTCCGAATCCGGCGGCGAGCCGAGGGTGAAGGCGCGGACGGACAAACTGGAGATCTCCGGGAACACGTTCGAGAACAACTGGAACGGCGTCACCCTGTGGGAGAACTCCGACCGGTTCTGCAACAGCCCGGCCAACACGTCGTCCGGCTCCTGCACGCGGCTGGTGCCGGAGCAGGCGAAATGCGCGCAGCCCGCGATCGCGGCGGGCGGCTTGAACGCCGACTGCCGATGGAAGACCCAGCGCGTCGAGATCCACCACAACCGGTTCGTGCTCGACCCGGCCGTCGTGGGCTGCGCGGACAGTTGCGCGCGGATGGCGATGCTCGCGAACTTCGGCACGTACCCGGAGTGGTCGCCGTACAAGGGCGAGGTCGTCCAGCAGGCGATCACGTTCCACCAGGGCAACCGGCTCTATGACAACGTCTACTCGGGGCCGTGGAACTTCGTCGCGTTCGAGCCGAGCCGCGTACTGGGCTTCGGCGAATGGCAGGGCGCGCCCTACAAACAGGACCAGGGCAGCAAACTGACTCGTGCGGGAGGTGGCTGACATGCTCGAACCCGCGGTCCGTCCGGCGGCCATCCGCGGCACCCCCAAGGCGGTCTCCGTCGCCTGGACGTTGCTGATCATCAACACGCTGGGGTCGACAGGGGCGAAGACGGTCCTCCCGCTGCCGAGGTCGGTCAGCCAGCTGATCACCATGGGCGCGCTGGGTGCCGCGTTCGTGATCGCGCTCGCGCTGAACGCCAGGCTGAAGATCAGGCCGAGCGCCTATCTCTTCCTGCTCACGGTGCTGCTGGTGCTGAGCGTGGTCGCGAGCCTGAACCTGGAAGGCGGCTTCGGCGCGCTGTTCCGCTGCTTCCGGTTCGCGCTGTTCATCAGCACACTGTGGTTGCTGACCCGCTGGTGGAACGGCGGCCTCGACCTCGTCCGCACGCATATCCGGGCTTACGGCGTGGTGCTGGTGACGGTGGTGATCGGGCTCGCGCTGAGCCCGGGCAACGCGCTGCCGTTCGAATACGGCGGACGGCTCACCGGCACGCTGTGGCCGCTGACGCCGCCGCAGGTCGGCCAGTACGCGGCCATCGTCATCGGCCTCGCGGTGCTGCTGTGGCTCGGCGGGAAACTGGAGCGGCGGAACGCGCTGGTGGTCATCGTGCCGTCGTTCGCGATCCTGCTGCTGACGCACACCCGCACCGCGATGCTCGGCCTGGTGGCCGGGACCGTGGTGGCGCTGATGTCGCAATGGATGTCCAGCGCCCGCGCGCGCAAGGTGTTCACCGGGCTGGTCTTCTTCGGGGTGTTCTGCGTGGTGGCGCTGGGCGGGCTGCTGCAGACCTGGTTCCTGCGGGGGCAGTCCGAGGAGAACTTCTCCAGTCTCACCGGCCGCGCGAAGGTGTGGGACGCGCTGCTCGACGCGCCGCGGACGACGCTGGAGTACCTGTTCGGGGTCGGGCTGACCGACAAGTCCTACGACGGGCTCCCGATCGACAGCAGCTGGCTCGCCGTCTACCACGAGCAGGGCTATGTCGGCATCGCGATCGTGGCCGCGTTCCTGCTCGTGCTGGTCGTGGTCGCGGTGCTGCGGCCGCCGTCGCCCGCGCGGGCTTGCGCGATCTTCCTGATCACCTACTGTCTTTCCGCCTCCTACACCGAGGCGGGTCTCGGCGACGCGTCGCCGTACCTGCTGCACCTGGCCTTGGCCGCGTCGCTGCTGGTACGTGTGCCCGCTGAGGAACCCGAGTTCGTCAAGGAGACGGCGTGAAGGTTCTCGTGATCCACAATCGGTACCGGTCCGAGCAGCCGAGCGGCGAGAACAACGTCGTCGACCAGGAGACCGCGCTGCTGGCCGAGGCCGGGCACGACGTGGACCTGTTCGAGCGGCGCAGCGACGACATCGCGGAAATGTCGCTGCCGCGCAAGGCCGTCGTCCCGCTGCAAGTGCCGTGGAACCGGGCCGTGCGCGCGGAACTGGCCCGGCGCCTCGCCGACGACCGGCCGGACGTCGTCCACATCCACAACACGTTCCCGCTGCTTTCGCCGTCCGTGCTGGCCGCGTGCGCGGACGCCGGGGTGCCGACGGTCGCGACCGTGCACAACTACACCCTGATCTGCCCGCCCGGCACGCTCTATCGCGAGGGCTACATCTGCACCGACTGCGTGGGCCGCAAGCCGATCCCGGCGGTGCGGCACGGGTGCTACCGCGGTTCGGGGCTCGCCACCGTGCCGATGGCGGCGAGCATGGTGCTGAACCGCAAGCGCTGGTGGTCCGGTGTCTCGAAGTTCTTCTGCATCTCGAAGGCGCAACGCGAGATCCTGATCGCCGCCGGGATGCCCGCCGACCGGCTCGCGGTGAAGTACAACTACGTCACCGACCCGGGCAAGACGCGCAAGGGCGCGGGGGAGCACCTGCTGTTCCTCGGCCGGATCACCGAGGAAAAGGGCATCGGCCTGCTGATGAAGGCCTGGGATCGGCTCGTCGCGGCGGGTGGCCCGCTGCCGCCGCTGGTGATCGCCGGCACCGGCCCGATGCAGGACGAGGTCGCGCGCTGGGCCCACGGCCGCGACGACGTCCGCTACGTCGGCCTGCAGTCCAAAGTGGAGTGTCAAGACCTGATCTCCCGCTCGAACGCCGTCATCGCCCCGTCCGAGTGGCTGGAGGCGTTCGGACTGGTCGTGGTCGAAGCGATGGCCGCCGGCGTCCCCACCGTCGCCGCCGGGCACGGCGCCTTCCGCGAGCTCGTCGAGGACGGCGTCACCGGCCTGCTGCACGAACCTGGTAACCCCGAGTCACTCGCGGCGCGATTGCGGGAGATCGTCGGCGACGCCGAACGGAACCAGGAGATGGGCTGGGCGGCGCGGCTGGTGTACGAGCAGGAGTTCACGCCCAAGATCGGTCTCGAACGGCTCATCGGCGGCTACCAGGCCGCGATCGACGCGTGATCACCGGTCCGCCCGCGATCCCGCCGCGGGCGCGAATCCCGCTCTGGACCCTGGGCGCCTTCGGCTTCGTCGTCGCCCTCGTGCTCGGCCTGCGCTACGCCGGTAGCTCACACACAGCCGGGCTGGACGCCCTCGTGCTCCCCGTCGTCGACCGCGTCGAAGGCCCGCTCTGGTACCTGGCGACCGCCATCGACTTCGCGGGCGAACCGGTGGGCGCCGTCGTGGTGGTCGCGCTGTTCGGCTGGCTGTGCCTGCGGCACAGGCGGGCGCGGACGGCGATCCTGATGGTGGCGGCCAGCGGCGTGACGGTGGCGCTGACCTCCGGGCTGAAACCCCTGGTCGGCAGGCTGATCCACGGTGAGTTCCTTTCGTATCCGAGCGGGCACACGGCCTTCGCGGTGACCGTCGCGACCGTCGTGGGGTTGCTGGTGATGGACGTGCGGGGAGTCGGGGTTTCGGTGCTGGTGGGGCTGATCGCGTTCGCGGGGCTCGCGATGGGGTGGGCCGAGGTGGCGCTGGGGGCGCACTATCCGACGGACACCTTCGGGGGGTTCGGGGTCGCTGTCGCGGTGGTGCCGGTGGTGGGGTGGGTGGTGGACCGGTTCACGCGGCCGGTTTGACGTTCGGCCGCGGCCCGGCCGATGTCGCCGTGACCCGCGTGCCGGGCGAAGCTCTGCGCGAGCTGAAAGAGGATCCACGCGAAAGTCGGGTGCTTCTCGACGCCGCTGTGCCGCGTCGCCCCGGGAGGCGAGGGCGCCCAAGGCGTGGCAGTTTTCTCCCGTTCGCCATGGAAGGAAGGCGAGGACCCTGGCGGTGGTGTCGTCCGACGTGGCCTGCATCGGAGAGCTGGCCCGAGTTTGCGGAGGATCGCGCTACGCGGCGCGTCTGACGTTCGGGCGCGGCCGGGCCTGCGCCGTCCGGAACGCGGCCTTCAGTTCACGCTCGACCTGCGCCGGCTCCGTACGCAGACGAGACGGCAACGTCTGGAGCACGACGATCCCCGCGGCGACATAACGGGCGTTCCGCGCGACGGTGGCGCGATGACCGTCGAGATCGGAGTGGTGGCGGTAGGAATCGATCTCCCAGGCGAAGGCGCACTCGTCGCACCAGAAGTCCGGAGTGGCGATGTAGTTCCCGTTCGCGTCGAAGATCGGGACGTTCCAGTGGCCCGGCGGGAGGCCGGATCTTCGCCAGAGCCGGTACGCGTCGGCCTCGGCGACGGATCTCGCTCCGGCTAGGAGCGGCGTCAGGGCCCTTCTGGCCAGCGCGGTTCCGGTTCTTCCCGCTTGGTCCAGTTCGTGGGTGAGCATTTCGGCGGTGCAGAAGCGGCGTTGGACGGACTCGGCCATCATCGCTTGGATCTCGTCTTCGTCGGTGAGTCTGCGGGCGGCGTCGATGACGGCTCTGGGCACGGGGGCGACGGGGAGTTCGCCGCGGAAGTGGGGGCGCGGTAGCCGTGTGGTGCGCTCGACGTGCGCGAACCCGGCGGAGACGATCCGGCGCTCCTCGGGGATGAGGATATGAACATCCTTCGGAGGCGGGAGATTCTCTAGCCCGCGGAGGCGTAGCGCCCAGATTCCCGAAAGGACCGACCGGTCTCTGCCGTGCAGCAGCGCGGCTCGGAGCCGCTGTTCCTCGGTCGGCTGTCCCGTGTGAAGAAGCACGATTCCTGGCAGCAGGCGTTGCTAGGGGCCGCCGGCGGCGCACCGGCGTGAAATGGTTCGGCCGGGTACACCGGCAGCCTTCAAGTCGGCGCCGCGAACCACGTCGGCGCAGGTCAGGAGAGGGTCGTCCGACCAAGTTCCTCTTCGCACGGGCTCACGATGCGCTTATCCGTCGCCAAGATCCACTCATCCTTCGCGTGACCGGACCTCTCGTGGCGAGTTTTCATGATCAACGGAGGATTGGGGACACTCAACGTCCCCAATCCTCCGTTGATCATGAAACCCACCGGCCGCGAGCGGGCCAGTCACGCCCCTCAACACCCACCATCCCCAAAAGAACTACAAGCATCCTGCAGGTAAGGAGCCCCCTGCCACCCCGAAACCCCCACAGTCCGCGAAGTGTCATGAACGACGAACCGCCACTCACCCGAATAAGCGTTGTCATACCACCGGTTCTCCTGCCGGAACGTCACCGCGTCCGAAACGGAAGAACCCCGATAAGGCGACCACTCCGGATAGGTCCCGAAGTTCGCCAAAAGCGCCATCCGCCCGCAATATCCCGAGCAGGAAGCGCCGTGGGAGAACTTGTTGCCGTGGATCGAAACCCGCTGCGTCTTCCAGCGGCAGTCGTCGTACAACGGACGCGACGAAATCCCGGGTGCTGAACACGAAGAGACCGAAGGAACGAGAAGCGTGCAAGAGCCGGAGGACGTGTTCGCCGGGCTGTTGCAGAAGCGGTCCGCGTTCTCCCACAGGGTGATCCCGGACCAGTTGTCCTCGAAGACGTTGTCGACGATCTCCACCAGCGAAGTCCGGGCCCGCACCCGCGGCTCGCCGCCGGACTCCGAGACGTACACCGTCCCGACCGGGAAATCGTCCCCGCGGGCAGCAAAAGCCTTGCCCTGCACGAGTGTGTTCCGCCGGAAGGTGTTCCCGCGGACCACGACGTTGTAGGAGATTTCGTAGAACAACGCCTCCGCCTCGTTGTCCTCGATCAGGTTGTCCTCGATGAGGAAGTCGTTGTTGTTCGTGTCCGCCCACAGCCCGGCGCCGTGGTTGTGATGCACCCAGTTGCCGCGGATGTCGGCGCCGTCCACCGCCCAGAATTTCGCGCCGCCGGTGCAGCCGCAGCCGGGTTCCTTCGTCTCCCAGTCGTCGGTGTTGTTGCCGCTGATCTCGTTGCCCTCGACGAGCAGCCCGGTGATCCCGTCGCCGGCCCGGTACGCGTTGATGCCGTATTGCCCGTTGTTCCGCAGGCAGTTCCGGAGGATCCGCTGACGCGGTCCCGCCATCATCGCGGCGCCGCGGTTGTCCTCGATCGTGTTGCCTTCGATGGTCCAGTGTTCGCCCGAGTCGTGGTTCACCACGCCCTGATCGCGCGGCGCCGCGAAACCGCGGATCGTGAGGCCGCGGATGACGACGTCGCGAGCCTGCTGGGTGAACGCGTAGCGGTTGACGCCGCCACCGTCCAGCACGGCACCGGGGGCGCCGAGGTAGGCGTTGCCGTCCTTGGGGATGATCTGCCCGAACTCGTCCGGGCCCAGCGTGTGCTTGCCTTCGGTCAGCCAGAACGTCGTGCCGGCCGGGAGTTCGCGGGTCTTCGCGGAAAGGTCGTTTCCCGGGGAGACGACCACGGCGCCGTCCGGTTTCCCCGGGCTCACCGGTCCCGCGGCGCAGGCCGCGACAGGAGCCGCCGAGGCCGGGACGACTCCTGTCGCGAGCAGTAGCAGTACAACGAGGAACGCGGGCATACGGAAACGGTAAGCCAGTATGAGCGTCCCAAATGGACACTTACAGGTGAACCTTCAGCAGGTCACCGTCTCTCCGAAGCCGCTGCAGGTGTCCTGCAGATAGGGCGCCGCCTGCCATTGCGCCGCGGTCAGCCGCCGTGAGGTGTCGTGGGCGACGAAGGTCCACGGCCCGTAGTACTGGTTGTCGTACCACCGGTTCTCCTGCCGGAAGGTGATCGCCTCCGAGATCACGGCACCCCGGTACGGCGACCAGGCCGGGAAGGTCCCGTAGTTCGAGAGCACCGCCATCCGCCCGCACATCCCGAGGCAGCCTTCCATGGCCGAGTCGAACTCGAAGGTGTTCTCGTGCACCGAAACGCGCTGCGTCTTCCACCGGCAGTCGCTGTACAGGGGCTCGGTCGCGATGCCCGGATCGGAGCAGGACGACGTCGGGGAGACCAGCGCCGTGCACGAGAGCGTGGACGTGTTGGCCGGGCTGTTGCAGAACCGGTCGGCGTTCTCCCACAGCGTGATCCCCGACCAGTTGTCGGAGAACATGTTGCCCCGGATGTCGATCCGGCTGGTCCGGGCGGGCAGCCTCGGCTCGCCACCCGATTCGCTGAGGTACACGGCCGCGACCGGGAAGTTGTCGCCCTTGGCGGCCCGGTTCCGGCCCTGCACCAACGCGTTCCGGTTGAAGGTGTTCCCGATCAGCTCCAGGTTGTAGGAGATCTCGTAGAACAGGCCTTCGGACGCGTTGTCCTCGATCAGGTTGTCTTGGATGAGGAAGTCGTTGTTGTTCGTGTCGGCCCAGAGCCCGACACCGTGGTTGTGGTGGACCCAGTTCCCGGTGATGTCGGCGCCGTTCACGGCCCAGAACTTCGCGCCGCCGCTGCAGCCGCAGCCCGGGAGCTTCGTCTCCCAGTCGCCGGTGTTGTTCCCGGTGATCTCGTTGCCCTCGATCACCAGATCGGCCAGCCCGCCGCCGAAGCGGTAGGCGTTGATGCCGTACTGCCCGTTGTTCCGCAGGCAGTTCCCGATCACCCGCTGGCCGGACCCGGTCATCATCCCGGCACCGTCGTTGTCCTCGATGACGTTGCCTTCGATGGTCCAGTGTTCGCCGGAGTCGTGGTTGACCACGCCCTGGTCGCGTTCGGCGACGAAACCGCGGATGGTCAGCCCGCGGATCACCACGTCCTTGGCCGAGGTGGTGAAGGCCGCGCGGTTGATCCCGCGTCCGTCGAGCACGGCGCCCGGTGCGCCGAGATAGACGTTGCCGTCCTTGGGCATCACCTGGCCGAACTGGTCGGGACTCAAGTGGTGCTCGCCCGGTGCCAGCCAGAACGTGGTCCCCGGCGGGCTGAACCGGGTCTTGTCGGTCAGATCGGTGCCTGGATCGACGACCTGGGCGCCTTCCGGGGCGGAAGGGACGCCGACGGTCGTGCCGCACACCCCTCGAGTCGGCTCTTCGGACGCCGCCGCTGTGTTCTCAACGACGACCTGGAGCAGTAGTACGGACAACGCGGCGCAGAACACCCGCGTGCCGGTCGAGCGATGTGCGATCCCTGAACTCATACCCTTCTCCGAAATACCGGCTTCACCGGACGGCCACCCAGCCACGGCGCCGGATCATCCGCGTCGAGCGCTTTGCGGTACACGAGGCAGGCCTGCGAGACCACTTCGACCGTCCGGTCGATGTCTACTTCGGACAACGCGCTGCTGACCACGAAAGACGGTCCGAGGACCCCGCCCGTGACCAGTTGCCGCAGGAACAACGTTCGGTAGTCCTGCGACGGTTTCTTGTCGGCGTCGAGCGTGGCGAAGACGAGGTTGCTCGCCCGGCCGCGTACGACGACGTGTTCCCCGACCCCGGCCGTGTCCGCGACTTCGCGGACCCCGGCGGCGAGCCGGTCGCCGAGCGCGTGCAGCCGCGCGGCGATGCCTTCTTCGGTGTAGGTCTCCATGACCGCGATCGCGGCGGCCAGCGAATGCGTCTCGGCGCCGTGCGTGGTGGACAGCAGGAAGACGCGGTCCTCGCCGGTGCGCAGCCCGCCGAGTTCCATCAGGTCGCGCTTCCCGGCCAGCGCCGAGACGGCGAACCCGTTGCCGAGCGCCTTGCCGAACGTCGAGAGATCCGGCGTGACCCCGTAGAGGCCCTGCGCGCCCGCCTCGGACCAGCGGAAACCGGTGATCATCTCGTCGAAGATCAGCACACAGCCGTACCGGTCGGCGAGTTCCCGCAGGCCGACGAGGTAGCCGGCGGGCGGTTCGAGCTGGGTCGACGCCTCCAGGATCAGGCAGGCGATCCGGCCCGCGTTCTCCCGCAGCAGCCGTTCCGTCGCCGGGAGATCGCCGTAGGGGAACGACACGGTGAGATCGGTGATCCCGTCCGGGATGCCCGCCGACATCGCGGTGGTGCCGATGAACCAGTCGTCGATGGAGAAGAACGCGTGGTCGCGGCAGATCGCCACCAGCGGCCTGCCGGTGGCCGCCCTGGCGAGTTTGACCGCGGCCGTGGTGGCGTCCGAGCCGTTCTTGGCGAACTTGACCATCTCGGCGGTCGGCACGGTTTCGAGGAACTTCGTCGCCGCCCGTTCCTCCACAATGGACGGACGGGCGAAGTTGGCGCCCCGGTCGATCTCGCGGTGGGCGGCTTCGGTCACCCGCGGGTGCACGTGCCCGAGGCTGACCGCGCGCAGCCCCGAGCCGTACTCGATGTATTCGTTCCCGTCGACGTCCCAGACATGCGCGCCGAGCCCGTGCGAGATGACCGGTGCCAGGTTCTCCGGATACTGGTCGTCACCCTTGGCGTAGGTGTGCGCCCCGCCGGGGATCATCGCGTGGAGGCGCTCGTTGGCCCGCATGGACTTGGGAAGCTGACGGGTCATGCTCTCACCTCGTGTTCTGTAATACCGCGGAAAGAGGAAGGGCCTGGCGGTCCCGCTCCGACATGAGCGCCACCGGAAGCGGCCACGGGATCGCCAGTTCCGGGTCGTCGTAAGCGATCGCGACGTCCTCCGCCGGATCGTGCGCGCGGTCGATCCGGTAGGAGACGTCGGCGTAGTCGGTGAGCGCCTGGAACCCGTGCGCGCACCCGGCCGGGATGTACAGCGACACCTGCGTCTCCCCGGAGAGTTCGAACGTCTCCTTGCCGAGGTACGTCGGCGAATCCGGCCTCAGGTCGACGACGACGTCGAAGACGGCGCCCCACGAGCACCGCACCAGCTTCGCCTCGCCGAGCCCCGAACGGAGGTGCATTCCGCGCAGCACTCCCTGGCGGGAGCGGGAAACACTGTCCTGGAGGAACCCGTTCGGATCGATCCCGGCCGACCGGACGACGTCGGCGTCGAAGGTGCGGCTGAAGAAGCCGCGTTCGTCGGCGTGCGGGGTCGGCTCGAACAGGTACGCGCCCGCGATGGCGGGCACTTCGATCACCTTCATCGGACTCCCATCGGCAGGAAGGCGGCCGACAGCGCGGCGAACTGTTCGTCCAGCAGCCGCGCCTGCTCCGCGCTGCGTTTCGCGACGATCTCGGTCAGTTCGCCCGCCCTGGACTCGAGTTCGGCGAACTGGCGCACCAGCGCGTCGAAGTCGATCTCCTTGGCGGACTGGCAGAACTCGCCGAGCCCCAACGTGGTCATGAGGACCTCGTTCTTGCGGGCGTACCCGATGGACAACGTCGGTTTCGCCAGCTTCAGCGCGCACAGGACGTTGTGGTACCGGGTGGCGACGACGGTCTCGACCGCCGACATCGCCCGCAGCACATCGTCCAAAGTGGACGTGTCGGCGGCGGTGATCAGCGGGGAATCCAGTTCCCGCATGATCTCCTCGACGACCTGCGCGTCGGCCCGGTCGCCGATGAACAACCGCACCGGACGGCCGTCGGCGACCAGCCCGGCGACGAACCGGGTCATCTTGTCCATATAGGACTCGTAGATCTCGGTGGCGCGGTGCCGGTCGTCGTTCCCGCCGTGGTACGCCATCACCCCGACCCCGACGGACCGCGGCAGCACCGGTTCCGAAGGCGCGGGGAGGGCGAAGGCGAGGTCGGGGTAGACGCGGTCGTTCGTGACGTCGACGCCCATCGTGCGCATCGCGTCGCGTGACGGCTCGTCCCGGTACGACCGGAACGCCGCGAGCCGCGCGGCCCGGCTGATGACGGCCCGGGTGGCCGGGTGCGTGCTCACGCTGGCGCCGACGCTCACCAGCGCCACCTTGGTGCCGACCAGACGGCCGGACAGCGAAAGCAGCAGCAGCGCGTACGGGAAACCCCAGGGACGCAAGGGGAGGGTGGATTCGAGGACACCCATCCCCGGCACGATCACCACGTCCTGCCGCCGCACCCACGCCGCCGTGCGGAAGACGTCGACGAGTTTCCCGAAGCCCTTCATGGCGATGGACAGCGGTCCCGATGCCGTCCGGTACTCGCCCTGGTACCAGTTCAACGCGGTCGTTTCGAGTCCGTAGCGCGACGAGACGATGTCCGGACCGCCGCACATCACGCTGAGCGCGGCGCCCGGATGCTCCGCGCGCAAATACCCGAGAACCGCCTCGAAGGAACCGTCGTTGCCGAGGTTCCCTGATCCGAGGAGCCCGAACAGCCCGATTTTCACGGGCGGGTTCAAGGGACTCGTCCCTCCTGGCCGGCGACGACCGAGGCCACGGACACTTCACGCGGGCCCAGTTCGGCCTCGGCCTGGACGGGCATCCGCCCCATGGCCGGGTTCCCCGCCCGGTTGAACATCCATTGCCGCAGGTAGCGGAAGCATTCGCGCTTTTCCGCGCCGGAGATCGGCGCGTTGCGGATCGCCTTGACGTAGCCGAGCACGTACTCGCCGAGCAGCCGGACCATCGGGTGCCGCAGCTTGTCCGCCCGTTTCGGGTCGAGGTTGGTGGCACGCCTGCGCACGGTCGGGTGCTCGTGTTCGGAGCGGCCGGGGTGGTCCCGCCGGAAGTACAGCCAGTCGGGCACCTGGTGGAACGGGCCGTGCAGGGCCAGTTCCGAGATGATCGTGCGGTCCGCGTGGTGGTAGCTGTCCAGCGGCGCGACGCGGCGCAGCACCTCGGTGCGGATCACCGCGCCGTCGTCGTCCCCACCGGGCGCGAACAACGTGCTGCGGAAGCGTTCCGCGGCGTGCGGCGAGACCGTGTTGAGCGGGTACTCCAGTGCCTGCGTGACGACGGCCTTCTCGTCGATCATCGCCGTCCACGAGTGCGAGAGGACGAACTCGGGATGCTCGTCGAGCGCCTCGATACAGCGTTCCAGCAGGTCACGTGCGTAGAGGTCGTCGTCGGACGCCCATTTGAACAGTTCGCCGCGGGCGACGTCGACGCAGTAGTTGTGGTTGGGCGCGCAGCCGATGTTGACCGGCTGGCGCACATACCGGACACGGGAATCCAGCTTCGCGTACTCGCGGCTGATCTCTTCGGTGCGGTCCAAGGACGCGTTGTCCGAGATGATCAGCTCGAAGTTCTCGTAGCTTTGGCCGAGGAGTGCGTCCAGCGATTCGGCGAGGTAGTCCTCGCCGTTGTAGACCGGGAGCCCGATGCTCAGCCGAGGAGCGGTGCTCATGACGTCCTCATTTCTTCCTTCTCCGAAGTCAGATGCTCTTTGAGCGCGGCATGGAGCTGAAGCCACCACACCGCCGACCCGCTGGTGATCGCCAACGCGACCCCCCAAGCGGATCCGGACGCCCCGGCCAAGAGGGCGCCAATGAGCCCGAAGCCGACGTAGCCGGCCGAGTTGATCAGCTGGGCGCGAAGGCTCCTTTTCGCAGCGCCGAGCGCACGCAATCCGGCGGCCGCCCCGGTGTTGAATCCCGCCGCGGCGATACCGATGGTCACCGGGAGGATCAGTTCGGAGGCGGGATCCCACACGTCGCCGAGGACGAACCGGCCGGCGTCGTGGGGTACCAGAAGCAAGGCGAGACCCCAGACCAGGGCCGCGGCCGCCTGGCCCGCGCCGAGCACGGCGCAGAAATGGCGGAGGCGATGCGGGGCCCGTTGGAGCACCCGCGCGCCTTCCGCCACCGTGACCAGGGAAAGTCCCATCAGAAGAGCGAAGAACGGCCCGAGCAGCAGCTCGGCGCCGCGGACCGCGCCGACGCTCGCGAGCCCGGCGATCGCGCCGAGCCCGTACATCCGCAGCTGGGTCGAGCCGCTGTTGCTGACGTTCTCGATCAGGTAGCGGGTGCCGAGGTCGCGGTGGTGCTTGAGCCAGTCGAGCGTGCCGCGCGGATCCGGCCGGACCCCAGCCTGCAGGCAGCCGTAGCCTGCGGCGACCGCCCCGGACAGTCCCCACGCCAGGATGAAAGCGACGACCGTGTCGAACCACCGGTGCGCGATGAACAGCGCCGGGATCAGCGCGATACCCCAGACGACGTCGTTGATGAACGCCTTTTTCCCGTGCCCGGCGGCGAAGAAGGTGAACCGCCACGCGTCCTGCAGCAGCAGCGTCGGGATGACCACGCCGAGCGCGACGAACGCGCCGCCGAGGGGGCCGCCCACCACGAGACCGGCGACCACACTGACGGCACCGGCGGCGACACCGGCGGAGAGCGCCGTCCCGGTCGCCTTGGCGGTCGCCGTCCGCCAGGTCTCGGTGGGCACCCCGGAGAACCGCACCATCAGCGGATCCGTCGTCAGCCCGCGCGAAAGGTTGAGCACCACGCCGTAGCTGACCCAAGCGAGGCTGAACATGCCGAAGGCGAACGTGCCGAGCGAGCGCGCCACGAACAGGCCGACCACGAAGTTGGTGATACTGGAAACGGCCTGGTCGCCGAGGCCCCAGCTGAGCCGTCCGGCCATGGCCCGGACGGCTTGGGAACGCAGAAGTGATCGCATGGGCCTCTAATCCTTGAGCAATCCGGCGTCGTGCAGCGCCCGAGCGGCGGCGACGACGGAATCGAACGGCAGCCCGGACCGCTCGGCGACGTCGAGCAGGCTGTGCTCGCCGTCCGAGAGGTTGAGCACCCAGAGCATCGCCATCTGGGCTTGTTTGGCGTCGCTTCGCCCGCCGAGCGAGTCGTACAGCCCGCGCTTGCCGAGCTGCGGCTCGCCGAAGGGGCTGAGGTTGACGTAGCTGCGGTTGCGGTCGAGGACGGCGAAGGTGTCCTTCAAGGTCTGAAGGGTTTCCTCCATGGCCTCCGTGGAGACGAAATCGAGGTTGTCGGCCGAGGTGTGGTACTCGGGATAACCCGCGTACGGCGTCCTCGTCAGCGAACCGACGCCCAGGTTGAAGCCGGGAGAGCAGAACTGGCGCTCGTCGTAGCCGTACGGCGAGAAGTCCACGATCTTGTGCGCGCGATCGGCCAGGACGTACGCGAGCACGCGGTCGATTTCGGCGTCGCCCCGGCGGCTTCGCTTGTAGGTCAACGATCCCGGGTCACCGGCGCACGCCAGCACGAGCCCGGCCTTGATCCGGCCGACGCGGTCGTTGTTGCGCGCGAGCCAGGTGATGGCGCCGATCGTGCCGGGCATGAACAGGAACCGATAGGTGTAGTGGGGCTTGTCGAGCGTCCGCGCGAACGCGGCGGCGATCGCGATCCCGGCGACGTTGTCGTTCGCCAGCGACGGATGGCAGGTGTGGCAGGAGATGATCACCTCGTCGGTGACCTCGCCCGGCACGACGTGCTCGGCGTAGGTGAGGCTCCCGTCGGCCAGCGTGGAGTCGATGCGGACCTCGTACTCGCCGTCCGGCATCGCGTCGAGTGTTTCCTGCGCCAGGCAGAAACCCCACGTCGGCGAGTAGTAGCTGGTCCGGTACGGCACCCAGGACGGCTGGTCGGGCAGGGTGTGCAGGTGTTCGCGCAGCTCGCTGAGCGGCATCTTCCGCGACACCGGGACGCTGTAGCCGACGACGTGCAGGTTCGACTCCTGGAAGTCGACCACGCGGCGGCCGGAGGCGTCCTTGATGTACGCGTCGCGGATGTTCCACTCCTGCGGCACCGTCCAGTCCAGTACCTGGGTGCCGGTGGGGACCTCGTGGATCTCCAGCGGGACGTGCTCGCCGACGATCTCCAGCGTGCGGCGGACGCCGTCGCCGGTGATGCTGCGGCACAGCGGATACAGGCGCTCGACCAGCCTTCGCAGGTCGGCGCTCGTCTCCAGGTCCCGGTTCGACATCAGCGACGCCGCAAGGTGTCGTCGAGTTCGCCGGCGGCGGTCCGGTCCTGCAGGCGTGCCAGCCGGGTGAACAGGCGCTGGAAACCGTGTTCGGTGAGCCCGTGGGTCTTGTAGGCCTCGATCAGCTCCAGCGCGCCGTCCTTGACCGACCAGTCGCAGTCGAAACCGGGGATCGCCGCGCGGAACCGGGAGAAGTCGACCCGGTACGAACGCGGATCCGCCCCCGCCTCGCCGGTGATCCGCAGCGTCGAGCCGGGAACGGCCTCGACGACCTCTTCGGCGATCTCGGCGACGGTCACGTTGTTGCGTTCGGTGCCGATGTTGAACGCCTTGCCGTGCACGGCTTCCTTCGGCGCGACCAGCGCCGCGGCGAAGGCCCGCGCGATGTCCTTGGCGTGCACCAGCGGCCGCCACGGCGTGCCGTCGGAGAGCACCAGCACCTCGCCGGAGAGGTGCGCGTGCGCGGTCAGGTTGTTGAGCACGATGTCGCCGCGCAGCCGCGGCGAGAACCCGAACGCGGTGGCGTTGCGCATGTACACCGGGCTGAAATCGTCGTCGGCGAGCTCCTGGACGTCGTCCTCCACCCGCACCTTCGACTCGGCGTACGGCGTGACCGGGCGCAGCGGCGCGTCCTCGTCGACCAGGCCGTCGCCGCCCGAAGCGCCGTACACCGAGCACGTCGAGGCGTAGAGGTACCGCTTGACCCCGGCGTCCTTCGCCAGCTTCGCGAGCTTGACCGATGCGTGGTGGTTGATGTCGTAGGTCAGCTCCGGCGCCAGCGAACCGAGCGGGTCGTTGGACAGCGCGCCGAGATGGATCACCGCGTCCACGCCGGCCACGTGCTCGGCCGTGACGTCACGAAGGTCGACCTCGAAGCCTTCGGGGTCTTCGGGCTTCGGGCCCAGGACGCAGGTGTCGTAGAGACCGGAGTCGAGGCCGATCACCTCGTGGCCCTCGGCGGCCAGCACCGGGGCCATCACCGTGCCCAGGTAACCCTTGTGCCCGGTCAGCAGCACACGCATGGCTTTCAGCCTTTCGGAGTGAGGTCGAGCGTCAGTTTCTTGAGGTCGAAGGCCTCGGCGTAGCGCTGCCCGCATTCGATACCGCGAATGCGGGCGAGGCCGAGGAAGGCTTCCCGGTCGTACCAGGGCCGGTGCCGCTGAGAGGCGTAATGCTCTTGCAGCAGGCGGACTTTCTCCTCGGCGCACTCGGCCGAAAGCGGCACGTACGCGGTGGGTTTGCCGAGGTCGCCGTCCCATTTCGCGATCTCGTACTCCAGCTGGAGATGGGTGCGGAACACCGTCGGCACCAGCTTCGCCAGGCCGCGGTGGTCCTGGTGCGCGTCCGCCGTGCGCGGGGAGAGGACGAGGTCCGGGTCGGTGCGGCGGCGCAGTTCCTCCAGCCCGTTCTTGGCCTCTTCCCAATGCGCGGGAAGGCGGCCGTCGGGCAGTTTGAGCACGGTGACTTCGACGTCGGCGCCCGGGCAGAAGGCCGCGAGCGCGGCGCGTTCCTCGGTCTCCCGTTCGGTGCCGCCGCCGGAAAGGACGAGCGCGTCCACCCGGACACCTGGGTTGGCGGCGCAGATCGTCAGCAGGGTGCCGCCCGCCCCGATGGCGATGTCGTCACAGTGCGCGCCGAGCGCGACGATCCGCCGGACGCCGCCGGTGCCGAGCTCGATCACGCCGTGCTCGCCGCTTCCCGTTCCCAGCGCGCCCACGGACGGTCTCCGTGCGCGTAGGCGTCGTCCAGCTGGACGCGTTCCTTGACGGTGTCGGTCGGCTTCCAGAACCCGCGGTACGGGTACGCCAGCAGCTTGCCCTGCTTGGCGAGCTCGCCGCAGCCGTCGGCAACCAGGTCGCCGCCCTCGGGGATGTGGTCGAAGATCTCCTGGCGCAGCACGAAGTACCCGCCGTTCTCCCACAGCGGCATCTCGCTGACCGGGGTCAGCGCGCCGATGCGGCCGTCCTCGCCCATTTCGACGCAGTGGAACGACGACTGCGGCGGCACGACCATCATCGACGCGCCGGCGTCGGATTCGGTGAACCGCTCGATCATCTCCGGCAAGGGCGCGTCGGTGAGGACGTCGGCGTAGTTGGCGAGGAACATCTCGTCGCCCTCGAGGTACGGGCGCACCCGGCGCAGCCGTTCGCCGATGGCCGATTCGAGACCGGTCTGCACGAAGGTGATCGACCAGTCCGCGATGTCGGTCGACAGCAGTTCGGCCTTGCCGCGGCGCAGGACGAAATCGTTGGAGGTGGTCTCCTGGTAATTGAGGAAGAACTCCTTGATGTGGTGCGCGCCGTAGCCGAGACAGAGGATGAACTCGGTGTGGCCGAAATGCGCGTAGTACCGCATCACATGCCAGATCAGGGGTCTGGGGCCGACCATGGCCATCGGCTTGGGCACGTCGGACGCGTCACCGTTGCGCATCCGCATGCCGTAGCCGCCGCAGAAGAGGACTACCTTCACGACTTCACCTCGACGATTTCCAGGTGCGGGATGGGGAAGACCAGTTTCCCGCCCCATTCGTCCACAAAGGACAATTGGGCGGTCAGTTCCTTCCGGAGGTTCCACGGAAGGACGAGCACGTAATCGGGCCGGTCCGCCTCGATACGCTCCGGCGGCAGGATCGGGATCCGGGTGCCGGGGGTGAACCGGCCGTGCTTGTACGGATTGCGGTCGACGGTGTACCGCAAGACGTCCGGGCGGATGCCGCAGTGGTTCAGCAGCGTGTTGCCCTTGCCGGGCGCGCCGTAACCGACGACGGTCTTGCCTTCGAGCGCGGCGTCGGTGAGGAACTTGTTCAGCTCGAGCCGGACCTTGGTGACCCGCTCGGAGAATTCGGTGTAGCCGGACATTTCGTGCAGCCCGGCCGCCTTTTCGGCGTCGAGGACCTGCATCATCCGCTCGCTCGGCTCACCCGCGACGGCGTCCGGGCGCGCCCACAGCCGGATCGAACCGCCGTGGGTGGGCAGGAGTTCGACGTCCACAACGGACAATCCGCCGCGCGCGAGGGCCCGGCGCGCGGATTCCACCGTGTAGTACTGGAAGTGCTCGTGGTAGATCGTGTCGTACTGGTTCTCCTGGATCAGCGTCAGCAGGTGCTGGACCTCGATGCTGACCCAGCCGTCATCGGCGACCAGGGTGCGGAGCCCGTGCGTGAAACCGATGATGTCCGGAATGTGCGCGTAAACGTTGTTCGCCACGACGAGGTCGGCGGGACCGTGCTCCTCGCGGACGTCGCGTCCGCTTTCCGGGCTGAGGAAGGCGGTCTTCGTCGGCACCCCGGCGTCACGCGCGGCTTGGCCCACGTTCACCGAAGGTTCCACGCCGAGACAGCGGATCTGCTGTGCCACAACGTGTTTGAGAAGATAGCCGTCGTTGCTGGCGACCTCGACGACGAACGAGGACTCGTCGAGCCCCAGCCGCTCGACGGCGCCGTCGACGAACGTCTTGGCGTGTTCGACCCACGAGGCGGAATACGACGAGAAGTACGCGTATTCGGTGAAAGTCTCTTCCGGGGTGATCAGCGGCGGGATCTGGGCCAGCCAGCATTCGGTGCAGATCCGCAGGTGCAGAGGGTACGTCGGCTCCGGCTCCGCCAGCTGTTCCGCGGTCAGGAAACGTTCGCACGGCGGCGTCGCCCCGAGGTCGACGACACTGGCGAGATGGGCCGAGCCGCAGAGTCGGCAGGTGGTCATCGAAGAGGCTCCTTGGCTCGCGTCACGTATCCCAGACGTCGGCACCTCGGGTCGCCTCGTTACATGCCTTCCAGGGGTCTCACGCTTCCGTCTCACAACCGAAACCTGCCGTCTCGGCCATCGGCGCAGACGTCTCGGCCATCCGGGCGCGGGCAACCCGGCCGGATCGCGTTTAGCGGGCTAAACGCGACGCGCCAGGCCCCCGGACCAGATCGCGTTTAGCCGACTAAACGCGACCCGTCAGGCCTCCGCAGACGTCGC